>Ga0105097_10000642_pt1 | contig 16081 bp, 9 predicted proteins | sample PPLLak12cMay2015_FD_87035 | JGI IMG/M metagenome (GOLD analysis project Ga0105097, IMG submission 87035) | Freshwater sediment microbial communities from Prairie Pothole Lake near Jamestown, North Dakota, USA - PPLs Lake P7 Core (1) Depth... | ecosystem: Environmental > Aquatic > Freshwater >... | reverse complement strand
TGCACCTGACTTGGACGTTTCCAAGATGATGTCCACCGCGCTTCAGGGTATTGCAGCAACGAAGCACCCGTACGAATCCGAGCTTAAGGGTATTGGGCAGGAGCGCGTTGCAGCCAAAGAAGCGGAAGTCACTGGACTGGAAGCCATCCAGAAACAGTTCTCCGACATATACAAAGGGCGCAAAGAGCGGCTGGACACCAAGGAAGCCGAGCTGAGCAAACTCAAAGACCAAGGTATGGGCTTGGCGCTGCTGCAAGCAGGCGCAGCCATGATGACCACGCCGGGCGGGTTTGGTACAGCGCTGGGCAGGGGCGTCAGGGTGGGCACAGAGCAGTACGCTGCGGGACTTGATAAGCTGCAAGCGGCCAAAGACAAGCTATCCGATGCGCGTGACCGTCTGGAAGAGATTGAAGCACAGCGCGGCGAGCTGTCTGCTCGGGAGTTGTTCAAGGCCCGCAACGCGGTGAAAGACACCAGCATTGGTGCCCGCGAAGACTTGGTAAAAGCCAACATGCAAATGTATGGCCTCAAGCGCGAAGAAGCGCTTAAGCTGGTGGAGCAGCAAGTCAAGGTCGGGCTGTCGCAGTTTGAGCAGGGTGAGCTGACCAAACGGTCGATGTTTGAACAAGGCGAAGCTACCAAACGTACGCAGATTACGGCAGGCGCACAGCTCGGGTTGCTGCGGGCAATTGCAAACGATCCTAAGCTGCAGGCGGTCTACGGCAAAGGGCAGGGCCAAAACAAGATCATGGACGAGTTCAATGAGTTTGTGAAGGCCAACCCGCAGTACCTCACAAACGAGAGCGCGGCATTGCAAGCGTTCTTGCGCACCAAGGGTGTTTTGTCTTCGTTGGGCGGCGCAGGAGCCGCAGGCAATGTATCCAACACGCCCACGGGAAAAGTTTTGCAGTGACAGGCTAGCCGCCTTGTCCATATAATTCAAACGCCGTCTGGATTCGGCCCAGACGGCGGGTTTCTCCCACGCCGACACAATTTGCAGCTATGGCACAGTACCTCAATCTTCCGAACGGCTACTCCGTTGAGATCAAAGAAGGCGAGACACGGGAGGCTGCGCTTGCCAGAGCTATTTCAAAGTACCCAGACATTTTTGGGTTTGGGCAAGCCGCTGTTGCTGCTGCGCAACAGCCTGAGTCCGGGTTTGTGCCTGCGCTCAAGTCGGGCGTTTCTTCTCTCAAGTCTGACATAGCCGCTCTGGCCGGACGTACCGGCATCATGGATCAGGCTGCGGCTGAGAAGTACATCAAAGAGCAGGAAGAGTACCAAAAGCGCACATTCAAGCCTACCGAAACATTTGGCGAAGCGCCCATCACCAAGACGCTTGAGCTGCTGGGTGGTTCAGTTCCCTACATGGCCGCACCCATTGCCGCTGGTGCAATTGCACCCGCAGGCGCTTTGGCATTGGGAGCAGCAGGCGCGGCATCGGCAGCCCAGTTCACGGGCTCCAACCTTAGCCGCCAAATGCAAGAGGGCAAAACCCTAGGTGAGACCGACGTTACGGCTGCCGCCCTTGCATCCGTCCCACAGGCCGCGCTCGATGCGCTCAGCCTCAAGATGCTGCCCGGTATTCGTCGTATTTTTGGGCAAGCGGGCAAAGAAATCTCCAATGATGCGGCGCGAGCAATTGCGCAGCAAAGCGTCAAAGAGGTTGCCAAAGATTACGCCTTAGCTACAGGCAAGGCAATGGGCACTGAGGGCTTAACTGAGGTTGGGCAGCAGGCGCTTGAACGGATGCAGGCTGGCTTGGCGCTCACTGACGAGAAAGCCCGCGAAGAATATTTCGACAGCTTGGTTGGGGGTGCGGTTCTTGGTGGCGTTCTGTCGCCCGCTGGCCGGTATGTTGAGCGTCGTGGCCAAGCCAAGAAGGAAGAAGAGGCTGGCTTAGAGGCGGCGCTCAAGCAGCGCGAGGCAGACGCAAAGCAACGCGAGCTGAAACTTGCTCAGCAGGCTACGCCTGAGGGACGACTTGCGTTTGTGCAGGACTATGAGGCTCGGCAGGCCCGGTTCCAAGAACTCAAAGACATGGCCAAGCCCGGCAAGGGTGCTACTCCGCTGCAACAAGCAGAGTACGCTGAGCTGAGCAAAGAAAAGTCCGCGTTGGGCAAGAGTCTGTTCCAAGATAGCGCCGAGTACAAAAAGGCGCTGCCCATAGTCCAGCAGTTCAAAGAGCAGCAGCGCGTGGCGGCCATGACGCCCGAAGACTTTTTCCTTGAGCAATCCGGGATGCAGGTGCAGCCCATTGCGCCAGTTCCTACCAAAACTGTTATTGATGAGTTTGGTCAGATCAAAGAAGTGCCGGTTGATGCGCAGGAGCAGCCGGAGATTACGCCTGCCGCGCAGTATCTCACCCAGCAACTGCAAGGTGCTCGGGATATGGGTGTAATGGACTTGGGGGAGCTGGCGGACTTTGCCATGCAAAACCCTGAGTTGGCGCGACAAGCAGTGACTGAACGCGCAAAGGTTGATTTTCTCAGTACTGCCGACAATCGCAATTTGCTCGACGGCATCAAACTGCGGCTGAAAGAGGTTGAAAAGCAGCGTGCGGCAGGTATGCGCGACGAGATGGCGCAGCGTGCAGCAGACATAAAGGCACAGGCTCCGACGGTGGAGATGCCTGACACCACTCGCCAAGACCTTGGTGAGTTCTACCAGCAAAAAGTTGAAGAAGGCCAGGGGTATCTGGAGCCCACGTTTGAGTACCTTGATCCGATCTTTGAGCAAGCCTTCAATCAGCCGCCCACCATAAAGATCAGCGACAAGGTTCAGCCGATCAAGAACGCACCGGCTATGCGCGAGCGCATAGAGTCGTTGATGCAGCAGGCCGATCAGGCCGACAAAGACTACCGCACCGCCCGCGCCGCTCGTCAACCCGATGCTGCCGTTGCCGCCAAAAACCGTGGTGTGACTGCGGTGCAGGAAATTGACTCGTTGAGCCAAGAGGGCAACGAGTATTCCAAAGAGTTTCTTGCCGCCCGCCGTCAGCAGAACGAAGCGTTAGCCGGATTACAAGACGTTGTGGATCAGCTTCGTACCGGGCAGACGCTTGGTGGGCCAAACAAGGCGATGGCCGCGTCAACGGAAGAAACGCTAACCAACCAAGCAGAGCGGCTGCGGGCGCAGCTCATCACAAACGCGCTGCAAGAAGCAGCGTTGCACCGCCGGGCTGCGGGGGAAGCGCAGGTTACCCAAGACGAGGCTATTAAGGCGGCCAGTAGGCTGTACGATACGGTTGAGGCGATGCTTACGCGGGCCAAAACTGAGCCTGAACAAGCCGAGTATGAGGAAGTGATTGTGCAGCCTGCGCAGATGCGCGGCACACAAATTGTCAAACCTGCGGTCACAGAACGCCGCAAGATTCAACCACAAGCGGCGGAATTGTCTGAGCAAGCAGCCGCCAAAAAAGCGGAAGAACGCGCCGCCGCTGAACAACTGCAGCGGGTAGAGCAGCAGATTAAAGAAGTAAAGAGCGACATCACAAGTTTGCGGGAAGAACGTGCCGCATCAAAAAGCCAAGAAGCACAAGCGCGTCTGGATGCGCTGATTGCAAAACAGCAAAATCAACTCGGGCCGTTGAGCTTGCGCGAAACTGAAGCGCGGGACGAACTTGAGCGCATCAAAAGCGCGACTGCCCCCACAAAACAAGCACCAACGGTGTTTGGGGATTTTGAAAAACGCATTGACTCCGTGCGCCGCCAGTTGTTTGAGCCGCCCAACGTGCAAGCCGGGCGGGTAGAGCCAGAACTTAAAACGCAGTTTGCGGAGACCGAGGCCAAGAAAGTTGCAGAGGCTCGGGGCGAAACTGCCGAAACGCTGGGCGGGCAATTGCGTCGCCGCACGGAGTTTGTGCGCGACAAGATGACCAAGATGGGTGCAATGCGCCCGATGGCCCGCGATGTGCTCAACAAAGCTGCTGACGTTATGGACGCAGGGCAGGCAAGCCAAGCGTTGCTTGATGCTGTGGAGCCTGTTGTAGATGCGATCACCAGCAAGCGCCAGCTTACGCAGACTGATCTGCGGGCCATCAGCGACGCGCTCAAAGCCGCAGAGCCCACCGCCGCCGAGCAGCAAGCGCAAGGTCAGCAGTCTTTGAACCTGCTGTTTGAAGAGCCGGGCCAGCGCCCGCGTCTTGTGCAGAAAGACATTGGGTTCATTCGCAGCAGCTTTAAAAATTTTGAGAATTCGCCTGCCGTCAAGAAAGCCAAGCAGGCAATTGCGCAAGCTACGCAGTTGGCAAAACAGCTTGAGGCCAAGCGGGTTCAAGAGGAGAAAGACAGAGCGGAGACGGCCAAGAAAGTTGCCAAGGCGCAGCAGCGCCGCATACTTGATCTTGAAGGCACCGTGCGCCAGCAGCGCAACGACTTGCAGCAAGCCGTGTACGACGCGATTGAGGCCGAGAAGGCTGCGTTGGCTGATGCACAAAAGCTGGCGGCAGCGCCGCAGCTTAAAGCGGCAGAGCAAGCCCTGGCTGAAGCCGAGGAAGCGCTCAAAAAATTTGAAACGCGCCTTGAGACGTTGACGGAGAACATTGAGTTCCCGTGGATGGAAAGGGTTAAGAAAGAAAAAGCCAGCGTTCGCGGGCGCATTGGCTATCAGCAAACGGTTGTTCAGAACGCCAAAAATGAGCTGGCCCAAGCTGTTGCCAACAGCCAAGTTCAGTACGATAACGCAGCGGTTGTTGCGCGTGCAAACCAAGATTCGTTGGTGCAGTTTGAACGCAAGGCGTTGGAGAAGTTTGAGCAGCGCCTGGAAAAGTTGCGCGAGCAAGCAACAGCGCCAAGCGCAGAGCTGGCGGCAGCGCAAAACGCTGCCGACGAACAGCGTGCGTTGGTGGCTACATCAGAAAAGAAAGCCCGTGACGCTGCGGAAAAAGCCGACAAGGCCAAGCGTGACTTGGAGCAGCGCTGGCTCTCAGGTCTTGGTTTGCCGGGCGTTAAGCGGGCGGCGGGTGAGACCGTTGAGATTGAAACGGCTGAGCGCAAACAGTTGCGCAAAGAACTCGACGAGGCCAAAACCCGCTTCAACGAAGCACAGGACGCGCTGGAAGGCGTCAAGGTTGAGGCCCCGCAGGTGCCCAAGGCCACTGGCCCAGTAATGCGCGGCGTTCGCACAAAGGTGCGCAAGCTGACGCAAGAGCGCACGCCTAAGTCCCCAGAAGTTGAAACGGCGGTTGCAGAGGCCAACGTAGTATCGGCGGAGCGTGCGGCACAGGAGCCTGCAAAGACGCCCGTAGAGACGGCCAAGGAAGCTGCGCTGCGTCAGCAGCAGATGCGCGAAGGCAAGGAGCGCCTTGAAAACAGCATCCGCACGCAGCTTGCGGACATCAACATTCGTATTGACGCGCTGAAGAGAGCAGTTAAGCCAAACCCTGACCTTATCAAAGACCTTGAGCAACAGCGCCAGTCGTTGCAGCGTGATCTTGTGGCCGCCCGTAAGGACGTTGAGAAAGAAGGCGAGCTTGAGAAAGCAACGCAGCGCGAGCTGAAGAAAGAAGAACGCGCCCAGGCCAAACGTGAGGCTGAAGATGTGTCCCCGCAAGCTGTGCGGCCCCCGGCTTTTAAAACCCGTGTTTATTCTGACGGACGTACAGAGACAGTTACTCGGGAAGAAGCACTGAAGGACGCGGAGCGAAAACGCTCAACGGCACCGCCCGCAAGTCCCGGCGCTGCGCTTGCTCGGCAGTACAAAACTGGCCTTGATGAAAGTGCGGAATTTAACGGCATGACGTTTGCGCAGGCCGCTCGTCACGGTGCAAAGAAGACTACTTCGCCAATGGTGCGACAACTATTTGAGCGGTTGGCCGTTGTTTTTGAACAAGCCCCCGCCGATCAGCAAGGAGTTGTATACGCAGCAGATGGGCCGTTAACCATGTCTGACGGCAAGCTGGCGGCAGGCATTTTTGCAAATCGCATTAACACCATTTTGACTGTAGCGCCTTCCGTACGTGCTGGAGCTAACAAGACTTTGCTGCACGAGCTTGTTCATGCCGCAACGGTACGCGGCTTGATGGTGGACAAAGACCTTGATGCGCGTGTAACCGATTTGCGTGAACGCGTGAAAGCGTGGTTGGAGACCCCGGATGGGCGAGCATATTTCCGCAAGCACTCAATGGAGTTGCAGGCTAAGAACCGTCAAGAAATTTACGGGCTTACCAACAACAAAGAGTTCTTGGCGGAGCTGTTTGCAGATCGCGGTTTTCAAAAGATGTTGTCGGTCATTCCGTCCGGCAAACCGCGCACAAGTATTTTTACGCGCTTTGTGCAAGCGCTGGTTAAGTACTTTGACATGCCCGGCCAAGCTGCGCAGTCCGCGTTTGCAGAAGCTGTGGCGCTGACGGAGGAAGTGTTTAACACTACGGTTCAGCAGGTGTACAAGACGCCCAACATTGCCGAACTTGCTGCGGGTGAATCTGATATTTCTCCGCTGATATTGCGAGAGCCGAAGTACGCTTCGCCCGAGTGGAACGACGCCAGCGAAGACATCCGCAAAGTTGTGGCTCAGCAGCGCACCTGGGGTGACAAGATCAAGGCCAACGCTACTGGCTTGGCGTTTGAGACCCAGCTTGTGGATCGCTTCGCTGCGTTTGAGCGGTTGCGCAAGTACATGCCCGAGCAGATGGGCACCCAGATGATGTACTACCTGCGCATGTACGACCAGCGCATGAACTTTGTCTCGCAAGCTGTGAGCAACGGCGCACTGCGGCTGGCTGAAAAGACGCGCCCTGACGGCAAGACCGAGTACCTCATCGAGAGTAAAGAGGGGGCCAACATCGGCAATGTTGTGCAGATTCTGCGCGGCGCACAGCCCTTCATCGGTAACGCCGAGGCGGTGAACCAAGCCTTTACGACCTACCTTGCCGCGCTGCGTGCCGACCGTGTGGGCTTGGACAAGTTGAACTTTGGCGGCAGCGTAACGCAAGATATGCTGGACCGCACTATGCGTTTGGTCAACGGCAATGACAAGCTCAAGGATGTCTTTGAGAAAGCCCGCCGCGAGTACAACACTTACAACCGCGATCAGATCGCAATGGTTGCTGCCACGGGCGCTATCTCCAAAGAAACGGAAGCGGCGCTGACCCGCTCAGACGATTACATTCCGTTCTATCGGGCACAAAACGGCGTTGTGGAGCTGCTCATTGGCGGCGAAGCGCCCATGCGGATTGGCAGCATTGCTGACCAGCCGTACTTGCAAGAGCTTGTTGGCGGCGACCAACCAATCTTGGACTTCATGACCAGCTCGGTGCAAAACACCAACATGCTGGTGGATATGGCGCTGCGCAATCTGGCTACCAAGAACGCTGTGTTTGAACTGATCAACCTTGGAGCGGCAAAAATCGTCAAGGGCAAACCGCAGGGCCGGGATGTTGTGCAGTTCAAGGTGGACGGCCAGGACCGCTACGCTGTGATTTCGTCAGAGACGGTCACCGTTGGCGGCAAGACGTTTGAGACGGGCGTGCCCGCAGATATTTTGGTCAAGGGCATGGAGGGTATCCCGACACAGATGCCGTTCTTATTCCGCGCTATGGCTATGCCTGCGCAGCTCTTGCGCAAGGCCGTGACGCTCAGCCCCCTGTACATGGCCAAGCAGTTATTCCGTGACTCGCTGTCTGCACCAATCATCTCGGGAGCAAACTTTACCCCTGTGCTGGGAGCGTTGCGGCAGATTGGTAAGCCGTCCGGCAAGACGCTGGAAGAACGCGGTGTTACTGGCGGGCAGTACATGACTGGCACCACAGAAGACATCACCAAGATTTTGCGGGACATCTCTGAAGGTGGGCCGGGCTGGATGTCGGCACTGAGTAAAGTCGAAGCCATTGGTATGAAAGCCGACGCGCTGACCCGCCGGGCGCAGTACAACAGCTACATCGAGCAGGGCATGTCCGAGATGGAAGCCACGCTCATGGCGCTGGAGTCTATGAACTTTAACAAGCGCGGGGCATCACCCAGCATCCATGTAGCCAACGCACTGATCCCGTTCTTTAACGCCCAGATTCAGGGCTTGAACGTGCTGTATAAGGCGATGAGCGGCCAGATGCCGTTCAGTGACAAGCTGAAGATTCAGCAAAAGCTTTTGATGCGTGGCGGCATGATGGCGGCAGCATCGCTCCTGTACGCGGCCTTGATGGATGACGATGAGGCGTACCAGAACGCGCCTCCTGACCAGAAATATGCCAACTGGTTTGTGCGCGTACCGGGTGTTGATCAGCCAATCCGTGTGCCGATTCCCTTTGAGATTGGCTACATCTTCAAGGCGTTGCCCGAGGCGCTGTATAACAGCATGACCAGTAAGCAAGGTGGCGAAGATGCGGTCAAGGCGTTCAAGCAAATCTTGCTGCAAACCATCCCCGGTGGTTCTAGCTACGGCATACCGCAGATCATGAAGCCTGCCATTGAAGCTGGCCTGGGCAAGTCGTTCTACACCGGGCGCGACATCCTGTCTGCGCGAGAAAAGGAGCTGCTGCCTGAAGATCAGTTCCGCGCTAACACTGCCGAAATCTCCAAGATTGTTGGCAAGTCACTGGGCATCTCCCCCATCGTCATGGAGAACTTGGTGCGGGGCTATACCGGCACGATGGGCTTGGCGTTTCTTCACGCGCTCAGTCTGGGCGCTCCCAAGTCGGAGTCTCCTGAAGCTGCGGTCAAGCGGCTGTCGGACTACCCAATCATCGGCGGTGCGTTCCAGCCCAACGATGCCGGAGGGATTACCAACGCTGTGTACGAGCGCTTCAACGAAGACATCAAGGTACGCAACAGCTACAAGAAAATGATCGAAGAGGGCCGGTCCGCCGAAGCCAACGAACTGCTGCAGCGCCGGGGCAACGAGATCATGGAGGCAGAGATTGCCGATGTGTTCAAGCAAAACATGAACAAGCTGACCCAAGCCGAACGTGCCATCGCCGCATCCACCATGACGCCGGAACAAAAGCGCGAACAGCTTGACAACATTCGCAAGCTCAAAACGGCCATCTCCCGCACGATGCGCGAAACCGCTGACAAGACAGTTAAGCTGTCATCGCCGCTGTGATGGCCGACGGTAGAACCACACGCCAACAACCCCGTCCTTGATGCCGGGCATGGCCTGCGCATCAAAGATGCGCAGGCCAACTGCTTTTACCAGCACGTACTCGCGAGTCTTTTCGAAGTCGAGGCAGGGGACGAAGAACCCCTGCCCACGCTCAAGCTGCTTCCAAGGAAGGCGCAGTCTGGAGTAATCCATCGACATCTTCCATCCGGCGTCGAACCTTGATAGCCTGCACACGCATCGGCGGAGCCTTGGTCTTGGACGCCATGTCCTTCTTGATGAACTCCACCGTGATGTTGCCTGTCTCCGCAAGCTTCTTGCAGAACGCGGCATAGCCGAAACTGTGCGCGGCACAGTGAGCCTTGATCATCTGCTCTTCAATGAAGAAGTCGCAGTACCCTGGCGTCACATCGTGCTCCACCCTACCAGCAATGGACGATCTGGTGATACTCTCATCGGCCTCCCGCCCAGCGCCAAACTCTGCCATCAGGGTGTTGTTGGCTGCATGACGACGGATGACCAGCAGCTTGCCGAAGTGTTCGCTGACGTAGGAGTTCAGGATGCTCTCAGCCGTACGCACATTGTTGCGCATGGACTTGCGCATGAACTGCACCACATCCTTGAAGGCGTCGATGATCTGCTTGAGCGGCATGTTAATGATGCCCATGTACTTCTCGCTCCACAGCACCCCCGCCGCTATGGCGCAGCCTATGCCAGCCATCCAGAAGCGCTCATCGTTGGTGGCGTTGAACACCTTGTACATGCGTTGCACGGTCTCGTTGGTAAGCTGTGGCAGCAGCGGCTCGTTCTCCACCATAAACTCAACCATCTTGTAACCCACAACGCCGTAGTTGTGGTGCAGGCTCTTGATGATCTCCACCTCGTCAGCGGTCCACGAAAGCGGGTCTTCGATGATGAACTCCAGCAGGCGGCGCAGCTCACCCTCAGATGCGTGCTTGCGCACACCAGTCAGCCAGTCCACACCGTGCGTGTTGGAAGACAGCAGCGCAATGGCACTCCACGTTGACAGGTTCAACCGCTCCTTGTTAGCGCCCGACTCCATGCGCTCCTTGCCTTTGCCCTCCGACATGTCCAGCAGGAAGCCGGGGAACCACTCAAAGTCCTTGCGGGTGTTGTTGGTGATCTCGTCAGAGATGAGCGGGTGGCAGTGCAGCAGACCCAGCCTTTGCTGCATCGCAACAGGGGATGTGCCCTTGCCCGTGCGGTAGCGTGTCGGGTGACCCCAGACTGAAGCTGCCAACTCCAACGCCAGCGACTTGCCGGTACCGGACTCAGTAGAGGCACAGTGGCCGGTCATGCCAGCCAGACCTGTGTAGCGCATTAGCGGAGACCCAGTACCGAGAAGCATCACGGCAAGGTGCTTGTACAGCTTGCGGTTGATCATCATGTTGACGATGTTGCACCAGCCCTCGACGGTACCCTTGGGTTCTGTGAAAGAGACGATGTTCTCCAGCCCCGGCATCGGCACCCTGATCGGGGGCTTGCCCTTACTGAAGATGCGCTGCGCAAAGACGTAGCTCTTGTCCTCTTGCCAACCGTAGTTGTCTGGAACTTTCAGTGCCCGCTTCTCCAGCCCGGCCTGCTCAACGCAAGCGCGGACATAACCGAACAAGTTCTGGTCATTGCCTTGGCCGAAGCTGGCGATGATGTTCTGCTGGGCCAGCGCCTTGACCGTCTCGTCCTTGGATACGATGGCCTTGGAAGGGATCAGGATATCGACCGCCCCCTCGGGCCGCAGCGCGATCATGTGAATTGTGTGATCACCGTGGTTGTTCAGAACATCTACCGCAAACAGATCGTATGGCAGCAGCAACATAGGCTGCTTTGTCTTGGAGCCGTCGGCCAGCTCAACTTCCTTTTCTTTGTACACGCCGCCATTCTGTCCGTAGGCATAGCCTTTGGGCGGTGTCGGGCGCTTAACCTGCACTGCCTCGACCACGGGGCTTTCTACCGGAAGCGCGATCTCGATCTCTTTCTCTTGAACGTCAACCTTCACCTCACGCCCCAGCGCCAGCGGATTGGTGATCTTGCCCCAATGCTTGCAGTTAGTGCAGAGACCGGGATTTTCAGAGTCGAACTTGATGCAGGGGTAGGGGCCTTTGATCTCGCGCAGCTTCTGATCCATGCGCTCGGTGTCGTACGGATGCAGTTGGCTCAGCCATGTGGCGGCCTTTTCTCCGTCTTCGCACTTCTGCGCAATGCTCAGCCACCCACGCCATAGCGGCTCCATGCCATCGTCTTCGGCGTTCTCAACGTAGTGCGTAAGCTGCGCACAGCCTGAACCAGCTTTGGTTGCAACCAAAATGTTTTTGAACCGCGTGGTGCTGTTTTCAAAGAGTTTGACACTGGTCGCGGAAGGAGCACCCGTGGGGCGGGTGCCGGGCAGGTTGATTACGTTGTTTGGCGCAGGGGCTGGAGCCACTTGCAGCTTGTCCCTGATCAGGGCAGCAAACGTATCGAAATCAAACTTCACGCCTTCCTGCAACAGTTGCACGGTTGGCGGCGGGTCATACTTGAAGTTGGGCGTTTCAAGGTAGCGCAGGACTCGGGCGGCATCTGCCGTCACCGTCATGTCAATCTTGACCTTCTCCTGCCTGAACAGACGTTTGAAGTTCTCCGCCACCGGCTTCCAAGTCGCAATGTCGAGCGTGTCGGTCAGGGGCCAGTAGATGTGGTAGCCACCGCCCGAGTCGATGACGTAGGGGTTGCCCAGCTCTCCCAGCCCAGTATCGGCCATGAACGCGGTGAACGCAGCCATGCCGTCTTCCTTGCTGCCGTAGGTCTTGGGGCCTTCCTCGGAGCAGTCAAGGTCGATGAAGAAGGAGCGGATGTACTGGGCGTTGACCGCCTCCCGTGAACCCGCTTCTTTGAATGTAGCCAGCGCAAAGTAAGTGTTGCGGCTGGCTTCGACCCAAGGGCCTATGTGCTGTTGCAGCGCATCAAATGTCTCCTCAAATTTGTGTTCTTTTCTTCTGGATGTCAGTTCTGTCGCGCAATAAAGCCCGTGACCGGGTGGCGGCAAAACGACCGCGAAAAACTCTTGCGGTGTCATGCAAGTTCCCGGTGTTGTTTATTGGGCGGCTTCCTCTGCGGGATCTATCATGTCTTGCAACTGATAGAACCGCGTCAACAACTCAGCAACCCACATAGACGGCACCGGCTGGCCGAGCTGCATATAGATAAGCCGAGTCAGTTCATCATCCGTCAAGGCGTGAGGTTGTATTCCCGACATATTCTTCTCCATGCGTCATCCGCGTTGTTTGATGTTTGTAGTATCTTGAGCATGATTTCTGCCCGGTCTCGGTAGCCAACGAACACCTCAGTGCCCGTGAACCAGTTGTAGACCGTCTGGCGCGTCACGCCCAATGCTTTCGAGACCTTGGTGACAGGGAAGTCATGGAAGACCGCCCAGCGCCCAAGCTGGTTACCCAAAGACTTAGGCGTCTTGGTAACCGCGTCAATGATTTTTTGTGAGTAGGGCATAGGTTAGGGCGGGAGGTAGCGTGGCAGGAAACGACCAGAGGAAACGCTTCGTGGGGATGTTGGGCCTTCTAACGAGGGAGGAATACCCCCGCCCCACGCAAAACGACCGCTCTTGCTACCTCCCGAAACTCCTTATTCGTCGTCCCAGTCGGCCACAATGTCGGCCAGCTTGGATTTCTTGGCGGGTACTGCCGTCTCCTTGGCCGCAGGCTTGCGCACCTCTGGCTCGTCGTCCTCCGTTGCCACAGGGGCAGCGGCTTTCTTCGTAGCCTTGGGCGCTTCTTCCTCGACCACATCAGGGCGCTTACCCTCCAGAACCATCGGCGCAGGCTTGGCACCATCGGCAGCGGCTGCGGTCATCATCACCGCACGCTGTGCCTCTACTGCCTGACCCTTGTCCTTGGCGGTCTCGTACTCGTCCTCCGTCAGCCAACGCTGCGGGCTGAACACCAGCTTGGGCGACTCCGCAGTGGTGTCGAACTTCATCCGGGTCACCACCATGTCGAGGTTGACCGGAGGGGTCTGCGTAGCCGCCCACCGTGCGTATGCTTGCAGCGGCAGCTTGTCGCCCTCACCCTTGCCGAAGATGGACGTAGCAGGCAGCGTGAGCTGCAACACATCGCCTTCAGGGTTGTTGGCCAGCACCACAGCCAGACGCTGCTGGTAGCGGCAGGCACGGCTGTTTCCGTTGCCAGACCCCGCGATGTTCTGCGGACACTTGGCGCAGTTCGATGCCTGTGGCGACTTGACCGACTTGTCCGGCATCTCGCCATCATTGCTCCAGCAGTCCGGCGCTACAGCCGCTGCATCCTTGTCGTACTTGCCAGCATAGAAGATGCGGCTGACCTTGGGGGCAGCCTTGACAATGACTACGTCGAGGTGACGGTCCTCAATGTTTGCAATCTCCTTGCCGCCTGCGACCAAACGGAACACGCCACCCTTGATGGAGACGCGCTTAACGCTGGGGCCGGAGACGCCACCGGCCAAGGCCAGCGTGGTTTCGGACAGTTCTGCATTTGCTACGAACGCGGGTGCTTTGTTGGCATTAAACAGTGTGATGTTACTCATGATAGTGCTTCAGTTAGTTGGTTTGCGTACCGAGATGTCGTACTCCGCATGGGAGTTCAAACCGGGTGGTACGAGCCCCGGATTTTCTTCAAGGAACTGGCTCATGTTGTTTTGAGCGATGCGCTTTTCCAGCAAGTCCACAGCATCATGCTCGACCACGAACTTCTTGAAAGAGTCCCAGTCTTGCGTGTTGTAGCGGGTCTTGACGGAAAGCACGACGGTGCCTTGCGCTGTGCGAACTGATGTGACGCCCATCGTCTTCATCATGTCCTTCATCGCGTTCTTCAGCTCTTCCTGCTGCGCCTTCAGGGCTTCGACCTTGGTGTCGTAGTCCTGTGTCAGCGTTGCAATCTCCGAGCGAATCTTGCGGTAAATCTTGGCCAGACGATCCAGCGGGATCGTTTCTGTCTCAGTCTCTGTCATTTGCTTCTCCGTATTATTTTGTCTAGGGTTGGACAGTTTACATGGGTTTTTGGCTTTTGCAAGTGCCTCCTTTCATGATTTGATCTCCGACTCAAACATGGCCGTCAGCAGCCCGCTGTCCTCTACCTTCTGCTCAAGGGCTTTGAACAGGCGCTTCTCTACTGGGCTGGACTGGATATGCACCACCGTCACCTTATCGGAGTCCTGCCCCTTGCGGTCAGCGCGGGCGACGCACTGGATGTACTGCTCAACGCTCATCAGCGGGCCGTAAAACACAACCGTGTCGGCAGCAGTCAGGGTAATCCCGTGGGCAGATGCCTGCGGCTGCATCACCAACACGCGAGGGTCTGGATCGTTCTGGAAGCGGTGGATGATCTGGGCGCGTTTGGTGGCTGTGACGCCGCCATGAATCTGCTCGTTGACGATGCCGCGCTTGGTCAGGTGCTGGCTTATGGTCTCGATGACGCTCAGATACAGCGCAAAGATGATGACCTTGCGGTCGGTCTCTTCCAGCACTTCCTCCAGTACCGACAGGCGGGGCGATGCGTCGAACTCCACAACCTCTCTGTCGTCTGTGTATGCAGCGCCGCAGCTAATTTGCAGCAGCTTGTTCATGGCAGCGGCGGCATTGACCGCCGTAATGGTCTCCCCTGCCGCCTGCACCAGCATCTGTGTCTTGAGCTGGTTGTAGTACTTGGCTTGCTGCGGTGACATCTCCACCTCGCGGGTCATCGTGATGACTGGCGGCAAGTCCAGACACTCGGCCTTGGTGTATCTGATGGCGGGTTGCAGCGCTTCGTACACATCGTCCTTGGCGGTGGTCTTGGGCACCCACTTGTACATGGTCAGCTTGTTCATGACCTTGTCGCGCCACGCAGTGAAGAACTTGGGCACGCCATCCGGGTTGACCAGCTTGGCTAAGCCGTACGCATCTGTAGGAGACTGCGACGCAGGTGTGCCGGTCATCATCCACAGGTAGGTGTTAGGCGTCAGGATTGATGCCAGTGACTTCCAGCGCCGTGTGGTGTTGGTCTTGTAGGCGTTAGCCTCGTCAACGATCACCAGATCAAAGCGGCCATCGGCCTTGATCTCATCAGCAATCAGGTTCAGCCCTTCATAGTTGGAGATGACGATCTCGTAGTCCTGTTGCAGCATCTCGATGCGCCGCGCTGCTTTCGGATGGTGGGCGATGATGGCGCTGCGATGGATGACGCTGTTGTTGATGTCGCCCATCCATGCGCTGTGCATGATCGACAGAGGGCACAGGATGAGCACCCGGCGAATCTTGCCAAGCTTCATCAGATAGTCCGCAGCCCACAGCGCAGAGAGCGTCTTGCCTGTCCCCGGCTCGGAGAATACAAACGCACGGCGATGCATGGTGAGGAACGCAGCCGTCTCGATCTGATGCTGCATGGGCTTGTAGCGTCCCGGCCAGTCGTAGCGCTTGGTGATGGGCGAGGGCACATCCTTGACGCCTAGGTTGCGCAGCACCCGCGCCTCGTCCAGACCCCAGTACACGGCCACCTCATACCCACCATCGACAGGGCGCACCTTGTGCTTGGGGATGATGCTGTACTTGTTGGGGTTGCGCGTCTTGAACAGCAGCGCCTTGTTCTCAATGATCTGCACCTACTTCTCCTTGAGTTTTACTTGTTGTCGCCTTGATTGGCGCTCTTGCTTCGCAGTCTGAGGTTGCCCGGCGAAGTCTTGCCGCCCTTGCGAAGCGGCACTTTGTGGTCAATGTCCTTGCCGTTGCGGTCGATGCCCTTCTTGTCGTAGAGCCTGCGGGCCTTCTGCCGTTCCAGTTGATCGTCGGTCTCGCCGGTTTTCTTTTGCAGCTTGTAGGCGTGCTTGTAGTCACGCTTGCCGTTGACTTGGGTCATGATGTCCTCTCAATGCTTTGGGTTGAATTCGCAGTTGGTCACTTGGCACCAACCGCACAGGGGGGTTTGGGTAGGGTTCCAGATGTTGTTGACGAAGCACGCCTCAAGCCGCGCTATACGCTCACGGTACTTCCACCAGAATGCGTCCTTCTGTTCACGCGTCATCG
>Ga0105097_10000640_pt1 | contig 16102 bp, 9 predicted proteins | sample PPLLak12cMay2015_FD_87035 | JGI IMG/M metagenome (GOLD analysis project Ga0105097, IMG submission 87035) | Freshwater sediment microbial communities from Prairie Pothole Lake near Jamestown, North Dakota, USA - PPLs Lake P7 Core (1) Depth... | ecosystem: Environmental > Aquatic > Freshwater >... | reverse complement strand
TTCACAGTGGTTACATCTTTCTGTTTTGAGTTCCATTTCGATTTGAGGATAAGCCCCATTCACAGATTCTGTTACCCAGTCCCGGCAATAACCGATGGGAACATTGTTTTCTGTCTGGCAGGCGACTACACAATCACTGCATCCAACACATTTTAATGTGTCTATTACCATTCCATATTTCATGACAATATTTCTTTATGTGGATTTTCTTGAATTATTTTAACAAAATTACCCCGCATACCTGTTCCCCCCATCAAAGGATCTACGGTAACTTTTGTAATCAGCTGGGTATCGCTCATTCCTTTACCGTGAGCTCTTGTCAGTTTTTTGTTGTTGTGGCCAAACCCGTGATACATATAAACAGAATCCCAGCGTATTCTTTCGGTTACCCTGACCTTGATCGGATAAGTCGAGGTAATTCCGTCCTGATTTTGCAACCAGACCTCCTGTTTGTTTTTGAGTCCTTCAATTTTTGCCACTTTTGGATTAACCCAAAGATAATTTTCATCCGCAAGGTCGCTTAGATTCGGATTGTTGATGGTACGGCTAAAAGTATGCATGGGTGATCTTCCGTAATTAAGCCTGTAGTATCCATTTTCGGGTTCAGGGTGCGGCGTGTAAACCGGCATGGGATCAAAACCTTTTTCGGCCAGCTGATCAGAATAGAATTCGATTTTTCCGCTAGGTGTTCCAAATTCATAAGCTTCACCTTCTTTTAAGTACATGGAACCTGTTTTGCGTGGAAAGTTCTTTACCCCGATCTTTTCCATTTCTTCAAGCGAACTTCCTATTTGTTCCAACTGCCAGGCTATGGTTTCTTTGTAATCGGTATAGTTGAAATATTCCTTTAATCCCAGTTTTTCACCGATCTGCTTGGCAACCCACCAGGCCGGTTTAGAATCGTATTTTGGAGGTGCAACAGGCATTCTCAGCGCAACAGAAGGTTCTCTGTTCGTAGCTGATCTCAGGTCATCATATCTTTCCAGATAGGTGCATTCGGGAAGCACAACATCTGCATATCCCGTTATCTCCATCGGCATGGTATCTAGAACTACCAAAAATTCAATACTTTCAATGGCCTTTTCGATTACGCTCGCCTGAGGAATACTCTGTAGTAGATTTGTACCGGCAACCATCCAGGCTTTTACCGGATACTTATCGTTACCACCCGGAATTGATGCCTTGATGATCTCATTGGTAATGCCCATCTCCGCAAAGGGGAAATTCTCACCTATTTCATGCCAGCCCCATTTTGGTTCGGGATATGGCGGATGAGGGAAGTTGGGTATTTTTAAACTTTCTTTGAAATAGAAGCCGCCGCGTCTTCCCCAGGAACCCAATAAGCCATTTAACAGGGCAATTGCCCTTCCTCTTTGTGAATCATCACCATACCAGGTCACGTGCCTTCCAGGATGAACGATCACCGAAGGCGCAGCCTCTGCCATAACCCTGGCAGTTTTTCTTATTTCTTCCGGTTTTATGGTGGTTATGCCATAAGCCCATTCCGGCGTGAATCCTCTTACATGTTCTTTTAATTTATCAAAGCCCTGTCCATATAATTCAACATATTCTTTATCATAGAGATCTTCATAGATCAATACATGCATCCAGGCCAGTAACAAAGCCATGTCTGTAGCCGGTTTGATCGGCAGCCAGTGCTGCGCTTTGCTTGCAGCGGTAGAAAACCTTGGATCAACAGCAATAATGGCAGCGCCTTTATCAATGCATTCCGACATTTCCTGCACCTGGGTATTGTGCATGTTTTCACCGATATGTGATCCTATCAGGACCAGACATTTCGTATCTCTTATATCAGTAGGTTCAGGAGATCCCACCCAGGCACCAAATGTGAGCTTAAAACCGGTTTCCCTCGGACCCCTGCACTGGGCATAAGCCGGTTCTCCTATGGTATCAGAGCCATACGCCTGGAACAAATGTTCAAGGTGTCCACCCGGCGCACCGTGCTTCAACAGGGCAAAACTTTCAGGACCGTACTGCTCTTTAATCGATTTCATTTTGCCGGCAATCAAGTCGATCGCTTCTTCCCAGCTCGCTTCCCTGAAGGTATCTTCACCATTTACTTGGGTTCTGATCAAAGGCGTTTTTAGTCTGTCCTCGTCAGAATACATGCCCACTCCTCCGGTTCCTCTCGGGCAGAGCCGTCCGTAACAATGCGGGTCGGTATCGTTTCCTATAATTTTTGGGATATTGTTGTTTTCATCAACATAAGCCCAGGCGGCACACTTCCAAAAACACACCTCACAATAGGTAGGAAAACGGTTTAAGGCTTTGGCAGAATCCGCCAGCTTATTATTAGCAGTTAAGGAGGTGGCATTTGCTTTTATCCCGTAGTTGTAAAGCATCAATCCACTGGCACTCAAAGCTGAAATTTTAATAAACGTCCTTCTTGAATTGTTCATGTCGAAATATTTTAAAAAAGCAGGAAAAAAGCCCAATCGGATTTAATCCATAACCGGAACAAAATTAGGTCATCAAAATACTAAAGAGACTGATAAAAATCATATTAAAGGAATTTAGAATGTAACATTGGGCACACAACAAAGCAAAATAATACTTCTTCCAGAGGCTTCTGTAGGTGCCAACACTAAATGAAAATATTGTAGATTTGAGGCCAGGTTCATTTTGATTATGAAAAAATCCATCACAATTTCAAAAAGGGTTGTTGTTCTTCTTTTTATGCTTCTTTCCGGAGTAATGATCCTCCTATTTCTCAGGAATTGTAATTATGGTACAGGAGAACCACCTAAGAAAGAGATGAGTATTGTCTCAAATAACCTGGAATCCTGCATGAAGTGTCATGAACAATATACAGGTTTTTCTGCTTATCATGACCCAAAGAAAATAGGCTGTGTGAGCTGTCATTTGGGGGACCCGGAAACAGAGGACAAGAAACTTTCACACAAGGGTATGGTGATCATACCGGGTAATCTTTCGGATGCCGAAAGAACCTGTGGAAAGTGCCATGTAAATGAATTGCGGAAAGTACAGCATTCTCTGATGACGAGCAACAGCGGACTCGTAGCTGTTGATAAGTTTGTTTTTGGCGAGGCCCCTGATCCGGATGGCTCGTATCATATAAAAGACATCAAACATACGGCTGCTGATACGCATTTGAGAAATCTGTGCGGCAACTGCCATCTCGGCTCAGAAAAAAGTGAACTGGGTCCCATAACACAACTGAGCAGGGGAGGAGGCTGTAATGCCTGCCATCTGAATTATTCAAAAGAGGCTTTACAGGATTTGACTACATACCTGCAATCCGGTAAGAAAACCTTACCCAAAATACATCCTTCGGTTGATATTTTTGTAAAAAATGAACATTGTTATGGCTGCCACAGCAGATCCAGCAGAATTTCCACAAGTTATGAAGGCTGGCACGAAACCCTATTGGAAACTATAGACACAAGCCTGAACAGAAGTTTTAAAATTATAGAAGATAAAAGAGTATATACCTATAAAGGCGAGGATGTACACCATCAAAAAGGCATGTTGTGTATTGACTGTCATACTTCACATGAAGTGATGGGCGATGGGAAGAAATACCTCCATCAGGAGGATGCGGTAAAGATTCAGTGCGCTGATTGCCATTATCGGGACAAGCCAACAACCACAACTTATAAAGAACTGGATGGAGAATCGCTGTTGGTTTGGTTACACAGAAAATATGAGCACAACGACAAAGAAATTCTGGCAAAACAAAAAGACAAAGCGCCCCTGGTCAATACTTATATCAATGAGAAAGGCGAGGCTTTTCTGATCAGCAAACACAATGGCAAAATTTTACCTGTAAAACCGCAGCCTGATATATGTGCCAAAGATAAGGTACATACTGATGTGAGTTGTGCTACCTGCCATACACAATGGGCTCCCAAATGCATCGGATGCCATAATACGTTTGATAAGAAAGAACCGGGAGCCTATGATCTATTGGATAAAAAATTTGTAACCGGGGGGTGGAAAGAACATGTTTTCGAGTTTGGAACCTCACTGCCGGCACTGGGTGTGAGAGCGGTGGGAAAGGGCAAAAGAATAGAACCGGCAGTTCCCGGCATGATCATGACGATAGATCACAAAAGTTTTGATAAAAACAAGGATAATACTTTTCACAGGCTGTATGCACCAAATTCACCGCATACCATTGGCAAAAAATCCAGAGACTGCAAATCCTGCCATGCCAATCCTGAAGCGCTGGGTTACGGAAGCGGGGAGCTCATTTATGTAGTTGAAAAAAATACCGGCAAATGGAATTTTACTCCTGATTACGATAAAAATCCGAATGATAATTTGCCTGAGGACGCCTGGGTCCCTTTCCTAAAGGAGCCAACGAACAAGGTGCTGACCACCCGAACGAATTTCAGGCCCCTGTCGGTTACAGAACAGAAAAAAATGCTGCGTGTGGGTGCCTGTTTCCATTGTCATGAACAGAATTCCGCCCTGGCCAAAAGTTTTTTGGTCAATAATTTTGAAGAGATTCTGAAAAAAAGAACAAAAGCTTGTATCTTACCTGCATATAACTAAACGAGATGAATCCTAAATTGAGCAAAGTACTGATTACCGTTTTTTTGATCGTTTCCATATTGGATGTCATTGCCGTTGCCATGGACTATCCCGTCATGCAGGCTGTATTTAAACCCATGATCATGCTCAGTTTGATGGCGGCCTATTACTTCTCTGTCACAAAAATCAATCTCTGGTATCTGCTCGCCATGGCATTTTCATTTTTGGGGGATGTGTTGCTCATGGATAAAAACAATTTGTTCCTGGCGGGTATTGCCGCTTTCCTGGGAACCCAGCTGATCTATATTTTTATTATAAAAAAGCGTTTGAAAAAGAGCAGGGTAAGGGATTTGCTGATCTCCATTGTGCCGTTTCTCATTTTTTACAGTCTGCTGATCTCGGTTTTACAGAAAAATCTGGGAACCTTCACAGTACCTGTCATGGTTTATGGCATGGCCATTTCCATTTTTGGTATGGCTGCTTTGTTGCTTTATCTGCAAAACAAGGACTCCATCACAAGGATGCTGCTTATGGGAGCGATCCTGTTTATAGTATCAGACAGTATGATCGCCCTCCAAAAATTTCATATTGCCCGGACCTGGTACCCTGTTGCGATCATGGCAACCTATGTAATGGCACAATTTTTAATTTTCAGATTTATGATCGCTTCTAAAAAAACCGGGGATACTATTTAAACATATCCAATCCGGGTAAATCCGGCATGCCATCTTTGGCAGCACGTGCCATTTCCATTTCATGGATCTCATTCGCTTTTTTCAATGCACTGTTCAGTGCCAGGATCAGATAATCTTCCAGGGCCTCCTTGTCAGAAAAAAGTTCCTCAGCAATTTGGATTGTTTTAACTTCCCTGTTTGCCGTTACAGCTACCAAGACCATACCATTACCGGCTTTGCCTTCCACCTGCACGGTGTCCAGTCGCTTTTTGGTTTCTTCAATTTTGGCCTGCGCATTTTTTAATTGGGCCATCATGCCCTGTAAGTCTCCTAACATATTTTTTTTATTTACATTTGATAAAAATACTGATTTAATAATTTATAAAAAAAATGAGAATATTAAGAATTAACAGTTACTTGTTTGGTATATGCCTTATTTTTGCGGCCTCATGTAAAAAAGAGTCTATGGATAAAGAGATCATGCCACCCAGGGCAGAAAAAATTGCCAGATATTTAGAATTGCACGGCCATACACGAGTTGACAATTATTACTGGCTCAACGAAAGAGAAAACCCAAAGGTAATCGATTACCTGAAAGCTGAAAATGATTACTATTTTCAAAAAACTGCGCATACCAAAGATTTTCAGGATAAATTATTTCAGGAGTTAAAAGGCAGGATCAAGGAAGATGACGAAAGTGTACCTTATAAGAAGAACGGCTATTTTTATATAACCAAATACAGTACCGGCCAGCAGTACCCTGTTTACAAACGCAAAAAGGGAACCCTGTCAGGTGCCGAGGAAATTCTTTTTGATGTAAATGAGATGGCCAAGGGTCATGAGTATTATTCTCTTGGAGGATTGAATGTAAGCGAAGATAATAAGATAGTGGCCTTTGCGGTCGATACTGTCAGCAGAAGGCAATACGACCTTTATTTTAAAAATCTGGAAACTAATGAGATCTACAAGGAGTATATCCCGAATACAACCGGAGGTTCTGCCTGGGCCAGTGATAACAAAACCGTTTTTTACACTAAAAAGGATCCGGTAACCCTGAGGAGTGATAAAATATACCGTCATGTTCTCGGCACAGATCCCGTTTATGATGTGCTGGTCTATGAGGAAAAGGACGATACCTTCAGCACCGCTGTTTTTAAATCAAAATCGAATGAATATATTATTCTGGGCTCGTACAATACCGTTTCTACGGAATATCGCTTTCTTTCTGCCAAAGACCCGCTTGGAGAATTCAAAATCTTTCAGCCCAGAGAGCGGGATCTGGAGTATTCGGTTGATCATTATAAAGACAATTTTTACATCCTCACCAACAAAGACGGGGCTAAGAATTTTAAGTTGATGAAAAGCCCTTTGGACAAAACGGATAAATCGAATTGGGTTGATGTAATTCCACATCGTCCGGAAACTTTGCTCGAGGATTTTTCAATATTTAAAGACTATTTGGTATTGGAAGAAAGAACGAACGGATTGAATCAGATCCGCATTAAAAGATGGGACGGATCCCAGGATTATTATCTGCCGGTAACCGAAGAAACCTATACCATGTATGTTTCTTCCAACCCGGAATTTGATACTGAGATCCTTCGGTACAGTTATAATTCCCTAACCACACCCAATTCCGTGATCGATTTCAATATGGCTGACAAAACCAGTGATGTTAAAAAGGAACAGGAAGTGCTGGGAGGTAAGTTCAAAAAGGAAAATTACAAAAGTGAACGAATCTGGGCAACAGCCAGAGACGGCAAAAAAGTTCCGATCTCATTGGTTTACCACAAAGACACCCCCTTGAATAAAAACACACCTCTATTGTTATATGGATATGGTTCTTATGGCAATACGATGGATGATCAATTCAGCACCACCAGATTGTCTCTGCTTGACAGAGGTTTTGTTTTCGCTACTGCTAAGATCAGAGGTGGAGAAGACCTGGGAAGAAACTGGTATGAGGATGGAAAAATGTTTAAAAAACAGAATACATTCAATGATTTTGTAGATTGTGCCAAACACCTGATAAGTTTATCCTATACATCGCCTGCTCATCTTTACGCTGAAGGCGGTTCTGCAGGAGGTCTGCTGATGGGCGCAGTGATCAATATGAATCCCGAACTTTTTAACGGGATCATTGCGGCCGTGCCTTTTGTTGATGTGGTTACGACCATGCTTGATGAAAGCATTCCACTTACAACCGGAGAATATGATGAATGGGGAAATCCAAATAACAAAGATTCTTATGAATATATGTTGTCGTATTCTCCTTATGACAATGTGAAAGCTCAAAATTATCCGAATATGCTGGTAACAACAGGTTTGCATGATTCACAGGTACAATATTTTGAACCCGCCAAATGGGTGGCAAAATTAAGAGAACTGAAAACGGATAACAATCAGTTGTATTTGTTCACAGATCTTGAAACAGGGCATGGTGGCGCCTCGGGCAGATTTGATGCCTTAAAAGAAATTGCCAGAGATTATGTATTTCTGTTTGATTTAGAGGAAATTAAAGAGTAAAGATAAGGCACTTATCAAAAAAAGTATCATGAAAAGGGCAGTAAAAATCATTTTTTTAATTGAATATTTAAAAATTGTTTAACTTTGCCCCCGAAATTTATCATAAAAGTCTTTAACATTTATGGAAAAGCATAAAGGGATTACCAATAATATTCTTGAATTAATAGGAGAAACTCCCCTTATACGATTAAACAAAATCACCAATCACTTACAAGGACAATTTCTAGTTAAATATGAAGCTTTCAATCCGGGTCATTCCATGAAGGACAGGATAGCTTTGCATATTGTTGAAGATGCCGAAAGGAGAGGAATACTGAAAAAGGGAAGTACGGTGATAGAAACTACTTCTGGGAATACGGGCTTTAGTGTGGCTTTGGTATGCCTGATTAAGGGTTACGACTGTATCCTAGCCGTAAACTCAAAGGCCTCACCGAGCAAGATCAATATGTTAAAAGCTATGGGCGCCAAGGTATATGTTTGCCCGGCTCATGTGGCTGCCGACGATCCGCGTTCCTATTATGAGGTAGCTAAAAGACTTCATTCAGAAACTGCCGATTCAGTTTATATCAATCAGTATTTCAACGACTTGAATGCAGAGTCGCACTATTTGTCTACCGGCCCTGAAATATGGGAACAGACCGAAGGTAAAGTTACACATATCATTGTTGCCAGCGGCACTGGAGGAACTATTTCGGGAGTGGGAAAATATTTGAAAGAGAAAAATCCAAAGATCAAAGTATTGGGAGTTGATGCCTATGGTTCATTGCTCAAAAAATTTCATGAGACCAAAGAATTTGATGAAAAGGAATTGTACCCTTACCGCATTGAAGGCCTCGGAAAGAATCTGATTCCTACCGCAACGAATTTTGAGGTGATCGATGTTTTTGAAAAGGTTACCGATGAGGCTTCCGCACACCGGGCCAGAGAACTTGCGCTTACTGAAGGTTTATTTACCGGTTATACTAGCGGAGCTGTTTTACAGGCGGCCATGCAATACGGCGAGAAAGGATATTTTGACAAGGACAGTATGGTTGTGATGATACTTCCTGACCACGGATCCAGATATATGGAGAAAATATTTAGTGACGAATGGATGGGCGAGCAAGGATTTTTTGATACAAAAAATATTGTCGCAGGGGAAGTTGAATATCTGTAAAAAGAAAGAACTTTTAATTATATAAAAGGTTGCTTACGGTGTAGGCAGCCTTTTTTGTTTTAATGGATTAAAATTGATCGCACTCATTGCAGACTACCTAAAAAAGGCTAATTTTGCAAAGTTTTTACTTTTTTAATTTTTATAAAAAAATCTTATGAAAGATCTGTTTGACAGAATTATCAATGACAAAGGCCCTTTGGGTAAATGGGCCAAGCAGGCTGAGGGATATTATGTGTTTCCAAAACTTGAAGGACCTATAGCCAACCGGATGAACTTCAATGGAAAAGAAGTGATTACCTGGAGCATAAATGATTATCTGGGTTTGGCAAACCATCCTGAAGTGAGGAAAGTGGATGCCGAAGCTGCAGCGGAACACGGAATGGCTTATCCTATGGGAGCCAGAATGATGAGCGGGCATACGGTATTTCATGAGCAGTTGGAAAGAGAATGTGCAGAATTTGTGCATAAAGAGGCGGCATATCTGGTAAATTTTGGTTATCAGGGTATGGTTTCAGCCATTGATGCTCTGGTTTCAAAAAATGATGTAATTGTGTATGATGTTGATTCTCACGCATGTATCATTGATGGTGTTCGCCTTCACCAGGGTAAAAGATTTACCTACCGCCATAACAACATGGAGAGCTTCGAAAAGAACCTTCAAAGAGCCACCAAGATGGCAGAGGAACAAAACGGAGGTATTCTGGTTGTAACAGAAGGCGTTTTTGGTATGAGGGGTGAGCAGGGTAAACTGAAAGAGATCGTTGAATTCAAGAAAAAATACAATTTCCGACTGCTGGTAGATGATGCACATGGTTTTGGTACTCTGGGTAAAACAGGAGCAGGAGCAGGTGAGGAACAGGGCATTCAGGATCAGATCGATGTATATTTTTCAACTTTTGCAAAATCCATGGCAGGCTTTGGTGCCTTTTTTGCAGGAGATAAAGATGTTATTCAATTCCTGCAATACAATATGCGTTCACAAATGTTTGCAAAAGCCTTGCCTATGGCCATGGTGAAAGGAGCATTAAAAAGACTGGACATGATCAGAACCATGCCCGAACTGCAGGAAAAATTATGGGAAAATGTAAATGCCCTTCAGAACGGTCTGGTTGAGAAAGGTTTTAATATCGGATCTACCAATACCTGTGTTACTCCGGTATTTTTGGAAGGCGAGATTCCCGAAGCGATGGCACTGGTAAATGATCTGCGGGAGAATTACAAAATTTTTTGCAGCATTGTTGTTTATCCGGTAATCCCTAAAGGAATGATCCTTTTGCGACTAATCCCTACAGCAGCCCATACGCTCGAAAATGTTCACGAAACGATCGCGGCATTCTCAGCAATACGCGAGAAATTGCAATCCGGAGTTTATAAGCGGATCGCCGAAAAGTTTGTAAATGCTTAAAATATGAACCGTCGGAAGACGGTTTTTTTTTGTGCTCAGATCAGCTCTCACTAACCGTTAAGCGCGCGGTCGCTTTGATATCCTGTTTGGAACTCAGGTTTTTAAGGTAGTGCTGGTACCCAACAATGCCTATCATGGCTGCATTATCGGTCGTATATGCAAATTTGGGTATATAGGTGGTCCAGCCATATTTTGATTCCGCATCCCTCAGCGCCTGCCTTATACCCGAATTTGCGGATACACCCCCGGCAATGGCAATATGCCTGATACCCGTTGTTTTTGAAGCCAGGAGCAATTTGCTTACCAATATGTCAACAATGGTCTTTTGTATGGATGCACAGATGTCTTCAAGATTTTCTGTGATAAAATTTTCGTTTGCTTTTTGCTCTTTTTGCAAGAAATAAAGAATGGATGTTTTTAGCCCGCTAAAGCTGAAATCCAGTTCGTTTTCAGTTTTAGGTTTGGCGAATGAAAAGCGTTCTCCATTCCCTGTTTTTGCCAATTTATCTACATGTGGGCCCCCGGGATAAGGAAGTCCAAGTAGTTTTGCCGATTTATCAAAGGCTTCTCCCACCGCATCATCAATGGTCTCTCCCAAAATTTCGAACTGAAAAAAATCAGTTACCCTTAAGATCTGGGTATGACCACCGCTTATCGTAAGGCAAATGAATGGAAAGGGAGGTTTTTTTTGTTCCTCATCATCAATAAAATGAGCCAGCACGTGCGCTTGCATGTGGTTGACACCAATTAGAGGTATTTGAAGTGCCAGGGACATGGATTTGGCAAATGATGTTCCAACAAGCAGTGACCCTAATAAACCGGGTCCCCTGGTAAAGGCAATGGCATGGAGTTCATTTTTACTGATGCATGCTTTTCTTAGAGCCATTTCGACCACGGGTACTATATTCTGCTGATGCGCCCTGGAGGCGAGCTCGGGCACCACCCCACCAAATTCAGCATGTATTTTCTGATTTGCGATGATATTTGACAATACCCTGTCATCTTGCAGTACGGCCGCTGAGGTATCGTCGCATGAGGACTCAATAGCCAATATATTTATTTGTTTTTTAGCCATTTATTTGGAATTTGGGCAAAAAAAATATTGTATTTTTAACCGAGCAAATTTAGACAATTATTTATCAATAAATTTAAAAAAATAGGATCCGGAGTTCTGGTCTTTTTAGTACTGCTGCTGGTAGTGCTGGTCTTTTTATTGTCTCTTTCTTCTGTGCAGACTTCCCTTGCAAAAAGGCTGACGGATTACGTAAACACTACTTATGGCAGTGATATACAAATTGAAAAAGTCGATATTTCATCACTGAGTAAAGTAAAACTGGTGGATGTACTCATCAGAGACCATCACGGTGATTCACTCATCTATGTCGAGAAGGCGAAGACTTCTGTATCCCATATTCCTTCCCTATTTAAAAACAAATTTGTACTAGGTTTGACCAGCCTCGAAAACGGCTTTCTGAATATGAAGACCTATAAGGATGAGGAGACCAATAACCTGACCCTGTTCGTGCAATTATTTGATGATGGTGAGGTATCAGATGGGCCTGAATTTATTTTGACAAGTCCGAAGATTAAACTCGAGAATATAAGCTATGAACTTTTTGATCAGAACAAAGGGGAAGCAGCCATAGTCTATTATTACGGCATCAGCGGTGATTTAAATGATTTTGCGATCAAAGGGTCGGAAGTACAAACGCAAATAAGAAGTGTTTCCATAGACAAAAACCACCTGCTCAAGATCCTCGATTTTAATTCAGATTTCAAGTATACAGAAAATCAAATGGAATTTTGGCATACGAATCTGACCTCAGAAAATTCCTTTCTTGATGCGGATATTGTCATGAGTTATGGTGAAGATGACCTGGGTGATTTCAATGAACGAGTTAAGATCAATGCTATTTTCAAAAAATCATCCATTGCCCTGGTGGATTTGAACCAAATTTACGGCGAGTTTGGAACCAAAGACATCATATATTTTACTTCTCAATTTGTTGGCACAATAAACGATTTTTTGGTCAATGATCTCGATTTGAGAACAGAGAGAAAATCTGTTCTGAAAGGCGATTTTGTTTTTAAGAATATATTGGATACGGATGAATTTTTTATTGACGGGAATATCGAAAAGCTTTCTTCAAGTTATTCAAATTTAAGTATTTTACTTCCCAGACTCATCGGTAAAAATCTGCCGGAATCATTCAGCGATTTTGGAATATTTGAGGCTTATGGAAATTTTGCGCTCACGAAAAATACGCTTAACCTGAATATGGATTCCAATTCTAGCCTGGGTAAATTGAGTACTGATCTGTATCTGACCGATTATCAGGTCCTCGATAAAACAAAATACAAAGGAACCGTGGTCATGCAGGATTTTAGGCTGGGCGGTTATTTAAAAGATCCTATGGTAGGTAGAACTTCGCTCCAGGGAAAATTTGATGGGCAGGGATTTTCATTGAATTCCGTCAATACCTCTATCATTGGCAGTATCTCAAAACATGAATACAGGGGATATACTTATCAGAATATTGATGTAAACGGTGTTTTAAGGAACAGGAATTTTCAAGGCGAGCTGGTGGTTAAAGACCCCAATGTACAAATGAATTTTTCTGGCCTCGCGGATCTGTCTAAAAAAATATACCGATTTGACTTTCAGGCAGATGTGGAATACCTTGACCTGAAACCCTTGCATTTGTTTGAAAAATATGAGAGATCAGTTGTCAAAGGGAAGGTCAATATTAACCTGACCGGAAATACGATTGAAACGCTCGATGGAGAAATTAGTTTTCAGGACGCAATTTTCACCAATGAGAATGACGAGTATATTTTTAAAGATTTCCATGTTCTTGCAGAAATCGGGGACTCGGTGAGAACAATTTCGGTCAATTCTCCGGACATTATAGAGGGAAGAATTATTGGGAATTTTAAATACGGGGACTTACTCAACATTACAAAAAATTCTCTTGGCAGCCTTTATGCCAATTACAAACGGGTCAAAGTTGCACCGGGACAGAACCTGGATGTATATTTTAATATTTACAATAAAATCCTGGAGATCTATAATCCGGAATTGGAGTTGGGTTCAAATACCTTTATCCGCGGCAAGATCAATTCCGATGATGATGACATCAATCTGCTTGTGAAGTCATCGCGCGCGCGCGTTTACACCAATGAATTTGATAATGTTAAACTACAGATCAACAGCAAGAGCCCCTTGTATAATGCCATATTGAGCATAGACAACATCAGGACGAAATATTATGAAGCCTCAAATTTTAACCTGGTTAATGTTACTTTGAACGATACCCTGTTCATGCGTACAGATTTTATCGGCGGGAAAGAAAAGTCAGAAAAGTACGATTTGAGTATTTACCATACGATAAACAAATCGGGTCACTCTGTGGTTGGATTTAAAAAATCGGAGATTGTCTATAAGGATAATGTCTGGTTCATCAATGAATTGGACGACTCTTTGAACAAACTTGTATTTGACAAGGATTTTAAGAATTTTGCCATAGATAAAATTAGTGTAGATTCACAAGGTCAGAATATTGGTATATCCGGAGCAATGAGCGGAATTACCCAAAATATTGATCTGGACTTCAAGAATGTAAATCTCAATGCAATAAGCCCACCTATTGACAGCCTGAGACTCGACGGCAAGCTCAATGGAAGGGTGAGTCTTCAGAAAAAAAATGAAAAATACATACCGCTTGCCGACCTGAGCATCAATTATTTCAGTATCAATAGTGATTACTACGGAGATTTTACCATGGTGGCAGAAGGTAATGAAAATCTCAGCAATTACACATTCGATGCTGCCCTTGTAAACAGTGACCTCATAGCAGCAGAAATCAAAGGTAACGTGGATTTTGAACAAAAGACACCCACGATCCTGGCTTCCGTGCAATTGAATAAATTCAGGTTGAATGCCTTTAGCCCATTGGGCGGTATTGTGCTTTCAGATTTGAGAGGGATTGCGTCAGGTAGTGTCAATGTTTTTGGAAATTTGTACAACCCGGTTTTCGATGGAGAGATCCTGCTTGATGATGCCGGTCTTAAAGTTCCCTATCTGAATGTAGATTATGATTTTGCTGAATATTCCAAAATATTGTTATACGATCAAACATTTGATTTTCAGACTATTGGCATTACGGATACGAAAATGGGTACCAAGGGCCTTATTGGAGGGAAGATCAAACATGAAAATTTTGATAAGTGGTTTATGGATATCTTTATCTCAAGTGACAATTTACTTGTTTTAGACACAGAAGAACATGAAGATGCACTGTATTATGGAACCGGACTGATCGAAGGGGAAACCACTATTTACGGTCCTGTAGACAATTTATTTATCGATGTACAAGCCACAACAAATAAGGGAACCCAGTTTATTATTCCTCTGAGCGATGTGAGTACGGTTGGAGAGTCAAACCTGATCCATTTTGTTGATCCCTTTGAGGAAGAACTGGAGGACGAATACAGAAAACTGGTAATGATGCAGCAAATGAAAGGGCTTAACCTGAACTTCAACTTGAATGTTACAAAGGAGGCTGTGGCTGAGGTGGTTATAGATAAAGAAACAGGAAGTATTTTAAGAGGCAGGGGTGACGGAAACCTGAGGCTGGGTATCGATATGAACGGCAAATTCGAAATGTACGGGGAATTGTTGATCGACAGCGGCGAATATCTTTTTAAGAGCATTGTCAGTAAAAACTTTTTAGTTCAGCAAGGTGGTACCATTATCTGGAACGGAGACCCGATGGACGCATCAATCAATATTACCGCAATACATAAAACCAAGGCAAATCCTGCCGTTATTCTGGACGAGCTGAGCAGTTCAAGAAAAATTGATGTCAATTTAATTACCCAGATAAGCGGTACACTTTCCGAAGCTCAGTTGGATTTTGATATAGAAATTCCACAAGCCAGTTCCCTTGTGGCTTCAGAACTGGAATTTAAACTTGCAAATCCGGATGACAAACTTACCCAGTTCTTTTCGTTGCTTGCCACGGGGTCTTTTTTAAATACAGATTCTCGTAAAGGAGAATTTAGTGGTGGTTCGGTTGTTGCCGGGACTATGGCAGAACAGGCATCGGCTATCTTAACCAATGTGTTGGGTACTCAGTCTGATAATTTTGAAATAGGTCTCGATTATGAGGTAGCTGCACAGAACAAGGTAGAGAATGTGGATACCGATGATCAGTTGGGCATCATGGTTTCGGGTAGGATAGGAAATAAGGTTATCGTGAACGGTAAGGTAGGGGTTCCGGTTGGCCCGAATACCCAGTCAAGTGTGGTTGGAGAGGTTGAAGTGATGTTGCCTTTAAATGAGGCCGAGACCTTCATGGGGAAGGTGTATAACCGGCAAAATGAAATTCAGTTCGATATCATTGACAGTGAGGGTTACACACAAGGTGCCGGTATTTCCTATCGTTTTGAGTTTGCCAATGCCAGGGAGTTTTCAGAAAAAGTAGGTTTGAGAAAAACTGAAGAAGAAAAGCTCATGACCAAAGAACAAAGAGATAGCATTAAATCTGCACAAAAACTTTTAAAGAAAAAAGAAAGTGAAGAGAAGAAAAAGAAGAAAAATCCGCAATAATTTTATTGCTGATAACCATTCAGAGGGTTTGCAGGCAGCTTAAATTGATTATTTTTGAATAAAAATTAAGGTATGTTAAAAGAAGAAAGGCAGAATTATATACTGGAAAAGATAAGGGAATTAAATACCGTCAAATCCAATGAGCTGGCCATTGAACTGAATGTTTCTGAAGACACGATCAGAAGAGACCTCAACCACATGGCTCATAACGG
>Ga0105097_10000639_pt1 | contig 16110 bp, 17 predicted proteins | sample PPLLak12cMay2015_FD_87035 | JGI IMG/M metagenome (GOLD analysis project Ga0105097, IMG submission 87035) | Freshwater sediment microbial communities from Prairie Pothole Lake near Jamestown, North Dakota, USA - PPLs Lake P7 Core (1) Depth... | ecosystem: Environmental > Aquatic > Freshwater >... | reverse complement strand
CTGCTGGATCTGCATGAACAGGGCACCCAGGTTCTGGTCCTGTGGCTGCTGCATCACTGGCTGGGCTGCGACGGGGGCAGCGGCCGGCGCTACGGCATTCACAGGGGCCGGCGCAGGCGCATACGCGGGTGCCCCGGCCGCCCCTGCCGCAGGGGCGGCCGGTGCCGCGGGTGCAGGCGGTGTGCTGGCACCGAAGCTGGTTGTCGGGTAGGCCTGGGTACCCCGGGGGGCATAGGGGTCATCCGGCGCGACCTGGGCAAGCTCGGCTCGCTTGGTTTCCTGGTCGACATAGTCCACCGCCCAGGTGGCAACAGCGAATGAACCGGTCACCAGGGCCAGCCCTACGGCGGCAAGCGTTTTATCCAGCAATTGCATACTCGTAATACTAATTGACTACAACCAGTTCAACCCGGCGGTTCTGCGCCCAACTGGCCTCGTCGGAACCAAAGGCGACCGGGCGCTCTTCACCGTAGCTGATCGCCTCGATGCGGGAGGTCGCGATACCGTTCAGGACCATGTAGTCACGCACTGAATTGGCGCGACGCTCGCCCAGAGCCAGGTTGTACTCACGGGTGCCGCGCTCGTCGGTGTGGCCTTCAAGCCGAACGGTGCTGTTGGTGGTTTTCAGCACGGCAATGTGGGCGTCGAGGGCAGCGATGGCCTCCGGCGTCAGGTTGGAGCTGTCGAAGGCGAAGTAAAACACATTGCCGTAGGCCGCGGCGGCGTCCATCAGGCGCTGCCGCTCCGCATCGGTGCCGTAAGCTGATCCAGCGGCGGCTTCCTGTGCGGCCCTGGCGGCGGCAGCCGCAGCGGCAGCCGCGGCATCCTCATCTTCCTTGGTGTCGCTGCCGGAACAGGCGACCAGGAAAGCCGCGCTAAACAGCAGGGCAATAAGCTTACCGAAAACAGAAACGTGTTTCATTTTAACTTCCTATAGCACTGGGTTAATGATCAAACGGCTTTAAACAACGCGCCAAGTGCTTCACTTGGCAGTCAAAAAGGGCGACCAGGCGGGCTCGCGTACATCGCCCTCCTGCCCGGGAAGCCGGAATTTCGCACCACCGTCTACAGAAACAGCAGCCAGTATGCCCCGGTCCCCAAATTTCGTGGCGTACAATACCATAGAGCCATTGGGCGCGATACTGGGACTTTCATCCAGTGCGGTGGAGGTGAGCACCTGGAGGCGGTTGGTGACCAGATCGAGCAGGGCTATGTGGAAGTTCCCGTCCTTCTGGTGCACCAGCACCACGTTGCGGCCGTCCTGGGCCACCCTGGCCCGGGCGTTATAAGTGCCCTCAAAGGTAATGCGTTTGGTAGCCCCGGAGCCCATCTCATAGCGATAGATTTGCGGCCTGCCCCCACGGTCGGAGGTAAACAGCAGGGTCTTGCCATCCGGCATCCAGGCGGGCTCGGTCTCAATCGCATAGTTGTTGGTGATATTGGTCAGCTGCCGGGTCGCCAGGTCCATCAGGTAAATATCCGGGTTGCCATCTTTCGACAGCACCATCGCCATCGTTCTGCCATCAGGAGACCAGGCGGGGGCGCTGTTCAGGCCTTTAAAATTCGTCAGCTGCTCACGCGCGCCCGTGGCGAGATCCTGCCGAAAGATCGCCGGACGGCTGGTTTCAAAGGAAACGTAGGCTATTTGTTTGGCGTCCGGCGACCAGGCCGGCGCCAGCAGGGGTTCACGCGACTCCAGCAGGACCACGGGGCGCGCCCCGTCGGAATCGGACATGACAAGGCGGTACGAGCTCTTGCCGCCCGCCGCGCCGCGAATCACCGAGACGTAGAGAATGCGGGTGGCGAATGCGCCGCGCACACCGGTGAGGTGTTCGTAGATCTTGTCCGCCACCCTGTGGCCGAGCATGCGGGCGTCGCTGGCGGGGCCCGCTTCCATACCGGAGAAAACGCGGGCCTGGCGCAATACATCGAACAGTTCGTAATCAACACGCAGCCCGTTATTGGGCGTGGGGGAGGCCTTGCCAATCAGCAGGTACTCGGTTTCCAGCGCGCGCCAGTCCTTGTAGAACACTTCGTCCTGGGTGCTGGGAAAGCCCAGCATGTCGGCGCGGGCTACCGGCGCAAACTGGCCGCTGCGCAACATGTCCGACTCGATCACCAGCGCCACATCCTCCGGCGCGACGCCCTGACCCTGCCAGGCCAGTGGCACCACGGCGATGGCGGTGGGGTTGTCTGCGCCCTGGGTGATTTCGATGGTGAGGTCAGCCCGGGCGACAGCCGCGGCCAGTACCAGCACAAGATTCAACAATGCAACGGCAAGAGTTTTCATCAGTATCGCAAATCCTCTGGTCTGAACAGCAGGCGAAAACGCCTGAATGATTGCTCGAACTCCCCGGGCGGGAGATTTTGTAACTCGGGGAAACTGCCCGCCTTCTTCACCGCGTTGATGGCAGACTGGTCAAAGGCGCTGTTACCGCTGCTCTGCAGCACAGTGGCGCTCACCACCTCGCCCGTGGGGATCAACTGGATGGAGAGGATGACTTCCATACCGTTGCGCGCGCTGGGCGGGCGGCTCCAGTAATTTATCACAGTCTGCTGGATGAGTGCGGCGTAGCTGGCCGCCATTTCCGATGAGGTGACGGCGGCAGCGGCCGCACTTTCCTCCTCCGCCACCGCCCGGGCCAGGTCCGTCCGGGTAAGTGCCGCCAGTTCCTCCTGGCTCATGCGCGGCGGCTCAGGCTCCGCCACGGCCGGTACCGGTTTGGCGGGTTCCGGTTTGGCCGCTTCCACCTTGGCCGGCGCGGGCTTGGTCGCCGGCTTGGGCGCAGGCTTGGTTACCGGTTTGGGTGTGGACTTCGGCGCCGGCTTGGGCGTGGACTTCGGTACGGGCTTGGGGGTTGGCTTGGGCACAGGCTTCGGTGCGGGCTTGGCCGCAGGCTTCGGCGCCGCCTTGGGCTTGGGCTTCAGATCACTGGCGTCCACCAGGCGTGCATTGATCACCTTTGGCGCCGGTTTCACCGTGATGACCTTGCTGGTCGAATCGACCCAATTGGCCGTGAGGGCAATGACCAAGAGGGCATGCAGCAGCACACTCGCCAGCGCCGGCCGCACCACGATGCGCGGCACCACGGGCTTGGCGTAGATCGAGGTGGCGCTGCCTGTGTTCACTTCGGGTTCTCGGTCACCAGCCCCACGGAGGGCGCACCCGCTTCCTGTAACGCCACCATGACAGTCACCACATCGCCATAGGGCACCGCGCTGTCACCCCAGATCAACACCGGCTTCTTCGGGCTGCGGCGAATCACCGCAGCGACCCGGTCCTGGATGGTGGCCAGCGACAGCACCTGGTCTTCCTGGGAACCGACGTTGAGGAACAGCTGCCCGGCCTTATCGACCGAGACAATCAGGGGCTCACTGTCCTGGTTCTCCACCGGGTCGGCACTGGCCTCGGGCAGGTCGACCTGTACGCCCTGCATAAGCATGGGCGCCGTCACCATGAATATGATCAGCAGCACCAGCATCACGTCGATGTAGGGCACCACGTTGATCTCGGACATGGGCCGGCGCTTGTTGCCCCGGGAGGGGGTGCTACCGGCCACCGGCGGCTGCTCCTGCTTTCTTCTCACGCGAGCGCAGGGCATAAGCCTGGCGCGACAGGATTCCGGAGAACTCGTCCACGAAGGTGTCGTAGCGATTGCCGAACACATCGACCCTGGAAGCCAGGCGGTTATAGGCCAGAACCGCCGGGATGGCCGCGAACAGGCCCATGGCCGTGGCTACCAGAGCCTCGGAAATCCCCGGCGCCACCGTGGCGAGTGTCGCCTGGGTGGCGTTGGCCAGGCCGCGGAAGGAGTGCATGATCCCCCATACGGTGCCGAACAGGCCGATATAGGGGCTGGTGGAACCGACCGAGGCCAGGAAGGCGAGATGTCGCTCGAGCCGCTCATCCTCCCTCATCATCGCCACCCGCATGGCCCGCCGGGAGCCCTCGACCAGCGCTTCCGAATCCATGTCCGATTGCTGGGCCAGGCGGGAAAATTCCTTGAAACCCGCCCGGAATATGCTCTCCATACCCAGTATCGGATGGCCCGAGGCGGCGTGCTCGTTGCCCTCCCGGTAAAGCTGGGCGAGATCGATCCCGGACCAGAAGCGCTCCTCGAACTGGTACATCTCATCGTGCGCGTTGCGAAAATAGATGAACCGCTGCACGATCATGTACCAGGACAGCATGGAGGCCAGGAATAGCAATGCCATCACCATTTGAACGGTGAAACTGGCGTGCAATACCAGGTCTATCAGACTTAATTGCTCTTCCAAGAACGACTCCCCTTTAGCTTACCTGTTGTTGAACCTGCGCCTGGCGCAGCCTGGCGACCATATCCGCCGGCATCCGCCGCGGCTTCAACCCCGCCCTGTCGACGCAGGCGATGGTCACCTCGCCCTCGGCCAGGCTTTGCGCACCGCGCCGGACAGCCTGGTGCATCAGCATGGACGCCCCCCGCAGCTCGCGCACGGCTGCCGTCACGACCAGCTCGTCGTCGAGGGTCGCCGGGCGCAGATATTGCACGTTCATTTCGCGAACCACAAACATCAGGTCGTGATTGAAAATGTACATTTTACCGAAACCCAGGCTACGCATGAGTTCGGTGCGGGCGCGCTCCATGAATTTGAGGTAATTGACATAATAAACAATGCCGCCGGCATCCGTGTCCTCGATATAGACGCGTAAATCGAGGGAAAATTCCCTGCCGGTCACGGGGCATCCCCGGCCTCGCCGAGGTCCAGCGCGAGGTTGCCGGCCTGGTCCGCGCCAGCGGGCCTGGGCAGGCCGAAGTGCAGGTAGGCATTGCGGGTGACCATCCTGCCCCGGGGTGTGCGAACCATGAATCCCTGCTGTATCAGATAGGGTTCCAGCACATCCTCGATGGTGCCGCGCTCCTCGGAAATGGCCGCCGCCAGGCTGTCGACGCCCACCGGCCCGCCGTCGAATTTCTCTATCATGGCCAGCAGCAGGCGCCGGTCCAGATGATCAAAACCCAGTTGGTCCACGCTCAGCATGTCGAGGGCGCGATCGGCGACCTGGGCCGAGATATGGCCGTCGGCCTTCACCTCGGCGTAGTCCCGCACCCGGCGCAGCAGACGGTTGGCGATGCGCGGCGTGCCGCGGGCGCGCCGGGCAATTTCGGCGGCCCCCGCCGGGTCGAGGCTGATACCCAGGATGCCGGCAGAGCGCGCCACGATATGGGCGAGGTCCGCCACCTCGTAGAATTCGAGGCGCTGGACGATACCAAACCGGTCCCGCAGGGGCGAAGTGAGCAGGCCTGCCCGGGTGGTGGCGCCCACCAGGGTGAATGGCGGCAGTTCCAGCTTGATCGAGCGGGCGGCGGGGCCCTCGCCGATCATGATATCCAGCTGGTAATCCTCCAGCGCCGGGTACAGGACTTCCTCCACCACGGGGCTGAGCCGGTGGATTTCGTCGATGAACAGTACATCCCCAGGCTCGAGATTGGTCATCAGCGCGGCGATATCCCCCGCCTTCTCCAGCACCGGCCCGGAAGTGGTCTTGAGAGACACGCCCATTTCATTGGCGATGATGCTGGCCAGGGTGGTTTTGCCCAGCCCGGGCGGCCCGAAAATGAGCGTGTGGTCCAGCGGCTCACCGCGGGCGCGCGCGGCCTGCAGGAAGATGGCCATCTGCTCGCGCACCACTTTCTGGCCGACGTATTCCTCCAGCGTCCGCGGCCGGATAGCCCGGTCGATGATATCTTCCCGCGGGGTCCGGGCGGTCGGCGCAATCAGGCGATCCGTCTCAATCATGCCTGGATCCTCAAGCCTTCACCGTTGCCTTGAGGGCCCGCCGAATCAGGTCCTCGCTGCTGGTCACGCTGTCATCATTCACCGCCACCACCATCCGGCTGGCCTCCTGCGGCTTGTAGCCCAGGGCGATAAGGGCGCCCTCCGCGTCCGCGACGATATCGTTGAAGGGTTCCGCCATTTCTCCCCCCGCCACCGCACCCGCTGCACTGGCGCCGGCACCGCTCCAGTCTTTCAGCTTGTCGCGCATTTCCACCAGCAGCCGCTCCGCGGTTTTCCTGCCCACTCCGGGCAGGGCTACCAGCGAGGACATGTCATCGCGCTGCACACAGCGGGCGAAACTGCCGGCGTCCATGCCCGAGAGAATGGTGAGCGCAAGCTTCGGTCCCACTCCGCTCACTTTTATCAGCTGGCGGAACAGGCGCCGATCGCGGTCGTCGATAAATCCATAGAGCAGCTGGGCATCCTCACGCACGACGAAATGGGTCGCCAGGAAAACCTCGCCCCCGAGCGGCGGCAACTGGAACAGCGTTGTCATCGGTACCTGGATTTCATAACCCACACCGCCCACTTCCACCAGGATATCGGGGGGCTGCTTATGCACCAGGGTGCCTCGTATCGTGCCTATCATCGGGTTTGCCCTGTCAGCGCAGTCGGCGCCGGCGTATGGATTTGGCGCCCGCCATGTTTATCAGGCTCTGCCGGGTATGCGCATGGCACAGCGCCGCCGCCAGGGCATCGGCCGCATCTTCCTGGGGCTCGGCGGCAAGTTTCAGCAGGGCCTTCACCATGTGCTGCACCTGGGATTTGTCCGCCGCCCCCGTGCCTACCACCGACTGCTTGATCTGGCGGGCGGAGTACTCCGCTACCTGCATATCGCGGGTCACGCAGGCGACAATGGCCGCCCCTCTTGCCTGGCCCAGCTTGAGGGCCGAACCCGGGCTCTTGGCCAGGAATACCTGTTCGATCGCCAGCTCCCGGGGGCCGTGCAATTCCACCAGTTCAGTGACGCTGGCAAAGATGATCCGAAGTCGCTCGGGCAGGTCTGCCTCGGGTAAGCGAATCACGCCGCTGGTGACATACTCGCTGCGCCCGGAAACGTAATTGATTATGCCGAAGCCGGTTTTGCGGGAACCGGGGTCAATCCCCAGGATGAGCGTCATGCAGTTGTCCGCGGGATGCGTAAGATGCACATTATGTACAAACTTACAGTATTTATCAGCATCGGCAGCCGCGAAAGTCTTCCTTCTATATATACAGGTGATGGCGCTACATCACTGCTTGTCCGCCTCTTCCCGGGTCTGGCGCAGGCGGATATTCAATTCGCGCAGCTGGTGCTGGCTCACATCGCCAGGGGCATCGGTGAGCAGGCAATGGGCCGTCTGGGTTTTGGGGAAGGCAATCACGTCGCGGATGGAGTGGGTGCCGGTCATAAGCATCACCAGCCGGTCCAGGCCAAACGCCAGCCCGCCGTGGGGTGGGGCGCCATACTGCAGGGCCTTTAACAGGAAGCCGAACTTCTCTTCGGCCTCGGCCTCGTCGATCTGGAGAATACGAAATACCGCTTCCTGCATGTCGCGCTGGAAGATACGGATACTTCCCCCGCCCAGTTCGCAACCGTTGAGCACCATGTCGTAGGCCCGCGACAGGGCAGCGCCCGGATTCGTCGCCAACTCTTCCACGCTGCCGGCAGGCGCCGTGAAAGGATGGTGCAATGGCGTCCACTTGCCGGCTCCATCCAGCTCGAACATGGGGAAGTCGACCACCCACAGGGGCGCCCAGCCCTCACGCACCAGGCCCTGGTCCGCCGCGACCTTGAGGCGCAGGGCGCCGAGGGCCTCGTTGACCACCTTCGCCCGATCCGCGCCGAAAAAGATAATGTCGCCATTGGCCGCTTCCAGGCGCTGCATCATCCTGGCGACGATGTCCTCGGGCATGAACTTGAGGATGGGCGACTGCAGGCCGGCGGCACCGGGGTCGATGTCATTCACCTTGATCCAGGCGAGCCCGCGGGCACCGTAGATCGACACGTAGCTGGTGTAATCATCGATCTCCTTGCGGCTGATGGTCGCGCCACCGGGCACCTTGAGGGCCGCCACCCGGCCCTGCGGATCGTCGGCGGGGCCGCGGAACACCTTGAACTCTACCTGCTGCATGAGGTCATCGACGCTGACCAGTTCCAGCGGAATGCGCAGGTCCGGCTTGTCCGAGCCGTAGCGCTCCATGGCTTCGGCATACGGCATATGGGGCATGGCGGGAAGCTCGACACCCAGCACGGTGCGGAACAGCTCCCGGACCATGCGCTCGGCGATGTCCATGATGCCGTTCTCGTCGAGGAAGGAGGTCTCGATATCGATCTGGGTGAACTCCGGCTGGCGGTCGGCCCGCAGGTCCTCGTCGCGGAAGCACCTGGCGATCTGGTAGTAGCGGTCGAAACCCGCCACCATGAGCAGCTGCTTGAACAGCTGGGGCGACTGGGGCAACGCAAAAAACTGGCCGGGGTGTGTCCTGCTCGGCACCAGGTAATCCCGCGCGCCCTCGGGGGTCGCCCGGGTCAGGATCGGGGTCTCGATGTCCAGGAAGCCCTCGCCATCGAGAAAGTTGCGCACCGCGGAGGTGATCCTGGAGCGCAATATCAGGCGCTGCTGCATTTCGCTGCGGCGCAAATCCATGTAGCGGTACTGCAGCCGCACTTCTTCGCCAACGGCGGTGTATTCGTCCAGCTGGAAGGGCGGCGTCGCCGCCTGGTTGAGGATTTCCAGTTGCTTGCCCAACACCTCGATAGTGCCGGTGGCCATCGCCGGGTTGACCGTGGCGGCGGAGCGCGCCCGCACCCGCCCGGTAATCCTGAGGACATATTCGCTGCGCACCCGGTCAGCGCGCTGGAAATGTTCCTCGGTATCGGGGTCGAAAACCACCTGCACGATGCCCTGCCGATCGCGCATATCCAGGAAAATCACCCCGCCATGGTCACGGCGCCGATCCACCCAGCCACAGAGGGTGACTGTTTCATCTATGTTGGCAGTTCCCAAAGCGCCACAGTAATGGCTGCGCATAATCTGGTTTCCGTGTGGATTCTCTGGCCGGGCCCGCGGCGGACCTGGAACTGGGTTGAGCCTGTTGCCTCAGCCGGTGCTGGAGCCGGTGCCGGTGCTGGTGCCGGTGCTGGTGCCGGCACCTGAGGCGGGCGACTTGTCGCCGGCCGAGGGTGTGCTGGCAGTGCTGGAGCCGGCAGCAGCAGCCGCATCGCCACCGCCTGCCAGGTTCTTCTTGTTGCCGGTCTTGAAATCCGTCTCGTACCAGCCGCCACCCTTGAGGCGGAAAGCCACCGCGGACACCTTTTTCTGAAGCGAAGCGGCGCCGCAGGCAGGGCAATCCTCAAGCGGCGCATCACTGATTTTCTGCAGTGCCTCAAGTTCCTTGCCGCAGCTCTGGCACTGGTACTCATATATAGGCATGAATTCGACCCACCAATGATCAAAAGTTAAGCGAGAAATTTAAGAGGCGCGAATTCTAACCCAAGCAGGCAGGGAGGCCAAGCGGGCCAAGGTCAAACAAGAAGGGGCAGAAAACTTTCACCTTGCGGTGCTGTCGGGCGGGAGCTGCGATCATCCCGCCCGGGCTGGGCCCGGACGGGAGTGGAGAATCCGTTACTTCGCTCAGGAAGCGGCGGATTCCTTCAGCTTCTTCAGGGGGCGAATCTTGACCGCAATGCTCGCAGGCTTGGCCTTGAACACAGTCTCCTCGCCAGTGAATGGGTTGATACCCTTGCGCGCCTTGCGGGCGGGCTTGTTCACGGTGGTGATCTTGAGGATGCCCGGGATGGTGAATTCACCCGCGCCGCGCTTCTTGATGCTGCGCTCGATCAACGAGTGGAGTTCGTCCATCACCGAACCGATCTGCTTCTTGCTCAGGCCAACGCTGTCGGCAATGCTGGCGACAATCTGGCCCTTGGTCAATTTGTCTGCGATCGGAGTCGATTTCTTTGGTGCTGCCGCCGCCTTCTTGGCTACTGCTTTCTTGGCAGGGGCCTTCTTGGCCGGTGCCTTTTTCTTCGCTGCTGCTTTTTTAGTTGCCATTTTATATTCAACCTTCCCTAATGAAGTGAACTGAAACAAGTGATGAACCAGGACTGCCCGCCTCCCCTGACCGCCGAAAACAGTGCCGCCGCAAGTTACCGGGGAATGTATAAATCATGAAACGCTGCAATACAAGCGTTTTTCAGGCGCGAGCGAGAAAAAAGCCTGTTTTTGCAGGGCTAAGGGCCTGCAATCACTCTTGCGAGTGCGATTTTGGCGATGCCGGATATGTTGCCCTCACGCACCAGCTGCGAGCGCTGTACCCTCGCCGGGTTCAGTCGTAAACTAGCCAGCCTGCTTTAGCTCCCGAATCCGGACTCTCGAATGCGCACCAGTAATTTTCTTATCGCCACCCAGAAAGAAACTCCGGCGGATGCCGAGGTGATCAGCCACCAGCTGATGCTGCGCGCAGGGCTCATCAGAAAACTGGCATCCGGACTCTATACCTGGTGACCCCTGGGGCTGCGCGTGTTGCGCAAGGTGGAAGCCATCGTGCGGGATGAGATGGACAAATCAGGCGCCCAGGAGCTGAGTATGCCAGTGATGCAACCGGCCGAGTTATGGCAGGAATCCGGCCGCTGGGAGCAGTATGGCCCCGAACTGCTGCGCATCCAGGATCGCCATCAACGCGATTTCTGCCTGGGCCCCACCCACGAGGAGGTCATCACCGACCTCGTGCGCAATGAAATCAAGAGCTACAAGCAGCTGCCGATAAACCTGTACCAGATCCAGACCAAGGTGCGCGATGAGATTCGCCCGCGGTTCGGCATCATGCGATCCCGGGAATTCCTGATGAAGGACGCATATTCTTTCCATGCCACCCAGGCTTCACTGGAACAGACCTACCAGGTGATGCACCAGACCTATAGCAGTATCTTCAGCCGGCTTGGCCTCGAGTTCCGCCCGGTCATTGCCGACACTGGCAGCATTGGCGGCAGCGCCTCCCACGAATTCCACGTCCTGGCAGACAGTGGCGAGGACGATATCGCCTTCAGCGATTCGGGCAGTTACGCCGCCAACGTCGAGATGGCGGAGGCCCTGGCCGCCCGGGGCGATCGCCCCGCCCCGGGCGCCGCGTTGACAGAAGTCGCCACCCCCGGGGTCGCATCGATCGCGGATGTCGCCGCTTTCCTCAAGGTGGACCCGGCCAACACGGTCAAAACCCTGCTGGTGGCGGCGGATACCGAGGGCGAGCTGGTGGCACTGGTACTGCGCGGCGACCACCAGCTGAATGCCATCAAGGCCGAGAAACTCCCTGGCATCGCCTCGCCCCTGCGCATGGCGAGTGAAGAGGAAGTGCGGGGCACCTGCAATGCCGGCTTCGGCTCACTCGGCCCGGTAGGGCTGGGCATCAAACTGATCGTTGACCGCAGTGCCGCCTGCCTGGCGGATTTCTGCTGCGGCGCCAACCGTGACGGCTTCCACTTCACCGGGGCAAACTGGGAGCGGGACTGTCCCCTGGAGCGGGTGGAAGACCTGCGCAAGGTGGTACAGGGCGACCCGAGCCCGGACGGCACCGGTACACTTCAAATCAAGCGCGGCATCGAGGTCGGGCATATTTTCCAGCTGGGCACCAAGTACAGCGAGGCCATGTCCGCCCGGGTACTCGATGAGGGCGGCAGGAACGTGACGATGATCATGGGCTGTTACGGCATCGGCATCAGTCGTATCGTGGCGGCGGCCATCGAGCAGAATCACGACCAGAGCGGCATTATCTGGCCCGCCAGCATAGCCCCCTTCCAGCTCGCCATCATTCCCCTGAACATGCACAAGTCACCCGAGGTGAGCCAATGTGCCGAGGAGTTGTACCAGGCGCTGTGCGCTGCCGGCGTCGATGTCCTGATGGACGACCGCAACGAGCGGCCCGGAGTCAAGTTTGCCGACATGGAGCTGATCGGGATCCCCCACCGCATAGTGCTGGGTGATCGCGCCCTTGCCGACAACAAGATCGAGTACAAGGGTCGCCGGGACGCCGACTCCCAACTCATCCCGCGGGGCGACATAGTGGACTTCCTCAGGGCGCAGCTGCCAGGCGCACAATAATTGGCCGGGTGGTTTGACATTGGAATTGCGCCCCACCAATATGGCTCCCCGGGGCACAGGGCAGCTTCCGACACGGGCGAATGACCGATCTACAGACAATAAGTAAATGGAATCGGGATATCTCCAGGGCTATTGCAGCCCTCGGCAAGGACCAGTTCTTTCCCACCCTGATCGAGGCGATCCAGGGCCAGGTCAGGTTTGATTACCCGCAGGTCTGGTTATTCCACCGGGAGCTGCCGCCCAGGGTGCTCTACCACGAGATCCCGGATCATGCCTACGCCAGCCAGGTGGACCAGTACATGGAGGGCCCCTACAGCGAGGATCCCTTCTACCGCACCTCCATGGAGCACCCGCGCTCAAAGCTCTACCGGATGTCGCGGATCACGCTGGGCAAGCTGCAGCAGTCAGACTACTACCGCGGCTATTACGGGGATACGGGTACGGTGGATGAGGCCGCCTATATCGCCAAGTTGAGCGGCGGCAACGTCATCAACCTCGATATGATGCGACTGCAGCAACACGGCGAGTTCACCGATGAGGAATATGAAACCCTCTACCTGTTGGCGGAGCCGGTATCGGAGCTGCTCAAATGCCACAGCGAGCAGGAAAATTTTGCCGTGACCCACCTGATCCAGCCCGGCATCGACCACCAGATCGACCTGGCTTTCCGCAAGTTCGGTGAGTCGATCCTGTCGCCCCGGGAAAAGGGCGTGCTGGAACTCATGCTGCGCGGCTATGGCACCGATGTGTCCGCCCAGCGCCTCGGGATAGCCGTGGAGACCGTACGACGCCATCGCAAGAGCATCTACCGCAAGCTGGATGTGAGTTCCCAGACCGACCTGTTTTCCCTGTTCATCAACTCCCTGTCCTGCCTCGGCAAAGCGGCCGGCGGCGATCCGCTCAGCATTTACATGTCGCCTCGCTAGCAACACCTCTCCGGTTCCTCGGGCAAGTGAGGCGGAAACCCGGCAAAAACACGCTAACAGCCGGCAAAATGCTGCCCAAACTAGGGCATTGAGTCACGCCGGCGATGCAGGGATAGTGCGCACTTACCGATAAACAAGCGGTGACACAATGTCGCTGGAAGCCGACTGGTTCTTGCGAGCTCATCCGGAGATCACCACAATCGAGGTGCTCCTCCCTGACTGCAACGGCGTCATGCGTGGGAAATGGCTGCCGCGGCACAAGCTCGGCAGTATCTTCGAGGGCGAACTCAAACTTCCCAAGACCGCCCTGAGCCTGGATATCTGGGGCCGGGACGTACAGTCGCTGGTATTCGCCACGGGTGATGCCGATGGCATCTGCCGGCCGGTGGAAGGATCCCTGCTGCCCACACCCTGGTCGCCCCAGGGCCAGCACGGCCAGGTCATGCTCTCCATGTTCAACGATGACGGCTCGCCCTATATGGGTGACCCGCGCCATGTGCTCAAGCAGGTGCTGAGCCTCTACCAGGAGGCAGGCTGGCGGCCGGTGGTGGCGGCGGAGCTGGAATTCAGCCTGGTGCGCTGGGATGACTCACAGCCCGGGCATACCTGCCCCTCCCTTCCCGGCAACTCCCCGGTAGGAGGCAATACCTACGGCCTGGACGTACTCAACCACAACCAGGCCATGCTGGAAGACCTGCGCCTGGCCTGCGAGATGCAGGATCTGCCCTATGACGGGGTGGTAAAGGAGTCGGCGCCATCGCAGTATGAAATCAATATGCACCACGTCGACAACCCGGTGCTGGCTGCGAAACAGATCATTATGATGAAGCGCCTGATCAAGGGCGTCGCGAGCAAGCACGGCCTGATCGCCAGCTTCATGCCCAAGCCCTTCGAGGATGAGGCCGGCAACGGCATGCACGTGCACTGCAGCGTGCTGGATGAAAAAGGGGTCAATATCTTCGACGATGGTACCGAGCTCGGCACTCCGCTGCTGCACAATGCGATCGGCGGCTGCCTGCAGCACATGGCGGAGTCGGTCGCCATTTTTGCCCCCAGCTACAACGCCTACCGCCGCTTCCAGCCCGGTTGCCACGCCCCCACCTACCCCAGCTGGGGCTATGAGAACCGCACCGTAGCGGTGCGGGTGCCGGCGGGCAGCAACAACGCGCGGCGCCTCGAGCACCGGGTCGCCGGCGCCGATGCCAATCCCTACCTGTTGTTCGCCGTCCTGCTCGCGGCCATGCGGGAGGGCATCCTGGCGAACCTGTCGCCGGGCAAGCCGGTTACCGGGGACGGCTACGCCAAGGAAAAGAAGCTCCTGCCCGTGTATATGCCCGACGCGGTGCGGCTATTCAGTGAATCCGACTTTATCCGCATGGCCATGGGCCCTGAGTTCCAGCGCATATTCACCCTGACCAAGGAACAGGAGATTGCCGAGTTCCGCCGGCGCATCACCACCCTCGAGTACCGCTCCTACCTGGAGCAGCTGTAGCCCCGCCCCGGGCTGCGGCCATGGAACTCACCACCGAATCTACCGTCCAAGCAGCGTCGAAAGACATTTCCCGTGCCAGCAGCTAGTATAGGCACCCGCACTATTGCCGAGGACCGGTAACCCCGATGACCAAGAGCAGCCCCAAACCACCACTGATCCGCATCAACGTCGCTATTTTTGTCGGCCTGCCCCTGGCCGCGCTGTTGCTGGTGCCCGCCTGGGGCGTCTACCGCGGCTTTGATACCGCCCAGTGGCTGTGGGCCCTGGCCTTCCTGTACCTCAATGGCATGTCGATCACCGGCGGCTACCACAGGCTGTGGGCGCACAAGGCCTATGAGGCCAGCCCGGCGCTCAAGTGGCTGTTTGCCTTCTGGGGCGCGGGCGCCCTGCAAAACAGTATCCTGGAGTGGGCATCCGATCACCGCCGCCACCATCGCCATGTGGACGACGATGAACTCGACCCCTATTCCGCGGGGCGTGGTCTCTGGTTCAGTCACATGGGCTGGATGCTGCGGGAGTATCGCAGCAATGCATCGGACTTCAGCAATGCCAGGGACCTGCAACGGGACCCGGTCGTCATGTGGCAGCACCGGCACTACGTCGCCCTCACCGTGTGCATGAACCTGGTCCTGCCCCTGCTGCTGGGGGTGTGGCTTGGCGACGTCATCGGCACCGTGCTGCTGGTGGGGCTGTTGCGCCTCGTGGTGAACCACCATGTGACCTTTTTCATCAACTCGCTCGCCCACTTCTGGGGCTCACAGCCCTACACCGAGTCCAACAGCGCCAGGGACAATGGCTTTCTGGCCTTCCTCACCTATGGCGAGGGGTATCACAACTTTCACCACATTTTCCAGGCGGACTACCGCAACGGTGTGCGCTGGTGGCAGTGGGATCCGACCAAGTGGATGATCAGTGCCTGCGGGCAGCTCGGCCTGGCCCACAATCTCAACCGCGTACCCGACTTCAGGATCCAGCGGGCCCTGCTCGACACCGAGTTCGACCGGGCCAGGGCAAAGTTGGAAAACGCTCGCGACAGTGAGTCCCTGCGCGCCATGCTGGAGCGCGAGTACCAGCAGTTCACCGAGTCGGTCAACCAGTGGACAGCTCTCCAGTCCGAGCGCTACGGGCGCAGGAAGGAGCAGCTTGGCGGTGTGCTGGAGGAGAAAAAGCTCCGGCTGCAGCAAAAATGGGAGCACGCCGCCCTGCGCACCCGGCTCAGGGAGCTGGAATACTCACTCAAGATGCAGCGCAAGCGCCTGGGCCTGCTCATGCAGCAGCTGCAGTTACAGGCCCAGCCCGCCTGAGGACAGGGCAGGGCCGCCACGGCGCCCTGCCGCGCCCGATGATCCGGATGCACGCGCCTCCCGTATCTCTGGCCTGTGCTACTTTGTATGGCACCACGCAACTCTTCATTGAGGAACCCCGACATGGCCACATCCGTCCACGACTTCAGCTGCGCAACACCCGGCGGCAAGAAGAAATCCCTCGGCGACTACAAGGGCAAGGTACTGCTGGTGGTGAATACCGCCTCCAAGTGCGGCTTTACGCCCCAGTTTGCCGGTCTCGAGGCCATGTACGAGAAGTACAAAGGCAAGGGCTTTGAAATCCTGGGTTTCCCCTGCAACCAGTTCGGCAAGCAGGATCCGGGCAGCAACGACGAGATCATGGAATTCTGCCAGCTCAACTACGGTGTCAGTTTCCCCATGTTCGGCAAGATCGAGGTCAACGGCAGCGGTGCCGACCCCCTCTACAAGTTTCTCAAGAAAGAAGCCCCCGGCGCCCTCGGTACCGAAGG
>Ga0105097_10000638_pt1 | contig 16125 bp, 14 predicted proteins | sample PPLLak12cMay2015_FD_87035 | JGI IMG/M metagenome (GOLD analysis project Ga0105097, IMG submission 87035) | Freshwater sediment microbial communities from Prairie Pothole Lake near Jamestown, North Dakota, USA - PPLs Lake P7 Core (1) Depth... | ecosystem: Environmental > Aquatic > Freshwater >... | reverse complement strand
GCGGCCTCTCGGCTTTTCAGATTGCTGCCGCTCAATGTTCGAGCTGAGCGCCCTGCCAGTGGAGGTCCGCGTGAGTAAGGTTAGCCTCGGCCCCGGGGGGCAATGGTCCCGAACTGGCGAGCGACAGCGGGCCGGCATGGTCGCTCAAGACTCTGGTCGCGTTTGGAGTCAAGCTAGCGAAAAAGCTGAGAGTAGCTGCCGCGAAGTCTCGATCTGAGCTCTCCAATTTGCCGCTCCAGCGTTTGCTCTCTTTCGGCGAACTCCTGCTTCAGCGTGTGGGATGCAAACTTGTAATGCGACTTGTCTGAAAAGATCGCCCTCCATTCCTTCAGCGCGGTGAGCAACTGCTTGATGTCGACGGGCGAACCTAGCTTGGTGGTTGCTACGCCGATCATTTGAATGAGTGCAATGAGTCGGTCGATGTCGCGCAATATGTTCTTCGGCGTCAAGTTGGCCATATTGAGCTGCCAGTTCTCGTGGGCTTTGCTCAAGTGCCTAAGACACTCGATGTACTGTTCGTTCTTTAGGCATTCTTCCGCTTCCGTGAATTCCATTTTCTCTCTCTTACTTCGGACCAACCAAATCATGGTTACGACGGCCGCCGCCGTGAAGGTTCCGATCCAGGGAAGTAGCTCGTTCCACTCGACGCGAATTGACATAGGGAAAGCTCACTTGCTGAGGAGCACCATTGATGTGATTTTGAAGCATGGTGCCGGCGAACTCCGAGGCCTAAATTGAATGCCGGGCGACATGCGCCCGAATATGGATAGTGGCGCAGCAGTTGGGCCCAGTGCCTGTCTTTTCACTCCGACATGGCAACGAGCAGGTTAATTGGGTCGTCGTTGTGAACGGCGGCTTCCGCTGCTCAGCAGCCGCGTAAGCCAGCAGCACAAAGGGTCGCCAGTGAGCGGATGTCAATGTCGGCTTTACCGTCGGCACTTCAAGCGGCCCACCAGCCGCTATGGTTCGCGTCAAGCCCGTCGCCCTACCGATCGCAGCGGCTGGAAGCTGACATTTCGCATGCGAGCAGACAGCAGTCGGCGACTGCGACACGGTCGACCACTTCCTACCGCTGGCCACTGCAGCTCCCTGGGACTTCGCCTGGCCGTCCCCGCGCCCTGAGTTCACCACCAGAAGCGGGCAGGCATGCGCAAGCGTCGGCCGTGCGATGAGCGCCTCCGTCCTACGCGCAAACGGCTATCTATCCGTCGCCCAGGACCCCAATGCGGGCCTACGCTCGGCTCAACAGTGTTCGGCCTAGTCGACCAAACGGGAGCCGCCTCCAGAGCTCTCGCCATGAACCTCCTCAGAACAATCCGAGGCAAGTGAAGCGTCCATTCATGACCAAGATCCGCACCGGACAGGCGCCACCGTCGTTGACCCGAGCGCAGTTCCAGGAACGCTTCCAGGTGCGCTTCTACGACCCCGCGTTCTCAGGCGAACGCGATGCCATCGCTCGGCTAGAGGTCATCGCATGGGATGCCTTGCAGGAAGGCCGCAAGGCGCCGATCACCCGGCCGGCCGGTCGCGGATTCGCCGACCCAACTTACGAACTGTCCGTGCAGTGGCTGGACACTCGCAAGCGTCTGAAGGCGGCACAGAAGCTCTGGAACGACAGCGCAGCGCCTTCGCGCGTGCTGCTGGTCTGCGGCAGCGCACGCAACGACGGCACCTGTCCGGGCGAGGTCTCAAAGACCTGGCGGCTGACCGAAGTGGCCCGAGGCGTCGTCGAGCGTGCGGGCATGCAGGCCGATGTCCTGGACCTGAGCCTGGTCACGTCGGAGTACGGCCGCAACATCCACCCGTGCAAGGGCTGTGTGTCGAGCGCGATGCCGCTGTGCCATTGGCCTTGCACCTGCTACCCGAACCACGCGTTGAACCAGGCCGACGACTGGATGGCCGAGATCTACGAGCGCTGGGTGGCGGCCCACGCCGTGATCATCCTCGCGCCGACCTACTGGTACCAGTCACCGAGCCCGCTGAAGCTGATGATCGACCGCATGGTCTGCGCCGACGGCGGCAACCCCGATCCGACGACGACCCATGGCAAGCACGTGGTCGAGGCCAAGCACATAGAGCAACAGGGTTGGGACTACCCCAAGCACCTGGCGGGCCGGGCCTATGGCATCGTGGTGCACGGTGACGTGGCAGGGGTCGAGGCACACCGGCGCAACCTCACCGACTGGCTGGAATGGATGGGGCTGATCGATGCCGGCGCTGCGGCCAAGCTCGACCGCTACATCGGCTACTACGAGCCTTATTACAACAGCCACGACGCGCTCGACAAGGACAAGGCGATGCAGGAAGAGACACGCAATGTCGCCCGCGCGGTGGTCCAGGCCGTCAAGGAACTGCGTGCCGGGCGGCTGAGCCAGCCCGACAAGCAGGTCAAGTGGCCACGCACGAAGTGAGCCACCGTTACATCACCACCGTCATCCACCACCAGGAGGAGTCACCATGACCGAGAAATCCGCGAGCGTACTTTGGACTGGCGCCGGCAAGAAGGGCGTCGGCAAGATCAGTACCGAGACCGGAGCGCTGTTGGACTATCCCTACGGCTTCGCCAGTCGGTTCGGCGACGACCGCCGCGGCACGAATCCGGAAGAGATCCTGGGTGCCGCACACGCCGCCTGCTTCACGATGGCGTTCTCGTTTGCCTGTGACAAGGCAGGTTTTGCAACCACCACCGTCGACACGCAGGCCCGCGTGCAACTGTCGGCACAGGGAGAAGGCTTCGTCATCGACCGGGTCGCGCTGCGCTTGAAGGCCGTCGTGCCCGGACTCGACGAAGCCCGGTTCCAGGACATCGCTGCGTCCGCCAAGCGCGATTGCCCGCTGTCCAAGGCGCTGGCAAGCATTCCGGAGATCAGTTTGGTGGCCACTCTCGAACCGGGTTGACTGCCTTGACAGGGCAAGAGCACAAGGAGCCGTCATGCCTCAGAAAGCCTGGAGCGCCAAGCGCGAGCGTCAATATGCGCACATCAAGGACAGCCTGCTCGAACGGGGCAAGCCCGAGCCGTTGGCCGAGGAGGTCGCAGCTCGGGTCGTCAACAAGGAGCGGGCGCAACACGGTGAGTCCGTGCAGGCCAGCGCCTCGTCGATCAACGACATCTCCGCCGGTCGACGCGGGGGCCTGCGCTCGCACCAGGGTCCGGGCGGCAGAACGCTGCTCCAGCTTCGCAACGAGGCGCGTCAGCGCGGCTTGAAGGGGCGCTCGGCCATGAACAAGGCGGAGCTGGAAGCCGCGCTAACGCCATCACGCTGAGCGCCCGAAGGAAACCCGCGCGACACCCCCGACATTGCATCGTTGTGGCGCGTGCTCGACCTCACGCCAGAAGGACGTGGAGCTGACTGGTATCCGAAGCTGAACTACTGACCTGGTTCCGGGTCAGGGCAGTTGCCGGCAACCGACGCGGCGACGTTGACGGGAACGAAATTGCCGTCGTAGCGCTTTCGCTGGGGTTGACGAGCTTCGTCCGCGGCGAGCGCGCCCATACTCACGTACCAGGATGAACTGTGACGGTGGACTGTCATCACTCCCATGCGTTGCCTCCTGATCCTTGCTCATCCGCGCCGCAACAGCCTGTGCGGCGCGCTTTTCGAAGCCTGTGCCGAAGGAGCGCGTCAGGCCGGCGTCGAATGTCGCGAACTGATCCTCAGCGAGATGCGCTTCGATCCGAACGTGCATGTCGACTCGCCTGAGCATCAGCCTTTGGAACCGGACCTGGTGCGCGCACAACGTGACATTCATTGGGCCGAGCACTTGGTCTTTGTGTACCCCACCTGGTGGGGTACCTTCCCGGCGCTGCTCAAGGGGTTCCTGGATCGGGTTCTCACGCCAGGCTTCGCCTTCATGCATGTCACGCACGACCGGTGGGACAAGCTGCTGGCCGGCCGTACCGCGGACCTGATCACGACGATGGACACGCCACCGCTCGTCTACCGGTTCATCTACCGCGCGCCGGGACAGCAGGCGCTGGCGCGTGCCACGCTCGGCTACTGCGGCATCCGATGTGCCCGAATCGCGGCCTTCAGCCCAGTCGTCGCCGCCCAAGCCAGCCAGCACCAGCAGTGGTTGGCCCAAGCCAGGGCCATTGGTTCGCGCTTGGACCACGGCGCGCTGTCTTCGACACAGCGGCGCATGCAGCGCGTTGTCGCCTGGCTCGCTGCGCTGCGGCTGCAGTTCTATCCGATGACGTGGATCGCCTACACCGTCGGGGCGCTGTTGGCTGCTGTTGGCGCACCGCTGGCAATGACGCCGTACCTGGTCGGGTATGCCTGCTTGTTCCTGATCGAGGCCAGCACCGTCTTCCTCAACGAGTGGTTCGATTTCGACAGTGACCGGCGCAATCGCAACGGCGGTCTGTTCACCGGCGGCTCGCGCGTGCTCGTCGATGGCCGTCTCGATCACGCGGCGATGCGTAAGGGCATCGGCATGGCGATTCTGGGAGCCGTGGCGCTGCTGATCACCCTGGTCGCTGTTATCCCTGCCGCATCCCGCGGCTCGACTGCCGCGTTCTACGCCCTGTTCGCCGTGCTCGCGGTGGCCTACACCGTGCCGCCGCTGAAGTTTTCGCACCGCGGTTTGGGCGAACTCGATGTTGCGCTCACCCACAGCGTCGGCGCGATCTTGGCTGGCTACGTGGCGCAAGGCGGCATCTGGACGGGCAGCGTTCCATGGCTGCTGTCGATGCCGCTGAGCCTGGCGATACTGCCATCCATCCTGCTGGCTGGGTGCCCCGACCGGGATGCCGACCAGGCTGCGGGAAAGCGCACGCTGGTGGTCATTCTCGGCAAGCGTGCTGCCATACGGCTGGCGATGGCAGCCTGCCTCGCCGCCCCGGCCCTTGCCGCACTGATGTCGATAGCCTCGCAGGACATGGCAGCACTGCTGACCTTTAGCGCCGCCGGCGGTGCTATCCATGCCGCGTGGCTGTGGCGACGCCTGCAACGGCTGGTAGCCAAAGATATCCCTGAACGCATCGACGGCCCGATTGTGTTGGCACTGACATTCATCCTCTGGTTCTGCGTGCCGCCCCTTGTTGTGCTGATGATTACATCGGGGGGGTGACAAAGGCGTTGATTGCCCCGCGGATCGCGCTTTTCGAGGGCATTCGCGAAGCGATTTATGCTGGGCAGCGGCGCGCCTCGTCAAAGCAGTGATATCTTTTGGATGTCAGCGCAAGGGTTTGACCGCTGCCGCCACGACTGCAGGCATTGGTCGCCCAGACCGAAGCCGGTGCTGGCGCCGACCTACCGCAGGTTGTCAAAGACGAGTTTGACGCCTTCCTTGAATGCGGCATCCTGGCCCCGCAGCAGTGGTTTCAAGCCTGATACGCGAGCAGAAGCGAATCAGAGCGAAGGGCAGCACGATCCAGCATACCCGAGCACCGAACTGGACCTGTAGGCTTGGTGGAACGCAGCGGAGCCCTACGCGCCGCCGCTGAACCGCTACGTCGTCGCCGACTTCTTTGCCGCGCTCTTCGCGGCCTCGAGCGCCTCCGCCTTCTTTGCCGCCTTCTCCGCGCGCGAGATGTGCGGCTTGACCGCCTTCGCGGTCTTGGGCGCCTTCTCCTTGTGCACCTTCGGTGCCAAGGGCTCCTTCGGCCCCTTGACTTCCCTGACGATCTTTGTGGCCTTGGGCTGCAATGCCTGCGCCCGACGGGTCGCCTGCGCTTCCTTGAGGTTGCGGCGCTCCTCCATCAGCGCCCGCTCCTGATCGGACGACGCATCGTCGGCCCCGTGCGAATGGATTCGGCTCACCAACGCACGGTGCAGCTTTGCGCCACTCTTCTCGATTTGGCGGTGCAGGGATGCAATACGGATCGGCATTTCGGGCTCCTGCGCGTTGAAGCGGGATGGTCAATGTAGGCCAGTCGAAACCGAACATCAACTTCGTGACGTGGGCCGCGCCCCGTCGCGGCGGCGCCCCTCGCGTCGCGTCCTTGACTGGGGCTGACGGCTTGCGGGGCTGTAGACATGCACCGAATTGCCGATGGCGGCTTTCAGGCAACGATCTGTTTACGTTGTACAGCTGCAATGGGTCGAGGGCGGGCTCTCGAGCCAGTGATCGCATCGCCCTGAACCTGCCGGTCACGGCGGATAGCCATACAGCTGCCGACTGCATTCACGGAGTCCCGGCCATCAGCGGGTACGGGCGATCGGCAGGTATGGGGATTTCCAGCCCGAGGCTAAATGCGACTGACGAATGACCACGCGAGTATGGCGAGCGCTTGGTGAAGGCCGTCAAGCGATCGAACGGCTGTCCGTGGCGCTGGCAGTCGTACCCGAGGTGGGGCCGCGTCCCTGGCGGCGTCGCCGCATCCACTTGATGCCTTCGAACCACAGCACGCTGAGCAATCCCAGTGCGCAGGCAGCGGCCAGCTCGTGACCCGGAAGGGGTTCGAAGCGCAGCACGCCTACGGCCCAGGGGGTGTACAGCGCGGCCAGCAGCAGCGCAAGCGCCAGGCCCACGACCACCCACAGGATCTTGTTCGGTATACGCAGCGTGGCCCAGATCGATCTCGTGGCCGAGCGATTGGACAAGATGAGCAGCAGGTTACCGACCACCAGGGTGGCGAATGCGAATGCGCGAGCCTCCGGCTCGGGCAGCCGGGGGCTGGCCCACGCGAACGCGGCCAGCACGGCGGCCAGCACGCCCATGCCCTGAAGCAGTGCCAGCCAAAGGGTGGCGCCACCAAACAGCGGCGCCGAGGCATCCCGCGGCGAACGCTGCATCACGTCGCTCTCTGCGGGCTCGTTCTCGAACGCGATCGAGCAGGCCGGGTCGATGATGAGCTCGAGGAAGGCGATGTGCATCGGGAACAGCAGTGCAGGCCAGCCGAACAGCACCGGCAACAGCGCCATGCCGGCGATCGGCACGTGCACCGCCAGGATGTACGACATGGCCTTGCGCAGGTTGTCGAAGATGCGGCGACCCAGGCGCACCGCCGCCACGATGGCCGCAAAGTCGTCATTGACGAGCACCAGTGAGGCCGACTCGCGTGCCACGTCCGTACCGCGTCCTCCCATGGCCACACCCACATGCGCTGCGCGCAGCGCAGGAGCGTCGTTCACGCCGTCGCCCGTCATCGCGACGATGTCGCCCCGGGCCTTCAGCGCCTGCACGATGCGCAGCTTCTGTTCCGGCGCGATGCGGGCGCAGACACTGACGGTGGCCATGCGTTCGCGCAAGGCTGCGTCGCTGAGCGTCGCGATCTCCTCGCCCGTCAGGATGTCGCTTTCTGCCAGGGCGGCCAGGCCGGCCTGTCGGGCAATGGCCCGCGCCGTGGCCGGGTAGTCCCCGGTGATCATGACCACGCGGATGCCGGCCGCGCGACATTCGGCCACCGCACCGGGTACCTGGGGGCGCACCGGGTCGGCCAGGCCCAGCAAGCCGATGAACTCGAAGTCGAAGTCGTGTTCGGACTGCGGCCAGGCCTGGCCCTCGAAGGCACTGCGCGCCACTGCCAGCACGCGCAGCCCCTGGGTGGCCAGTGCGTCGACAGCGCTGGCGATGCCCGCCTTCTGCGCAACATCGAGGTGGCACAGATCCATGACCGCTTCCGGCGCACCCTTGGCGGCCACCGTCTGGGACCCGTCGGCCGATGCCGTCCACACATGCGACATCGCGCGCAATTCTGGGCTGAGTGCGTAGGTCTGTGCCAGACGCCAATCGTGGTGCAGGTGTTCGGTGTCGACCAGGAAGCGTTCGCCGAGTTGATGGAACGCCTTCTCCATCGGATCGAAGGGGTCCACCACGCTGGCCAGGATGGCTACTTCCACCAGGGTGTGGAAGGCCTCGGGCAGCTTTCCGTCGGTCAGAGCGTCCAGGGCCACATGATCGTGGAGGCCGACGCCGCCGGCGACCAGGTGTGTCACGGTCATGCGGTTTTCGGTCAGGGTGCCGGTCTTGTCGCTGCACAGCACCGTGGTGGCGCCGAGAGTCTCGATGGCGTTGATGCGCCGTGTGAGCACGCCTTCCTTCGACAGGCGGCGCGCACCCAGTGCCGGGAACACGGTCAGCACCACCGGGTATTCCTCGGGCAGCATGGCCATGGCCAGGGCGATGCCGGACAGCACCGCCTGCAGCCAGTCCCCCTGCATCAGCCCGTGCACGAGTACCAGCGCCAGGCTGAGCGCCATTGCCAGCAGTGCCAGGTTGCGCACCAGCTTGTTCGTTTGCTTCTGTAGCGGCGAGCGCTCGCTCCACACCGTGGACAGGGCCGTGCCGATACGGCCGATTTCGCTCCCAGCACCTGTGGCCGTGACACGCGCCGTCGCGTGCCCCTGCACGATCAGCGTGCCGGCATAGACCCTCGGGAGACCGTCGCCGCCAGGCGCAACACGTTCCGCGTCGGCTGGAGTCGCGCTGATTGCCAGTTCATCGCTTTGCGCCACCCGCTTGCCTACCGGCACGGCCTCGCCCGTCAACAGCGATTCGTCCACCCGAACGCCGTCGGCCCACACCAACAAGGCATCGGCGGGAACACGGTCGCCTTCGCTGAGCTTGAGAAGATCGCCGCGCACCACGTCGCGGCCGGCGATGCGTTGGGCTTGGCCGCCGCGGATGACCAGCGCGCGCGGACTGGTCAGGTCGCGCAGGGCTTCGATGGCACGCTCGGTCTTGCCCTCCTGGTACAGGGTGAGCCCGAGCGTGACGACGACAAAGCCAAAGAGCGTCAGCCCTTCCTGCAAGTCACCAAAGACAAGGTACAGAGTGCCTGCTGCCAGCAGCAACAGGAACATTGGCTCGCGCAGCGTGTCGACGGCGATCGACCACAAGGAGCGGCGCTTGCCGCCAGGCAGGGCATTCGGACCGTCCTCGATCAGGCGTCCCGCTGCCTCGGCTGCGGACAAGCCCTGTTCGGCAATGTCCGTGGGGGCTGTGGGCATCGCTTCGAGCGATGCATGGCGTGGGGCAAGATCGGATGGGGTCGTGCGCATACTGGGACCAGATCGGTCTCCTCCTTGTTCACCAGCTTAGGGACAGCTTCGGGGAGTGTCTGTGCGGTCGCGAACTATTGACCTTACCCTCGATTTCCGTATCCCATAGCCAAGACTATGCGGCTCGCTTTTCCTGGGCAGCGAGCCAAGCCCTTTCGAACTGCATCGGGCTGACGTAGCCCAGTGTCGAGTGAAGTCGACGATGGTTGTAGAAGCTCAGCCAGTCGATGACCTCGTCCATGGCGTCGCGCCGTGTCTCGAAGCGGCGACCGTGCAGCCGAGCGACCTTCAACGACCCCCACAGGCTCTCGGTGACCGCGTTGTCCCAGCAGTCGCCCTTGCGGCTCATCGAGCTGCGCGTGCCGTAGCCCTTCAGAGCGTTCTGGAATTCGTGGCTGCAGTATTGGCTGCCGCGGTCGCTGTGGAAGATCACGCCCGCCGTCGGATGCTGGCGGAGCCACGCCATGCGCAGCGCGTCGCTCACCAGCTCGGTCTTCATGTGCGGTTTCATCGACCAGCCCACGACCTGGCGGCTGAACAGATCGATCACGACGGCCAGGTACAGCCAGCCTTCGTCGGTGGCGATGTAGGTGATGTCACTGCTCCACACTCGGTTCGGCGCGGCCGGCGAGAAGTCACGCTGCAACAGGTTCTCGGCCACTGGCAGGCTGTGGTTGCTGTCGGTCGTGGCCTTGTACTTGCGCTTGGCCCTGGCCTTGATGCCGTGCAGTTGCATCAACTTCTGCGCGCGCTGCTTGCCCACCCGAATGCCGCGCGCGAGCAGTTCCTTCCACACGCGAGGCCAGCCGTACTCACCCTTGGTTTCGGCGTGAACGGCTCGGATATGCAGGAGCAAGGCGTCGTTGCTGATGTTCCTGCGCGGGCGACCCGTGGGGTCGATTTCGCGGGCCTTGCGCTCGTGGTACCCGCTGGGGCTCACGCCCAGCACCTCGCAGGCCAACGAGATCGGCCAGTGGCGGCGGTTGCGCTCGATCCAGGCGTACTTCATCCCCGCTCCTTCGCGAGTACGCCGTCGCTTTTCCCAGAATGTCGCGCTCCATCTTCACCCGCGCCAGCTCGGCCCGCAGTCGCGCGATCTCCATCTGCTCCGGGCTCACCGGCCGGCTGCCGGCACCGCCGAGTCGGCCTTCGCGCTCGGCCTTGACCCAGTTGTGCAGCGTCTGGTCTGCGATGCCGAGAATCTTCGACACCGCCGCCAGGCTCTGCCCACCCTTGACCATGCGCACCGCCTCCAGCTTGTACTCCAGCGTGTAACGCGCTCTCGAACTTCTTGCCATCCATGCTCTCCTTGCCTCGATTGGATCACTCGGCAAGGGATACGGATTTCAGGAGCAAGCCCATATGGCCCCATCGTCCCTACGAGCGTCCGTGCCCCGCCATCACGGTGTCGTGGGGCTATCCAGCGTTCGCCAATGCGGTCGTCTGGTACGGATGATCCGACCGTTGCACGCGCGGTGGGGTCCTTGCGATCACCGCGGCCCTTGCTGGGCAGCATGAGTGCCCTCATATCCAATGACCGTCAGCTTTGCGGTCGGCAATCGAGGACTGCGAGTTTCGGCTTTGGGTCCGCGCTGGCGGGTGTGATCTCAATGTTCGTCGACAGTGGTCGTCATCCTGATGATGGCGCCGGTGGCGCTGCCGCTGGCGCGCGCACTCAAACTGCCGGTGACCCCGCTCGTGTTGATGATCGGCTTCGCCGCCAACTTCATGGGCTCGGCGATGCTGCTCGGCGATCTGCCGCCGCAGATGCTGCACAGCGTCGCCGGCGCGGAGTTCATCGACTTCTTCAGGCAACACGGGCGGCCGCCACGGACTGGCCGGCGTGCTCTGGGCAGCGAGACGCAGAAGGTGCTGACGCACGCAAAGGTGCCGGTGCTCGTGTGCCGGTAGGCGCACGGCGCAGCTGTCCGCGATCGCTTCCCCAACAGCTACGGCATGCTCGAATGGCACGATTGCGCTGGCGGTGTTTGCAAGAATGCTTCATCGGCACCCGCGCCGCGCGCGCTTGATGGTGGCGCCCCACCGACCTTGACGAGCACCGAGAGACTCACCGCGTCTGACCTGCTAGTCCCGCAATACCTCTCGCACCAACGGGCTAGCGTACTCACGGCCTACAACGACCCGTGCATATAGGTAGTTCGCAAGAGCGTTGCTGCTCAGCAAGTCCATATGCACATGGCCCTCCGCATCGCACGGGAAACTTAGCGCCCGGCCTGCGTTGAAGAGTGACTGGTAGCGAAGTTCGTGGAGGTGTTTCATATTGAGCACTCCCGTGGCGCACGTCAGAACATTCAGCGTGTTCGCCACTATGGACGCTCTGAGCGTCGAGTACTGTGGGACGAGCCCACCAGATCTTGTCAGGAAACGGCCTGTCGCCCACCCTGCCGTGGCAGACGTAGTCCGTGCTCCCTTGGAGTGCGGCACTGCCAGCGAGAAGCCGGCAACGGCACCGTCAAGAATGCAACCTGAACGACGACCAGGTGCCCCAACGATGACGCCGGTCGAGACACACCGGGTGCAAACGCGCAGCATCCAGGTGTGGATCTGTCGTCGATTCGACGGGGGTGCGTGGGTGGGCGAGTCAAGTTGCTGCACCCCCTGGAAGGTAAGTGAAGCTCATGAACGACCTGCAAGCACCAATGCGGCGCTGTGCACCACTTCCACGCCAGCCTGTTGCAGGGCGGCAAGGGCACGAGCGGTATCCCCTTGCCGTTGATCCACGGTGACGACGGCGTCGTATACGACAACCACCCGGTAGCCCCAGCTAAGCGCATCGACCACGTCGTTGAGCACGCCGAAGTCGGGTGATAGGCCTGCGATGAACAGGCGTTGGACTCCGACGGCAGTAAGGTGCAGGTCTAAATCGCTGTCGCTAAAGGCGGAGAAGGTATGGGTGTCGGCGCTTACGCCCTTGGTCACGACCGTTGCGCTGCCAGGCAGGCGCAACCCGGCAGCAAAGCGAGCACCGTCGGTACCGGCAAGGCAATGTTCCGGTAGATGCCCACCCTGCGCGCTGAAGGAGCAGTGATTCTTCGGGTGCCAGTCGCGGCTGACGAAGACCGGCAGGCCCAGTGCATCAAACAAATCCAGGCAGGCGTTTGCCGGCTCCAGGATGATCTCAGAGCCACGCACGGCAAGTAGGCCACCAGGGAGAAGGTCGCGTTGTACATCGACCAGGAGCAGGGCATCCCCAGCACCGGGCTGGGGTGACCTTTGCTGAACTGCAAAGTGCCTTTGCTGGTCTTCCAGCGCGAGGTTGGTACCCATTGCTTCAGGCGGCGGAGGGCTTACGGGCAACTGTGTCGATGTGAATAGCCATAGCGTCGCCGCGTGCGGCCGCCGCTGTCTGTACGACTACGCACATAAAGCGTGCGCAGCCGCGATTCATCGTGTGACTGCGTTGGGCGGGCTGACACCGAAAGATATCGCCTGTCGCCCAGCCTGCAAGCATCGCGGTCGATCAGGAAGTTGAGTTCCGGGTCACCGCGCATCTCGCCCATCGACTGCGGACCGCAATAGTCACCGCCCTGGATATCGTCGCCCAGCGCCGCATAGAGCGTGGGCTGAGCGCCACCTTGGGCTGACTGGAAGACCAGCGCAGTCAAAGGCGCGAACAGGTTGACGATGCTGGGCAGGTGCTGGAAAAGGTTGGTGCTCGAGACCCCGGGGTGTGCCGCCACCGAGAGCCTGGTGTGTCCGGCTCGCTTCAGCCGGCGCTGCAACTCGTAGGCAAACATCAGGCAGGCCAGCTTGCTCTGCCTGTAGGCCAGGCGCTTGTCGTAGCGGCGTTCGAATTGCAGATCCTCGAAGCGAATGCCGCTCCACTGGTGCGCCAGGCTGCTCAGGCTCACGATGCGTGAGCGCGGCGTCTTGATGATCGCGGGCAGCAACAACCCGGTCAGGGCAAAGTGCCCGACGTAGTTGGCCGCCAGCTGGCTCTCGAATCCGTCTTCGCTGAGCGAGTAGGGCGGCATCATGATGCCCGCGTTGTTGATCAGCAGGTCCAGCTTGGCATGGCGCCGCTTGTATGCCGCCGCGGACTTGCGCACCGACTTCAGGCTCGCCAGGTCCAGTGCCATGCAATCGACGACGGCCTCCGGATGCTCTGCCAGGATGCTGGTTTTGGCGGCTTCGGCTTTCTCGATGTTTCGGCAGGCCAGTACGACCAAACAGCCCTTTGCGGCCAGACCGAGCGCGGTCTCATAGCCCAGACCGATGTTGGCGCCAGTGACGATGGCGATGCGCCCCTTCTGCATCGGGATCCGCTTGAAGTTCCAGGACATGTTGCGGGCTTTCAGGCTGACGGGAAGCCGACCATGGCGGATTGACCAAGGAATCCTCTGGATCGCTGTGGCGATTCCTGCAGGACTCTGGCAGGTGACCGTCTGCCGCGATTGACAGCCGTAAAGCAGCAGTCGTTGGCCAGCGCTGTTGCGCCAGGGCTCAGCGCTTGCGCCACACACTCGCCAGCCAGTGCTGTTTTTCGATCGGCAGGCCCGGCGGACGGTAGAAGTGGTCCAACTCGTCGAAGCCGGAGGCCGTCACCAGGGCGCGCCAGGTGGGCCAGTCGTGGAAAACGCCGTAGCGCTCACCGTTCCAGCCCTCCTGGCCAGCGCCGCGCGGGTTGGAACTGAACAGCACGCCGCCCGGCCGCAGGCAGGCATGAAGTTGTCGCAGTACCTGGGGCAGCACCTGGCGGGGCACATGGAACAGCGCGGCGTTGGCAAACACACCGTCGTAGCGCTGCGCGGGCAGTTCGAGTTGCAGGAAGCTCTGTTCCAGCACCTCGCAGCCGCTATGCGCCCGCGCCAGCGCCGCCGCGCTGGGCGCACCCTCCAGGCCGACGGCGCGGTGGCCCAGCGCCTTGAACGTGCGCAGATCGCGCCCGGGCCCGCAGCCGAAGTCCAGCAGATCAAAGGGCGGCGGCCCGGGCAGGTGCTGCAGCAGCGCCGCGATGTTCTGGCTGACGTCGTGGTCGCGCGTGCCTTCCCAGTAGCTCTGAGCGTGCTGCTCGTAATGCGCCAAGGTGCGCGCGGCAACTTGCTGAAGGTCTTCGGGATTCAGTGGCATGCCGCATCATTCCATGCGGCGACGTCTTGATCCGGACCACTGGCCGCGATGCGCTGTCAACGGGTCGGCTCGTCGACGTGGCAGGTGCTGCGCTTCATGCTGTCGCGCAGAGCATGCGGGCGCTTGACGGCACCGCTGCGCTCGTCGAACTCGGCCACCATCAGGTCGAGCGCGGCCCACTGCTCGTGCTCTTCCACCGGTAGCCAGGGCGCGCCGAGTCGGGCCCACTGCGCATCGCCGAGCAGCAACTCGCCGGTCAGAAAGACTTGCCGGCCCGGCGTGCCAGTGTCAAACGACGCGGCCACTGCCTGACCGGCATCGCCGGGCCGGCAAAGGCCGTGCGCCATCGTCGGGTCGAACACCAGCAGGTCGCCTGGCGCCAGCGGCAGGCAAACGCCCGCATGGGGCATCACGAAGTCGACCTCGGCAAGGTCGAGCACGAGGAGCCAGAACAGGCAGCGCGACCAATGGCGACTGACGTCGTTGTGAAAGCCCGCGCCGCGCGCTGCCAGGTAGTCGATGCGCGTGGCCACGCTGCGCCGGTAGTCCGGGAGATCACCCCCCAGCACGCCCGTCAGCTGCAGGGCGCCGGCGATGTGACCCGCCAGGTCGGACACGTGGGGCACCGCGGCGGCCAACTCGGGCAGCGTGGTGGTGGCGTAGTCGATGTCCGAGTACGCCTCGATGCTGCAGCGTGCCTCGCCCGCGGCCGCCAGGCGGGCCAGCGAGGCGGCATCGAGAAACGCCGTGGGCACGAGGTGCACCCAGCCATAGGGCGCGCGCGCATCGCAGGCATGCAGCGGCTCGTCGCTGCGCACCGCGAAGGATCGAAATGGCGCCGGTACTGCATGCACGTTGGCTGCGATGACACGGTGCCAGAGTGGCGGGGCGTTCGGGAGCACCCTGCGATTGTCGCCATGGTGGCGACCACGCGCCGCACGCGGCGCCCACAGCCAACGCTAGAGTCGGCTTGTCTTCAACCGCCGACTTCGGGACCCCGCCATGAACCGATTGCAACAGGAACTGCAGCGCCTGTATGGGCCCCAGGCCGACGCACGCCTGGGCCTGGATCTTGACGCCCTCGGCCTGTTCGATGCGCAGGGGCGGGTGCGGGCGATGGTGCTGGAGTTGGCCAGGCCGGCCGATTGGGCCGCGCTCTCGGCCGTCTGGGGTGGCGTTCAGGCCGATCTGGCGCTGCCCGCGCCGGCCATCGCGGTCAACGGCAGAGATGGCTGTCAGCTCTGGTTCTCTCTCTTGGAGCCAGTGCTGGTGCCAAAGGCTGCAGCATTTCTTGATGCCCTACGGCGCCGCTACCTGGGCGACATCGTGCCCGTTCGCGTGGCCATGCTGCCTGCGTTGGATGCCGCGGCAGTGCGGCCGCTCATTCATGTCCGGCCGGTGCCCGCCTTGCAGGCCGACAGCGGCCTGTGGTCGGCCTTTATCGCGTCCGACCTCGCGCCGATGTTCGCCGACGAACCCTGGCTCGATATGCCGCCCAATCCCGATGGCCAGGCACAGTTGTTGGCGCCGCTGAAGAGCATCCCGCCGGCGGAATTCGAACTGGCGTTGCAGCAGCTCAACCCGACCACGGGGCCGGCCGCGCCCGCGCTGGTATCGAATGCTGCAGCGCAGGCGGCTGCTTCGCTCGATCCCAAGCGCTTCTTGCTCGACGTCATGAACAACGACAGCCTGGACCTGGCCCTGCGCATTGAGGCGGCGAAGGCACTGCTGCCCTACTTCGACGCTGCCCTTGGCCAGCGGCAGGAACTTTACGCGGACCGACGGACGTGATCGGAAGCACGACGACATCGCAACTTGGGCGTCGGCTTTGCGGCAATGAGTTTGGCAAGGCGACAGGTTCCTTTCGACCGAGGCTTTGTGGAAACTCGGCCGTAGCGCAATTACGGGGGGCCGTCAGCCAAGCCCCAGAAGGCAACCATTGATGCTCACGCAGTTGTGCGAGTTGCCTACAGGCAAATGACGGTCTATGGTCGGCCAGGCACCTGAATCGAGGCTGGAAGGAGCGATCAAGATGGAAGCATTCTGGTTGAAGCACTACCCGCCCGGCATTCCAGCCGAGGTGAATGT
>Ga0105097_10000635_pt1 | contig 16143 bp, 10 predicted proteins | sample PPLLak12cMay2015_FD_87035 | JGI IMG/M metagenome (GOLD analysis project Ga0105097, IMG submission 87035) | Freshwater sediment microbial communities from Prairie Pothole Lake near Jamestown, North Dakota, USA - PPLs Lake P7 Core (1) Depth... | ecosystem: Environmental > Aquatic > Freshwater >... | reverse complement strand
TTTGATTGTTCAGACACTTTAATTTTGAGAGAATTTTTAATTTTGGAATTTATTTGTTCGATAATAAATTTGGTTCTGTCCTCCAAATTATATGGGAATGGATATTTCTGGTGATTGGCTGGAATAATTACATAAGTCATTTTATTTTTTTGTTTATCAGTTGCATATTTTTCCATTTCCAATAATTTATCACGAATATTAACACACATGTCAGAACGTGATGTTTCATCAGCAGTAATGTGCATTTTTTTAATCAGATTTCCTAGATAAGATTTACTGTATGAATTTAAACAAACCGAACCCGTTAATGATTGAATTCCAGTTCCTCTCTTTTTACCTGCTAGAATTGTTTTCATCTTTTCACGGATTTTAAAAACATCTTCTAATTCAACGAATGATTTTAATTTCTTTTTATTTGGTTCTTTATCAATAATACCAACAACATCAAATTCTTTTCGTGTTGAATAATAATCTGCAACACCGTTAAAATCATAATTATCTTGTTGTTCAGTATCCTTATCAGATATAGTTTCTTTATCATATGATGATAAAAGATTAGAATGTTTTAGGAAATCATAAAGTGTAATATTATTAGTAATGTATTTATCATATTCTTTTCTGTAATACATCGGAATATTTTCCGGTTGTTCAAATGGTTGATAAATATAAAAACCATTAACATAAATTAAATAACCAGGACGATTGTATTTATCAACAACGGTGTCATTGAAATTATTAAAATCATTTTCTGTTATAGGAATTAATTCATCTAAACTTCGATAAATGTAGTAAACATCAAATAAATCTTTTTTATCAATTAAATAAAATGATTTAACATGATTAATAATTGATGGAAGAGTATAAACATAATTCATTAAATACAATTCTTTTATTTTTTCTTTCGCAAATTCGATTTCATTTCTTGCTAAATCATATGAAAAAGTAGTTTTATCAACTTCATCTAAAGGAACTTTTTTGTATGTTATTTTATCTTTATCGTAATATTTATCTAACTGTTTATCAGAACATTTAAAATTACAATTGGTATAATCGCATAACGAAGGACAATTTGGTTCTCCTTTTTTATTGCAATTTTTAAATTGTTCCACTTCTTCATAAAAGATATTACCAGCCATATTCATAGCACAATCAACAGCTTCTTCCTTCATAATTCGTTCTATTTTCTTGATTAATGTATGTTTCATTTCTGCTTTTTGATATAATAATTCTTCAGATGATGGAGTTTTTCCATCTAAGACAACAGCATATTTATAAACTTCAACTTCAGGATATACATTTTCTTCTGACATAATACTGTAATGAGAACACCGACGAATTGCTCTTCCAACAACTTGATCCACTCGTCCAAAATTAAAATAAACATCTAAAATATGAACTTCCTTCACATTTTTCATACTTATACCTTCATTAATAACCTTAGAACCAAGAATGAATTTAATGTATTTTCCATCTAAATTATTCATGTTATTAAATACATTATCAATCATATATTTACTTTCTTCAGGTAATGCTTCCAATGATTCTTCAGATGATTTACCTGTAATTGTAATGAATGTAGCCGGTTTAAATTCATGTTTTGGAAATTCGATAGTTTTTTTCTTTTTTCTTTTTAAGATTAACTTTTCATTATGTTGTGAATAAGGAATACCACAGAAATAACATCTTGTATTATCAGAAATTTGCAGATTTTCACCATATTCAATATAACCATTTTGTAGCATTACTTGTTTAAATAAATCAATACCGACTTTGACTAAATTAGAATAAACAAAAGCAGTTCTGGAACCTTTTTTACCCCAAATTAATTTATTAATATTTTTTAATGCTCTAAAGAATTTAATTGAAAAATGTTTTAAATTATCAATATGAAGAAATTCTCCAAAGATACTTTTATTATCATTACCTAAATAAATTAGTTCTTTCGATTTAGTATCCAACATTTCATTTAATTTAGTATTTAATAATTGTTGGTTAGTACGTAGTTGATTTCTAAGAGTAACCAATCCTTCTTTTCCAACATAACCAACTATTTTTTTTCGACTATCATCTAAACCGGGAAAAACAAAATTAGAAACAGCTTCGGAACTTCTATCCAACGCATCATCAATCGTTTTAATCACTTCTTCATAAACTTGTTTCTGGAAGGGTAGCATATGACATGGAATAATTTTGGTAAATTTCAAGGTATCAGGAACAACACCAATATCAACCCGTTTGGCAAAAATTAATGGATCTGACCCTCTAAGATGTGAAACATATCCTTTAATCATATTTCTAAAATATTGTTCTCCTTCTTCTTTGATTTGCATATCGTAATTTTTATGAATACTAAAAATTCGATCTCGATCAATCTGTTCTTTTTCAGGACGCAATAAATTAACCAAAAATATAATATCATCAGCTAAATTTTTCATAGGTGTAGCAGATAATAGAAGAATTTTTAGATTAACAGAATTTTTAATGATCATTCTGACAGCTTCACCATAAGCATTACCTGTTAAATTATGAGCTTCATCAATAATTAAAAGTGAATTATCAAGATTAATAATACGATCAATTGATAATTCCCTTTCATATTCACCAGTTTCTGTTTTACGATATTTGAGTTTCTTTTTATTATCAGTGTCTTCGGCTGTTTCAACAATTTTTTCACCGAGAACTTTTCGGTAGAAACTTCGGTAACTGACAATCCGATAATATTGATAAGCATTTGATAATGATTCTTTTTCTCTTTTCTGTTTATCTTCTTTGGTTAAATAAACATTTTTATCAACAAACTTAGTGTATGTATTACCAGAACATTTGATAATTTCTGAGCGCCAATTTTCCTTATGAATTGGACCAGGAACTAAAATATAAATTTTTGTATTATATTTTGTAACTTGTTCCTTAAATCGTTCTGCGATTGATACAGCTGCACAAGTTTTTCCAATACCTAAACCAGAATAAATAACCAATCCTTTGTAAGGTGTATTTGGATTAATATAATTAGCTAACATCTGTTGATATTCTGTTAATGCAAATTGACGTCCACAAATATTTTCTCTGTATTGTTTAATGTCTTCGTATTTTTTAAGTTGAGGTCTATTTGGCATTCTGTATGATTGAAATTCTAGTTTTTTATAAAGTTTATCCTGTAAATGTTCGTCATCTACTTGTGGATATGCAAAATCCTGAATCATTAATTTATCTAATTCTTTGTCAGAATCAATACTCATTATAATATTTATATACATTATTTTATTAGTGTATATTTCATATTGTAAAAAAATATGCTAAAAAATTATTTAGTTAAATAAAATGCATGATAAGTTTCTTCGTTAATAAATGAATTGTCGAATAGAAAATCAATTTTGATAATGCTTTCGAAACCTTCTTTTTGATTAGGTTCTTCATAAGTCTTCTTATATTTATTATAGACAATTTCTGGAATTAAATTAATTTTTCCATCTGAATGATAATGACGATAATATGAATTATGTTTTGCTAGATTGAAATCTATATCCATTATAAAACATCGGCATTGATAATTATATTTTTTAGCTAATGTGATAAATTTCTCTCTCGCTTCAATAGTTGGATTGGTATTATCAATAACCACAGATTTTCCCGATTTGAAATGTTTCATACATTCTGTAAGACATACTGTCATTGTTTTAAATGAATCGCGATTAATAATTTCATAATTATGAGGAGAGATATATTTTTGAACATATATTGATTTACCAGAACCTGGAATCCCGACCATCATAATCATTTCTTTATTATTTGGTGTAAATTCAAAATTTTCTGTTTGTTGTTTTTGTAAATTATCAAAATTTATCTGATAGGAAACATCTGGAAATATATTTTCAGCATCATTAAAAATATTTTCAGGAATACAAAATTTCAATTTGCAATTTAAAGCAAATTTTAAATCAGAATCACTAAAATCATATTGTCTTCCACAAGCGTCACCGCAATAAAATGATTTTTTTAAATTAACTTTTTTATTTTCTGTTAATATTTTCCAGAATGTTGGAAATGGTTTGCGATACAAATCATGCGACAAAGCAACATAAACTATGATCGGAACATTTAATTGTGCAACAATATTATTAATTTTTTCTTGCCAATCTTTAATCCCGTTTTCTTTTTTACTAATTCCGGCTTGATTTGAAATAATAACAATATTATAACGTTTCTGTTGCAATTCTTGAATAATTGTTGGAACTTGTTTAAAATTAAATCTCCAATCATCTTTATTAATTGGGAATTTTTTGTGTGATTTTGTTGTTATCAATGTATCATCTAAATCAAAACAAGCATATTTACGATGTAATTTTTCAGTATGATTTGATGCATATAAATAAGTCTCTCTCTGTTGCCATTCCATTATGATAATTAGTTTAAATTATCATATTTTTAAATAATAAAAAAATCATTTTTTTCTAAATTATTAATCAATTGAATGGATTTGGTGTATCAAGTGCTACATCTAGTTGTTTTGAAACAGTTGCAATTTGTTTTGGCACTTGTAATGACGGTTTAACTGGTATATATTCAAGAGTAACAGTTCCTTGTTTATCTGACATTGGTTTTCCGAATTTAACTCTGACAATCATATCATAGTTGAATTTTTGCATTGTTTCGAGAATATTATCAATATTGACATTTGGAACGTCTTTGAGTAATGTTGATAAAGATGCTTTATCAAGTCCTCCACCTCTTTGTATCGGTTTTGGTGATTTTAACAATCCTTTCTGTTGTTGAAGTGCTACAGCAAATGGAGATGGTGGGCGTTGTTGTGGCATTGGTGGTGCTTGTGGAGGTTTGGGTGCTGATGATTGTTGGATTTTAGCGACACCTTGTTGTGTTTTCTGGTCTATTTTAAGTTGTAATTGTTGGGTTTTTGATTTTGCCGCTGCTGATGCTGAAGTTGCGAGTGCTTGTCCACTTGTTCCAATTGTAGTTGTTAAAGATTTGCTAGTTTCATTAGCAACATCTTTGGCGACTTCACCAAGAACTTTTCCTGTTTCTTTGAGTTGTTGTCCGACTTCTTTTCCAATTTCTTTTAATGTTGGTTCCATATATTTATATGCTTCTTTTGAAACTTCAAGTCCTTTTTTAAGTCCTTCTTTTGCGAATTCCTGTGTTTTTTTCGTTACAGTAGATAGCATTTTTCCCAATGTCATTTTATCAACAGGTTCGCAAAATTTAGATTGTTGTGTTACAGGACTCATTTTATTTAATTTCATCAGATGAGCTTTGACAGCACCGTCAGATGTTAAAAACACTTTAACAAATTCCCGACAATTTTTGATGACAATTGGTTCAGCAGGATTATAAATACTTTGAATAGTTTCTTGTTTTGTTAATATCAGTGCTTCTTCTTGTTTTCCTCCAACTAGACGAATGTATTTCGCCTTATATTTTAAGTATTTTTGTCTATAGTATTCATCACTTTCCATCGAATGATTATATATATTATGAATGTATAAAAAAATATAAAGACGTATATGTTATTAGACATCTTAAGCGTTTTAATGACAGTTTAAATATCAAAATCAATGGTATAGTTGAATGACTGATTTAAATAATTCAAATAAAATAGTTGATGATACATCTCGATACGAAAGAATTAAAAAAATAGCCAAACAAATTAATAAAATTAAAGAGAAACATATATTAATTGACCTAATTAATATTATCAAAACAATGAATCCAGAACTTTCTATAACAGAAAATGATAATGGTATGTTTTTGAAATTTAATTTATTAATTCCTGAAACATATAATAAAATAGAAAATTATCTTAAGAAGAATCTTCCTAAAAAGAGCGATGAACTTGATAGTATAACAACATCGGAATATGTACCTTATTCACCGGATGATATTGTGGCATCCGGTGAAAAATATAAGTTATCCAATAAAGAAAGAACTCTGATAAAAAAACACAAATATTCACAATTTTCAAGTTAAAAAAATGAAATTTAAATGATATATAAACATAGTTATTTAATTATATTATTAAATGACGTCGGAACCACAATTGAAAATCAATGAATTAATAGAGTTTGTGATGAAAAATTGTGTTCCAAAAACACCCAATGTAATTTCATCACATTCGACCGAAAGTTTTTTAGTTGAAAGTGAAACTATTGATACGAAGAAAACTAAATATTTTAATACATTATTTGGAAAATTTTCTAAAGATGTCAAATGTTTGGATGTTATAGAAAACATCCAAATTACAGAAAACAATATTTCATTCTGTGCTTCATTTTTGACTTGTATTTTAGAAGATTTTCAAAATCTTTCGAAGGATGATAAAACAATTTGCATCAGTAAATTTTTTGCGAAAATATTGAGTGAGATAAAAAAAAGAAATGGTTTGAACAAATATATAACACCAACTTTAATATGGGATAAAAAAGAATTAGTTTCAAATTTAACAGATTTGAAAATCACCAATAATATTATTGCATATATTACGACATATTTAAATGTTAACTTATTTGTTGTTTCATACAATGAAATTGTTTTGTATTGTATGGGAAAGAATTTTAATATTTACAAACAAAATATAATCTTATTCAAAGAAGACCAAAATTATAAACCATTAGTGGTTGATGATAAAAAAATATGGTTATATTCTGATGAAATAATGACATATTTTATTCAAACACATCAGAACAAAATTAATATTTATCAACAAAACAAGTCGGTATTACCAATTGAATTTAAAATAGGTAATGATAATGATATTGAATTAATGTGGACAAATGAAACAGAAACCAAATCAATAACAGAAGAAGAAAAGAAATCAGTTAAAATAACAATTAAAAAAGAAAATCCGGAAACAACGGAACAAATTTTGGATGCTGTTTTAGTGAAAGATACTAAAAAGAAAAACATTATCCCTCAAAGTGAAATGAAGATGGATTTTGAAGATTGTGATTCTGAAACAATATCTGGTAATAGTTCCGATGATGAAAAAGAAGATATACAACAAGAAAAACCAAATCAAACTATTAAATATACAAAAGAAGCATTGACAAAACTAAAATGTACAGAACTAAAACAATTAGCAAATGATAATAAAATTTCATTAACGATGAAAGTTAATGGAAAAACAAAGCAAAAATTAAAACAAGATTTGATTGATGAATTAAGTAAATGTTAAAATTTACAAAAATATGAGTTTATATATACAAAAAAATATAATTATAAAATTTATAATTATAGAATATTAAAATGGATTTCTTTAAAAATATTTCGAGTGATGTGGATGGATTTCCTGAATTAAAATATGTCATTGATACTCTAACAGAAATTTTAGATTTTATGGTAACTGATGATATGATGAATCTAAAACAAGAGAATAAAGAAACATTTGAACAAGTAATGGCAGATAAATTTAAGGATTTCAGTGAAAGATATTTTTCTTTATTTTGTGTGATTTTAGATGGAGAAATGAATTCTTTATCAAATCTTGTCATGATGATTAATACTCTATGCATGGTGAAAACAAAAAAAATCTCTATGGATGAAGGATATGCTCATATCAGAGAAGAATTGGCTGGAACATATATTTATCCTCAATTTGGAGGAAAAGAACAATTTGAAAAAACAATCAAAGAAAGAAGTAAGAAAAATAAGAAACATCAAAAGTAAAAATTTAGTTATGTGTGTGTAAATTATAAAATCAAAAATATGATTTTATGATATATGACAGAATTTATTAATTGTGTATTAAAGGACTTATATGATTCAAGAGATCATATTGCAACTTCAGTTTATAGAAATTTTGGAATAGTTCAGGGCGGGTATCCGACAACATTAGATTTACGTTCTGATTTACCAAGTGTGCGTTCTCAGGGTTCGCGTGGAACTTGTGCAGCTTTTGCGGCATCATGTCTCAAAGAATGGCAAGAAAAAACAGATTCTGGATATACAGGTTATATGTCACCTGAATTTATTTATTTTTATCGTTCCAATAAACCAACACATGGAATGTATTCCAGAGATGTAATGTCAATATTATTAAATAATGGTTGTTGTAGTGAAGGTGAATTACCATATGATGAAAAAAATGTTGATGGTCCTACAGAAATATCAGCGACATTTGTTGAAAATGCCAAGAATTATCGTATCAAAGAATATGCACGTGTTCTAACAATAGAAGATTTGAAAACTTCTCTTTATCAGAATGGTCCATGTTATATTTCTTTTCCAGTTTACAATCAGAGACCAGAATTTTGGAGACAAGCAAATGGAGAAAATTCAAGTGGAGGTCATGCTGTTGCTGTCGTCGGCTATGATAATAATGGATTCATCATTCGAAATTCATGGGGCGAGAGTTTTGGAGATAAAGGATATGTTATTTATCCTTACGGAGATTTTGGAGCTCATTGGGACATCTGGACGGTTATCGTTATAGGGGGAAGTCCAAAACTACCTCCACAACCAGAAAATAAGAAATTATGTCCAGGTTGTATCATGCTTTAGTTCAAAAATAAAATCAAATTTATAATTTTTAAATTATAAATAAAAAAATTTTTTAATGTTTAATAATTTGCTGTTTAAGTTTTTCTAAATTCTTCTGCATTTTAGTAAATTCTTTCTTGGTAGGATAATATTGGTTAAGCCAGTATTTACTTGCAATAATTTGTTCATCTCTTCCATAAATGTACATATCACCGTAATAATTTTGAGATTTAATAAATTTAACAATTTTATTAATTGCTAAACTTTGTTTATTGGCTATTTGAGTATTAATATTTATCATTGTTGTAATAAATTCTGTTGGTAATTCTAAATCTGGGAAAATATCAACAATATTTAATTTAGTATTTTTATTCATATCTTTGAGTAATACTTCGAGTTGTTCTAATATTTGTTTTTTTGATTTATAATTCAAGCATACCAAGAATTTTTCAGATGTTGACATATGACTTAATAATGGTTTGACAAGATATACTTCATCGAATACAGAAGATAACATGAAAATTAATTTATTTACCGGCATTGTAAATGTTTCAAAGACACGACAGACAAAAGAACCGCCGTCTGATAAAATATTTAGTGCTGTTATAATTTCTCCAATTAATATATCAGTCATTTCTTGTTCTAGAGTAATTTTATATTTCCAATCCGGAGCACCATATGCTGTAACTAAATTAATTTTTTTGGGAATATTTTTAACAATTGTTTTAATTGTTGATGCTTCAGTTATATCAAAATTATCAGTTGTTTTTAAAAGAGATATTTTTTTATTACCACTAATAAAAGATGTTGCTTCTGATTGTAGTTTATTCATTGGAATAACATAATGTTTATCTTTTGTTGTATTCTTCATAAACATTTCACGAAATAATATAAGTGATTGTACTAATGATGCATCAGATTCTAATAGATGTAATGATGATACTGTTTCATCAGGAATTATATTAAACATTGCCATAATTTCCCAAAGTTTGTAAAAACCATTACCTAATATATTCTCTTTTTCATTAAATAGGAAATATTCGTTCGAGACAGCATTAATATCAGTATCATAATTATCAATAGTTGAATTAAACAGTCTCATGGTTGAATATACTTTTTTCTTTCCAGCAAATTCCTTGATGATTTCCATTTTTTCAACATTGGCATGTAAATACTGTTGAAATCCAAAAGAAATAAGTGGATAAGCAATATGACTTGCAAAATCAGGTTCTATTTTTTGGAGTTTTTTATCTTTAACATCAATCTTATGGATTATAGGTAAATAACTTTCCGGTATATTATTGATTTCATTTGGATTAACTTCACTTGTTGGATTTATCATTAAATATATACTTTTGATTTATATTTTAATTTAGACATTTTAGTTCAATTTTTCTCTATATTATGCAATAAAATTGAATATATTTCAACATAAATAACATAAGAATAATATAGTATTATTATATATTATGCCTAAAGATAGAGATCCCACAGTGTTGGATGAATATAAGAAAGATATATCTAAACTATTAGATAAAGTTCAAACAGATGATGAATTCGAAATTGACTTAAATAAAGATAAAATGGATATAAGCTATGAAAAATACGTTGAGATGATGAGATATTTAACTCATCTACATAGTATGAAAAAAATTAATATCGAAAAAACAACAACATTAGATATTAGTTATAATGAAGAATATAAAACCGAAAGAGAAAATTACAGAATTATTATTGATGGAAAAGAATTAATCAATAAATATTTGGGAATGTTACAACATCGGAGAAATCATGTCATATTCAATGTAATGATGAATGTTATTAAGGATAAAAAATTCCCTGATAAAATTTCATTCTTAAAGAAAACAAAGAATACAGATTCAACAATTGATATTAATGACTTAAATGTACGTATACGATTGGCAACAGAAGAAAAATTCTCCGATAAAGAAATTAAAACTTTCGAACAATTAACTGAGACAGAAGCAAGAAAAATAACATTCCGTTACAAACAACGATTAAGTGTTGTTATTGATAAAACAGAAAATTATCTTATTAAAATTGATCTAACCAATGTCAAATCAACGCAAAATATTAATAGATTATCGCAAATTAACCCAACATATGAAATCGAAATTGAATATGTGCAATTGAAAAATGTTAATAAAAAAGATATTCTGGATAAATTGCTGTTAGAAACAACAAAGATACTGAAAGTTATTCAACAAAGTAATTTCATTATAACTAAAACACAAACAAATGATGTATTAAATGAATACAGAAAAATAATGAATATACCAACTGATAAAACAATTTTCAATTTGGAGGGAAGAACTCCAGTTTCATTAGAGATACAACATGCAACAGAAATTTTAGCAAATAAATATGCTGCGATTGATAAAGCTGATGGAGAAAGATATTTCATGATCATCTGTTTCAATCGTGTATTTTTAATTTCACAAAATTTGAGAATTAAGGATACAGGTATTGATATGAAAGATGATAAATATAATGGAACAATTTTGGATTGTGAATACATATTCCTACCGAAATTTAAACGGTATATTATTCTACCATTTGATTGTCTTTTTGCCAAAGGAGAAGATATTCGCAAGAATCCAAATCTAATTGAAAGAATGCAAATTGCGCAAAAAATAGTCAATGATTGTTTTGTGATGGGAAAACAGAAAGGATTTAAATATCCAGAATTAAAAGATAAAAACAGTATTGATAATTTAGTTAAATTTTATTCAAAACAATTAGATGAATATGTTGATATGTTATATCATGATTTAGAACATGAAAAACAATATCCATTAATCAGAGTAAAATATTTCATGCCAGTTTATGGTTTGGCAGATAATGAAATTTACAAATATTCTGAAATAATTTGGAATAAATTTATGTTCGGTGATGTGAAATATCCATATTCATTAGATGGAATTATATACCAACCGATAAATCAAGCATATATAACTAATCTTCGTGAGAGCAAATTTTCAGATTACAAATGGAAACCACCAGAGAAGAATACCATTGATTTTTACATTAAATTTGCAAAAGATCCGGCAACTGGTAAAGTTGTTAATGTATATGATAATTCCAATGAATCAAATGAAACAAATAAACCATATCGTATTTGTTATCTTCATAATGGTAAGAGAACACCAGAAGGTGAGATACCAGTCTATTTTAACGAAGAACAGAAATTACATATGGCATATTTATATTTGGAAGATGGTAATGTCAAAGATGTGACAGGTGATATTTTACAAGATGAAACAGTTGTTGAATTTGCGTATAATAATATACCAGAACTTGATGAAAAATTCAGATGGAAACCATTGAAGACACGATATGACAAAACGGAAATGGTTCATAAATACAAAATGAAATATGGAAACAATAATGATATTGCCAATAGAATTTGGAGAAGTATTATAGTTCCAGTTCGTTATTCTGATATTACAACATTAGCAAATGATAAATTATATTATCAACAATTAACTGAAATGAGAAGTAAGATTACACAAGAATTAATTATATCAGCATCGAAAGAAAATGTTTATTATCAAATAAGAACTAATTTAGCAGAACCAATGCGAAATTTCCATAATTGGGTGAAAAGTGTTGTCATCTTTACCTATATGAGTTCGGAATACACTGGAAATAAACCATTAACTGTTTTAGATATTGGAACAGGAAGAGGTGGAGATTTAATGAAATTTTATCATGCTAAAATATCATCTGCAGTTTGTATGGACATTGATTATGAAACACTTCACAATGCAGTTGATGGAGCAATTAGTAGATATAATGGACACAAGAAGAGATACCCGGCATTCCCGAAGATGAGTTTCGTCTGTGCTGATTTCACTACACCATTAGACGCTGACAGTCAAATGAAAGTAGTTCAAGATAAAACACCTACAAATAAATTCATGTTAGAGAAATTATTCCCGAAGAATGGTATGCAGAAATTCGATAGAATAAATGCGCAGTTTTCATTCCATTACTTTTTAGTAACAGAATCAGCATGGACTAATGCATGTAATAATATTAACAAATGTTTGAAACCTGGAGGGATGATGGTCATAACAACATTCGATGCTGAACGAATTTTAGAAGTTTTAGGAGACAATGATAAATATACTTTATATCACAACTTGAATGGTGAGAAGAAGATTTTAATGGAAATTGTCAAGAAATTTACCGATTCTAAAAAAATTGGTGTTGGTATGGCAATTGACGTTTATAATAGTTTAATTTCCAATGAAGATGTTTATATTACAGAATATTTAGTTGATAAAACATTCCTAGTTAAGGAACTAAAAGAAAAATGCAATATGGAATTAGTAGATACTGATTTATTCGATCATCAATTCGAAATTAATCGTGAGAATATTACTAATGTTGCGAATTTTGATGAAAATGAAAAAACACGTAAATTCTTGCAAACAGTTGCAACATTCTATGATCAAGGAAATCCAATTAATGCTGAATGTTTCAAAATATCTAGATTAAATAGATATTATGTTTTTAGAAAGACTGAAAACGAATAATAATTTTTTTTATGATAACATTTTATATTTAATTAATAAAATATAAAAAACTATTAAGATAAAACTAAATATTCAAAAATATTGAAAAAAATATTACTTATGTAAAAATACATAAGTAAATAATAATATATAATATAAGGAATGAACAATACACAAACTATTAATATTATCAATGTAACTGAACTTTTGAAGTATAAAAATTACTGGAATATAATGCCAGAATGCATATTGGAATATAATCGAAAAAATAAAATAATATTAGATATACCGACAAATGAGGTAGTTTCTGAACGACAGAAACATCCTGTCTTGAAAATTATGAAAGATACAACAGAAATCAAAAAATACATTATGTCATCATTGAATAAATTATCAAATGATAATTTAGATTTTGTACATTCCGAAATTACGAAGAATAAAGATATTCTAACACATGAAGGATTAAATGAACTCTCTTCAATCATAATAACGAAAGTTGGAACAGATAAAGCATTTACACAAACATATGCAAATCTATGTTTGAAATTATCGAATATACATATTAAACAAAATGATGAAAATAATAAAAATGAAATATTTGTAACTCATTTGATTTCGAAAAAATGTAAAGAACTTTTTGATAATTTTATTGATAACAAAGATGTTAGTAAAGATACTGAAACAATAAATATTGAAAAAGCAATAATTATTAATCATATAAAATTTATTGGACATTTATATAATTTAAAATTTTTGAAGGTATCAGCAATTAATTATTGTATTGATAAATTATTTCAGAATATTTTGATAGTTAATAATGTTACAGAACTACTAATTCTGTTAATAAAAACTATATTTGATAAATACATCATATCAGACCTTGAAAATATGAAAAAATATTTTGACCAATTAAAAATTGTTAAAGAAAATTGCAAATCTTTCAGAGAGAAATTTATGATTCAGGATCTTTTGGAAAAATGTATTTTATGAAAAAAATGAAATTTGTTTATTTAACTAAATATTATTACTATTAACTAATTAAAATAAATTATTTAATATGGGTATCAAAGAATTAACCAAACTAATTGAACCTTGTGGTATTATTGTATCATATGAAGAATATAGAAATAAATATATCGCTGTAGATGTTTTCCAAAAAATCTACAAATACTGTATTGTTAATGCAAACTCGAGGGAAAATAATAGTTTTGATGACCGAATATATAATAAACATTTAAGAGCAGTAATTAATTGTATAAATCAATTAATTAAATTTGATATTACTCCGATTTTTATTTTCGATGGAACATCAATTGTTACAAAAGTTAAGAATAAAACTGAAACAATTGTTAATAATACAAACACAAATAAATCCAAATCTGAAACGAATTATAATAAACAACCGATATTTAGAATAACACCACAACAAATTAAAGATTGTGAAAAATTAATCAAAAGTATGGGAATTCCATTTGTTAGAGCACCGTTTGAAGCTGATTCGCAATGCGCAGCATTAACATTATGTGATAGTTTAAATATTGACACAGTCATAACTAATGATACTGATATTTTAGTGTTCGGTTCTAAATCAATGTTACGAATGTTACCATTACAAATAATTAATATGATTCGAAATTTATTCAAAGTTTTTATTGATACAAAACCAAATGATACAATAGAATACAGTATTATCGATATATGTAATACTATCGATAATCAAAATTCCATGAAAGAATTAGAATATAAAATAGATATTCGACAGAAATATAAATTCGAGATGATAGTTAAAATTAGTGATATGGAAAGTATAAATTTTGCTGTCAGGTATAAAATGGAAGATATTTTAAAATATTTAACAGAATATGCTAATAAAATTTTGAGACAACATAACATAGATGAACTTGCTGAATTTACTAAATTAAATTTTATTGATATTTGTATTATTGCTGGTAATGATTATCTCAAAAGAATTGTATGTGTTAACATCCATGAATTATTTAAAATATTTGTATTATCACAATGTAATATTGATATATTAATTCAAAATATTAAAGAAAAAAAGTTTGATTTGAAGAATGTACATGATAATATAGATGAAAATTATACTAAAAACGTAATCAATATTAGAGAATATTATTTAAATGCATCAATTATTGATCCAACAACAATTGATTTAACTATATATAAACCTATGGAAGTTGATTTTTATAATCTTCTGAATCAAAATGGTTTTGATGATAATTATATTTTTGGTAATTTACAAAAATATAAATTGAATTATAATAAACTTTTATTTACACAAATGAAACAATAATTTTTACATGATATTACAATATCTGCCATGCGATGAATCATCAACATCGTCAACAACTTTTCTAACCGTCCAAAGATCAGAAACCAAATCATTATTTGTCATAAAATCGTATGGTAGATAGAAATATCCTTTATCGCCCCATTTTTCTCCCCAACTATTTCTAACAATGAATGTTTTTTTATCATCATCAAAACCAACACATAGAACAGCATGACCTCCTAGTAAACTTTCATTAGGTTGAGGCATAGGAACAATTCCAGTTGTTGATACAGCATGACTTTCAAATGATTCATAAACCATCATACCGAAAACAATTGGAAATCCCTCGATCAGACATTGTTTTAATTGGGGTAGTGTTTGTGCAACTCTCTTATATTCGACACATTTATGATGTTTAGCACTTTCATATGCTTCCTTTGGAGGCTCGACGCTAAATTTAGAAATATTATATTCCCACATTGATTCTGGGCAAATACCATCAACATTAATTGATTTAATTCCATCACGAATCATTGCCCCAGCATCTTCACCAATTGACCCCTCCATCTTTCTTTCATTATAATAAATGAAAAGTCTTGAAGGAGTAAATACATGTTTTTCTTGTTCTTTTATTTCATCAAATTCGTAGGCTCCTGCTATCGATTGTGCCGTGCAGCTGCCAAGTCGACTTTGATCATATACCTTCGGACACTGTGATCTTAAATCAACTAATTTAATAGTTTCTTGTAATCTACAAACAGAAAATTTATGAAATAAATCACGTTTGTCTTCATTATCTTTCTTCCAGCCATATTTTCT
>Ga0105097_10000631_pt1 | contig 16210 bp, 15 predicted proteins | sample PPLLak12cMay2015_FD_87035 | JGI IMG/M metagenome (GOLD analysis project Ga0105097, IMG submission 87035) | Freshwater sediment microbial communities from Prairie Pothole Lake near Jamestown, North Dakota, USA - PPLs Lake P7 Core (1) Depth... | ecosystem: Environmental > Aquatic > Freshwater >... | reverse complement strand
TTTACATATCCTCTCCCTGAAAGATTCACTTTTAATCCCATGCTTTCCAGGATATAAATGGCATCTTTTGCCCCCATCCCTTTTACACTGGGAACCATTCCCTCTACTATGGTTTTCTTATCCAGCCTGACGATGCTGTCTGATTTGACGGAAAGAGCCCATTCGGATTTGGTAGTTTCATCATCGAGAGGGATATCAAGCTTGTCGTAAATCATTTCAAGCTCATCGAGTAACCCTGTTGCATAAACCGGCCAGGTTATTTTTCCCACCTTTTCTTCTTCCTGTTTCTGCAAACTGATATTGGTTGCATAAACTTTGTCGGCGATATCCTGAAATACAGGAACGGCAACGGAGCTTGCATAGTAGGCTCCCTGTGGACGACTGATCACTACGATGCACGAATATTTTGGATCATCTGCTGGGAAATAACCTACGAATGAGGCATTGTAATTGCTTTTGTCATACCCTTTTCCTTTAGCAGCAATCTGGGCTGTTCCGGTTTTGCCGGCGATTTTATAAGCCGATTTGCTCAATGTAATCGCTGTCCCTCTCTCCACAACACCTTCCAGGATTTCTTTTGCTTTCTTTATGGAGGATCTTGAGCAGATAGATGAATTAAGCACTTCGGTTTTGAAGGTCTTAATCGTCCGTCCCGATCGTTGAATTTCTTTCACAAACTTCGGTTTTACCATTCTGCCATTATTGGCAACAGCATTATAAAAAGTAAGGATTTGAAGGGGAGTTAGCCTCAATTCGTATCCTATCGACATAAAAGGCAACGTTACTTTTGACCAGGAAGGATTTTTGGTGTTTTTGATGAACGGATTTGCCTCTCCGGGAAGTTCAATACCTAATTTTTCGTTAAGTGACATGTCGTATAACCGATCAATGTACTTCTGAGGTTTCTTTGAGTACATTTGTGTTACAAGCTTGGAAACCCCGACATTTGAAGAAGCTTCGAAAACCTCCCTGATCGATACTTTTCCATCCCTTATAGAATGGATATCCTGTATCTTCAAACCAGAATAAGAAGTAATTCCTTTTCCGATATCAATGGTGTCATCGAGGTTATCTAAACCATCTTCAAACATGGCGATCATGGACGGTAACTTAAAGGTCGATCCGGGTTCAATACTCCATCCTAAAGCATAGTTATATATTTCCCGATAACCATCACCGTTTTTATTCCTCGTCAGATTTGATATGGCCTTGATTTCTCCAGTTTCAACTTCCATCAGAATGGCACAGCCCCATTCTGCATGATGGTAAACGAGATGGTCGTAGAGGGATGATTCTGCAACATCCTGAAGGTTGACATCAATTGTCGTAATTACATCATCGCCGTTATCAGGTTCTATTTCGTCTTTATCCGATACAGGAACCCAATCACCGTTATTGATTCTCCGGCGAAGCTGTTTGCCGTTTTGTCCCCCGAGGTATTCACTGTAAGCAGCCTCAATACCCACACCAATGCTGTCTGTTTTATTTTCATATCCCAGGGTTCTGCTGGCCAATGAACCAAAGGGGTATTCTCTTTTGGATTTATTCACGATGATCAATCCCCCCTTGTTTTTCCCTAATTCAAAAATTGGAAAAGACTTGATTTTCTGGAGTTGATCGTAGGTCACATTTTTTTTTACAAGATAGTACCGGTTCTTTTCCCGGCGTTCCCTGGCCAGGTCATTTTTGTAAGCTCCTGCAGATTTATCGCCAAAAAGCCTGGATAGAGAGGTAGAAAGTCCACCCACATGATTTTGAAAATACTGTTTTGCAATGAGGGGTGAAGCGACATCCATCCGGATATCGAAAATAGGAACCGAAGTAACCAGCAAATTCCCGTTTGCATCGCAAATGTTGCCTCTTACAGCCTCCACATCAAAAAACTGAAGCGATTGCTTTTTGGATTTTTCCAACAGGCTCCCTCTTTCTATCGTCTGGGTATATAAAACCTTCAGGATGATAGCTGCGCCAAAAACCAGCATCACCAGGTATACAAGGTAAACACGCCACAATATGTCTTTTCTGACGTCTTCCATTTTCCTAATCCAGTTCAATTATTTTTTTTGGTGGAGTTGTCGATTCCTTTATTCCTTTTTGTTCAAGTACAGAGGCCACTTTGGATTGCCTGCTGCGCTGCATTAAAACTGCCTTGGTCGAAATGTGCTTATACCGGAGTTCTCTGAGTTCTTTTTGCATCCGCTCCACCTTCCTGATATTCTTCTCAGCATAGAAGGAATTGCCGATATAAATGATCCCCAGAAAGGCCAGAAATAGCAGGAATGGGAAATTCTTGCTTGTTCTGTCATCGGTAAGGAAAGATCCTCCAAGTATGCTCCTGAAGGATCCTAAGCTGATTTTCAATTTTTTATTTGTTGCTTCTTTTTCCATTAGATTTTTTCGGCAATTCTGAGTTTGGCACTTCTGGCCCTGTTGTTTCTGTTTATTTCCTCTTCGCCTGGCACTATTGGCTTTCTATTGATCAGTTTAAACTTGCTCTGTGGATTACCGAAAAAATCTTTGGTAATTTCACCTTCAAAGTTTCCAGCTTTTAAAAAGTTTTTTACCAGTCGGTCCTCCAGCGAATGGTAGGAAATGACCACCAGCCTTCCACCAGACTTAAGCAAATCCACCGATTGATTCAACAGTTCTTTCAAAGAGCCTAATTCGTCGTTTACCTCAATGCGTAAAGCCTGGAAGAGCTTTGCATAAAATTTATTTTCCAATCCTTTTGGTGCACACGACCGGGTTGCTTCCTGCAGCTGTTTTGTTGTTTTAATTTTTTCCTTAGTCCGGGCATGTTCGATTTCCGTCGCTATTTTATTGCTGTTATTCAGTTCTCCATAGCTGTAAAAAATTTCCCTGAGTTTATTGACCGAATATTCATTCACTATATTCGCAGCCGTCAGGTTCTTTCTTTGGTTCATTCTAAGATCTAGTTCACCTTCGTACCTTAATGAAAATCCCCTTTCTGGTTCATCAATCTGATGAGAAGAAATACCCAGATCGGCCAGGATTCCATCAACAGGTACCGCCCTGTAAAGCTTCAGGAAATTTCGTATGAACCTGAAGTTCTGGTTAATCAGGATAAGTCGCTGATCGTCCAACTTGTTTTTCATTGCATCCTGATCCTGATCAAATGCTATCAAAGAACCCTCACCTAAGTGTTTTAAAATTTCCTGTGAATGTCCGCCTCCACCAAATGTGGCATCCACGTAGATGCCACCTTTTCTGATATTTAATCCCTCAATGCTTTCCTTCAGTAAAACCGGCTGATGATACATCATTCTCCGGTTATTTGAGATTTCCCCATCACGTCTTCCGCCAGCGTACCAAAATCCACTCCTTCGTCATTCAATACTTTTTCGTAAATTGCCTTATCCCAGATTTCTATCTTATTAATTTGGGAAGTCAATACCAGATCCTTCGAAATTTTAGCAAATGCAATCAGTTCATTGGGGATATTGATCCTGCCGGTGCTATCCAGCTCAACCGGCCTTACTCCGGCCATGAATTTCCTGATGAAATCGACATTCTTCTTTACAAAGCGGTTGAGTTTATCAATTCCGGCCATCTCTTTATCCCATTCTGCTTTCGGATATAATTCAAGGCAGTTATAGAAAACACTTTTTTTAATCACAAATCCATTGTTCAGCACGGGAGCAAGCTCTCTCTTCAGCCCTCCGGGAAGTGCTACTCTTCCCTTCGAATCAGCTTTGCACTCGTATGTGTATGTCAGGTTTGTCATCGATTAAATTTTCAGTGGATAAAAATATATATTCTTTCCCACTTTTTACCTAATGTTAATAACTTTTTTGCACTTTTTCCCACCAGAATGTTAATAACTCCACTTTTTATCCATTTGGTATGGGATTTATGAAATTTTTTTTAATATTTGAATGCAATAATGAAAAGCATTGTTACAGATCGGATGTATTCCTGAGCTTGAAACAGAAGAAACTGAAAGTAAAGGAATATTGCATAATTTTGCCTGGTAAAGCGAAATTGCATGGAGGAATTTAAAATTACCGAGCGGACGATAGATATTGAGAATGTTTTTAGAACTAAAAATCCAGGATTGGTTAAATGGATACCAGGTTTCGTCTTTGCTTACCTTAGAAAAGTCATTCATGAAGGTGAGATCAATGATTTTCTCTATAAAAACAGGGAAGCTCATGGGCTTGATTTTGTTGATGCGATCATTGAAGGCTTCGGGGTGATTGTAAAAGTCACTGGTGATGAAAATGTCCCTTCAACAGGGCGCTATATCATTGCTTCCAATCACCCGCTTGGTGGTCTCGATGGTGTCGCACTGATGCAGGTCATGGGCCGGAAAAGAAAAGATATAGTATTTCCTGTAAATGATATTCTGCTTTACCTGCCTAATCTCCGGGAGCTATTTATTCCCATAAATAAGCATGGCAGCAATAACGAGAATGTCGAAATCATCCAGAAAACATTTGAGTCGGGAAAGATGATATTGTACTTTCCGGCCGGACTGGTATCGCGAAAGCAAAAAGGCGGAATCATGGACCTGGAATGGAGAAAAACTTTTATTTCCAAATCAAAACAATATGAAAGGGATATAATTCCTGTGCATATCGATGGAAGAAATTCAAGTTTCTTTTACAGCCTGGCAAACCTGCGGAAAATGATCAAAATAAAAGCCAATATAGAAATGCTTTTTTTACCGGATGAAATGTATAAGCAAAAGAATAAGATCATAAACATTAAAATAGGCCATCCGATTCCTTATCAAACCTTTGATAACAAATACAATTTCAATGAATGGGCTGAAAAGGTTAAAAAGCATGTATATAATCTTGGCGCAAAGGGAACCGAGCAACCTTTCGATCTATCCCTATCCTGATGGAATAAAAAATGAAGAAGTATGACAGAATCGAATTTTAAATAAAAAGAACCATTAACACTATTATATGGAAACAATAATTCCACCGGTTGATCGCCAACTTCTTGAAAAAGAATTAACGGATGAACTTTTTTTCAGAGACACCAATAATGGTCACAATAAGATATTTATTTTTACACATAAGCAGGCGCCCAATGTGATGCGGGAACTGGGTCGATTGCGCGAGATCACCTTCCGTGATGCCGGCGGCGGAACAGGAAAAAGTCTTGATATTGATGATTATGATCATGGCGATTCTCCATTTAAGCAGTTGATTGTATGGAATCCTGAAGATAAAGAAATTGTGGGCGGTTATCGGTATCTGATCGGCAGTGAGGTTAAGACCGATAAAGAAGGACAGCCGATTACACCAACAGCAAAGTTATTCAGCTTTTCTCAGAAATTCATCAAAGAATACTGGCCGGTTACATTTGAGTTGGGAAGGTCGTTCGTGCAACCTAATTATCAGCCAACAGTCAATCTAAGGAAAGGGATGTACTCGCTTGATAACTTATGGGATGGTTTGGGTGCTATTACTATTGTCAATCCTGAAGTAAGGTACTTCTTTGGTAAAATAACCATGTATCCGAGCTATGATTCCTTCGCCCGCGACCTGATCCTTTATTTTTTGCATAAATACTTTCCTGATAATGAAGAACTGGTCAGACCTAAAGAACCTCTCAAAATTGGTACAAAAGTTAAGGTGCTGCAAAGTATTTTCATGGGCGCCAATTATGATGAGGATTACAAAACGCTGATACAGAAATTAAGAAGGCTGGGTGAACAAATTCCGCCATTGGTGAATGCCTATATGAATCTTTCAGGATCGATGAAAATGTTTGGAACTGCCATCAATGATGAATTTGGTGAAGTGGAGGAGTCAGCCATTATCATTACCATTGCTGACATTTATGATTACAAGAAAGACAGGCATTTGTCAACATTTAAAAGCAATGATTAATTCGATCCGGAAGTTTTCCTGATGATCCTAATAAACCTGAATGCATGATTATCACTGATGCCCGATTTATTGTCAGCAACACTGATTACATTCAATGTCCCAAACCGGATATTCCTGAATATGCTTTTATTGGCCGTTCGAATGTCGGGAAATCTTCCTTGATCAATATGCTGACAGGCAGAAAGAATCTGGCAAAAACATCGAATACACCCGGTAAAACACGACTGATCAATCATTTTATTATCAACAACAATTGGTACCTTGTCGATTTGCCGGGTTATGGGTTTGCCAAAATCTCAAAATCAATTCAATTTAAGTGGGAAAAAATGCTCGAGGATTACCTTCTCCATCGCACCAACCTTATTACTACTTTCATTTTGATAGATTCACGCCTGGAACCCCAAAAATCGGATATCGATTTTATATCCTGGTTCGGAGAGAAAAGCCTTCCCTTTGCACTTCTGTTTACTAAGGCAGACAAGCTTTCAAAGTCACGCCTATTCTATGGCCTGGAAAAATACAAGCAAACATTAATGGAACAATGGGACGAGCCGCCACTATCAATCATTACATCGGCAAAGACAGGTGAAGGAAAGGATCAGGTGTTGCAACTCATCGAAGAAATGAATTCCGAACTGAAAGACTGATGCATTTCGTAAAATCCAGGTTATTTAAAATGTCTGTATGAGCCATGATCTGATTTAATCAATCCATGCGAATGATGTACTTTTACAAAAAAATGTCAAATGGGAAAGGTAATTATCAAACAGTTAAGTGAAGCTGAAATCGCTGAAAGAAAAATGAGGAGCTGGCCAGTTTGGGAAAAAGAAATTTCCCGTTTCGACTGGCAGTATGATGGTGATGAGGAATGTCTGATCCTAGAGGGCGAGGTAACTATCGAAACTTCTGAGGGTAAATACAACATTGTAAAAGGAAACTTTGTTACTTTTAAAAATGGATTGAATTGTACATGGGATATTAAAAAACCCTTTTATAAGCATTATAATTTTCCCGGATGATAATTCATCTCATAATTTCAGATTTATTCAGATGTCGGGTAATGTTTTGTTGATTGATCGAAAAGCTAAACTTAATTGTTTATGGATGTTTTGGTTATAAAATCTACAGGAAGCTGGCTAACGGTGGAGTCAAAGGATGGGAGAGTATTCAATTGTAAACTGAAAGGTACTTTCCGCATGAAGGGAATTAAGACTACCAATCCCATCGCTGTAGGGGATAATGTCAGTTTTATATTACTTGAAGACAATAAGACGGGTTTAATCAATGAAATTTTGCCACGAAATAATTACATCATACGTAAAGCAACCAAACTTTCCAAAGTATCACACATCATTGCTGCTAATATCGATCAGGCTTTACTTGTTGCAACACTGGCATATCCCAGGACCTCGACCGGATTTATTGATCGTTTCATGGTTACTACCGAAGCGTATCATATCCCTGCAGGTATCATTTTCAACAAGATCGACCTTTATGATGAGAAATTGAATAAGCAGATGACTGAGCTTGAAAAAATTTACACAGATGCCGGTTATATTTGCTTTTCTGTATCTGCTCTTCGGGGTGATAATTTGAATATTTTGAAACGTGAACTGGAAGATAAAAAAACCCTGTTCTCAGGTCATTCCGGTGTCGGAAAATCAGCTTTGATCAATGCCCTGGAGCCCAGCCAGGTACTCAAAACAAAAGAACTTTCCGGGTATCATGGGGTGGGAATGCACACCACCACATTTGCAGAAATGATCTCGTTGACCAATGGAGGTTATATCATTGATACTCCTGGTATCAAGGAATTCGGTCTTACCGATTTTAACCGTCATGAAATTGCCGAACGTTTCCCGGAGATGAGGAGGTACATGCACGATTGCAGATTCAGCAACTGCACCCACGTTCATGAACCCGGCTGCGCCATTCAAAAAGCCATTGCTGAAGGGAAAATCAGCAAATCGAGATACAATAATTATCTTGGTATTTTAACTGATGATTATTGGAAAGAAGCTGAAAGTGATTACAGAAATAGATAGGACAGATTTAATATGATTTTTAATTGAAAATTTAACTTATAACTATGATCTCAAGACAACTCATGACCTCTGCCATTCCTTCCCTTAAGGTTGCAGAAACCGGATCGGATGCCTTGTATTACATGGACGAATACAGGGTTTCATTTTTACCTGTACTGGATGGTCCGCTTTATCTGGGCCTAATCAGTGAATCCGAAATTTTTAAATTGGCCGATCCGGATGCTCCCTTAGCTGAGCAAAAAGTCCCTTACAAAATGGTTTATATTAATGAGTCCCAGCATATATTTGAAGTCATTAAAATCATGACATCAGAGAAAATTTCCATCCTTCCGGTTCTGGATGAAAACAAATTATTTTTAGGCTGTATAACTGTAAACAGCCTGGTTGAGAATTTTGGCAAATTGACTGCAATGTATAATCCGGGTGCTATCATAATTCTGGAACTAAATCAGAATGATTACGTATTATCTCAAATCGCTCAAATTGTCGAGTCGCAGGATATTAAAATTCTCAGCTTGTATGTTTCATCCGATATTGATTCAACAAAAATGGAGGTGACTATAAAGCTGAATAAATATGAAATTCAATCATTAGTCAAGGCTTTGACCCGTTATGATTATACAATTAAAGCTACGTTTCTGGAGGATAAAAAAATGGTTGATGATCTGCTCGACAGGTATAATGCTTTAATGAATTATCTTAACATTTAGGAATGAGATGTTTTCTGGTTTTATCTTTTGTTGTAAGTTCTCTTGCTATATATGCCGGTATTGAAGACATTAGCGGGAAAAACTCTCCTCACGATTCGCTTCCATCTAAAGTTATTATCCGAAAGATCACCTTAACCGGTAATAAAATAACCAAAGAAAGAATTATAAGACGAGAATTGCTGGTTAAAGAAAACGACACCATTGCTGTTCAGGATCTTAGTTTAGCATTGCAACAAAGCCGTAAAAACCTTATCAATACGTCCTTATTTAATTTTGTTACCATCGATTCCATACCTGTGGAAGGATCAACGGATCAAATTGATCTGAATTTTGAATTCATTGAAAGATGGTATATTTGGCCGGTCCCTATCTTTGAGTTTGCCGATCGGAATTTTAATGAATGGTTGAGTAAGAAAGACTGGAGCCGATTAAATTATGGCCTTTTCCTTACCTGGAATAATTTCAGAGGCCGGAGAGAAAAACTGATTGTTTATGCCCGCTTTGGTTACGATCAAAAATATGAACTGAGCTATCAAAAGCCTTATATAAATAAAAAACAAACTTGGGGTTTGGGAGTTGCCGGTGGTTTTTCCCAAAACCATGAAATAGCCTATAATTCATTTGACACCCTTGTGGATCCTCCTATTGGGAATAATGAAGTTTATTTTAAAAGTGAAATTCAATATCCAAGAAGGAAGTACTATGCTTATGCCGAAACTTATTATCGGAAAGGAATTCATAACATCAACTTGCTTAAATTCGGGTATACTAACTTATTGGTATCGGATTCGGTATTAGTTTTTAATCGTGATTATACATTTGAAAGCTATACCCGAAATCAGTTTTTAGGCTTTTACTACCAGTTCAGAAGTGATTACCGCGATTATAAGCAATACCCGTTAAATGGCTATTATTTCGATGCGGAATTGGACAAAAAAGGACTTGGGTTTTTCACTGATCCTGTGGTTAATACTCTTTCGATCAAGGCGAATTTCAGAAAGTACTTCCAGATTAAAGGACGATTGTATTTTGCTTCCGGGTTAACCGGAAAAATTTCACCATTTTGGGATCAGCCCTATTATTATCTTTCAGGAATGGGATATGGAAGAGATTTCATTCGTGGATATGAATATTACGTAATTGACGGACAACACTTTGGGCTATTGAAAAATAATCTGAAGTTTGTATTGGTTCCAACAAGGGTTAAATCATTTAATTTTATCCCGACCGATAAATTCAGTAAGCTGTATTATGCCATATACCTTAATTTATTTGCTGATTTCGGTTATGTTGTTGACAACAGAAAAGATGTTTATAATCCATTGGCAAATGAGATTAATTTAGGATACGGTCTTGGATTGGACTTTGTAACGTATTATGACTTTGTTGTTAGACTGGAATATTCTTTTAATAAAATGGGTGAATCAGGTTTCTTTATTTCTTTTATGCCTTCTATTTAGGCATAATTGAACTGTAATCCTTCTGAAATGTCCAAATTTTATGGTAGATCTATTCCAAACTAATTAAAAAAGTCGCAAATGGTAGTAGTCATAATAAATGTTAAATAGTTCACCATTGTTGAATTATTTTGTAATCTTGTATTTCATTGATAAGTAAACTCATACTTAGATGCGAGTTGCATTGTTTGGCAAAATGATTTCAGCGGATAGCGCTCCATATATGAAGCAAATAATTGGAGAGCTTGAAAAATATCATGTCCCCTTTGTGGTTTATGAACCTCTCCTCAGGATGATGAAAGAATTTCTTGATCTTCCGACTGACACGCCCACTTTTAATGATAACAATGGATTAAAAGGTTCAGTAGATTTCCTTTTTTCAATAGGAGGTGATGGAACCTTGCTTGATACCATAACCTACATTCAGGATTCCGGGATACCGGTTTTAGGCATCAATCTGGGCAGGATGGGATTTTTGTCCTCAGTGTCGAAGGATCAAATCAGTGCGGCAATCCACCAATTATTGAATAACCAATTCAAACTGGATCAACGTACTTTGCTCAGACTGGAAACCACTGAAAATTTATTTGGCGATTTGAATTATGCCATGAATGAGTTCACTGTTTATAAAAAGCATCCTTCCAGCATGCTGAAAATTCAAGCCTTTGTTAACGACGAATTCCTGAACTCATATTGGGCAGATGGGTTGATTATTGCAACGCCCACAGGGTCAACAGCGTATTCGTTAAGCAGTGGTGGCCCTATCATTCTTCCCCGGTCCCGGAATTTCGTTATAACCCCTATTGCAACGCACAATTTAACGGTACGGCCTGTCGTTATCCCCGACAATAGTGAGATTAAAATAAAAGTAGTCGGCAGGATCAAAGAGTTTTTTATAAGCCTTGATTCGCGTTCCGTAACAATAGATTCTACGATGGAGCTCTTGATAAAAAAAGAAGATTTTATGATAAACCTGATCCAGCTTGATGATGAAAGTTATTTTAAAACCATACGCGAAAAGCTAATGTGGGGGCTTGACCTGAGGAATTAATAATTTTTTGACCTATAATCGTCAACAACTACTGGAATCTTGTAAGAAATTGAATTGAAAAAATCATATTTTTGCGTCGATTTATGAAAAAATTTATTCTCATTATTTGTTTTCTGATTACTACCATCTTCACTTTTGCTCAGTTGGAGATTGGTGTATTTGGAGGAGGTTCTTTTTACATGGGCGACATCAATCCCAATAAACCTTTCCTTCAAACCAGCATTGCATATGGAGCTCTTGGCCGTTATCCGCTTGGATCACGATGGGCCGTTAAGGTTAATCTATATAAGGGAATTCTTAACGGAAGTGATAAGATCGCTAAATACAATGAAGACAGATCATTGGAATTTACTTCCAGCATATGGGAACTTGGCGGTGTTGTGGAGTTTAATTTCCTTCCCTATTTCACCGGAAGCATGAAAAATTATTTCACTCCGTACATTTTTGGAGGGGTAGCAACGCTTTACCACCGCCCCAAGAGCGGCAACCTTGATTTACGGGACTATCGTACTGAAAACACATATTACTCTTATTATGCCCTTAGTATTCCTTTTGGAATAGGAGTAAAATATAGCTTTTCCAAACGAATAGCCGCCTCATTAGAATGGGGTATGCGAAAGACTTTCACTGATTATATTGATGATGTCAGCACAACCTATTACCTTGATCCATCAAATCCGGATCAACTGAGTGATGAACAATTAGAATCCTTGCAGTTTTCAGATCCTAACCGCAATCATAAACCAGACATGCAAAGGGGTAATTCGAAAACAAATGATTGGTATTCCTTTGCAGGACTTACCCTTACCTACAATATTAACATGACAAACAGGAATAAGTGTTCCGATTACGAGAATAGATATTAATTATGAATGGCCGGTAATGAGTTGGAAGGAGAAAATTGAAAAAGAACGGTTGCCAAAACATATTGCCATTATAATGGATGGCAATGGACGTTGGGCGAAGCAACGGGGAAAGCTTAGAACATTCGGTCATTATCATGGAGTGAAATCAGTAAGGGAGAGTGCAGAGGCTGCAGCTGAAATTGGAATCAAATACCTGACCTTATATGCTTTTTCAACCGAAAACTGGAAACGCCCGAAATCGGAAGTAAATGCACTTATGAAATTGCTTGTCAGGACGATCCATAATGAAACCAAGACGCTGCATGATAACAAAATAAGTTTAATGGCAATTGGTGACCTTGACTCACTTCCCCAGGTTACAAGGGATGAGCTTTCTGAGGCCATTAAAGACACCCAGCATTATGACAGGATGAAATTGATTTTAGCATTGAGTTACAGTTCGCGCTGGGAAATTACCAATGCCGCCAAGCTGATTGCCAGGAAAGTAGAAGCGAAGGAAATTTCTTCAGAGAAAATTGACCAGGCTTTATTCGAGTCCTGTTTAATTACACATTCAATACCCGATCCGGAACTATTAATAAGAACCAGTGGCGAATTTCGGATCAGCAATTTCCTGCTGTGGCAGATCGCTTATGCAGAGTTATTTTTTACACCAAAACTTTGGCCTGATTTCAGAAAGGAAGATCTGTATGAAGCCATTGTTGATTATCAGAAAAGGGAAAGAAGATTTGGAAAAATCAGTGAACAAATAATTCTTTAAAGGCATGCAAAGGAAAATTTTTGGAGTTGGGCTTTTATTCATTTCATTGATCTTTTCGGCCAGTGGTCAAATTGGCTTAGGCGAGATAGAAGAGCTGGATTATGCCAACCCAAAGAAATACGAGATCGGAGGCATCACAGTTACCGGAATTAAATACCTTGATAATAGTGTACTGGTTACCCTTTCAGGTCTTACTGTTGGAGATAAAATAACCGTTCCGGGTGAAGCAATTTCAAAAGCCATAAAAACCCTCTGGGATCAGGGTTTGTTTGAAAATGTGATCATTTCGGCAACGCAGGTGCAGGGTGAACTTATTTTCTTAAACATCGACCTCAAAGAAAGACCCAGGATGTCAACCTTTTCTTTTGGTGGGATTAAAAAAGCAGAGGCTGATAACGTAAGAGATGAAATCAAGCTTGCCAGTGGCGATGTTGTTACCGATAACCTGCTGATAAGAACCAGGAATACTGTCCGCAATTATTTTGTTGAAAAAGGATACCTTGATACCGATGTTAAAATATCTCAGATAGAGGACAGCCTGAGGAAAAATCATGTCAGGTTGCAGATTGACATTGATAGAAAGGAAAAAGTCAGAATTAAATCGATCAATATTGCAGGCAATCAGCATTTTGATGATCAGAAAGCGAAAAAATTCCTGAAAGAGACCAAAGAAAAAGGTTCTTTCACACCTTTTTACCATCTGGAAGAACTTATTTTCAATCTGGTTAAACACGCTGTTACCCTTCAGTTTGATAGTATGGTTGAAGACTCAAAGAATCACTTTGTCAAAAACATACGGCTCAGGATATTCAAAGCCTCCAAGTTCATTAAAGAGAAATACGATGAAGACCTTTTGACCTTAATAGATAAATACAATGGGCAAGGTTACCGGGATGCTAAAATTATAAAGGATTCGATATATCGAAATCCTGATAATACAGTTGGCATCGACCTGGATATTTATGAAGGGGACCGGTACTTTTTCAGAAATATAACCTGGGTAGGAAATACCAAATATTCTGATGCCATACTCAATAGGGTTTTAAGGATCGAAAAAGGAGATATTTATAACTGGGAGCTCCTTAATTCAAACCTAACCTTTAACCAGAGTGAAGATGATGTCAGTTCACTTTATATGAACGACGGATATCTTTTTTTTCAGGCAAATCCCGTTGAGGTATTGGTCGAAAATGATTCCATTGATCTCGAAATCAGAATATACGAAGGAAAACAGGCAACTATTAATAAAGTCACAATTAAAGGGAATACACGAACCAATGATCATGTTGTGGTGAGGGAATTAAGAACTTTGCCTGGACAACTATTCTCCCGTTCGGATATCATTAGGACAACCCGTGAACTTGCCCAATTAAGATATTTTAATGCCGAAACAATTACCCCAAATGTTCAGCCAAATCCGGCAGAAGGAACTGTTGATGTTGAATACCAGGTGGAAGAGACTTCCTCAGACCAAATTGAACTTTCGGGAGGATGGGGATACGGCAGGGTCATTGGAACCCTTGGTGTTTCATTTAACAATTTCTCCTTACGAAACATCCTGAAACTGAAGGAATGGAGACCTGTTCCGACCGGTGACGGACAAAAACTCAGCCTCAGGGTTCAATCCTATGGAAAAGGATATATTAGTTACAGCGTTTCTTTTACTGAACCCTGGTTTGGTGGTAAAAAGCCACATTCATTAAGTTTAAGTTATTATCATTCTACTTATTCAAACGGTTTACCAAAAGATAATCCCCAACGCTATTCTTTTAAAAATGATGGTATTACTGTGGGATTAGCCAGACGTTTAACCTGGCCGGACGATTACTTCCAATTGTATACGGGTGTTAGTTTCATGTTTTATGAATTGTACCAGTATAAACAAGTTTTTACCTTTGGAGATGGAACCGGTAACTATAATAATATCGCCTTTAATATTACTTTGTCAAGGAATTCTGTTGATTTTCCAATTTATCCGCGCAGTGGTTCCTCGGCTTCTGTTTCTTTGGACTTTACCCCACCCTATTCTGCCTTCACCAGTACAAACTATGCACTCGTATCAGAAGAGGAAAAATATAAAAACATCGAATATCATAAATGGGGTATACAGGCAACACATTTCACACCTATCCATAAAAACCTTGTCCTCATGACGCGAGCTAAATTTGGATTTCTTTCAGCTTATAGCCCTTCTATTGGAATAACTCCTTTTGAGAGGTATTTCATGGGTGGTGACGGATTATCAGGTTCCAATAACATGGATGGACGTGAAATAATAGGTATGAGAGGCTATGGAAATGAAACATTAACGCCTTTTTATTACAAAACAAGATCTGTAGGGGGAACCAGGTATAGCAAATTTACTCTTGAACTGCGTTATCCTTTGTCGCTCAATCCCAGTGCAACAATATATGTATCCTCCTGGCTTGAAGCTGGAAATTGTTGGATAGAAGATGAAGGTTATGACCCGTTTAGTCTTTATAAATCAGCCGGCTTTGGTGTAAGGGTATATCTTCCTATGTTCGGTATACTTGGACTGGATTGGGGCTATGGCTTTGATGAAGTTCCCGGATTACCCAATGCCAATAAAGGACAATTCCATTTCTCAATTAATCAATCGATCGATTAGAAGGGTTGGATATATTGAATTCTTAATTTTTAGCGTTTAATCAATAGTAAATACACATTTAAAGAACCCTTTCATCCGAATATAAAAATGAAGGTCATCATATGAAAAAATTAATTCTCGCTTTACTTTTAATGGTTCTGGGTACTTCCTGTTTATTTTCTCAGAAGTATGCTTATGTCGATTCAGATTATATTCTCGATAATATCCCCGAATACAAGGATGCCCAAAACCAGCTCGACGAACTCGCAGCCGAATTTCAGAAAGAAATTGAAGATAAGTTTGCTGAAATTGATAAGTTGTATAAAACTTACCAGGCAGAAGTAGTTTTAATGCCGGATGATGTTAAAAAGAAACGGGAACAGGAGATTCAGGCAAAAGAAAAGGAAGTAAAGGATTTGCAGAATCAAAGATTTGGCAAAGAGGGTGATTTGTTTTTAAAACGCGAAGAGCTTATTAAACCTATTCAGGAAAAGATTTATAATGCCATTGAAGAAATTTCAACGGAGAAAAATTATGCTTTTGTTTTTGACCGGGCCGGAAGCCTTACTATGCTTTATGTCAACAATAAGTTTGATATCAGCGACGATGTGCTCGATAACGTAGGAGCAGTATTGGGTACCGTAAGGCGGGAAGACAGAAAGAAAGAAGAATATAAGGGTACTTCAGGAACCACCCCAAAGCAGGAAAATACCAATCAGCAAAAACCTGCAAATATGAATAGTCCTCCTAAGCAGGGAGACGTAAATCCTGGTCCGGTGAATAATAGAGAGAAAAAATAATCACTCTTTGGAAAATTTCTGAAACAGATCAATTATTTTGTATAAT
>Ga0105097_10000630_pt1 | contig 16219 bp, 11 predicted proteins | sample PPLLak12cMay2015_FD_87035 | JGI IMG/M metagenome (GOLD analysis project Ga0105097, IMG submission 87035) | Freshwater sediment microbial communities from Prairie Pothole Lake near Jamestown, North Dakota, USA - PPLs Lake P7 Core (1) Depth... | ecosystem: Environmental > Aquatic > Freshwater >... | reverse complement strand
TCCGCTACCTTGCCACAGGATATCCGGCCTTGACCCAGTCTTCAAAACTGATGTCTACCAACAGAGCGTTCTTATCTCCCAGATCGGTCAGGGTTTTGGTGGCCAAGGTTGAGCGGGCCTGCGTTTTTCAATAAACATAGACCTTGGTGTTCTGATCCGGGATTTTGCCGAAGACGTTGAACTCCAGGGTTCCCCGGGAAATATTCATCGCGCCGGGAAGATGTCCGGCAGAATATTCTCCGCCGTCGCGGACATCCAGGAGGATCATATTCTCCTTTTTTTCAATCATCGCCTTCACGTCCGCGGCCGGGACGACTTTGATCGCCGCGCGGGCTTTGGCCACCATCTCCTGAACGACCGGAGGGGGGCCCGAAGGCTTCTTCTCCTGGGCCGGAGCGAAGCTGAACATGGAAAGAACGAATGCCAATGCCACCGATACGCCGATTACCTTTTTCATCTACGTTTCTCCTTTCTTGGGGTTACAGACAATTCATGGGCGGATGAAGCCCATGGCTTCTTCCAGTTCCTGCAAATCAAAAGGTTTCTCCAAATAGGCCTTGATTCCGGCTTTCAAGGCTTCCTGCCGCAGGCTCTCGTCGCTGCGGGCGGTCATGAGGATCGAGATAACCTTTGGATCCTGCCGGGAAAATTCCTTGAGCATCGCTAAACCGCTGCCGTCCGGCAGGCGGTCGTTGCAAATGACCGTGTCGCATGGAAATGCGCCCCAGAGATTCACTCCCTCCTTTTTCGAGTTAGCCGACAAAACCTGGTAGTTTTTCTGGCTTCCCAAAAACAAAGCAAGAGAATTTTGAAGCGTCTTTTCCTGTTCGATAATCAAAACCCGCATACGGCTTTTGTGGTTAGCAAAGGACATGCCGAAATGAAAAAATTAAGCAGCTCTTTGGGGTTGTTCGGGATCAAAAATTTCTAAGCTCAATAAATTTAGAAAGTTATGACCGCTTTTCGATGATTGAAAATGGAACAGCCGGAAATGTGAGAAAGAAGGAGAGGCATTTTTGAAAACCCGGAATGGATGAAAACAGACAGAGGAAGGGGGACTTATTTTGCAAGAAGCGAAATTCAATATGAAATTTGGAAAATGTCCGGAAACAGACGGCTTGTCTGAAAACAAACAATAGCCGCCGGGGATTGTAGATTGAAACATGCAAACTGAAAATGTAGGAATTGATGGTTTCGTAAAAAGTCCATCTGCGGCGTTGCGCTTCAACTTCGTCGTTGCAGCGCACCTGTAGGGGCGATTCATGAATCGCCCCTACTCCTTAGATTAAGCGCGCCTGGCATCCGGAGCTTTTTACGAAACCATCGTTTTGGGGACTTTTTGCGAGATCATCAACTACTTTAAACCATGTTTTTCCATTCGGTAAAGAAAGGACGAACGGGTAATGCCCAAGAATCTGGCGGCCTGGATTTTATTTCCTTTCTTCAGGCGCAGGGCCTCCGCGAGGTAGGCCTTTTCCACTTCATCCCAAATAATCCCCTGAGGCGGGATAGAAGGCGTCGAGGACGGTTGGCTTCTCCTAACTTCTTCTTTTCCCGTTAAAAAGGAAAAGTGCTTCTCGAAGATTGTGTCCCCTTTTTCTATTAGGACCACGCGTTCCGCCGCATTCCGCAGCTCCCGCACGTTCCCCGGCCAGGAGTATTGAAGAAGATAAGCCTCGGCTTCTTTGGAGATCTGACTGAACCGTTTTTGAAATTGGTCGTTGAACCGGGTCATGAAAAAATGGAAGAGAGGAAGAATGTCCTCCCGGCGTTCCCGAAGAGGGGGCATATAAAGGCGAACCACATTCAAGCGAAAGTATAGGTCGTCCCGAAAGTTTCCTCTTTTGACTTCTTCCGCCAAGTCCTTGTTCGTGGCCGCGATGATGCGAATATCGGCTTTCCGCTTTTCCACCCCGCCGACCCTGGAATACTCTTTGGACTCCAGGATCCGGAGAACCTTGACCTGGGCCGGCGGCGGCAACTCCCCCACCTCGTCGAGGAAGAGGGCCCCTTTTTGCGCTGCTTCCACTTTGCCCATCTTCCCTTTTTCACCGGCTCCGGTGAAGGCCCCTTTTTCATACCCGAAGAGCTCGCTCTCGAAAAGGTCTCGAGGGATGGCGCCGCAGTTGATGGGGATGAATGGAAGGTTGGCCCGGGGGCTCAGGAAGTGAATGTATTCCGCCAAAAGCTCCTTGCCGGTTCCGGTTTCCCCTTCGATCAGGACGGTGGTATCGGAGCTCGGAGCCAGTTTTTTCGCCAGGTCCAGGACCTCTTGCATTTTTTTACTGACCCGGATGATCCCCCCGGAATGGAATTTTTCCTGGTACTGTGCCCGGAGCCATTCCACTTCCTTATTAAGGCGGACCTTTTCCAGACCTTTCTGCACGAGCGCCTCGATTTGATCGAGCTCGAAGGGCTTCACCAGGAAATCGAAGGCGCCCAGCTTCATGAGCTGAACGGCCAGCTCGATCGATCCCTGGGCGGTCATGATGATGACGGGGATTTCTGGGCTCAGGTTCCGGATCCGGCGCAGGACTTCATCGCCGTTGATCCCCGGGAGCCAGTGGTCCAAAAGAATCAGATCCGGATTTTCCCGGGTAAAGAGGTCCAGACCTTCTTCGCCCGTTCGGCAGGCGAAGACTTCATATCCGGTATGGGTCAAGGCGACCTGGAGGGCATCCCGGAGGGTGGGTTCATCGTCGATTACCAGGATTTTAAAGTTCATTCCCGATTTCCCTGGGGAAGGTGGATTGTGAAGGTGGATCCTTTGCCCTCTTTGCTGACCGCCTCCAGGGTCGCGCCGTGCTTTTCCAGGATCTTTAGGCTGATGGAGAGCCCTAATCCCGTCCCTTCGGACTTCGTGGTAAAGAAGGGGTCGAAGATTTTTTTCAGGTTAGTTTTGGGAATTCCGATACCCGTATCCTTTACGGCAATCCCGACGCCTCCTGACCGGATAAAAGTCTGGATGCTGAGGGCGCCTCCCTTTTCCATGGCCTGGATGGCGTTGAGGATGAGGTTGATCAGGACCTGCTGGATCTGGTGCTGGTCGATGCGCACGGTTGGAAGGGCTTCCCCTTTCTCAAAAAGCAATTGAATATTGGCCTTTTTTAATTTGGGCTGGAGGATCAGAAGGCTCTTTTCCACCACTTCGTTGACGGCCTCTTCCTTGAAGTGGGCCGGTTTGGGCTTGGCAAAATGGAGCATGTCCTCCACGATTTTTTGGATTTTATCGATTCCCTCCTGCGTGCTCTCCAGGACCCGCTTTTCCATGTCGGGAAGGTCCTTGCGGCGGGATAGAATCTGGGTGTTCAGTTTGATTCCCGCCAGGGGGTTGCGCAGCTCGTGGGCGACCCCGGCCGTAAGCTCCCCTAAGGAGGATAACCGTTCCGTCAGAAAAAGGCGCTCTTCGGCCGTCTTCAGATGGGTGATGTCCCGGCAGATCCGGGAGACGCCTACGATCTTTTCCTCCGCATCCCGCAGGGGGGACAAGGTCATGCTCGTCAGGATTTCCCGGCCGTCTTTGGCCTTCCGCTTCACTTCCACCTGGGAAACCGATTCTCCGCCGAGTACGCGGGTCATGAGCGCTTGCTGGGATTTTTTTTCATCGAAATGCGCCTTTTCATCCCTTAGGGCCAGGAGGTCGATCAGGATCTTTCCCCGCGCCTCCTCTTTGGAGTAGCCGTAAATCCTCTCGGCCCCCTCATTCCAATAGAGAATCCTGCCTTCGAGGTCCACCACGGAAATCGCATCCCCCGCTTTTTCCACGATCGATTCGAGAAAATTCTTAGTCTCGATCAGTTCCCTCTGAAGTCTCACCTTTTCAACCATGAGACTATGGCCCTCGACCGCCCGGTGGATGACAAAGGGAAATGCTTTGGCGCACTCGGCGGAACGGTTGATATAGTCAAATACGCCTTCCTTCATCGCTGCGACCGCCAGGCGGGGGTCGCCCTTCGGGGTGACGAAGATCGTGGGAATGCCGATTCCCAGCTCGTTGAATTTTCGCAGCCAATCCAGCCCGCCTCCGTCCGGAAGGGTGTGGTCGAGGAGCAGGACATCGAACTTCTCCTTTTTGAGCTCCTGCAGGCATTTTGTGCCGGTGGAGACCTTTTTTAGGAGGTAAGAGCTGCGGGATTCTTGCAGCGACTCTTCCACCATTTTCCGAAATACCGAATCGGCCTCGGCCACCAGGATGCGGATCTTCCGGTCCACTTTATTTCCATTTCTCACCACAGAGGGCACAGAGGACACAGAGAATAATAAATCGAAATACAACCAAAATCCAAAAGCAGGATTTTCAAAGAATTCTGGATTCCGGCTTTTGCTGAAGGCTCTTTTTATTTTGAAGGCTTTTCGATTTCTTTCTCTGTGCTCTCTGTGCCCTCTGTGGTGAAGCATTATTTCCGCAATACGCGTTTGTCGCCGATGCGCATCGTCAGTTTCTTCCCGTCAAAATATTCCAGAAGGGGGATGGCGAATTTCCGGGAGACTTGGGAGATTTCTTTAAACTGAGGGGGAGTCAATTCTTTGTTCTGCTGCAAGAAGGCGATCGTTTTCTGCTCCAGCCCCTCCATCGCCTGGCGGGGGAAATACAGATCCTCCTTGACCTTGATCAGGGCCCCCTCTTTCGTCAAAAGCTGGAGAACCGGCTTCAGCTCGTTTTCGGAGACGCGAAGTTCCGCCGCCACCTCCTTCACGGTGGGAGGCTGAAGCCCGCCCTTGTCGTAAAGGGCTGCCATTTTCTGATGAAGATCTTTTTCTTCTTCCTTCAGGGAAATTTTATGACTCGCCAGGCGGATGGTTTCCTTTTCGGCCGTGATTTTCTTCTCGGAAATCAATGCGGAGAGAAGATAGTTGAAGAGGCGAAGATCGACCTGCGGGGGCAGCTTGCTTTTGAATTCCTCCTTCAAGGCCCCGGCCTGCAGGGGATTCTGGCGATGAAACTCCTGGAGAAATTCCACGCCGAACCGTTTGAGATCCCCGGCCACGTTGGAATGGATATACCTCTGCCTTTCCGGGTCGTAAGGGAGAATCCTGCCGTTGGAAGTCAGGCTGGCGACCGCCGGCTTGAGTTTGGAAGGGGGGAGATTGGAGCGCATGACCATCTCCGCGAAAGAGAGACCCGCGACTCCGGCCTTGTAAAGACGAAGGGCCAGCTTTTCCTCTTGGGATCCTCGTTCGAGAATCGCGAGCTCTTCCCGCGTCTCGGCGCTCAAACGCTTGCGGCGGGAAGGAAAAGCGTCTAAAATTTCTCCGCCCCCGATGGTGAAGATGGGAGAATAGCTGCGGAGGACAAAACGGTCCCCGGGAAGGGCGATGATAGGTTCCTCAATACGAATCTGCAGATAGGCTTCCTCTCCGGCCCGGAGCTCTTCCCGATCTAAGAGAACGGCCCGTCCCAGGGCTTCCACCGTGCCCACATGAAGACGGACGCGGGTGCGGTTTTTCAGGGGCTTGGGAGCGTTGGGAAGGAGGTGAAAGACCCCGTCCACGAGAAGGGTAGACTTCAAGGTCCGGGCCTGGACGAGGACATTCCCCCGGTCGATCACCGCCTTTTCCAATCCCTGCAGATTGATTCCCGTGCGCAGCCCGGCGGTGGCGGACTCTACCGGCTTGCCGTGGGCCTGGATCCCGCGCACCTTGGCCTCGAGTCCTTTCGGGAGAACTTCCAAGGTGTCGCCGACGGACACCTTGCCGGAGACGATGGTTCCCGTCACCACGGTTCCGAAACCCTTCATGGTGAAGACGCGGTCGATGGGCAGCCGCAGGAGCCCTTCCGGAGACCTTTCTTCCACCTCTTGCGATAGGCGTTCGATCTCCGTTAAAAGAGCCGGTAGGCCCTCCCCGGTCAAAGAAGAGAGGGGAAGGACAGCCGCCCCCTCGAGGAACGTCCCCTTGACGAATTCGCAAATTTCCTCTTTGACTAAATCCAGCCAGTCCTTTTCAACCAGGTCGGCCTTGGTGAGGGCGACCAACCCCTTCTTCACCCGCAGGAGCCGACAGATATCCAAGTGCTCGCGGGTTTGCGGCATGATGCCCTCATCGGCGGCGATGACTAAGGCGACGAGGTCGATCCCGGTGGCGCCGGCGACCATGTGGCGGACGAACTTCTCGTGGCCGGGGACATCGACGATGCTGATTTCTTGCCCGCCGGGGAGGGTGAGGGACGTGAATCCCAGTTCGATGGTGATCCCGCGCTCCTTCTCTTCTTTGAGGCGGTCGCAGTCAACGCCGGTGAGGGCCTTGATAAGGGTGGTTTTCCCGTGATCGATATGCCCTGCTGTGCCTAAGACAACTCTTTTCATAAAGACCTTCTCACCACAGAGAGCACAGAGAACACAGAGTTTTAAAGATTAAAAAAAATAAAAAGGAATAAAAAATCCCCTGACAAATCCCTCCCCCCTTTTCAAAGGGGTGCGAGAGCGGATTTTCGAAAATTGTTGGCAGTTTGCGCACAAATATATTTCTAACCGCGTAATTTGGGTTTTGTATTTTCCAAATTTCTATGTCTCTGTGCTCTCTGTGGTGACTGCCGTTATGGAATATTTACCAGGTTTTTCAGGGTGTCTTCCAGTTTCCTCAGCTCTTCGCCGTAGCCGGTCCAGTTGCCCTGTCTTAGGAATTCCTGAGCCTTGCGGTAGTGGGCCAAGGCTTCGGCGGCCATCTGCCGCTCCGTCTTATCCCGTCCCGGGGTCTGAACGGCAGCCATTTTCGGTGCTTCCTTTTCTCGGATCAGCTCGCCGCCAAAAACACGCTGGAGGGCTAGCTCCAGGTTTTCTTCCATGGCCAGGGAATTGCCGAAGGCCACGATCACCCGTTTCAACTCCGGGAGCTGGCCCTTTTCCGCGGCCAGATAAAGGGGCTGGACGTAAAGAATCGACTTTTCGATGGGGATGGCCAGGAGGTTCCCCCGGATGGCCTGCGAGCCCCTCTGGTTCCAGAGGGAGAGCTGCTTGGAAATTTCGGATTCCTGCTCGATGCGCGCATCGATCTGGCGGGGCCCGTAGACGAGTTTTTGCTTGGGGAAGCGGTAGACCACGACCTTGCCGTAATGGGGCGCATCGCAACGGGCGGCCAGCCAGGCGGACATATTGTCTTTTTTGCTGGGGGTGAACGGCAGGAGCAGAACGAACTCCTCTTTCTTTTCATCGGGGAGCTTCATGATGGTGTAGTAGGGCTCCATTTCCCGGTCCCCGCCCGTGCCGGATTTTCTCGGAATCGACCACAGGTCCTCTTTGTTGTAGAAAACCTGCGGATCTTCCATGTGGTAGGTGGCATACATTTTGGCCTGGATGGAAAGAAACCCGGGCGGGTACCGGATGTGGCTGAGCAAACCGGGGGGCATCTGCTCCAGGGCCTTAAAGGTCCCCGGAAAAATTTTGGCGAAGGTTTGAATGATCGGATCCGTGGGATCGCTGAGGTACAGCTCCACGGTGCCGTCGTAGGCATCGACGACGGCCTTGACTGAATTGCGAATGTAGTTCCCCATGTTCCGGAAAGGCTCGGAGTAGGGAAACCGGTCCGTCGTGGTATACCCGTCGAGGAACCAGAGGAGGCGGCCTTCCGGGGATATGACCAAATAGGGGTCGCTGTCTAAGCGGATAAAGGGCGCAATCCGCGAAACCCGCTCGCTGATTTTCCGGTAGTACATGACCCGGCTGCCGGGGGTTATGTCGTCCGACAGAAGAAGCGTCAGGGATCCGAAACGGAGGGCGTAAACCATTTTCCGGAAGAAGGAAAGGGGGACCCCGCCCTTCCCTTCATATTGAGAATAAACATTTTTTTCTCCGACCGGATAGTCGAATTCGGGCCGTTTGGTGCGGACAAAGGTATAATCGTTGGAGATCTCCCCGAAATAGATCTCCGGCCGGGTGATTTTTATGTCGACGGTGGAGACGGGGGGGATATCCTTGATGAAGAACTCCGGCAGACCCTCCTTGGTGATGCGGTTTACGGGCCCAAGAACGGCTCCGTGGCCGTGGGTATAGTTCAGATGCTCGTTGACCCAGGTCCGGGCGGGGAGGGCGGGGTAGGAGAGCTCCCGGGCAGAAAGCATGACCTGCCGAAATTCCCCGTTTACGGTGTAACGGTCGTTGTCCACGTCCACGAATTTGTAATACGTGCGGATTTCCTGGAGCTGGCCGTAAGTGGTCAAAAGGGGCGCGTGGTCCCAGAGACGAATGTTCTTGATGGTCAGGTCGTTCCGCCGCAGGTCGGCCTGGGTGAGGTTTTCCTCCGCCGGGAATTCCCTGTCTTCCACGTCTTTCAACCCATAGGCGATGCGGGTGTATTTGATGTTGCGTTCGAGGAAGGGCTTTTCCAGAACGATTTCGTTGGGGACGACCTGAAACCTTTGCACCAGCGAAGGATAGATGCCGGTTCCCACCACGGAGACAATCAGGAAACCGGCGAACGCCGCCGCCGGGACCCGCCAGTCCCGCCGGAAAATGAAAACCAGAAAGGAAAGGCCGCAGAGACCCGTTACGACGATCAGAACCTTCAGAACCCAGAGCTGGGTGGTCACTTCGGTATAACCGGGGCCGAAGACCACCCCCCGCTTGGCGAACAGAATTTCATTGAGCTCCAGCCAGGCCCCACCGGCTCCGACAAAGAAAAGACAAGCGATCAGGATGGATAGGTGGGTCCGCGCCGCCGGGGCCACGCGCAGTTCCTTGGGAGGAATGAACTGAAAGGAACGGCGAAGGAAATAAAGAAGGCCCGAAGCAACGGCGGAAATGGCGAGAAGGGTCATCGCCCAGCGGTAAAGGGTCTTCAGAAACGGGATCTGAAATACATAAAAACCGATATCGCGGTCGAATAAGGGATCGGAAAGCTGGAAGGGGGTGGCGTTAAAGAATTGGAGGAAGTCTTCCCAATGGGCCGAGCCGCGCAGGGCGGCAAAGAGGCTGAGGAGAACGGAGGCCAGGAGAATAATGGCGCTGAGGGACTGATTGCCGAGCTCCCACGGAGGGGTGTGGATCAATTCGTCTTTGTCCACCCAGTATCCGCGAGAAGAAAGGCGGTTGGCCAGAAAAACATTCCCATAGAAGATCACGAAGAAGGCAAGCCCGAAAAGAGCGGCTACTTTCATCTGGGTCAGGAAGGTGATCCAAAAAACATTCTCGTACCCCACCTCCTGAAACCACCACCAGTCCGTGAGCATCTCGATGCCGCGCCAGAAAAGGGAGAGCAGCACGATGGCGGCGAAAAAAAGCATGATCCCCATGGCGCTGCGAAGGGGTGGGATCGGCGTTCCGGGATTTCCTCTCGGGCTCATGTTCTTTGTCTCCTCAAGAAAAGTTGGAATTTAGGTCAGTGACTTGCAAGACAAAAGCAGTATACCAAAAGCTTGCCCCATTCACAATTGCCTTTTGGACCTTGACAGGAAGTCGCCATTTTTGTAACTTTTATTGGACGCAGATAAACTGGGATTTCTGGTTTCTCCTGAGTTTTAGATCTTCCGGCTTTTGAACTTTGATGGTTTCGTAAAAAGTCCATCTGCGGCGTTGCGCTGCAGCTTCGTCGTTGCGGCGCACCCGTAAGTGCGCCTCACTCCTCAGTTTTTGCGCGCCTTGCATCTGGAGCTTTTTACGAAACCATCGGTTCAGTGACTTTTTACGAGATCATCAACTTTAGGATTTTTTATGCTCATCGCCATTGACGGATACAACTTTATCAAGCAATCTCCCGACCTTCGCCGGCTGGAACAGGTTGAGCTCCAAAAAGCCCGGGAAGGCTTGATCGAACAACTGGCCCGATACAAACGGCTGAAAGGTCATGCGATCCTTATTGTTTTTGACGGGTGGCAAGCGGGAGGATCGACCGGCCGGCGCGAACGATCCAGGGGAATCGAGGTGATCTTTTCAAAAATGGGCGAAAAAGCGGACGACGTCTTGAAACGATTATCCGCGGAGAAGAGGGAAGGGGTTACGATCGTCACATCCGACAACGAGGTGGCCTTTCATGCGGAAAAGAGAGGCTCGCCGGTCATTTCGGCGGCGGAATTTGCCGAAAGGATGGAAATGGCAAATTTTTACGACCTGAAAGGGGGCAGGGAGGAAACGGAAACCCTTGGGCGCGGGGTGGATACGTCAAGAAAGGGCCCATCCCGGCGTCTGCCCAAATCCCAGCGCAAAACCCTGGCTGCCAGGAAGAAATTATAGATTTTGATGGTCTCGTAAAAAGTCCATCTGCGGCGTTGCGCTTCACTCCTCAGTTTTTGCGCGCCTTGCATCTGGAGCTCTTTACGAAACCATCCTTCGCGCACTTTTTACGAGATCATCAAAATTGCCTTTCAATGGATTTCGGGTTTTTCTTTTCTCTGTGTGCTCTGTGCCCTCTGTGGTGAAGTGTTTTGGGCGCCCTTTTTCTCTTGACCTTTTTATCGGATTTTCATAGACTGCCATCATAACCTGACGGCCAAATTTTGATCCGTTCTCTCGTCTGACAACAATTTAACCTTTTGGAGAAAATTATGAAAAGGCTGTTCCAAAAGGCGCCGATTTGAAACCTCCCGGAGGGCAGCGTTTTGTCTTCGGGGAGGTTTTTTGTTTTTCCTTTCGTTATCCCGGGTCGCAAACTTGCAGGACGGTCGCGGCAAAGTTAGAGAAGGGAAGGAGGGGGGATTATGACGAGGGAGCAGATTTATGAATTCTTTTCGAGGTTCGACGGGCCGGAGGGATGCAGCACGCGAAGCATCTGCCTGCTTTCCGCCGTCCACCTCAAGATCCGGGATGCAAACGGCTCTCTGACGTGGGAATGCCCGGGAGATCGCTCCAAAACGTTATCCCGGCAAATATTGGACAAGATGGAGATTAAAGTAAAAGAGCAAATTCGCTTCCTTTCCCTGCTCGACATGTATGAAGGAAGTTGTGAATGTGAAATTCTTTGCAACATTTTGGAGGAAGAAGAAGGGGTAAAAAAATTCGCTGATGATTATTTGGGGGTAAAAGACCCCCATTGATTTTTTTCAACGGCTCAAAGCAAAAAAGCCCGGATCCGAAAGACCTGGGCTTTTTTACATGAAGGGGAGGAGGCGGATCAGAAAAGCAGAGGGCCTCCATTCACAAGGAGACTTTCCGTTTGCGAACGGCCTTCTTGGCCGGCTGGGGTTGGTCCGAAGAGGGCCGCCCTTCTTCGGAACCTTCCGCTTCCTTGACCTGGGATAATTTTCTCGTAAAGCGGCATTTGGGGTAATTGCTGCAGGCAATGAAGGGGCCGAAGCGCCCTTTCCGGTGCACCAGCGAGGCCCCGCATTTTTCGCAGTTCTCTCCCGTCGGCTCCGCTTTTTCCTTCTCTCCCTTTTCTCCGCCGGTCGCTCCGATTCTCTTGGTCGTTTTGCATTTCGGGTAATTGGAACAGGCTATGAATTTGCCGAACCGTCCGGTTTTGATGACCATGGGGGCGCCGCACTGTTCGCAGATTTCAGAGGTCGTCTCTTCCTGGGCCACTTCCAGCTTTCCCTCGCCGTTCACCAGGATTTTTTTCGTATTCTTGCATTTCGGGTAATTGGAGCAGGCGAGGAATTTGCCGAACCGTCCGGTTTTGACGGCCATGGGCGCGCCGCATTTGTCGCAGACTTCTTCAACCGGTTTTTCTTCGACCACGGCGATTTCTCCCGACTCTTTCTTAAGAAATTCTTTGGTGTTTTTACAGTCCGGGTAGTTGGAGCAGGCCAGGAACTGGCCGTGCCGGCCTAACTTGATGACCATCGGCGCCCCGCATTTATCGCAGGTCAAGGCCGTGGGCATTCCTTTGCCCTTCAGGTCCTGCATCTGGGCTTTGGCCTTTACCAGATCGTTCTGGAAAGGATCGTAGAAGTCCTGCAGGGCCTGGGTCCAGGGCAGCTGCCCTTCTTCCACCTTGTCCAGCTCGTCTTCCATCTGAGCCGTGAATTGGATGTCGAAGATATCGCGGAAGTTTTCCACTAAGAGATCATTGACCAAGCAACCGAGGTCCGTGGGAAAAAGCCGGCCCTTTTCTTTCGCGGCGTATTCCCGTTCCTGGATATTGTCGAGAATGGCGGCGTAGGTCGACGGCCGGCCGATGCCCTTTTCTTCCAGGTCTTTGATCAAGGTCGCCTCGGTGTACCGAGGCGGAGGCTGGGTGAAATGCTGCTCCGGCGTCAAATTCAGCACCTTCAGAAGTTCCCCCGCGGTCAGCTCGGGCAGTTTGCCTTCCTGATCCTGGCTTTCCCCGTTTTCTTCGGTGGCTTCGATGTAGAGAGTCATGAACCCAGGGAAAAGAAGGATCGATCCCGTGGCACGAAACAGATATCTCCCGGCTTCAATATCGACGGAAGTCTGGTCGTAAACCGCGGGGTTCATCTGGCAGGCCACGAACCGGTTCCAGATGAGCTCGTAGAGTGCCAGGTGGTCCGGGCTCAAAAAGGGTTTGACCGCTTCGGGGTCATGTTTCAGGGAAGTGGGCCGGATCGCCTCGTGGGCTTCCTGGGCGGTCTTGCGGCTTTTGTAGAAGATGGGTTTTTCGGGAAGATAGGAGGCCCCATATTTCTCCCCGACGAACCGGCGGACTGCCTCGAGGGCCTCCGGCGAAAGGCGCACCGAATCGGTACGCATGTAGGTGATGAGACCCACGGGGCCTTCCTGACCGAGCTCCACCCCCTCGTAGAGCCGCTGGGCCAGGGCCATGGTCTTTTTGGCCGTGAACCTCAGCTTGCGCCAGGCCTCCTGCTGGAGCTGGCTGGTGATATAGGGCGGGGGAGGAAATTTCCGCCGCTCTTTCCTCTCGATTTCCTTGACGGAGAAAGGGAGGGCGGAAAGATCCCGGAGGATCGCCTGGGTCTCTTCCTGGTTTGTGAGGTCGGGTTTCTTGGATTCAATCTTAAATAAGGCGGCTTTGAAGGAAGGCGGGTTGCTTCCTTCCAGAAAGGCGTCGATGGTCCAGTACTCCTGGGACACAAAGGCCTGGATCTCCCTTTCTCGTTCGCAAACCAGACGAACGGCCACGGTTTGGACCCGCCCGGCGCTCAGCCCGCGGCGCACTTTCTCCCAGAGAAGGGGGCTGATGAGGTAGCCGACCAAGCGGTCCAGGATCCGGCGGGCCTGCTGGGCTTCGAATTTGTTGCGGTTTAGACGTTCGGGATGGGCCATGGCCTCCCGGACGCTGCGGGCGGTGATCTCATTGAAGAGGACCCGGTGGATGTTCTGCGAGGGCCGCTTCAATTCCTCGGCAATGTGCCAGGCAATGGCCTCTCCTTCCCGGTCCGGGTCGGTGGCCAAATAGATCGCCTCGGCATTTTCGGCGGCCTGCTTAATTTCTTTGAGGACCTTGATCTTTCCCTTGATGACGCTGTATTCGGGAATAAAGCCGCTCTCGATATCCACCCCCAGGCGGCTTTCCGGAAGGTCCTTGACATGGCCGACGGAGGCTTTGACCACGTATTGGTCCTTTAAATAATTGGTAATCGTCCGGGCCTTGGCCGGCGACTCCACGATGATTAACGGTTTGGACATTGTGTCTCCTAAATTTTTCACCACAGAGCGCACAGAGGACACAGAGAAGAAAACTTTTAAAAAGCTTTTAAAAAATAAGCGATACGATTGAGCCTCTTGCAAGAGCCGTTCATTCTGTCATTCCGGCGAAAGCCGGAATCCGTAACTTCCTGTAAATCCTGGATTTCGGGTCGCACTTCTCTTGCCCGGAATGACGACTTTCAACTGCTTTCACCGGTTTTGCAAGCGCTTTGATTTTTTTCTTTTCGATTTAAATTTTTTAACCTCTGCGTTCTCTGTGCGCTCTGTGGTGAGATTAAGTCTTTAAAAACCTCATGCCGGGAAGCTGTTTCACGTGGCCCGCAAGTTCCAAGGACAGTAAAACCGCCGAAACCTTACCGATGGGCCAACCGCTCCTCAGGGCGATCGCGTCGATGTGTAGGGCTTCGCGTTCTAAAACCGACAGGAGCCTATCTTCCTCCGGCGAAAGCTTAAGTTGCGGCGGTTCGGGCGGAGGGGCCTGCCTTAAATGAGGCAAAATCTCCTCGACGATGTCCTCCGCCTTCATGACCAACTTCGCTCCCTGCTTGATCAGGCGGTTGGTCCCTTCGCTTCGCGCCGAATCGACATTTCCCGGGAGAGCGTAAACCTCTCTTCCTTGTTCCAATGCAAAACGCGCCGTAATCAGCGAGCCGCTTCGCAGGGTTGCTTCGACCACGACGACCCCTAATGAAATCCCGCTGATAAGCCGGTTGCGGATCGGGAAGTGGTCGCTGTCCGGCGGGGTCTTCAAAGGGAATTCCGAGATCACCGCCCCCTGTCCGGCCACCCGCTTGAAAAGATCCTCGTTTTCGGGGGGATAGACGAGATCGATCCCGCATCCGAGAACCCCGATGGTTCTTCCCCCGGAAGCGAGGGCCCCCTGATGGGCGCCGGAGTCGACCCCCCGGGCCAGGCCGCTCACCACCGTAATTCCGAGTTTCCCCAGGCCGAAGGCGATCTTTTCGGCCGCGATCTTTCCATAGGTGGTGGGATTCCGGGACCCGACGACGGCGACCCCCCTATGGTCCCGGGGAGCAAACATTCCCAAGAGGTACAACACGGGAGGGGGATCATAAATCTCCTTCAGGTTGGGAGGATATTCATCGTCTTCCCAAGTCAGGATCCGCCCCCCGATTTTTTCTAAAGAGCGCAGTTCCTTTTCCGCGGTGGATTTCCAATCGTAGCGGCGCAGGGAAGTCATGACCTTCGGGCCGATCCCCTCAATCCGCCCCAAATCCTTCGAAGAGGCCTTGAGAGCCCCCTCGGGGCTGCCGAAAGCTTCCACGAGACGCTTGAAGAGGACGCAGCCGACGCCGGGGGCCATGGAAAGGGCCACCCAATGGTAAAGATCCCCCACCTGCCTCCCCCCTCAACAAAAAAGGGATCGCGGTTAAAGCAGACCCACAATCCCTGAATTTTCCACTCCGGCCCGCACCCGTCCCGGCGCCTCGCGATTTGCCGGGGTTAATCTCGGCCTGAAGCCACTATATCCCCGACGTGAATTTCCTGGGAGGATTGCGTCACCAGAACCGTGGAAGTTTGTTCCTGCACGGAAACAACCACCAGTTCCCCCACTTTGAATTTGGGCAGCTGCTCCTTTGCGGGGAGGGTTTCCGGGGTAGAGAATCCGGTCTGATAAATCGAGAATAGATCCCCCGGGATTAGTCCGTCCCTTCTTCCCCGGTCTATGAATACGATTTCCTTTTCCGTAATATTCTTGCTGTCCTCACAGGAGAGGAGGATGGAGCCTTCGACACTCTTGAGGGAGCGGATGGGTATGGCGGTCGGGGGGGCGAGGAAGGGGGAAAAAATCAGATCCCCGACGAAAAATACGTTATAGGATTTTTCGATTTTCGCGGCAACAATATCTTCCTTGGCGCTGACAATAACGACTTCTCCGGGGACGACCACCAAGTCCCCCATTTTTTTCTTAGCCCCGGGAAGGAATACTTCTTTTTCTACATGCCCGATGGCGAAACGATCTCCCGGCTTTACCGCTTTCCCGGGGGCCAGTTTGATAAAGACAATTTCCCCGGCGGTCAGATGAAAGACCTGATTTTTCGTGCCCACGATTTTTCCCCAGGACGGAACGGGCCCGGCAGCGATGAAGCCGCCGGCAGAGATGCGGTCTCTCAGGACCTGGGAAGAAAGGTCAAGCACCTGCACGGTTTGGGCGGCGGAATAAGAAAAAAGAATTCCGGCCACGAAAAAAACAGCCAGCCCGGCGCTCCAGAAGAATTTCTGTTGGCCCATTGCGCACCCCCTGTATAAACGGTATAAGTGTTTGGTTTCGGTTTCAGAAAAATCTATCGGCAAATTATGAAAAACCGCCGTTCCTTGAGGCCATCAACCAATGTTCTTCATTTCGGATAAAATCAGGTAATCTTTAAGGAAAATATATCCCCTCTCCGCTTTCGGCCAGGATGGGATGACTTGCGGGCGCCCAAAAAGCCGCGGCGCCCTGCCAAAATCACGTAAAAATAATAAAGAAAGGCAAAATTCATGCCCGATCCGCTTCTAAAAATACATTTCGGATCATCTTCTTGTCAAGGGAAAACTTCCGTCGCCTGTCGGGTCTCCGGAAATTGCCTTTGACTTTCGACGAGAGAATGATAAAATAACGGCGGTTTGTAAGGTAATGGAAACAAGAAGAAATTTTCATATACGGCTGGCCCTTAGCGGACTGGAAACCGTTGATCCAAAAAGGAGTGGGCGGATGAATT
>Ga0105097_10000629_pt1 | contig 16227 bp, 12 predicted proteins | sample PPLLak12cMay2015_FD_87035 | JGI IMG/M metagenome (GOLD analysis project Ga0105097, IMG submission 87035) | Freshwater sediment microbial communities from Prairie Pothole Lake near Jamestown, North Dakota, USA - PPLs Lake P7 Core (1) Depth... | ecosystem: Environmental > Aquatic > Freshwater >... | reverse complement strand
TGATTCTTTGAGCAGGTTAAATCAAAACCTCATTTCTGAGAAAATGAGGTTTTGAAGTCCCGGCAGGAGCCCCTTGGTTTTCCATACCGAAGGGTATTATCTGTTTACCATTCTACAGCGTCGAACTGACGGTCAACTGACAGGGAAAAAATTCCTAAATCTATTACTATGTTCTTTTTATCGTGCTGAGATTTCAGCTGCCAACTCGCGTAAATCAGCGCGGGGATTTATTCCCAACTCTTGCGCAAGTGAATCCCTGAATTCTTCATAGAAAATTAATGCCCGGGGGGCATTCTTTAATCCAAGATACGCCTGCATCCCCATCAGAACTGCATCCTCGTTCCACGGATCAAGCTTCAGAATCTTCCGACTTATCTCGAGTTCCTGATAATAATCCCGATTGATCAGATGGAGCATACCAAGACCGTGGAGACCCTGTAAATAGAGATTCTCCAACTGGTTTCTGCGATCCAGGATCCAATCCGAATAACGATCCATCGGGAACAACTCCCCTTCATGCAAAGCGAGCAGGGTTTGAAGATCTTCCACCTTCCGGTTTCGGATCGCCGCCGGCAGACTGAGTTCAAAATGATCGAAATCGGTATAGGATCCGGGAGGTAATACCAGGTTGATCCTTTCTCCTTCGATAATTAGGTATCTGGAAGGAAATTTGTCGGGAAGCTCAGGTTCCAGAATACGGCGCAATGTAGAAGTTGCCTGGTAAAGAATATCCAATCCATTGGAAGGATTGATATCAGGCCAAAGCGTTTCCATTAATTGCTCCCGTGAGGCTGACCGATTGGGTTGCAGAAGTAGATACCTGAAAAGGGAACCGGATTTACGTCTCGACCAGGTTTGATCAGGAATGGGGTGTTGACCCTGCCAAACCCGGAACTGCCCCAATCCGAGGACTCTGAGCGGTATGGTGGGAGTTTGAATTACCAGATCGAGAAGAGCGTTTGCTTTTTCACGATTTTCTGAGTTGGATTTTTTAATCTGCTGTGCTATCAGGGGATAAATGATATAGCGATCTCTATAAAGAATGGACGCGTACCCATTTTTAATTATTTCATCAGTCGCATGAAGAAAATGCTTCTCAGCATCTTTGTGCTGTGTTTCCTGGAAGAGTGCCGCGAGAAGAAATTCTGCGCGGGTGGTATCCAATGCAGAATGTGTTCTGTTGAATTGCGAGACCGCAGTGAGAAGACTCTTTTCAGCTGATTTTAAATCTTTGGATTGCCAGGCAACTTGCCCCTTTTCCATCAAAGAATGTCCCAATAAATAGGGGGATTTCACACGTTTACTAAAATTGACCGCATCCGACGCCCAATTCATCGCGACCGAGGTCTGCCAACGAAACCGAAAATAGCGGCTTTTTTCGATACGAACAAATACACCCAGATCAGGCAGATCCAACTGGTTTGCGATCCGGAAGGATAAACGCAGATATTCATCCGCTTTCTGGGTCTCATTATCATCAAGGCAGACTTTCGCCCAGGTAAGAAAATATACCCCGGCAGCATATGAACCAGGCTCCACCTGAAGGATCAGATCGTCCAGCGCTTTCGTAAGTTTGGGACGGTCTCCAAATGCTTCGAATAGATATGCATTAAGGAGGGGGTACCCCCATGCTCGCGCACCTGCTTTGATCAAGTGAAAATTAGATTCTTCCATAATGGACATGGCAAGGTCCACCTGGCCCTGGGTGAAATACACCAGGGAGGCCAGGTTCTGCAGGCTGATACCAAGGCCAATATCACTCCCTAGCGATCTGCAGATCGATGCAGCTTTGAAAAAGTGACGTTCGGCTTTCTCAAAGGAATATACCTCGGTTGCCAGGTTCGCGATAAGCAGATGGGCATCAGCTGAAATGAGGGAGTCACTTTCCTTTTCCAACACACATTCTGCAAGTCGTGTGGCTTCCACTGTATCCCTGGCGCGTGCAAATATCCATGCATTTTTTAGGAGAACCTCTGAAGGCAATTGATCGAGGTTTTCCGGATTAATTGGGTTTACGCTGCCATCCAAGAATTGAATAGAATGGGAATCGAGTCCCGAACCCTCATACCCAAAGATGGAACACTCATACCCGGATAGCATCAAATCACCTGATTGTTATAATTAAACCATACTTGGGGAAACCGTCTTAGTTATGGGATATATGTGATTTCCGAAGCTGACAGGTAAGGTATACTCCAAATCATCAAAATTGACGGAGAGAAATATGGACCTGGAGAATTTGCTGGTATTGAAGAATTTGGATAAAAGCGACTATTACGAAGAGATTCTGAATTTTCCCGTCCACCTTGAAACGGGCTGGGGCATTGGGGCTTCACACCAATATAATAATCAAAACACAAAGATTGACCGGGTGATTGTTTGCGGAATGGGGGGATCAGCGATTGGAGCAGATCTGGCTGTGGCATACGCGAGAGGGGTAAGCCCGCAGCCGATCGTAGTCAACCGGGAATATGACCTCCCAGCCTGGGCAAGTGATAATAACACTTTGGTGATCGCTTCTTCCCATTCCGGAAATACCGAAGAAACCATTAGTTGCTTCCAGCAAGCAGTAACACGAAATTGTTCGATCCTGGTGGTGAGTACTGGCGGTGACCTCGAAAAAATGGCTGAAGAAGCGGGTGCCGATCACTTGAAATTTTTCCACTCCGGGCAACCCAGAGCTGCAGTTGGTTTTTCCCTGGGTTTGATGATGGCAGCTTTTTTTCGGTATGGACTGATTCAGGATGCCTCCAACGAAATTGAAAAGGGTTTACAGGTGGTAAAAAGCGAGTCAGCGAACTTAATATCTAAAATCCCGGTCGCCAGGAACCCTGCCAAACGGTTGGCAGGCCAAATGGTGGGCAGGATACCGGTAATCTTTGGGAGCGATGCACTTGCACCTATTACCCGCAGGTTTAAAACTCAGATAAATGAACTCGCCAAGGGTTGGGCGGAATTTGATCATCTTCCGGAGGGGGATCACAATACAGCAGCAGGGGTAGCCCAACCAGAATCGATGCATCAATCGCTATTCGCATTATTTCTGGAATCTGCCTCGGATCATCCCAGGAACCGGCTTCGTTCGACAGCGACCCGCCAAAACTTTCTCCTTGAAGGTATCGCTTGCGATCATTATCTTGTCCCGGGCGAAACAAGATTGGAAAACATCCTGGCAGGTATCCAATTCTGTGATTTTGTTTCGTTTTACCTTGCCATTGCATACGGTGAAGATCCCACTCCCATCCCCGGAATAGTCGCCATCAAGCAATCCATGTCAGGCACGGTTTAAAAAATTCCATGAATACCAGCGGTCAAAAAACCAAAATCCGGGATCTTCCCAGGAACATTTGGGTTGTCAGCCTGACAAGTTTCTTCATGGATATTTCCAGCGAAATGGTGATCAACATACTGCCGCTTTTTCTGGTGAACGTGCTGGGGGTGAAAACAAATATTGTCGGGCTTATCGAAGGAATCGCGGAAGCCACCGCGAGTTTAGTCAAGTTTTTTTCCGGTTGGCTCTCCGACCGGCTTCATTCCAGAAAATGGCTGGCTGTGGCTGGTTATGGACTTTCCGCGCTCTCGAAACCGCTTTTCTTGATCGCAAGTACCTGGGAAATGGTGGCAGTCGTTCGCTGGCTGGATCGGGCAGGCAAAGGCATCCGCACTGCACCCCGGGATGCACTCGTGGCAGATTCCATTGATGAAAAAGATCGAGGACTGGCATTTGGATTTCATCGGGCGGCGGATACAGCAGGCGCTCTGGTTGGCATCCTCATCGCTGCGGGTATTATTTGGGTTGCCCAGGCGAACAGCCAATATCTTTCGGAACACACTTTTCAGATCGTAGTATTGGCTAGCCTCATTCCAGCATTTCTGGCGGTAATCACCCTTGCATTCGGAGCGAAAGACGTCGTTGTGTCAGGGAAACGCAAATTACCAAAGATCATGTTTAAAGGTTTGGGGAAATCTTTTATGATCTTTATGGTGATCGCGGGGATCTTCACCCTGGGCAATTCCTCGGACGCATTTTTAATCCTGCGGGCGCAAAATACTGGCATGCCAGTGGTAATGATCCTGGTGATGATGGCGGTTTTCAACCTTGTCTATACCCTGATCTCCACGCCAGCTGGCAGATTATCCGACCGGATCGGCCGACGAAAGATGATCATTGCAGGCTGGCTGGTTTATGCGATCATCTACTTCGGATTTGCCTTCGCCCAAGGCAGTTGGCAGATCTTTATGCTCTATGTCACGTATGGTTTCTATTACGGCTTAAGCTATGGTTCCATCAACGCGCTGTTGGCTGATCTGGTTCCAGCCGAACTTCGAGGCACAGCGTATGGTTCTTATAATGCGATGGTGGGCATTATCGCTCTACCTGCTTCTCTCATCGCAGGTATTCTCTGGCAGGGAATGGGTTCCTGGCAGGGACTTGGACAATCTGCACCATTCCTCTTCGGGGGAACCATGGCATTGATAGCTGTGATCCTGATGCTCACCTGGTTTCCGAAGTCTATCCAGGTCTAAATTCCTACAAATTTTGGGGAATTCGAACCTGGATGGCAGCTTCGCCGATCACCGGGCACTTCGTCTCGCAAATTCCACAACCTATACACAGCTGACGATTTACTACAGGAACCTCGGTTTTCGTATCTTGCTTCCCATTTCCGCGGCGATGAAGCGTGATCGCTTTTTCCGGAAGGGGGCACATTTCCTCACAAACGATGCAATCACCCTCATCGGTCCAAGCGATGCAAAGATTCTGATTGATATACGCTGACCCAATTTTCGCCTGTCTTTTTTGATCGAGGGAAAGAGGAGGTATTGCCTGTACCGGGCATATCTGCCCGCAGGAATTGCATGAATAATCACAATACCCGATTCGTGGGATCAAAACAGGAGTCCAGAACCCGGATATCCCTGTCTCAAATAACGTCGGTTGCAATGCATTTGTCGGACAGATTCGGAAACATTCCCCGCAGCGTACGCAACGGCTTATGAAATTCTCCTCCTCCACACCTGGAGGCCGGATTAAGAACGTCATGGCAGGAGCTCGGATGGGTTGGGTGCCTGCTACTGCAATCCCGGCAGTCGTCGCCCCCACGGTAACCAGGGCTTCTCTTCGGGTGGGATCGTAGGGCATCCCGGGACTCACCCCAAGTCTCGGAGCGAATCGGTTCGATTCATTTGGACAAGCCGAAATGCAATCCATGCAGACGGTACATTCCCCCGGATCGCTTTGGTAACCATTTTTCTCATCCACTGTACCAGTCTGGCAATCCCGCGCGCACTTCCCGCAGGAGATGCAATCCGAGGTCACCTCCCGCTTGAAGATCGAAAACCTGCTGATCCAGGCTAACAAGCCGCCTAATGGGCAAAGATAGCGACACCAGAACCTTTCGGCGAAAAAATCCAGAAGAAGGATGGAAACGAAGATCCCGAAAAACAGCAGAGCCTGGGAGAACACAATTTGATTTATCGGGAAGATCGCGGGGCGGATGGCACTATCGAAAGCATTTACAAATGGTTGCAGGAATGAAAACCTGTATAGGAATGATTCCAGGATTTGAATGTTGTAACTTAATGACGGCCAGATGGAAAAGGTGAAGGTCCTGAAAATGATCGTCATCGGATCGAAGACCATTAGGCTAAGGTTACTTAGCAGAGCAGCGATTAAAAGGGCGATGAGCAGAAGGTATTTTCCCTTTCGCCAGGATTCATTTATGCTAATGGTTCGCTTCTTTCGGTAAGGAAATATCTCGATCACGCTTCCCAACGGGCACAACCAGCCGCACCAAGCCCTTCCAAAAACCAGTGCAAAGAAAAGAAATATGACAGCCAGCGTGATTCCGGGGATGAGGACCCTGGCAGCCAGGCTGCTCCCAAACATAACCAGCGGACTTAGCTTGAAAGGAATGGATAAGAAAGTTCCTCCTCCAAGTAGTTGAGGAGTCAATATGAATATGGCCAGGAAAAATAATCCAGAAAATATCTGTACGGCGATCCTAAGACTGCGCCAACTATGGGGGTAAAAACGGGGTGGATTCTTCACGTCTGGCATTAAATTTCAACCCGAGTTGATCTCCTCGATTTTTAAGTTCTCGAGGTCCATCCTACCGATACCTCTCTGGTTGCCTTCCACAAGATACCCCAGCTCCGATGGTTTTATACCGAACAATCCTGCCGCATAGCTATCCGCTGCGACGATATCCGAACTTGCAATGATGGTGTTGGTCTGTTTGACGTCAATAAGGTCGCCTCCTGTGGGGCCGTTCGCCATGAGGATCCGGACTGCATCAATGATGGTCAGTTGAGGTTTCAGGATCGTATTTAAATCAGGGAGGCATTCCGAGAGGTCCATGTGCAACCTGCCCGGATCCTGGATGGCACCCATAAGGTTTTTCATTCCCAGGGTAAGGTTTGCCAAGGAATGGTCCTTTGCAACCGGGACATTGATCAAAACATCGGCATTATAAATAAGGTCATTTATTGAAGTTGTTTTCAGGTTTTTTGCTCCAGGGATTTCATGTTCCTGGAACTGCATGTTTTTCATCACCACCATCTCACCCCCAGCGGCTTTTACCTGATCACTTATCCCCGAAATTTGGTAAGCTTGTTCCGGTGTTCCGCCGAATGGTGAATCCATCACCTCTACGCTCCGCGCACCTGCTTCCAATGCCATTTTGACGATCGCAGCAACCACCCAGGGATTCGTCGTAGCGGCGTACTCATACGAATGGTAGGCAACGCAAATATTTGGTTTCACCACCACCCGGGATCCCTTTAGAACAAATCTATCCATTCCTCCAAGGGCAGCAATCGCCCTGCGGGTCATCCCCTCCGGATCGCCATTCCGGGCGATCGCCAGGTCTGGCCAATTGCGGGGACTGGGGGAGGGAGATTGTTCCACCGGCATGGTTGCAGCCTGATCTCGGGTGGGGATTGGGTTGGGGGTTGGGGATGAGGTGGGAGCAGCACAGGCAGTTAGGATTTGCTCCGCTGCCAATAAGGTTGCTGCTGAAGTTGCGGCTTGTAAAAACTTCCTGCGATTAATCGTTTTCATTTTAATACCTATAATGAGTTACTTGCTCGATATGATATTACACGGTATTTTTTGGGGGTGCTCGATGAACCATAACCAGGAATCAGCTATTTGTGCTTGTGGAATATTGGTCCAGAATTCATCGGTTATTAATTTCCAATCGTCATTCAATTCTGGGTCTGGTTTTCCTGATTTTACAGCGGAACAATACGCTTTTACATATTTTAATACAACAGATTGATAATCTGCCGGCTTTTCCTGGTTTGGCGTCTGTGCCAGTACCTTGGGGGCTTTTTTGCCTGTTACCAATTGGATGATCTGGGAAAAAACCATATTATCCAGAACCAGGTATTTATCCCATTGTAGGTTATAGGTTTCCTCTAGAGAATCTCGAAATTCTGGAGATAAATTCTTGAGAAAATTAAATTTATACTCAGCCTGGATCTGCGGGTGAGTGGACTGTTCTCTGAGCGAATAAACCGGGAGGAAAACCAGGGCTGGTTGTAATTCCGGATAATGATAAACCATCCAGATGGACTCAACCAACTGGTTTGAAGATTTCAAATCGTCCACCAGAATTACGAGGATCTTCTGTTGTTGATCAGGTTTAGGATCTTTCAAAAAGGGCAACCTGGATGGGAATGGTGGTAATAAGCCAGAAACAGCTGCAATGAAATATCCCGCGATCGCAGCAACGAGGAAAACCAATAACCCTGTCAGGAACACTTTTTTCATATTCAGGAACATGCCCGATCAATGAATTCTACCAGACAGAGAAAATATCCAACCCCCAGAAGTATCGGTCCTTCAAGTGATCTACGTTAATTGTGTAAGGTAATATACCAGGATTCCCAGGATAAAGCCGCATACTGCGATGAAGGAAAAAAAGGCCTTCAACCTCTTTGGATCATTCGAGATACTCGTATTGGATATATTCCGGACTAGCGATCCGATCCTTGGGTCTTCTGACATTCTGGGAATGGCATGATCCCAAAAGAACAATTCTGTTTTCTGAAGAAGCTTTGATGGCATAGAGCCCTTTACCGTGAAGTGGTGACCTTGTTGATCTTACCCGAAGCATCGGCGACAACGCGAACTGTCCGTTCGATCTTTTTTCCCCCGCCCATATTGGCCGAACCGTGGAATACGAACAAGTAATTGCTTCCCTGGGGTTTTACCGAGGGTTTCACGCCGCTCACCTCAGGGAATTGGCGGTAGATTTGTTTACAGATCGAGTTAACAGTTTCCTTTTCCATATTTCACCTATTTATGGACGGATGCGACGACGAAGGAAAGCCGGAATGTCAATATCTGAAGGAAGGACGGGCGATTCCATTGAAGGAAGGGGAGAAACCGTCTGTTCATCCGAAAAAGTGAAAACATCCATGCTTTTTCCCGGTTGGCCGATGACGAATGGGGAAGGGGGTTCAATTTCTATGTTTTTTTTCTGCGCAAATTGAGCGTCGACCGCTGTTGCACCGATGCCTGTCACGATAAGAATTACCTGGGCGCGGTCACCAAGCCGCTCATCGTTGATCACACCAGGGATGATCTCCGCGCTACTGTTTGTCTGTTCCTGAAGGTAGTTCAGGGCATCAGTGACCTCAAAAAACGTGAGGTTATGACCTCCGGTGAAATTAGCAATGATCCCGGTAGCGTTCTCAAGGTTTATTGATTCCAACAAGGGGTGACGGATGGCGTTTTCCACCGCGGATAGCGCTTTATCTTCTCCTTGTCCCACGCCAATCGAAAGCACCGCGCCACCGCCATTTTGCATCAGATGACGGATGTGAGCGAAATCAACATTGATCATTCCAGGCTGCGTGATCAACTCTGCAATTCCCTGGATTCCCTGGCGAAGGACATCATCAGCAAGGCGGAACGCCATTTCCAAGGAAAGATCCCTGGATGCGATCTGAAGCAGGCGGTCGTTAGGAACGGTGATAAGAGTATCGGCAAATGGCTGTAATTTCGTCAACCCTTCCCGGGCGTTCGCCTGGCGGCGACCTACCTCAAAGGAGAATGGCGTGGTGACGATTGCGACAACAACAGCACCGGTAGCCCGAGCCACCCTGGCTGCAACGGGAATAGAACCGGTCCCTGTTCCTCCACCCATTCCAGCGGTCAGGAAGATCATATCCGCGCCTGAAAGAGCTTCATTCAAAGCGCTGTAACTCTCTTCTGCCGCGGCTTCACCCATTTGCGGATTTCCACCTGCTCCCAATCCCCGGGTGGATTTTGGTCCCAAGTGAATCTTCACCGGAGCGAGCGTGGCATTCAACGCTTGGCAATCGGTGTTGGCGGCGATGAAATCCACACCGCCGATACCGAGTTCGATCATCCGGTTGATCGCGTTGCATCCGCCTCCGCCGAGGCCGATCACCTTAAGCACGGGCATTTTAGCCGCGATCGGAGTGCGTAATATTGGACGGGGGAGAACAGAAATGGTCATTTGTTTTACCTCTCTGCCAACTGTGTTGCAATACTGGTGCCATCGCCGCTGATCCGTTCCACCTGGCAGCCGTTGCTGCGCAGCATCTCAAGATCTGAATCGGGAAAAACCTGGGTGTTGCCGATCACAGTCACCTGGCGGGCAAGCGAGGCATCCTTTAAGGAAAAGCCGATGGTTGGCTGGTATTTTTTTACATAAGGTCGAATGACATCCAGGTGCCAATCGGCCACCCCCCACTCATAAGTGGGTAGCAGCAGGTAATGCTCCAATCTTTGATCCCCCGGGGAAATCGAAGGCAGGGATTTAGCCTGGATTGGTTCGCTGTGCAGGGCAGCGAATTCCTTTATTGCCAAAACCACAGGGGCGGATTCCCCATCTTCGTCATACCAGGCAAATTGTTTGTACTTGCTTTCCCAATCAACAGCAAGCAGCCAGAATGCCGCAGCTTTCACAGAGGGGTGGGTGGGAAGAATTGATTCACCAGGCTGGTACTCTTTTTCGGGGGAGGGTTCCAGAAGAGAAGCAGTTATATCCATGATGAATGAGGAATAAACCTCTGGTGGAAAAACTTCACCCTGGGGTTCTGAGGGATTGGACTGTAATCCCACACCGAAGAGAAATACAGGTAACTCCCTACCTAAGACCGATTTTGAGATGGATGAATACCAATCCGCAATTCGGAATCCGAGCTGATCCTCACAACCCTCGGGTGTGAAGTAAGGGCGCACCCCACTCCAGCGATCTGGTCCACCCGCACCCCAATCCAATGGTTTGGAGAATGTATACGCGTATGCGGAGAGCACCATTTTCTCAAAAAGTTCTGATTGCTTCCGACGCTCAATTGATTCCAGCGCGGAGCGCAGGAAAGCAGTATCCCAGTAATTTCCCCCTGGCTCCAGAGGAGAGAATACCGGCATCATCCCCAGATCGACGATTATTTCGGCCAGTGGTAAAAAGCGATCAAGAAAGCGTTCCACTAGATCTTCCTGGAACCATGCTGCCGAAGTCCAGCTGGAGGTGAGGTTGGGGCGGTCAAAAAGCTGAATATATCGTATCCCCCAGCGCGAATAGGACTCCAGGACCAACCTGAGGCTGGATTGTTCTGGAGGGTTGAAGAGGGCAATCTGCATCTGCACGATTGGTTCGATCCCGCTCTGCAGCAATCCACGAATGAAGGGTTCCGGGATCGCGCGATCTGGCGCAGATTGGATCACCAACCATGCGGCTCCGAGGCTTTCCAACTCCGGGAGCCACCTGGAAAGGTCCTTTTCAGTAAAGTGATCCATATCCTGGTAGTAATGAAAACCCATTCGGGCAATATTTTTCCGGGATGAATTGTTGGTATCTTCCATTGCATACCTTCCATACAAGATAAATCAATTATTCAGGTCAAATGTTACAAGAAGCATGCCATCGGGTTGACTTTGATGCTCTGCTATAATTCGAGCCATGATCCTGGTAACAGGAGCGACTGGTTTCGTGGGGTCCGCCCTAATTCGAAACTTGAACCTCCTCGGAAAACCCATTCGGTTATTGTTGCGTCCATCTCCCAAATCCCCGCGAATTCCGCGCGGGGTAAAAGTGGAGGTGGCTGTATGTAGTCTGAGGGATGACCGGGGTTTAATGGCTGCGATGCGGGATGTTGATGTTGTTTATCACCTGGCAGGGACAGAGCGCTACGGCAGTCAGGCCGATCTAAACGGGGTGGATATCGATGGGACTGCAATCCTTGCAGATGCAGCCGTGCGAGCCGGAGTGGAGCGTTTCTTTTATCTCAGCCATATCGGCGCGGATCGCGCATCCGCGTTCCCGGTGATGAAAGCCAAGGGGATTGCGGAAGGCTTGATCAAAAAAAGCGGAATAACCTACACCATATTTAAATCCTCTGCCGTTTTTGGACCGGGCGATCAATTTACGACCGTTATTGATAATATCCTACGATCATCCCCGTTTTTCTTTCTCATTCCAGGGGATGGTCTGGTGAACCTTCAGCCGCTATGGATCGAAGATCTCGTAACAAGCCTGACCTGGGCGTTGGAAGAACCAAAAACCAGGAATCAAACGATTCCAATCGGAGGTTGCGAGTATCTCACCTACAGGCAGATAGTTGAGATAATCCTGGCGGCTACAAGACGGAAGCGAACATTAATAAATTCATCCCCGGTTTTTCTTCGTTCGATCACCCTGTTTTCTGAGCAGGTTCTGAAGCGTTCCCCGGTTTCGGTTTACTGGCTGGATTACCTGGCAGTTGATCACACCACCGCACTGGATACCCTTCCTCGATTATTCGGTTTGATGCCTGCCAGGTTAAGCCTGATGATCGATTATTTGAGAAAATAAATCAGGTAATATGAGCGAACAAGCGTTTTGCATCCACGGACACTTCTACCAACCGCCCCGCGAAGATCCCCAGACCGGAACGATACCCGTTGAAGCGGGGGCAGCACCTTTCTCGAATTGGAACGAAAGAATCATGGATGATTGCTACCGGCCAAATGCCGAAGCAGGGAACTTTGGGAATATTAGCTTTAATATCGGACCAACCCTATCAGAATGGATGGAACAGAACCATCCATCGGTGATTCAACGCACCTTCACGGATGACCGATACAACATCAAAATGTATTCCGCGGGTAATGCGATGGCGCAATCTTTTCACCATACGATCCTTCCCCTCGCTACCCTACAGGATAAATTCACCCAGGTTCGTTGGGGGATCACCCATTTTATTCACAGATATGGTCGGCGGCCTGCCGGGATGTGGCTGCCTGAAACAGCTGTGGATATGGAAACTCTTGAGGTTTTATTTCTCCTAGGTATCCGGTTCACAATCCTCGCTCCCTGGCAGGCGATAAGTGAGATCGATTCACGGCAGCCATACTTGGTTGACCTGGGGCAGAACCGGTCGATGGCGGTATTTTTCTACGATCGGGAGTTGAGCTCAGGAATCAGTTTTGACCAGCGAATCACATCCAACGCGGATGATTTTGTAAATCGGTATTTATCTCCGAGATATTCATCGGGTGGAGGAAACCAACTCATCCTGGTTGCAACCGATGGTGAACTTTATGGGCATCACCAGGAATTCCGGTACGAATTCCTCAAGCGGTTGTACGCGAACTCCTTAAATATTGCAGGGATCCATCCCGTCTACCCTGAGTGGTGGTTAAATGAGAATCCCCCAAAAGAATTTGTGGAGATCCAAAATAACACTTCCTGGAGCTGTATGCACGACTTGCTGCGCTGGTCGGGGTCTTGTAGTTGCACACCCAACCCTGATTGGAAAGCACCACTCCGTCAAGCTTTAAATAGGGTTGCGGGAACCATAGATCAGGTCTTCCTGGATGAAACGCGCCACCTCACGAAGGATCCCTGGACCTTGCGCGATTTGGCTTTGCAGGCTCGTGACCCTCATTTTGATTTGTTGCAAACCACCGGAGGATTGGTGAAACCAGTGCTGAATGCTGAAAAAACAAAAAAGGCCACGCTGTTATTAAGATCACAATTCGAACGCCAGCGCATGTTCGCATCCTGTGCCTGGTTCTTTGAAGATTTTGATAGAATCGAGCCCCAGAATGCTGTCCGTTATGCTGCCAATGCCATTCACCTTGCCCAGAAAGCTACCGGAACCGACCTTGCTGGTGATTTAAAAACCATTTTTGAAAAAGTCAACAGCAACCGGACAGGTTTGAATGCCTCCAAAGTTTTTGAAGAATTTCTAGAACGGGTTTCCCTATAATAAAAGAACCGACTTTTCAATATTTCGAAAGCCGGTTCAAGCTCAGCGATTGTTGAATCAAGCTTTGTGCTTCAAGGCTCCCCAACCAGCATAAACAGCGGTATCACCAAGTTCAGCCTCGATCCTCAGTAACTGATTGTACTTGGCTACTCGGTCGGAGCGCGCCGGGGCACCGGTTTTAATCTGCCCCATGTTGAGCGCTACTGCCAGGTCGGCGATGGTGGAATCCTCAGTTTCTCCGGATCTGTGAGAAGTAACTGCCCGCCACCCGTTGCGGTGACAAGTCTCGACGGCTTCGATGGTCTCGGTTAATGTGCCGATCTGATTTAGCTTGACCAGCAGCGCGTTGCAGGCTTTTTCCTTGATGGCGCGGCGGACACGTTCGGGGTTGGTCACGAGAAGGTCATCTCCCACGATCTGCAACCGGTCACCAACTTCCGCAGTGAACATTTTCCAACCATCCCAATCATCCTGCGCGAAGCCGTCTTCGATGGAGACGATCGGGAACTGGTCCACCCAACTCTTCCAGAAGGCGACCATTTGTTCGGGGGTGAGCTTCTTTCCTTCCTTCCGCAGGTTATAGGTTTTGGTTTCCTCTTCGAAAAGCTCGGAGGCTGCCGGGTCAAGCGCGATGGCAACCTGTTCTCCAGCTTTGTACCCTGCCTTCTCAATGGCCTCAAGGATAACTTCAACCGCCTCCACGTTGGCTTTGAGCGCGGGCGCATAACCACCTTCATCCCCCACCAGGGTGGCATAACCGCGGGATTTCAGCACTGATTTCAACGCATGGTAGATCTCCGCACCCCAGCGTAATCCTTCTGCAAATGAGGAGGCGCCGAAAGGCATCACCATGAATTCCTGAGCGTCGGTGGATTGCCAGGCAGTGTGCGCGCCACCATTCAGGATGTTCATCATCGGTACGGGAAGCACATGGGCGTATACACCGCCGATATATCGGTATAGTGGTAGACCAAACGCATTTGCCGCCGCCTTGGCAACCGCCAGACTGGTACCAAGCATAGCATTCGCGCCAAGGTTTGATTTATTGGAGGAACCATCCAACTCGAGCATGGCTGTATCAATGGCTTTTTGTTCCGCTGCGTCCCATCCCACCAGGGCTTCAGCGATCTTCCCATTGACATTTTCAACAGCTTTTAGCACACCTTTACCGTTATAGCGACCTTTATCCCCATCCCGCATCTCCAGCGCCTCGTGGATGCCTGTGGAAGCCCCGGAGGGTACTGCAGCCCTTCCCCAGGACCCATCAACCAGAACTACTTCGACTTCGACGGTTGGATTTCCACGGGAATCGAGGATTTCCTGGGCGAGAATTGATTCGATCGTTGTTTCCATGTTCACCTCAAGAATTTTGTTTAGTTTTATGCCTTCAAGTATATCCCAATTTGTGTCTTGTTCAGTCATTTGACCACCTTCGACCCAGGGAATCGTTAAACCCGGGTGTTATTCTTGACCGCGGAAACAAAAGCGAGGAAAAGGGGATGCGGATTGTTGGGCCGGGAAAGGAATTCAGGATGAAATTGTGTGCCGAGCATAAAAGGATGATCTTTGAGTTCAGCGATCTCCACCAGGGTGCCTTCCGGAGATAAACCGGAAAAAACCATCCCGTTTTCTTCGAATTTTTCCCGGTACTTATTGTTGAATTCAAATCTGTGGCGGTGTCTTTCCAGCACCAGGTCGGTTTGGTAACTTGCTGCTGCAACGGAGATTCCCAAAAGTTGGCATGGGTAGAGACCCAGGCGCATCGTCCCCCCTTTCTCGATCACATGTTGTTGATCCGGCATAAGATCTATAACCGGGTTGGCTGTGGATGGGTCGAATTCGGCCGAATTGACATCGCTTGTTTTCAAGACCGAGCGGCCAAAATCGATGGTCATCACCTGCATCCCAAGGCAAAGCCCAAGATACGGAATCCGATTTTCCCGTGCGAACTTTGCTGCCTTAATCTTGCCTTCAATACCCCGGTTTCCAAACCCGCCAGGAACAAGAATACCTTGAACCCCTTTGAGTTGATTTTCTGCATTGTCCTGCTCAAGATCTACTGCATGAACCCAAACGATCTCCGGGTTTACCCCCAACCGAGTGGCGGCATGGAAAAGCGCTTCCCGGACGCTGATATAGGCATCATGAAGTTCAACATATTTTCCGACCAGGGCGACCTTGATATTGGGTTTTGGTTTGCGGATATCATCAACCATTTTTTCCCAGGGCTTCCAGTTTGGGGTGATACGAGATTCAAGGTTGAATTTTCGCAGTATGTAGTCAGTGACTCCAGCCCTTTCAAGATTTAGGGGGATTTCGTAAAGGATGGGGGCGGTTTGCATGGGGATCACCGCCTCCTTTTCGACATCGCAAAAAAGAGCGATCTTCTCCAGTAGATCATCCTCCAGGGGTTGATCGCTGCGGGCAACGATCATATCGGGCTGGATACCGATCGAGCGTAATTCCCGAACAGAATGCTGCGTGGGTTTCGTTTTTAATTCCGAAGTTGCCTGAATGAAAGGTAACCAGGTCACATGCATCGAAAGCGTATTTTCCCGTCCCAATTCATTGCGTAGTTGACGCAAGGCTTCCAGAAACGGCTGGCTTTCAATATCGCCGACAGTACCTCCTACCTCTACAAGGATTATCTCGGCACCGGTGATACTAGCCACCGTCGTGATCCTGTTCTTGATCTCATTTGTTATATGGGGAATGACCTGGATGGTTCCACCGAGGAAATCCCCCCGTCGTTCCCTGCTGATTACTTCGGCGTAAACTTGCCCGGTGGTGGTATTACATGCCCTGTTCAAGCGGATATCAATAAAGCGTTCGTAATGCCCAAGATCAAGGTCGGTTTCCGCGCCATCATCCAGGACATATACTTCACCGTGCTGGTAGGGACTCATCGTGCCCGGATCGACATTGATATAGGGATCCAACTTTTGAACCATGACGCTGAACCCGCGTTCTTTTAATAATCTTCCGATTGCTGCG
>Ga0105097_10000628_pt1 | contig 16239 bp, 14 predicted proteins | sample PPLLak12cMay2015_FD_87035 | JGI IMG/M metagenome (GOLD analysis project Ga0105097, IMG submission 87035) | Freshwater sediment microbial communities from Prairie Pothole Lake near Jamestown, North Dakota, USA - PPLs Lake P7 Core (1) Depth... | ecosystem: Environmental > Aquatic > Freshwater >... | reverse complement strand
ATCTGTCAGAACTTTGCCTTGAAAATCATTGATCTTGATTCCATAAAGTTCCTCTATATCTGAATTTCCCCAAACCTGGATGTGAGTAAAAAGCTTATTATAAACAATGATAAGCGATTTACTAAGGGAGAATAGTATATCTTCATAGAATTGAACAGTACCCAATAAAAGTTTTTTATCGGACCTGTTCGAATTCTGGCCGGATTCCGGATGATTCAAATCCTTTTCCTTATTACGACCTTCAAGACGTTTATCCTCAAAATCCTTACTCGGCATATGAATGTCTTGATTTTACCATGCAATGCTAAAGAAAGGCTTTGACTCAAAAATTGAACCAAAACATTTTACAATTGCTTTGAACTAAATAACTACAACTGCACCAGTGCTTTACGAATATTGTTTCCCGTTGATCTGGCAGTTGTTAAAATCCCCTATTAGTTATTTTCGTGCAAGTTATACACAATTCCGGATAAAAAAAATTTTTAATAAAAAAGGATTAAATAAACAAGGGGGACAATAATGCCAATAATGGTCAGGATTGCACCACGCCGGGTAATGCCATTTTTACCTTTGAGGATGAAGAGGCCCGTGATTGCTATAATGATAAGAGCTCCTGCGAATACATCGGAAAAGAGGGTCCACCATTTACCTGGATTATAATGAAGAAAATTCATAGGGTGAAAAATAGGTCTGCGCTTTATTTTTTCAATTGTCCCCGAACCAGAGTCAAGATCGACGATGACATTGCCTCCATCTAGAAAAACCTTCAATTGGTTGGTTCGCGGAAAATAATATTTCTTATAATTTTCTTCTTCGCCCAGTTGCTTCAAAAGGTTCATCACTGCCGTTTTATCGATTTGACCTGACTGGCCTGACAGGCTAGCCTCAAATTCTCTGACAGAGATTGCATAATTGGGATTCCAATCGTCGAGATGATTGATCGCAATTCCCGAAAGGGAATATATCACTGTCATTGCGAAAAAAATATATCCCAAATCCCGGTGAGTAGCCCGGTTCCACTTTCGCCATTTGAATTCCATAAAGTTTCCTTTTTGTGGGTTGCAAAAATAAAAAAGGTCAGGGGATCTTCCTGACCATTTTGTTGAATTAAAAAAATTTTAATTAATCGAGTCAGCAGGTAGAACTTCGTATGAAATGCACTCAATTGAATAAAACGACAGGTGATCCTTTCCGCTTTCTTTAATTTGTTTGCGGTAGTCTGCAATGCTTTCCATCGCACTTACATGAGTCCCCTGATCAGCTGCTTCTCCAAGCCCACCGCCTTCATGCTCTGCAACTTCCATTGTATCACTTTCTTCTTCCGGATTATTCATTTCGGCATTCACTTCCTGTTCCCATTCCATAAGATATGTCTCATCGATAATCAGTTCTTTTAATATGCCTGAAACCACCACATCTGATCCTTCGAGGCTGGCATCAAAACTTGCAATTCCTTCTCCTGCATCTATCTTTACCCGGGTATCTTCATTATCGTCAAAAATGAACATCCTCTTTCCACCATGTTTACAAGTGTGAGAAACCGTACCCTTGATTTTAACATCCTGACCAACATATTCATCGGCGTTAGTTAAAAAATCAGCGACGGTAATGTTAACAGGTTCATTTGTAACGGCCTGTTCGTTAGTGTTCTTCCGGGAATTGTTACAGGCAACAAGGATAATTGCCAAACCGAGAAGTGTCAGAATTTTTTTATTCATTTTTCCCTCCTGTTTTATAGTAAATTTGGTTGCGAAATTATTTAATATCAGCATTTAAAAAAAAGAAATTGCCAATAAATATTCAATTTATATAGAATATAAATTATTGAGCAGAATAATCAGCATTTCCATCCAGAGTTATTTCATTTTCAGAAAACTGACTTCTTTTTCGTTAAGAAACCTCCATTTTCCGCGAGGAACATCTTTTTTGGTCAATCCGGCAAAGGATACCCTGTCGAGCTTTGTAACTTTATAACCCAGTGATTCGAACAAACGGCGTATAATCCTGTTTTTACCCGAGTGAATTTCGATTCCAACTTCTTTTTTGCTTTCGGCGCCCTGCACAAATGAAACGACATCCGGTTTAATTGTACCATCTTCAAGTTCAATTCCGTTAGCAATTTTATTCAGATCACCGGTTTTTAAATTTTTATCAAGGAAAACATGATATATTTTTATAATCCGGTGCCTGGGATGCGTAAGCTTTTTCGCCAGATCACCATCATTTGTCAGGAGCAATAAACCTGTAGTATCTCTGTCAAGCCGGCCAACAGGGTAAATCCTTTCCCTGCCTGCATTTTTTACCAGAAACATAACGGTCTTGCGGTCAAACGGATCGTCTGTCGTGGTTATATATCCTTTGGGCTTATTAAGCAGCACATAAACCTTCTTCTCCGATTTTATGGTTTGTTCTTCGTATTGAACTTTGTCGTCTGGTGAAATTTTTACACCGAGATCGGTGATAATTTTACCGTTTACCTTGATTACCCCCGATAATATAAGGTTGTCAGCCTCTCTCCTGGAAGCAATGCCGGCATTGGCAATGTATTTGTTTAAGCGGATCGTTCCCGGGGTTTCAGGACTCAGTGTTTCATCCTTCTTTTTCATTCCGGAGGGTTTACGATATTTCCTTTTAAAATCCGGTCGTTTGTCAGCTGGCATAGAGATAAAGTTATATGAAAATTAAGCCAAAATATTTTTTACAAAGGTAACAATTCTCGTGTCCATTGCTTATTATGTAAGCAAAACCTTTGCAGTAATTCAAAAACTGGATATTAGTGATTCCTGAAAAAATAATTTTCCAAAAATATTTTTGTAAAAGTAAAATATCTATATTTGGGGTTCTAAATTTAAGGCAATTCTTTCAGAAAAACACCTTTGATTTTTGTGCTGTTATATTAAAATATTTTTGTAGTAGAAACAGGTTATAAAATAGAAAAGATGAGAAAAAAATTTACCCTACTGTTTGTATCACTCTTTTTGATGTTTTACCCCTTGTTTTTAATCAATATTTTTGCCGACCAACCACCTGATCCGGGCGGAGGTCCTGGCGGTGGTGATCCCGTTGGAGGCGGTTCTCCGGTTGGAGGAGGATTGATCTATTTGCTTGTTATGGTTGGGATTTATGGATTTAATAAATTCAGGCTATTAGTTAAAAGCGATAAACATTAGCAGATTAGTTTTATTGAAATTATTTTAAAACCCACTGCTATTTTTTTAATCTCCAGGGTTATTTAATGTGAAGCAAACCCAATTGATGCAATACTTACTTTTGTTCCGGGTGCCTGTAAAATAGTCTGAGTACAAGCTTCCATAGTTGCACCTGTAGTAATCACATCATCAACAACAAGTATATTTTTACCGGCAAGTTTTTCGGGATTTTTCATTTCAAATATTTCATTCACATTTACCCATCTCTTATAACGGCTTTTACGGGTCTGCGTTGATGTTGCGACGGTTCTTACTACTGAGGTTGTGTCAACTTCAATGTTCATCGATTTTGCAAGTCCCCTGGCAAATATTTCCGACTGGTTAAAACCTCTTTTCAACAGTTTTTTCCTGTGAAGCGGGATAGGAATAATGAGTTCGATTTCATTGAAGACATTCGAAGCCAATAGTTCAGAACCATATAACTCGCCCAGAAAAACTCCGATTTCTTTATTCCCCTTATATTTTAACTGATGAATCATATGCTGGACCTTGCTTCCTTTCCTGTAAAAATACATGGCAGTTGCTGATTCCAGGTTTACTCTACCCCAAAAAACTTTGCTCACCGGATTATCCTTATCCTTATGAAAATTGGTCTTAGGTAAATGGTAAAGACATTTGGTACAAATGACTTTTTCATTGTTGAAAAGGTTATAACCGCAAGCAGGGCATGTCTTCGGAAAAAATAATGATATGAAATCATCTATGAGATTCATGGTGTTTCAAAATTAAGCAAAAACCCTAAATTGTTTTATCTTTACAGTATTATTTGATAAATCTTTACTGAAAATGTCGAAAAAAAAGAAGACCCAAAAGGGCAGGCCAGGGAAAAACTCCTTTACCGCAACCGTCCTGACCGTTTTTACTCAAAATCCCTATAAATCATACAATTTCCGGCAACTATCTCATGTGCTTGGAATATCGGATAAGGTGAGTAAACAACTGGTAAATGAAATCCTCACCGATCTTGCCTCAAGCGATGAAATATTAGAACAGAACAGGGGAAAATACAAGCTGAATCCGGATAATATTAAAACGATCAGTGCAAATGTCATTACCGGGATCGTTGAAATGAAGCAAACCGGAAAAGCTTATATTATATCCTCCGAACTTCCTGAAGATGTATTTATAGCTGCAAATAATACTTATCATGCCCTGCATGGTGATAAGGTGAAAGTAAGGTTGTTTCCTGCAAGGAAAGGGAAAAAGACTGAAGGGAAAATTATAGAGATCATAGAGCGTGGCAAAAAGCAATTTGTTGGTATACTGGAAATCTCAAAAAACTATGCTTTCCTGGTACCGGATGATAACAATGTTCCGATAGATATTTTCATCCCTTTATCGAATCTTAAAGGAGCACAAAACGGCAATAAAGCAATAGCGGTTATAACCGACTGGCCTGAACATTCAAAAAATCCTTTTGGAGAAATTACGGAAGTATTGGGTAAACCCGGTGAGCATGAGGTAGAAATGAAATCCATCCTGGCGGATTTTGATTTTCCTCTGCGATTTCCAGCAAATGTTGTCAAAGAAGCAAATGAAATCCCGACCGAAATTTCACAAAAGGAAATTGAAAGCCGAAAGGATTTCAGGGATCTTTTTACAATAACCATCGATCCGCAGGATGCCAAAGATTTTGATGACGCTATTTCACTGAGAAAAAAAGATAATGGCAACTGGGAAGTAGGAGTACATATTGCTGATGTTTCCTATTATGTAAAGCCCGGAACCGCAACAGATAAAGAAGCTTTCGCCAGAGGTACCTCCATATATCTTGTCGACAGGGTTATTCCCATGCTTCCTGAGAAATTATCCAACGAAGTATGCTCACTCAGGGCAAATGAAGATAAATTGTGTTATGCGGCTGTTTTCGAATTAGATTATAATACCGAAGTGTTGAGTGAATGGTATGGCCGCACCATCATCAATTCCAACTATCGCTATAATTATGAAGAGGTTCAGGAAATTATTGAGGGCAAGGAAAATCAATACAAAGAAAACATTCTGATCCTGAATGATCTTGCAAAGAAGCTTCGGGATGACCGGTTTAAAAAAGGATCGATAGCATTTTCTTCACAAGAGGTAAAATTTATCCTGGATGAAAATGGAAAACCAACAGGTGCCTATATCAAAGAGCAGATGGATTCAAACCGGCTGATTGAGGATTTTATGCTTCTCGCTAACCGAAAAGTAGCTGAGAAAATAGGAAAAAAGAAAGGCAGGCAGGATCCTAAAACTTTTGTTTACCGCATTCATGATGTTCCAAATCCGGAAAAATTACAAACTTTTTCAGAATTTGTAAGTAAGCTGGGGTATAAATTAAATTTAGGATCAAGAAAATCCATCTCCTCTTCGCTGAATCAACTTTTTGAACAGATCAAAGGAAAAGGGGAGGAAAATATGATCGAAAATATTGCTGTACGCACCATGGCTAAGGCAGAATATTCAATTAACAATATCGGGCATTATGGTTTGGCCTTCCATCATTACACCCATTTCACTTCACCCATCAGGCGGTATCCCGATCTTATGGTTCATCGGTTGCTTGATTTATACCTGAATGATGCTCCACCGGTTAATCCTGTGGAATATGAAGAAAAATGCAAACATGCCTCCGAAATGGAAAGGAAGGCTTTACAGGCAGAACGAGCTTCGATAAAATACAAGCAGGCAGAATACCTACTTGATAAAATCGGGCAGGAATTTAATGGCTTGATCTCAGGGGTTAGTAAATGGGGAATTTTTGTAGAACTGGATGGAAATAAATGTGAAGGAATGGTCTCATTAAAATACCTTGATGATGATTTTTACTACCTGGATGAAGAAAACTACAGAGTCATTGGACACCAGCTCGGAAAAGAATATAAATTGGGCGATCCCATCAGGATCAGGGTTAAAAAGATAGACCTTGCCAAAAAACAAATGGATTTCGAATTGGCTTAAAGCGGAGTGATATCGAGCGAAATAGAGAAATTATAATTCATGGTCACATGCAAACCATTGTTTAATCCAATCCGATAAGCAAGCATAAGAACGACAAAAATTACAATGAATAACCATCGGATATGGGTGGGTTTTTTTTCTTTTTCGAAGACCATGCTTGGTGTGGCAAACCTATTAAAGATCATTGGTGCAACTGCAAATACAAGGGTTATAAGATTTCCGGTATCATACGGCATGTTATTGGGAATTCTAACAAGGATAACAATTAAACTGCCAATGAGGTAAGGAAGTATGACCTGATAGAATAAAAACTTAGTTCTATTTTCGGGTCTGACACGATAAGCTGATTTGGATGTATCGAGAAATTTTGGTACAGAGTAATAGCCTATCAGACCCAGAATAAAAAGGAAGATCAATGCAAATAAGATTTGCCAGAAGACGTTGAGGTAAAGCCATGCAGGGACATAACCAAAACCCTGGTCGAACGAAATTCCGGTAGCCCAGGCCCCTAAAAATAAATTAGATCCGATAAGGGCGATCCAGAGGAAGAAAAGTTTGATGAATCCTTTCGCCCTTTGCCTTGTGCTAAAGAAACGGTATGAAAGAAATCCAAGTATCAAACAAACCAAAGGACCAGACAAGGTTACAATGATGATGTTTGGTCTTGACCAAAGGGGTGAGAAATCGTTGAAGGCGAGGTCATAATAGAATAATACTGAATCCAGTTTCCATTTTGAGGCAACTATTAAAACGGTTAACTGATAGACCAAATATACCGCAAGGTAAGCAATGATGAAAAGTGCAGTGGAGTTGACGGTATAGTATAGATAATTTTTCTGATGCTGTTTAATTGTTTCAGCAGCTTGTTCAGCAGATAGTTCATCAAATGGAATATTCGTTTCTCTCTTATAATTGGGTAAAAATTTACGAATGAAATCGATCCGGGCACGCCGGCGATATTCTTTTTGGTGGCTTTTCTTAATTTTACGTTTATATCTTTTTTTTCTCCGTTCTTCAGCCCGTAAATCCCACTTCCTTCGTAACTCCTTTAATCCTCCAGAATCGGGTTTTGATCTTCTGGATCTCCGATATACTTTATTTTCATCCTGATCGGAATGAATTATTTCATCTGTTTGAATGTCGGTAAGACCACCTGTATGTTTTGGCCCAAGGTAAGGTCTGTATTCCTTTGGTTGGGATCTTCCTGAAAACCGCATGTTCTTAAAGGGTTTTTTCAGGTAGTGGATAATTCTTCCAACAAAACTGAGCTTCCTTCTTTTCCCTTTATTTTCGGATGTATGATTCAAATCGTGTGGCAATTTTAAGCAAGGTGCAAAGTTATTAAAGTTTTTATACTTTAGCTCCTTGAATAAAAATTCTAATTTTCAGAAATATTAAATCCCGATGAAAAATCTCATGAACCAGATAAAAGCTTTCATTAAGAAATACCATCTATATGCTTTTAAGGATGTAGCAGTTTTCATGATTATACTGCTATTCTTTCATTTTTTATTTAAAATCTTCAGTACTAATATTTCAGCGAGTCGTTTTTACATTGATTCTTCAGATTGGCTTGCAGAACGGGTGTTTTTGACCAGCCAGTGGATTCTTGACATGCTGAATGTCAAAGTAACAGCGTTCGACCAACTGAACATTGCTGGCAGCATCAGAAACAGAGTTTTTTATTATTCTGAGAATAACGGTTATGTGAGTGTTAATCACAGTTGCTCGGGATTGAAGCAGTTTTACCAATGGATTGTACTCATGCTCCTTTATCCTGGCCCATGGAAACATAAAACCTGGTTTATCCCGATGGGATTGGGCATCATTCACCTTGTAAATCTATTCAGAATTGTAGGTATGACTTTCGTGACCATCCATCTTCCGCAACATTGGGATTTTATTCATGACTATGTTATGCGGCCGTTTTTCTACGTGGTCATGTTTGCCTTGTGGGTATGGTGGAACGAAAAGTTTTACCACAAACCTGAGACTGCCGGATAATAAGGGACCATAACCTCATTAACGTTTACTCCATGTATTGTATTTCAGAATGCACCAAAGGGTTCTGAATCCATCTTTCCATCCAATCTTTTTACCTTCATAAAATGAGCGGCCATAGTAAGATATTCCGACTTCGTAAATCCTGATGTCTGGTATCCTGGAAATTCTAGCAGTAACTTCCGGTTCAAATCCAAACCGTTTTTCTTTAAGAGGAATATTCTTTAAAATATCTGACTTGAACAACTTGTAGCAAGTCTCCATGTCGGTCAGATTAAGATTCGTGAAAAAGTTGGAAAAAAAAGTAAGAAATTTATTCCCAAGTGTATGCCAGAAAAATAAGATACGATGAGGATTTCCTCCTGAAAAACGGGAGCCATAAACCACATCAGCTGATCCACTTAACATGGGTTGTAAAAGCAGGTTATATTCTTCAGGGTCATATTCCAGGTCGGCATCCTGAATAATAATAAAATCGCCAGTTGCCAGTTGTATTCCTTTTTTGATGGCTGCACCTTTGCCCATATTTTTTTCCTGATTATGAAGGATCATTCTCATTTCACGATGTTCAGATATATACCTGCCAATTATTTGACTGGAATCATCGGTGGAATGATCATTTACAAGAATAATTTCCTTTTGAGTTCCCTCTATTAGTTGGGTCAGTTTTATTTTATCAAGAATGTGATGGATGGTGCGGGCCTCATTGTATACAGGGATCAGAATGGAAAGTGTTTTTTGACTCATACAACAGATTATTCGTGATAATAAACCCTTTTTACTCTTCTGGATATGCTTGTTAATACTTCGTAAGGAATGGTGCCAATGGCTTCAGCAAGTTCAGTAATCGGATGATCTTTACCAAAAACAATTACATCATTACCTTCCCGGGCATCTAATCCGGTAATGTCCACCATGCACATATCCATACAAATGTTTCCTACTATGGGGGCGGCAATGCCGTTAATATACACTTTTCCCTTCCCATTGCTTAACTTTCGGTTAAGCCCGTCGGCATAACCAATTGGAATAATGGAAATGGTCATATCCTTGTCAGCTTTGGCTGTCCTGTTATAACCAACAGTTTCACCCTTTTTAATGGTTTTTACTTGCGAAATGGTAGATTTGAGGGTGCTGACATTTTCAAGTTTGTCCTTTTCATCTTCAACGGTGGGAACGCCGTATAAGCTTATCCCCAGCCTCACCATATCAAACTGGGCTTCAGGGAAACGACTAATGCCTGCTGAGTTCAGAATGTGCATTTGAATATTATGACGCAAATGTTTTTTAAATTTTGCCGACATATTTTCAAATTGCCCGATTTGAAAACGGGTGAATTCATCTTCTGAAGGATCTTCGCTTGCAGCAAGGTGAGAAAAAACAGATTGAACATAAATAGCCCGGTTGCCTGCCAACCGATTGATTAAAGGATCAACATCTTCAGGCAGAAACCCTAGGCGATGCATGCCGGTGTCCAGTTTAATGTGGACTTTTACCGGTTTGTTATCAGGTAATATATTTATCTTAATGGTTTCTTCGAGCATATCCAGCGATCTGAAATTATAGATTTCAGGCTCGAGATGATGCTTAATGATTGCATCATAGCTTTGTTCATCAGGATTCATGATCATAATGGGAGCCGAAATTCCTGATTTACGCAATTCCACACCTTCATCAGCATAGGCGACAGCAAGGTAGTCGATCCTGTGGTATTGCAAAATATTGGCAATCTCAAAACTCCCGCTTCCGTATGAAAATGCCTTTACCATTGCCATGATTTTTGTGCCGGGATTTAATTGCTTACGATAGTAATCGAGGTTATGGATCAGCGCATTCAGGTTGATTTCTAGAACAGTCTCGTGTGCCTTCTGCTGCAGGGCATGGCTGATCTGTTCAAATTCGAATATCCGGGCGCCTTTTAACAGTATGCTTTCATTCTGAAAAGCCGAAAATGAATATTGGCGGAGAAAGGCTTCGGTAGATAGGAAGAAATGTTTTTCCAGTTCAAATTTATCAGCTTGCTTACTTATGGCAGGCCCAATACCAATGAGTTTATGGATGTTTTTCTTCTTTAACAAAACGCCAATTTCCCCATAGAGTTCGTTGTCATTCTGGCCGCTTTGCAAAATATCGGAAAGAATGATGGTTTTTTTCCGGTGCTGATTCTGCTGGTTCAGGAAATCAATGGCTATGTTGAGAGAAACAATGTCAGAGTTGTAACTGTCATTTATTATCGAACAATGGTTGATCCCTTCCTTCATCTCCATGCGCATGGCAATGGACTGCAAATTCAGCATCCGTTCTGCAATAACTTTATTCTTATATCCCAAATACAACATAGTAGTCCAGCTATGAATTGCATTTTCAATGGATGCATCATCTGTGAATGGGATGGTTATTGAAACCGTTTTCTTTTCAAATTCCCCTTCAATCGTTGTTTTAAAATTCAGGTGATTAATTTGCTTGATCCGAAGGTTGGCATCCACTTTCCTGCTCCATGTAAATGTTTCGATGCTGTTTAAAATCTCAGAACGGATAAGGGTTTCCTGGATTTCAGAAGAATCAGGACAGTAAATCAGGGTTTTAACTTTGGTAAAGAGTTTTAACTTTTCACCTACCTTTTGTTTTAGATTGAGAAAATTTTCGCTGTGTGCCGGGCCAATGTTGGTAAAAATTCCGATGGACGGCTGAATGATCTGCTGGAGCTTGTCCATTTCATCCGGTTCAGAAATACCTGCTTCAAAAATTCCCAGATCGCAGTCGGGCTTCAATTGCCAGACCGACAAGGGTACTCCAACCTGAGAATTATAACTCTTAGGGCTTCGTGCAATCTTCTTGTCAGGGCTGAGCAGTTGAAACAACCACTCCTTAACAATCGTCTTGCCATTGCTTCCGGTAATACCAATAACAGGAATGTCAAATTTTTTCCGATGGGCCGTTGTAAGCTTTTGTAAAGCTTTGAGGGTGTTTTCAACGTACATTACGTTGGATGATTTTGGAAAGTAATCGCGGTTGGAAATAATGAAATTTCGTATACCTTTATTATATAGTTCTTCAATATAACGGTGTCCATCGTTCTTTTTTGATACAAGTGCAATAAAAAGGCAGCTATTGGCGGTGATCAGCCGCCGCGAGTCGATGAGGATATCAGTGATGTCCTGATCTGTATAATCTAGGCTGATAACTTCACCATCTATAATATTGGCTATTTCCCTGAATGTATATTTTACCGGGTGCATTATTAAATTACTACTGAAATTATTTTATTAAACTGGTTAAACGGCCAGGCTTATTATTTATTGGGTTTCACCGACCGGTTTACTTGTTTCGTTTACTTCGGTTTCCTGTTTCATGACCTGCTGCTTTACGGGCAAAGGGTTCTTCATTAAGTTCTTGTATAATTCCCGTTTACCGAAAATATCTATTGCTGCATAGATTGCCTGGCGGAACGAATCAGGTGAGGCAAGATTTTTACCTGCAATATCAAAAGCTGTCCCGTGAGCGGGAGAGGTACGGATGATGGGTAGGCCAGCCGTAAAATTTACTCCTTCTTCAAAGGCAATGGCTTTAAAGGGCAGCATCCCCTGATCGTGATACATGGCAAGTATTCCATCAAAGGAAGCATAATTGGAAGATCCGAAAAATCCATCAGCGGGATAAGGTCCGAACGTTAGAATTCTCTCATCGCTTGCCCTTTGAATAGCCGGACGGATAATTTCAATTTCTTCCTTTCCAATCAATCCCTCATCGCCTGCATGTGGATTTAATCCGAGCACAGCAATTTTTGGCCTGCTGATTCCGAAATCCATTTGCAATGTTTTATTCATTACTCTGATTTTCTCAAGAATAAGATCCGTTGTGATGAATTTATGGACTTCCCTGAAAGGAATATGTCCGGTGACAGTGCCAATTCTGAGGCTGGTACCAATCATCAGCATCAGGTATTCTTTTACATTATATTTACTGGCAAAATATTCGGTTTGTCCCGAAAAATTGAATTTATCCGACTGGATGCTGTATTTGCTTACAGGGGCCGTAACCACCACATCAATTTTGTGCCTGTTCAGATCTTCCACCGCTTTCTCCATAGCATAATAAGCCAGTTCACCTGCAATGGCTGAATGCTTCCCGACTTCGATCTTTACCTCATTTTCATAACAATTAATTATATTGACCCTTTTCGGATTGGCATATTCTGCCTTTTTTATGAGATTGAAATTTACGTCGGACATATCCAGGGTCTTCCGGTAATAAGAAGCAATCTTGGAGGAACCATAAATAACAGGTGTCAGTATTTCGAGCATCCTTGGCTCCAGCATTGTCTTCATGATGATTTCATAACCTATGCCATTAAAGTCGCCATGGGTTATCCCCACCCTGATCTTGTTGCTTTCTTTTTCTAAAGGATTTATCATGTCATTCAATTTAAGGGTGCAAAATTAGTTATTCATCAGAGGATTTTACATTCGGTGAAGATAAAGATTTCAGGATTTTGCTTTTTTAATGAAATCAAATAAAAGCCTAACCGCTACTCCGGTACCTCCTGCCGGGAAATAGGAATACGATTTTTCGATGAAAGCCGGGCCGGCAATGTCGAGATGGATAAACGGGTAATCGGTAAAATGCTCAAGAAATTTACCGGCAGTAATTGCACCTCCATCTGACCCACCGATGTTTTTTATATCTCCCACTTCAGATTTGATTAGCTCGCCATACTCTTTCCAGAGCGGAAATTCAACAATCCGCTCGCTGACAGCCTCGCCGCTTTGCTTGAGTAATACACATTCCTTATCAGCTTTTGATTGCATGGCTACAATTCCGTACTTCCCAATGGCTCGTGCTGCAGAACCTGTGAGGGTAGCCACATTGATCACCAGTTTCGGGTCATATTTTTTTGCATAGCTGAGCGCATCTGCAAGGATCATCCGTCCTTCGGCATCGGTATTGATCACTTCCACGCGGGTTCCGTCGTGCATGGTTACAACATCACCATTTACGTAAGCATTTCCGTTGAGCCTGTTATCCGTTGCCGGAACCAATGCAATCACATGAACCGGCAGGTTTGCTTTCGCAATGGCATAGACAGCGCTTGCGGCTGCTGCTCCGCCAGCCATATCGCACTTCATCGTGTACATGTAATCACCCGTTTTGATGTTCAATCCGCCGGTATCGAAAACCACTCCCTTTCCGACAAAAATATATGGCTTCTTATTGATCGTTTTTTTAGGTTTCCATTCCATGATGGTAAAGCTTGGCGGATCTACGCTTCCTTTATTCACCGCCAGCAATCCACCCATTTTCAAAACTTCGATTTTCTTTTTGTCAAAAACTTCGACTTTGGCTCCAACGCTTTTACCCATTGCTTCGATTTCCAATGCAAGTTTGCGGGCATTTAAAGTGGCCACAGGTTCATTCACCAGGTCGCGGCAGCGGCAGGTAGCATCTATTTTAATGTTGAGAAAATCGACTTCTTTCTCCAAACTACCCTGTGAATAAACATCAATGGAATTGAGTGAGTTTAGTTTTTCTGAAGGGTCCTTTTTATACTTCAAAAACTGATAGTTGGCAAGCGCCATTCCTTCTGCAAAGGCAAGACAATCCTGTGGTTTATTTTCAACATCCACCACTACCACCCGATGCAGCTTGTTATCATTGATTGTTCCTAATAGTTTTGCTCCGGCCACCCGGTAATTTTCCAGCCGGAGGGAATTATCTTTTTCCTTTTCAAAAAGAACAACAAAAATCCAGCGGCTTATTCTGTTGAAAGCAAAAACATTTTTTTTGTGCTCCCTGTGGTGGAGTTTTATATAACTGATTTCTTCAGTGCTCAGATTTTTATCCTTGAGCTGTTTGGGATCCGTTGCAAGGAAAATCAGGTTATCCTTTGCTGAATATTGATCGCTAGTATTGATTATTGTCTGCATTTTAATTAAAGTTGGAGTAAAGAGGGCAAAGATAGGGAGAAAAAGAAAAATGGCTATTTTTATCTTCTTAATCGGTTTTAAAAATGGCTAAGGTCTTTGCCCTCGTCGATTGCAATAACTTCTACACTTCCTGCGAAACGATTTTTAATCCTGCGCTTAAAGGAAAACCGGTGGTTGTGCTTTCCAACAACGATGGTTGTGTGATAGCCCGGTCGGAAGAAGCGAAGAAAGTGGGAATTAATATGGGCATACCTGTTTTTGAAATTGGCAACCTTATAAAAAAACACCAGGTGCATGTCTTTTCAACCAATTATGCTTTGTATGGAGATATTTCGCAACGGGTAATGACAACCCTTGCGGCCTTTGCACCTGAAATTGAAATCTACTCCATCGATGAAGCCTTCCTCGATCTGACAGGAATTCCTTTGGAAAAGCTTTGCAAACTTGCAGAAAAAATAAAAGAAAAAGTATTCCGGTGGACAGGCATTCCGGTTTCGGTAGGGATCGGACACAGCAAGACGTTAGCTAAAATTGCCAATCATCTTGCAAAATCGAAAGATCAAACTAATGGTCTGCTGGATTTTGTCAATTACCCTGAAAAAGATAAACTGCTCAGGCTATTTCCTGTTGGAGAAATCTGGGGAGTGGGTGAGAAGTATGAGGAGTTTTTCAGAAAGAGTAATATTTTCACAGCCTTTGATCTTAAAAATGCAGATGAGAACCGGATTAAAGAACATCTCGGAGTAATGGGACAGCGGTTGGCGCTTGAATTGAGAGGGACTGTGTGTTATCCCATCAATCAAAATCCCGATGCCAAAAAAGAGATTACTACTTCACGGTCATTCGGCCACCCGCTGGAAACGTATGAAGAGCTTGAACAAGCAACGACTTCGTATGTTGCAAAGGTTGCCGTAAAACTCAGGAAGCAAAAGTCGCTGGCGCAATCCCTCCTGATTTTTATCATGACGAATAAATATGCAAAAGGTCCGAAGTATGTAAATTACAAGATTGTCCGGTTGCCTGTTGCATCCAACCAAACCCGTGAGCTGATCCATTATGCGCTCATTGCTTTGAAACAATTGTATAAAAAAGGATATCAATACAAGAAGTCGGGAATTGTTGTCTCGGAAATTATACCGGAAGGTTGTGTACAAGCAGGTTTCTGGGATGATAAAAACCGTGAGAAAAACAGGAAGCTGATGGAAGTGATTGATAAAATCAATTATAAAGCAGGCGCCGGTCAGTTAAAATTTGCAGTGGAGGGATCGGATGAAAGCTGGAAAATGCGGCAGGAGAATCTATCACCCCATTACACCACGAAGTGGAGCGATATTTTGGTGGTGGATTTGAGGAAGGAATGATCAATATATTTTGAATGAGTAGTTTTGAACACAGAACTCAAACCCCTCAACTTTATTAGGGTATAAGGGAAATATGGGTATTGAGTGGGTTCACCTGAAACTTTAAAACCTTAAACATTGAACTAACTTATGTGCGGACGATTTTCATTTTCTCCTTTAGCTAAGATCATCGAAGACCGTTTCGATGTAAAAGTGGATAGTAACCGGTACAAGCCGCGTTACAATTGCGCTCCTTCGCAGGACCTGGCAGTGATTTCAAATCAGAATCCGGGGGAACTGAGCTTTTACCGGTGGGGAATGATCCCGTTCTGGGCTAAAGATAAAAGTATCGGCAACAAACTGATCAATGCAAAAGCCGAAACCATCGCCGAGAAACCCTCTTTTAAAAAATCCCTGAAACACAAGAGATGCCTCGTGGTGTGTGATGGATTTTATGAATGGAAGACAATTAATAAAAAGGAGAAAGTTCCTTACCGGATAACACTGCAGGACAATGGACTTTTTGCAATGGCCGGAATATGGGATAGCTGGAAAGATGAGGATGGCAGATTGATTAATTCCTTTGCCATAATAACCACAACACCCAACAAACTGATGGAAAATATCCATACCCGCATGCCTGTGATCCTTGAACAAAAGGCCGAAAAACTTTGGCTTGGTGAAGATGATCCTGCACTGTTGTTGTCTTTCTTAAAACCTTACCCCGAAATGGAAATGACCGCTTTCCCGGTTTCAAAGCTTGTTAATTCACCTTTCAATGATTCTGAAGAGTTGGTTAAGCCTGTAGAATATCTTTTCTAATAT
>Ga0105097_10000627_pt1 | contig 16243 bp, 12 predicted proteins | sample PPLLak12cMay2015_FD_87035 | JGI IMG/M metagenome (GOLD analysis project Ga0105097, IMG submission 87035) | Freshwater sediment microbial communities from Prairie Pothole Lake near Jamestown, North Dakota, USA - PPLs Lake P7 Core (1) Depth... | ecosystem: Environmental > Aquatic > Freshwater >... | reverse complement strand
TTAGCTTTATTTTATAAAGGGTGGATTTAATAAATTGCGGATGGTTGGCCTCTTTTTGTGCTTTTGAATAAATCACATCAACCAGATCAAGTGCTGACTTTGGCAAACCGCCATTGACAAGTGAATCCACTTTTTTCCAATCCTTGTCATAGTCATTATATTCCTTTGTGGGTGCCGCTGATTTTGATTTACTTTGAGCAACATAAAACACCGATAGACTGCTGGCAACTATTGCTAATGCCAGCATGCCAAAAAGTAAAATAATCCTTGTTTTCATTTTTTGAACTCTTTAATAAAATTGAACTTTATAATCTTAGATGCCTGCCTTTCTAAAATTCCATATTTTTCGAAATTAATAATAAATATCAGGCGGAAGTGTTGTTTTAAAAAACGAAATGCACTCATTCAGTCTTCTCAAGCAATGAAGTCAGTGGATTGGCTAGTCCATTGTATTCCATCAGTTCGGCTTTTACATTACCAACAACCACAGCTGAAACTCCCAAAATCGGAATGTGGTTTTTGTCGTCGGTTACCCAGAGGGTCATCGGGTATTTATTTGAAAAAACTTCGCCCGTGGCCATTCCTGGCTTGAAACGCAGACACCGAAACTTACCGAGTTCAATTTTAATGATCTCTTTCCCTTCGTAAACGATGGCTGAGGTATAAACCGAATCGTCAAGGAAAAAATTGACAGGAAGCAAGTCTCCAACTTCAAGGGTATCTGAATTAAAGGTCCTGGCAAAATAAACAGCCGAGATAAAATCCTGTGTATATTTTGGGATTATCGTAGTTTGTTTCCTTGTAGTTACCGTGTTATTGACATGATCGAACCGGTATTCATCATCTTTTTTATAACCCCCTTCACGGGTTCTGCGCTCAAAATAATGTGGTGCAAGGAATTCCTTATCGACATAGGAATCGAATTGATCGTGAACTTTATAGAACCAATTAAACATTCCTTTGGACTGGCCGTCTGTATCAATGTGATAAACTTTCCGATCGTTGAATTGCTGATCAGTGTCTTTCACTTCCATGACCCCAATCCCTGCGGTGATTTTTCCGGTTAGCCAGGCATCATAATAAAACCTGTACTGAAGTCTTTCACCAACCTTGAATGCTTCATTTCTTAATTGCCGCCAGGGTTCCTGGGCAATTAATCCCTGAGAAATAGTTAAGGGCAGGCCTATATAGATAACAAGCCTTAAGAATATTCTGCGGCAATATTTTAAATATTCGCGCATTCGCGGCTATAATTGAAGTTCATTTTAAAACTAAGAATGTACGATGTTTATTATTTTATTAGGAACAATGATGACTTTACGGATTTGCTTTCCCTCGGTCCATTTCTGGGTCCCTTCGGCAGCCAAAACCTGCTTTTCAATTTCCTGAACCGATAAAGTCTTCGGCAATTCAAGCTTGAAACGCATCTTCCCGTTAAAAGAAACAGGGTATTCAAAGGAATTTTCCTGGATGAATTCTTCATTAAACTGCGGGAAAGAAGCATAGGATACACCAGGAGCTTTTCCTAAAACTACCCATAATTCTTCCGCAATGTGTGGTGCATAGGAAGCCAGCAAAACGACCAGATCCTGAAGAATTTCCTTTTTGTGACATTTGAGTTCAGTAAGTTCATTTACGCAAATCATAAACTGACTAACCGCCGTATTAAATGAAAACCGTTCGATGTCATCCTGCACTTTTTTAATTGTTTGATGAAGTATTTTCAGTTCTTTACTCTCGGGCTTTTCGCTGGTAACGATCAATCTTGCATTCTCATCATAAAATAGTCTCCATAATTTTTTCATAAAGCGATAAACGCCTTCAATTCCTTTGGTATCCCAGGGTTTATGACTCTCAAGCGGACCCAGGAACATCTCATAAAGACGGAAAGTATCAGCACCATAATGGTTGATTAAATCATCAGGATTAACAACATTATGTTTCGATTTGGACATTTTTTCAACTTCCCATCCGCAGATGTATTTACCGTCTTCAAGGATAAATTCAGCGCTTTCAAATTCTGGTCGCCATTTTTTAAAGGCTTCCAGGTCAAGGACATCATTATCAACAATATTAACATCCACATGAATTGCATCAGTATAAAATTCAAGCCCGGGATAATTTTTCGACACAAAAACGGGAAACTGTTCAAGAGCTTCTTTTTCAATAAAAGAAGGTACGTCCTCTCCTTTCAGAGTGCGATTAATTCGGTCCATGACACTTTTTATATCAAGAAAATCACGGATTGGGATCAATAAAAGCTTCAGACCTTTTTCCAAAACATATTCTTCGTAAGGATCAGCGACTTTTTTCAAAGACTGCTGCCTCTTTACCTCTATGAGGAGACTGGCTTCTTCACTGAAAAAATCAAATTTGCGATTGCCATCCCGAAAATCCCGGATAAAGGTCACACCTAATTTCCGATCTTTCAGATTTTCCCAAAGGAGATATTCAGCCATTTTTTCCAGGTTCGCTCTGTACACAAAATTCGACCTTCCTTGTATTTTCCCCTGATTGATTAGCTTTTTAAAAGGTTCTTCCTCGCAAACCAATCCAAGATCATACAGAAAAATATTCCAGAAACGGCTGTAGATCAGGTGGCCGGTGGCATGCTCATCACCGCCGAGGTAGAGATCAATATCGCGCCAGTATTCATTGGCTTCTCTCGAAAAGTATGAATTGTTATTCCAGGGATCCATATACCTAAGATAATATCCGCTCGATCCTGCAAAACCAGGCATCGTATTGGTTTCGAGCGGATAGCCTTCTTTGGTCTTCCAATTTTTCGCCCGGGCTAAAGGCGGCTCACCCGATTCGGTTGGCAGGTATTTGTCAACCGGCGGAAGTTCAAGCGGAAGTTCTGATTCATCCAATGGATAAGGCATTCCGTCTTTGTAATAAATTGGAAAAGGTTCTCCCCAATAACGCTGCCGGCTGAAAATCGCATCCCGAAGCTTGAAATTTACTTTTCCGAAACCTAGTGTTTCTTTTTCAAGATATTCTATAGTTTTTCGAATGGCTTCCTTTACTTCCATCCCGTCGATAAATCCGGAGTTGATCATTTTTCCTTCTTTGGCATCATACGATCCTTCCCAGTCTGCCGGATCGGATGAATCTTCTCCTTCCTTGGCTACAACCTGAATGATAGGCAATTTAAAATTTTTTGCAAAAGCCAAATCACGGCTGTCATGTGCAGGAACAGCCATGATGGCGCCGGTTCCATACCCAGCAAGCACATAATCGGCAATCCAGATGGGGATTTCTTTTCCATTCACCGGATTAATGCCATAAGCTCCTGTAAACTTACCGGTAATTTGCTTTACTTCTGCCATCCGTTCAACCTCAGAACGGTTTTTTGCCCAGGTAATATATTTCGTTACTTCATCCTGATGTTCTGGTGTAGTGATCTGTAAAACAAGTTCGTGCTCCGGTGCAAGAACCATAAAGGTTGCTCCCCAAAGAGTATCAGGCCGGGTCGTAAAAACTTCCAGAACCCCTTTATTCCCTTTTATTTTAAAATTTACTGAAGCGCCCTCGCTTCGTCCGATCCAATAACGCTGCATTTCCTTGAGCGATTCAACCCAATCTATTTTATCAAGTCCCTCAAGTAGCCGCTGCGCATAAGCCGTAATCCGGAGCGACCATTGTTTCATCAGTTTCCGCTCGACCGGATGGCCTCCTCTTTCCGAAACTCCGTTCACTACTTCATCGTTGGCGAGCACAGTTCCAAGAGCAGGACACCAGTTAACCCAGGTATCAGCCAAATAAGCAAGACGATAATTCATTAAGAGTTGCTGCTGCTCTTTTTCAGTTTTACTTTTCCATTGAGATGCGGTAAAAAAATCTGTCGGGTCGCAGGCTGCGTTGAGCTTCTGGTTTCCATTCTTTTCAAATTCCACAATAAGAACATCAATGGTTTCAGCCTTATTTGTCGCTTTATTGTACCAGTGTTTGAAAAGCTGGATAAAAGTCCATTGTGTCCACTTATAATATTTTGGATCGGAAGTTCGGACTTCCCTGTCCCAATCGTATGAAAAACCAATCCTGTCGAGTTGTTCGCGGTAACGCTGGATGTTTTTTTCAGTAGTAATTGCTGGATGGGTCCCTGTCTGAATGGCATATTGCTCGGCCGGCAAACCATACGCATCATATCCCATAGGATGCAGGACATTGAATCCTTTCAGGCGTTTGTACCTTGAGTAAATGTCCGATGCTATATATCCAAGTGGATGTCCTACATGCAATCCGGCTCCGGACGGATAGGGAAACATATCCAATACATAATATTTGGGTTTGTTATGATCGATGACACTTTTGAAAGTTTTATTCTCAGCCCAGAATTTCTGCCACTTTTTTTCTATTTCGAGGTGATTGTATTCCATTATTTTATTTGAAATTTTGCAAAAAGGACTCAGAAAACCTTCTGAATCAAAGTGCGGCAAAAGTAGAAAAAAATACTTCTGGTTAGTTTTGAGATTGGGCTTAATAAGAAGAATCTTTATAAGCCGCTAATGCGCGAATTAAATATTTTTAATCCTGCTAAATTGCCTTTTATTCGTGCATTCGCGGCAAAATAGATGCAATATGATTATCAATCCTGTTTTAAATTAATTAACCCGGATGGTTGAATGAATCAAATTGGAATTATTTATTCGATTTCAATCGGTTTGAGATAATTTCCGAAATCCTGTCAATCCCAATCCTGTCTTGTTTCATGGTATCTCTTTCACGGATGGTGACGGTATTATCCTGTAGCGTCTGATGGTCAACGGTGATACAGTATGGCGTTCCAATGGCATCCTGCCTGCGATAACGTTTTCCGATAGAGTCTTTTTCTTCGTAAAAACACATGTAATCGTATTTCAGCTTGTCAAAAATTTCCAAACCTTTTTCAGGCAATCCATCTTTTTTTATCAATGGTAAAACGGCTGCTTTGATTGGAGCTAAAAACGGGGGAATTTTCATCACCACCCGATCCGAACCGTCTTCCAGTTTTTCTTCCTGGTAGGCATAGCTTAAGACCGCAAGGAAAGTCCGGTCTAAACCAATAGAGGTTTCAACAACAAAAGGCACATAGCTTTCATTGAGTTCAGGATCGAAATACTGAATTTTTTTCCCGGAAAATTTTTGATGCGAAGCCAGGTCGAAATCAGTCCGGGAATGAATTCCTTCAAGTTCTTTAAATCCGATCGGGAAGTTAAATTCGATATCGAAGGCAGCATTGGCATAGTGTGCAAGTTTATCATGCTCATGGAATCGATATTCAGTCTCCGGAATTCCCATACCAAGGTGCCATTTCATCCGTTCCTGCTTCCAGTATTCGAACCATTTCAATTCCTCACCTGGTTTAACAAAGAACTGCATTTCCATTTGCTCAAACTCCCGCATCCTGAAAATAAACTGGCGGGCAACGATTTCATTTCTGAAAGCTTTGCCGGTCTGAGCGATACCGAATGGAATCTTCATTCTTCCTGTTTTCTGAATATTCAGGTAATTGACAAAAATACCCTGTGCTGTTTCGGGACGGAGAAATATCTGGTTCGCATCTTCACTTAACGAACCCATTTGAGTAGAGAACATCAGGTTAAATTGTCGAACTTCGGTCCAGTTTTTTGATCCTGAAATCGGGCAGGCGATCTCCAGATCTTCAATCAGCTTTTTAATATCATCAAGCCGGTTTTCTTCCATCGCCGGATAGAGCCGGTGCTTGATTACATCGATTTGCTGCTGGTAGTCCATTACCCGGGGATTCGTTGTAACAAACTGATTTTGATCAAAAGTTTCACCAAACCGTTTTGCCGCTTTCTCAACTTCTTTTGCAATTTTCCCTTCAATTTTTGCAATGTGATCTTCAACCAAAACATCGGCCCGGTATCTTTTTTTCGAATCTTTGTTATCAATCATTGGGTCGTTGAACGCGTCCACATGTCCGGAGGCTTTCCAAACCGTAGGATGCATAAAAATTGCAGCATCCAGACCAACAATGTTCTCATGATGCTGCACCATGGATGTCCACCAGTAATTGCGGATGTTGTTTTTCAGTTCGACACCATACTGCCCGTAATCGTAGGCAGCGCTCAATCCATCATAAATCTCACTCGAGGGAAAAACAAACCCATACTCTTTGGCATGGGCAATGATTTTTTTAAAAAGTTCTTCGTTATTTGCCATGGCGCAAAATTAAATGAAAAGAATAATGTTCAAAGGAAAAGTTAAATCAACTGATTTGAGAATGAAATCAGGGCAATGAACTTTTAAATTGATTGTAGGATTCCTCGAAGGTGCCGCCGGTTTTTCCTCCTAAAGTTTGCCAGACTTCAACTATGTGATCGAAACGATTGTCAGGATTGGGATGAGTGCTTAAAAATTCAGGAGGTTGAGGGCTTCCGCCTATTTTTTCAAAAAATCCTTTAACTCCTGTGGCATCATAAGCTGTATTGTAGAGATATTTTACACTGTATTCGTCGGCTTCATTTTCTGCGTCGCGGCTAAACGCAAGCATTGCAACTCCTGCTGCAAGATCGGCAGCAATTTGTGCCAATTGGGACTGGTTATTTCCCAGGACAATTCCAAGAAGCAATTGAATTCCATAAGCTTTTGTCAATTGATCCGTCGAATGACGGCGGTCGGCGTGAGCCATTTCGTGCCCAAGCACTCCGGCAAATTGTGCTTCGTTATCTAGAAATTTTATTATTCCGGTATATACACAGATGTATCCACCGGGTGCACAAAAAGCATTGAGTACTTCATCATCTTCAATAATGTCTACTTTCCAGTCGAATTTATCAGCATACTTCAGGTCGCCTGATTCCAGTATCGAATCCCTGATCCTGTAAATATGATTGTATGCGGCTGCATATTGAGTTTCACTGAGCAAGGGATAATCAGCAGAATTAGAATGAATCTCATCCCGCATTTGTTGTCCAAAAGCTATGTCATCCTGAACCGAAAATATATTGATTGTATTGTCAGCATTTTCGTCCTTAGAACAACCGTAAATTAGAACTGTTAAGATTGACAAATATAGAAACCAGTGACTTTTTTTCATTTTCATATCAAAATAAATTAAATAATTAGTTAGTAAAGAAATCCAGAATATTTCCCAACTGGTTGCTTTCAGCTGCAAAAAATTCAGTGTACTTGCATTGCGTGCAGGTTACCGTTGTAAATTTCCTGTTCTGGATGTTGAAAAGCTTAGTAAGAAAACTTCCCGTTGTTCTTGCTTCTCCTGCTTCAAAATGTTTATTGCCACACTTAGGACAAGTATATTTTAAATGTTGCATGATGATATTTTAATTTTTGTTATGGCTACAAAATTACACAAATCCATTCTGTCCAAAATTCACAAACGATAATCTTAGCTTTTTTATTCTGATACTTTATCATTCAATGATTTAAAACCTTCACCTATTATTTCGTTGGCATTAATAACCGTCATAAATGCACCTGGATCGGTTTTATGGATGAATTCCTGCAGCATGGCAACTTCCCTTCTGTTTACAACGGTATAGATGATAGTCCTGTCCTTGCCGTTATACATCCCTTTCCCCTGGATGAAGGTACCTCCGCGATTAAGGTCAACAATAATCTTATTCCGGATTTCCTCAGCTTTTTCCGAAATGATAAACAAGGTCTTGTCATAGCTGATACCTTCAAGAACAACATCTATTACCTTACCTGTAATAAAAATGACGATCAATGAATACAGGGGAATTTTCCAGTCCTGAAAAGCAGCAAATCCAACAAAAACTATTGCGGAATCTACAAGGATCATGAGTTGGCCCAAAGGCAACCTTGTATATTTGGCGATGATCATCGCTACAATATCAGAACCACCCGAAGTGGCCTTGGCTTTAAAAATCAAACCCAAACCCAATCCTACCATCACTCCGCCAAAAATGGAGGACAGCAAAGCATCATTTTCAACAAGTGGTTGCTCGCCCCATAAATAAGTTAAGGAATCAACAAAAACCGCAGTAAATACAAAGCCAACAACTGTTTTAACCCCAAACCGGGGTCCAAGAATTTTTATACCAATCAGGGTTAAAGGAATATCGAAACAAAGTGCAATTAAACCGACCGGGGTTCCGAACAGGTGATGGAGGACTATTGAAATACCGTACACACCTCCGGGTACAATTTTATAAGGGGTGATAAATAAAACAAATCCTGAAGCCATAATAAATGCCCCAATAATTATGAGGGTATACGATATAAACCATTTTTTGGAAAACAGCTTTTCCTTTACTATAAATGCCATATTTTTAATACTTTAAAATTTACATATCCCAATAAAAGCTTGCAAAATTAATTTTTTACTGGTTATAATATTCCAATTTCCAAAATGATACGGCTATTTTGGTAATGTTATTTTTTACTTGTTAAAGGCAACTTTTTCAACAATATGTTTGTCTTAAAACTCAAATGTTGATTTTCGATAAAAGATTTATTAAAGACTAATATTCAGATTTTAACGTTTTTCGGTTTAAACATTTTTTGTATAAAAGGGTTTATTTACTAACAATTACAATATTGAAGTTTACCCTGGTCAAGTTAGTCCATAAATGTGCATGATTGAAAATTCACTAATTTAATGGCATTTATAGGTAATTTGCAGCACTTATTTTTTTGATATTAATTTTTTATGTTAATTTAGCCACCTTTTTAGCATGCAAATAACTCGGATGAAAATACGCAAAAGAGCTCTACTCCTTGTTTTACTGGTCTTTCCATTTGCAATGGTGAACGCTCAACAGGAAGCACAATTTGTGCACAATATGTTTAACGGTATTTATTTTAATCCCGGTTTTGCAGGTTCTATCGGAGGCATTAGTGGCATCGGTCTTGCCCGACAACAATGGGTTGGTTTTAAAGATGGAGATGGAAACAAAGTGGCCCCAAATACTTATACCCTAAGTATTCATTCACCACTTAATTTCCTTCACGGAGGAGTTGGATTAAATGTCTATTCAGATAAATTAGGTTTTCAGAGTGAAATTGGCGTCAAAATCATGTATGCGTACAGGATGGATATCGGGATGGGAAACTTAGGGATCGGAGTACAGCTTGATTTTTTGAACAGTACCCTGGATTTTACTAAACTGCGCGAAGGTGCTACACATCCGGATGATCCATTGCTGCAGGGAGGCAAAGATAGTGATATGGTTTTTGACTTTGGCCTGGGAGTTCAATACTTAGTCCCCGAAAAGTTTTATGTTGGTTTGTCATCCACAAGAATTTTAGAATCGGAAAGCACCAAATTATATTATCAATACAAACGGCACTATTATTTATCAGCAGGTTATGAATGGGCTTTCCCAAACAACCCGTCGTTCGTTATAGAGCCGTCGCTGCTTGTAAAATCTGATGCGGTAAAAACTCAGTTTGATTTAGCCGCATTGCTAAAATACAATAATAAAGTATGGGGTGGCGTTTCCTATAGCAGTTTACGGGTAATGGATCCTTTTTCAGTTCTTCTGGGATTAAGTATCAAAGATATAATGATTGGTTATGCTTACACTATACCTACATCAGCTATTGGTAGCAGTGGAAGTCATGAAATAATGGTTGGATATAACTTCAAAATAAATATGGATAAGGGAAGGAGAAGTTACAGAAATACCAGATTCTTATAATTTTAACGAAACTTTTCAGGAGTTTATAAGTAAAAAATTTGATAATCTTTTTCATTAAGAATAAAATCAGCTAAAAATATGAAAAGAGTTCTTTTTTATCTGGCCGCTTTAATTCTTTTAGGTAGCTGTGGAAGTTCAGGAAATGGTGAACTTATCGGTGTACAGGAAAGAAAACCGTTTTATCAACCCATGCCATTTGGGATGTCTTATATTCCACTTGGAAGTTATACCATGGGCGTTGGGGATGAAGATGAGGCCTATGCCCTGGTTCATCAACCCAAGACCGTAACAATTACTGCCTTTTACATGGATGAAACTGAAATAACCAATAATGAATACAGGCAGTTTGTATATTGGGTAAGGGATTCAATCGCCCGGGTATTGCTGGGAGATATTTTACCTGAAGATTATCTGGTAGAAGAAGATAAAAAAACAGGAGAAATATTCGATCCTCCTTTCCTGAACTGGCAAACTCGAATAGATTGGCAAGGTGAAGAGGAAAAAGATGTCCTTGAGGAGATGTTTCTTCCTGAAAACGAAAGGTATTTCAGAAAAAAAGAAATTGATACCCGAAAACTTAATTATGAATACTATTGGGTAGATTTAAAAGCTGCTTCTAAAAAAGATTTTACAAAAGAAGGCAACCAGCAGGCTGGTTCTCTGGCAAATCGTCCGCAAGGCTTACAGGACAGATCGGTTTATGTAAGAAAAGAATTGATTAATGTGTACCCGGACACTTTGGTTTGGTTATTTGATTACTCTTATTCATTTAATGAACCGTTAACTCAAAAATATTTCTGGCATCCTGCCTATGATAACTATCCGGTTGTTGGAGTAAACTGGAGACAGGCAAAAGCATTTTGTGTATGGAGAACACAACTTAGAAACACTTATCTTGCCCAAAAAGGCGGAGAGGCCAATATTCATGACTACAGGCTCCCAACTGAAGCAGAATGGGAATGGGCAGCAAGAGGAGGTCATGACTTCAATCCCTATCCATGGGGAGGCCCTTATACAAGAAACGATAAAGGATGCTTCCTGGGCAATTATAAACCTTTAAGAGGAAATTATTCTGATGATGGAGGTGCAACACCCATCATCGCAGCCCATTATCCTCCCAATGATTGGGGACTTTATGATATGGCCGGAAACGTTGCAGAATGGACATCTGATGCTTTTGATGAATCTTCTTATAATTTCACCTGGGATCTAAATCCCCAATACACCTATAACGCTGATGATAATGATCCTCCCGTGCTTAAACGCAAAGTTGTCAGGGGTGGATCATGGAAAGATATAAGGTATTATATGCATGTAGCATCCCGTACATATGAATATCAGGATACAGCCAAATCATACATCGGATTCAGGTGTGTTCAACCTTATCTGGGCAGGCAAATGGATGACAATCCATCAAAAGCCTCGCATATTTATAATAAGTAATTCGATTTACAAAAATCTATAGTATTAATCAATTATTAAATTTATTAAAATCTAATCATGGGTTTAAACAATATTGTTAAAAGCAGGGGTTTTAAAAATTTCATGGCCAAACTATATGGCTGGGGCGCTGCTGTTGTGATCTTAGGAGCCCTTTTTAAAATCAACCATTATCAGGGATCTGATATCATGTTGATGATCGGATTGGGAACGGAATCTATTATCTTTTTCTTCTCCGCTTTCGAACCACCACACGTTGAGCCGGATTGGAGCCTTGTTTATCCTGAATTGGCCGGAATGTACCACGGTATTGTTGATGAACTTGATGAACCCAATTCAAAAAAATTAGGATTAACCGGGGATCTTGATAACATGCTGGCTGAAGCTAAAATTGGACCTGAATTAATAGAAAGCCTGGGTAAAGGATTAAAGAATCTGAGCGATAGTACACACAAGCTTAGCGATGTTTCAAATGCGACTGTTGCAACCAATGAGTTTACTGAAAGAGTAAAAGGAGCTTCCAAGTCGGTAAGTACCCTGACTGATTCTTATAATAAGCAGTCAGAAAACCTAAGCAAAGATATTTCTGCCTCGGAAGACTATGTTAAATCTGTTAAGAACGCGGCTGGTTCAGTGACCAATCTTACAAATGCTTATACAAAGGCATCCGATTCGCTAAAAATTGATATGAATATTACCGAAGGGTTTGCTGAAAGCGTTAAAGCGGTTACACATTCGGCTAACAAACTTGCAGAAAACTATACTAAATCGGCTCAAATCGTTTCACAGTCTGCTGAAGCTCTTGATTTCAGTGCATTAAAAGAGAAAAACTACAACGAACAACTGAATAAGATCGCTCAAAATCTTGCTTCGCTCAATGCCGCCTACGAAAAACAATTACAATATTCACATAACCAGGCCGAAACTTCCGGTAAACTGCAGGAAACATTTGAGAAATTTATTACAAACCTTAACAGCACTATCAATAATACCTCGAAATACCAGGAAAATATTTCCGTATTAAATAATGTATTTCAGAGCCAGCTGAAAGGAACAAATGAACATGTTGAGGCTACAGCCAAGCTTAAAAACACACTCACTGATCTACTTACCAAAATCAATGACTCAGCGAATAAAACGCTTACCTACAATACCGAACTTGATAATCTGTCGAAGAAAGTGGCCTCTCTCAATACCGTTTATGGAAACATGCTTTCAGCAATGAATGTAAAATCAGAAAGTTAACAGGTAAAATAAAATTTGAATTCCAAAAACTTTAAAACAAGAAGCGTAGATGGCTGGATATAAGGAAACCCCGCGGCAAAAGATGATAGCCATGATGTACCTGGTATTGACTGCTTTGCTGGCATTGAATGTTTCGCGGGAAATTTTAAGTGCTTTTTTGGTTGTTAATGAAAGTATGGAAACAACAAACAAGCAGTTTTCTGCCAAGGTTGATGAGGTTTATTCGGATTTTGAAAAACAATATACTATCAATCCCAACAAAGTTGAAGAATACTGGAATAAAGCAAAAGAAGTTAAGAATCTGTCGAATGAGATGGTTGATTATATTGATGATTTGAAAGCAAATGTAATAGCAATTACAGAGCGCATTCCGGTAGAAGCCGCCGACACAATCAGATTGCAATATGTTCAAAAGAAGGACAACTACGATGCACCAACCAATTATTTCATGGGCTCTGATACCAAAAAGGGTGAGGCTGAAACATTATTGGCGAAAATCAATGAATATAAACAGAGCTTATTGAAAATGATTAGTGAGAAAGACCGGGAGGGATTTGAGTTAGGACTTAAAACTGATGGCGAATATAAAGATCGAGACGGCAACGATGAATCCTGGCAAAGGCACCATTTTTTTCATACCATTCTTGCAGCTGATATTACCATCCTCAATAAGCTGATTGCTGAAGTATATAATGCTGAAACCAATGTGGTAAATTATCTTTATTCGTCCATTTCAGCTGAAGATTTTAAATTCGATCAGGTAAGTGCAAAGGTGATCCCAAATAGCAATTATGTGTTTCAGGGAGATAAATACAGGGCGGAAATATTAGTTGCTGCTTACGATACAAAACAGAACCCTGAAGTATATGTGTTGGAAGGTTCCGATACCTTAACCGAGGCAGCGTTCTCCCGGGCAACCCGCATCGAAGGTGAGAGCGGTACTGTTAAACTCGAACTTCCTGCCAGTTCTGAAGGGACTAGAAAATATGCAGGCTTAATTCGTATGAAAACCCCATGGGGTACTCCCAAAGATTATCATTTTCATCACGAATACATCGTAGCTAAACCGTCTGCAACAGTTTCTGCAACTAAAATGAATGTGTTTTACAGAGGGGTTGATAATCCGGTTTCTATTTCTGCCTCAGGGAAAGCAGATGCTCAGCTATATCCTGAAATTACATCCGGAAAAATTATTCGTTCTGACACAGGCTGGGTAGTGAGGGATTTGCCAGCAGAAGCTTTTGAAACCACTGTAAAAATTAATGCTGAAGATAATAAAACCAGAAAATTTATGGGTCAGCAAAAGTTCAGGATTAAAAGATTACCTGACCCGCTTGCAAAAATTATTGGAGCTGAAGATGGGAAAGTTTCCATTAAAAAAATGCTCGCAAATGCTTTTCTGGTCTGTCAGTTGCCCGATTATGTTGATTTTCAATATGACTTTAAAGTAACTTCTTTTACAATGTTTATCCCGCAGGGGGGTGGGTATTTTGTAACAGAATTATCGGAAAGCCAGATGTTCACCGAAAAAATGAAAAGCCAGATCCAATCGCTTAAAAAGAATGATGTGGTCGTTTTTCGTGACATCAAGGTAAAAGGTCCTGAAGGACCCCGTAAAATCGAATCAATTAATATTACTATAAACTAATGGGAGGTTTTATGAGAACTACAATCAGCCTTTTAATATTTGTTGGCATCTTCCTTGGAATTTCGAATTTCACAGGCGCCCAGATATTGGATAGCCCGCGTGACGGAGTTTTTGATCAAATCCATTTGCAGGACAAAAAACCCATTCCTTACTACCCTGTAAGGGAAGCAGATGTTATCTGGCAAAAAAGAATATGGCGCGTCATGGACCTGCGTCAGAAAATGAACCAACCTTTCTATTATCCTGAGACACCTCAGAAGAACTGGAAAAACTTTATGACGGTTATCATGGACGCCGTAAGGGAAGGGACAATAACTGCCTATGATCCTACAAAGGACGATCAGTTCCTGGTTCCTTTAACTTATCAGGAGATTGAAAAGAAGTTTAACAAATCTGACACTGTTCCTATATATGATCCTAACAATCCACAGCGTATTTTACGATATGAAGTGGTAAAAGAAGATTTCCGGTCAAATTCAGTTCAGAGAATAAAACTTAAGGAAGTCTGGTTTTTTGATAAACAGCGCTCCCAGATGGACGTCAGAATTCTCGGTATCTGCCCGGTCATTAATTTGTACGATGATAATGGAAATTATTTCGGTCTGGAGGAAATGTTCTGGATCTATTTCCCTGAAGCAAGACCGGTATTTGCTCAGTCGATTGTTTTCAACAGGCAAAATGGTGCGGAGGAAAGAACCTATGATGAAATGTTCTGGAAGCGAATGTTCGGAAGCTATGTTATCAAGGAAGAAAATGTATACAACCGGGATATTACGGACTATGCATCGGGAATGGATGCTCTTCTGGAGGCGGAACGGATTAAAACCGAACTCTTCGAATACGAACACGAGCTCTGGGAATTTTAGAGCCTGATCAAAGAAATCAACTCCTCCTGTTCGGGGGAGTTTTTTTTTGCCCTTAGATGACCTTATTCTATAACTTTGTATCTTTCATTAATTTCGAATGAGATCTGTTGAACTTCTTGATACTCCCATTGAATTCTTAAAAGGGGTTGGGCCTGCAAGGGCTGATGTCCTGAAAAAGGAACTGGGCATTTTTACATTCAATCACCTCCTCCACCATTTTCCATTCAGGTATGTCGACAGAAGCAAATTTTATAAGATCAATGAACTCAATAGCGATAGCTTATATGTTCAACTCAAAGGGAAAATAATCCAGCTTCAGAAAATTGGTAAACCAAGGTCTGAACGGTTAATTGCCATCCTGCAGGACGAAACAGGAGAAACGGAACTGGTATGGTTTAAAGGAGTTAAATGGATCATCGATAAACTTAAACTCAATGAGGAATATGTGGTTTTCGGGAAACCTGCTCTTTTCAATAACAAATACAATTTTCCACATCCCGAAATAGAAGCTGTTTCTGATCAGAAAATTGATCTTGGCGAACAGTTGATGCCTTATTACCCTTCAACTGAAAAGCTGAAGGCCAAAGGACTCGACAGCAAAGGCATCAGCAAAATTATGCGAAACCTGCTGGTCCAGATAAAAGGATCCAACCCGGAAACGCTTTCACTTCCAATTCTTGAAAGACTAAGATTTATTCCAAGGGAAGAAGCATTGCTCACTGTTCACTTCCCACCCGATCAGGAAATATTGGAAAAATCCAGGATGCGGTTGAAGTTTGAAGAACTTTTTTACATCCAGTTAAGCCTGTTAAAGCTTAAGCTTCTCAGGATCGAAAAAATAAAAGGACATAAATTTTCTGTTGTCGGGTCGTTCCTGAATAATTTTTATAAGAACAACCTACCCTTTGAACTGACCCATGCACAAAAGAAAGTGATCCGTGAGATCAGGGCAGATCTGGGTTCGGGCAAGCAAATGAACCGACTGCTGCAGGGTGATGTAGGAAGTGGCAAAACGCTGGTTGCATTGATGTCGATGCTGATCGCACTGGATAACGGCTACCAGGCCTGCCTGATGGCGCCAACCGAAATACTTGCCAGCCAGCATTTCAAAACCATTTCCCGAATGGTCGGGGGGCTTGGAATCCAGGTTGATCTTCTTACCGGATCAACCAGGACCAAACAAAGAAAAGAGCTTCACAGCCTTTTGCAAAGTGGCGGATTGCATATCCTTGTTGGAACACATGCCCTCATTGAAGAAAATGTTCAGTTCAATAATCTCGGGCTGGTAGTCATAGATGAACAGCACCGTTTTGGTGTGGAACAACGTGCAAAGCTCTGGAAAAAGAATTCCATTCCTCCTCACGTGCTTGTGATGACAGCCACTCCTATTCCAAGAACGCTGGCAATGA
>Ga0105097_10000625_pt1 | contig 16260 bp, 14 predicted proteins | sample PPLLak12cMay2015_FD_87035 | JGI IMG/M metagenome (GOLD analysis project Ga0105097, IMG submission 87035) | Freshwater sediment microbial communities from Prairie Pothole Lake near Jamestown, North Dakota, USA - PPLs Lake P7 Core (1) Depth... | ecosystem: Environmental > Aquatic > Freshwater >... | reverse complement strand
GAGGCCGGCAAGATCATCGCCACCACGCTGGACTACCCGATGATCATGGACACCTTCGGCTGCACGCCCAAGTTCCTGGCCGAGAACCCGAAGGCCGCGCAGGCGCTGGCCGACAGCTACTTCCAGGCGCTGGAGATGATCAAGGCCGACCCGCAGAAGGCCTTCGCGATCATGGGCGCCGACGTCAAGCAAAGCGCCGAGGCCTTCGAGGCCAGCCAGAAGTACCTGCGCTGGCAGGACAAGGCCGCCAACCAGAAGTTCTTCGCCGGCGAGCACGCCGCCTTCAGCAAGGAAGCCGCCGAACTGCTGCTCGAGGCCGGCATCATCAAGCAGCTGCCCGACATGAGCAAGCTGGCCGACACCCAGTTCATCAAGTGAGGCCGGGGTGCCGACCGCCGCCTTGTCCGATCGCGTTGCCGCCAGCTCCGGCGCGCCCGCCCGCCGCAGCCTGCGCATGAAGCCCTTGACCCCGGTGAGCCCCAGCGCGCGCGTCGCGCTGGGCATCAGCTTCTTCGTGCTCTTCGTCGCGGTGTGGGCCATCGCCACCTTCGGCGGTTTCGTGCAGAAGACCTTTCTCGCCGATCCGATTGCCATGCTGAAGAGCGGCTGGGTGCTGCTCACCGAGATGGGCTTCGCCAAGGACATCGGCATGACGGTGTTCCGCGTGGTGGGCGGCTTCCTCATCGCCGCGGTCATTGCCGTGCCGCTGGGCGTGGCCATGGGCGCGTACAAACCGATCGAGGCCTTCTTCGAGCCCTTCGTCAGCTTTGCGCGCTACCTGCCGGCATCGGCCTTCATCCCGTTGCTGATCCTGTGGGCCGGCATCGGCGAGGCGCAGAAGCTGGCGGTGATCTTCATCGGCAGCTTCTTCAGCCTGGTGCTGATGATCAGCGTGACGGTGGGCAACACGCGGCGCGACCTGGTCGAAGCGGCCTACACGCTGGGGGTGGGCGACACGTCGCTGATCCGCCGCGTGCTGATCCCCGGTGCGGCGCCGGAGATCGCCGAGCAGCTGCGCATGGTGCTGGGCTGGGCTTGGACCTACGTGATCGTTGCCGAGCTGATCGGCGCGTCCAGTGGCATCGGCCACATGATCACCGACAGCCAGGCGCTGCTGGCCACCGATCAGATCATCTTCGGCATCATCGTCATCGGCCTGATCGGGCTGGCCAGCGACCTGTTCTTCAAGTGGGTCAACCGCCGCTTGTTCCCTTGGGCTCAACTGGGGCGTTGAACATGGCGACCATTCTTTCGGTGCGCGGCGTCGAACGCCGCTTCGATACCACGCTGGCCCTGCAGGCCACCAACCTGGAGGTGGCGGAGAACGACTTCGTCACCGTCCTCGGCCCCAGTGGCTGCGGCAAGAGCACGCTGCTGCGCATCGTCGCCGGGCTGGACCACCAGACCGCGGGCGAGGTGCTGCTCGACGGCAAGCGCATCGACGGCCCCGGCGCCGATCGCGGCATGGTTTTCCAGAGCTACACACTGTTCCCCTGGCTGACGGTGCTGGACAACGTCTGCTTCGGCCTGGCCGAACGCGGACTGCCGCGGTCACAGCAGCTGGATATCGCGCACGGCTTCCTGGCCAAGGTGGGGCTGAAGGGCTTCGACAAGCATTACCCAAAGCAGCTGTCCGGCGGCATGCAGCAGCGCACCGCCATCGCGCGAGCGCTGGCCAACGACCCGCGCATGCTGCTGATGGACGAGCCCTTCGGTGCGCTCGACCATCAGACGCGCGAGCTGATGCAGGAGCTGCTGCTCGGCATATGGGAAGAGCAGCGCAAGACGGTGATCTTCGTCACCCACGACATCGACGAGGCGGCGTTCATGGGCAGCCGCGTGCTGGTGATGAGCGCGCGGCCCGGTCGCATCAAGCTCGACCGCGAGGTGCCGATCGCGCACCCGCGCCACTATTCGATCAAGACCACGCCGCTATTCAGCGAGCTGAAGGCCGAGCTGACCGAACAGGTGCGCGTCGAGGTACGTGCGGCGCAGGCGGCCATGGCCTGATCCGGCGGTGGGTGCACGGTGCGCCATTGACCTTGCGCAAACCACCGCCGTGCACTGGGACCTAGGATGGGCTGCAAGGGTTTCTTGGAGGGTTCATCATGAGCAGCACTCCCACCGAATCAGCCGGCCATTCGCCGATCGACGACTTCTCGCAGTGCCATGCGGGCATCCTGGGTCACCTGCAGGCGCTGGGCACATTGCCCGCACTGCTGGAGCCGGCGGCCCGGGCGCGGCAGATCGCCGCCGACACCGTGAGCTTCTTCCGCGACGCGGTATACGAGCATCACGCCGAGGAAGAGAAGGAGTTGTTCCCTGCGGTGTTGGCCAGCGCCACCAAGGGGGCCGAGCGCGACAAGGTGCAGGCCATCATTGCCGAACTGGCGGCCGAACACCGCAAGGTCGAGGCCGCGTGGGCCAAGCTGGAGCCCAAGCTCAAGGCACTTGCCAAGGGGCACGAGGCCGAAGTGGACGGCGCAGAGATCACGGCGCTGGTCGAGACCTACCAGGCCCACGCGCGCTACGAGGAAGAGGTCTTCCTGCCGTTGTCGCAGGCCATCCTGGGGCGCAACAGCAACCACCTGGCGGCACTGGGCGTGTCATTGCACATGCGTCATGCCATGCCGCAGGTGATGCAGCGATTCGCCGGCCGTATCTGAAATGAAGGCCCTCAGCGGGCTGGACGGTGCCTTCCTTCACTTGGAGACGCCGGAGACGCCGATGCACGTGGCGTCGCTGCACCTGTTCGACCTGCCGCGCGGCTACCGGGGCGACTTCCACGCCGAAATCAAGCGCCTGATGCGCGGGCGGCTGCGCCTGGCGCCGGTGTTCACGCGCAAGCTGGCGCCGATGCCGCTGCAGTTTGCCAACCCAGTGTGGGTCAAGGAAGACAAGATCGACCTCGACTATCACGTGCGGCGGGTCACGCTGGCGAAGCCGGGCACGCGGGCGCAATTCGAAGACTGCGCCGGCCGTCTGCATGCGGAACTGCTGGACCGCAGCCGACCGCTGTGGCAACTGGTGATCATCGACGGCCTGCAAAGCGGCCAGGCCGCCTACTACTTCAAGGTGCATCATGCGGTGGTCGACGGTCAATCGGGCGTGATGCTGGCGCAGGCGCTGTTCGATGTGACGCCCAAGCCGCGGCGCATCGCGGCGGGCAAGGCCGCCTTGGCTGAACACCCCGGCATGGCCGAACTGGCGGCCGCTGCGCTGAAACACGACGTCGGCCAGTACATCAAGCTGGTGCGGCATCTGCCCGAGGTGGTGAAGACACTGGCCGGCTTGTTTGGCGGCACGCCCGGTCGCGGCAAGGGCGCGCTGGCGCAGAACGCCGCATTCGGCCCGAAGACCGAGTTGAACCAGCCGATCACCGGCCAGCGCGGTTTTGCCGGCGCATCCATTCCCCTGGACACATTGAAGACGCTGGCTGCGGCACACGACGCCAAGCTCAACGACGTGGTCATGGCCTTGTGCAGCGGCATGCTGCGGCGCTATCTGGCGCGACACGGCGGCGTGCCGAAGAAGCCGTTGATCGCGGCCATGCCGATCTCGCTGCGTGAAGCCGGCAACACCGAGTACACCACCCAGGCGACGATGGCCGTGGTCAACCTGAACACGCACATCGCCGACCCGGTGAAGCGGCTGGTGGCCATCCGCGACGCCGCGGGCGCCGTGAAAGCCGTGGCCAAGCGTGCCAAGGGCCTGATGCCCACCGACTTCCCGACCATCGGCGTGCCCTGGGTGATGCATGGCCTGGCCACGCTGTACGGCCGATCGGGTCTGAGCAAGGCCATGCCCCCGCTGGCCAACGTGGTCATCTCCAACGTGCCGGGCCCGCAGATGCCGCTGTATGCCGCCGGCGCGCGCATGGTCAGCTACTGGCCGATGTCGATCGTCGAGCACGGCTTGGGGCTGAACATCACCGTGCTGAGCTACGCCGGGTCGATGGACTTCGGCTTCACCACGGCGCTCAACGTGGTGGGCGATGCGAGGGAACTGTCGGCGGCGCTGGCGGAGTCGCTGGCTGAATTGCAGGCCCGCTGCGCGCCTGTGCCGCGCGCAAGGTCTCGCGCGGCACGCACGGTGGCCTGAGCGCAACCCCTGCTGTGCCCGCACTGCCGGTGTGCCTCAGGCCGGCTACATTGGTGTTGCCAGGCCCTGCCAGCCACGTGCCCGAAGGAGACCCAAGCCATGCAAAGACGCCGCCGCCTGCTCGTTGCCGCCAGCGCCCTGCTGGGCGCGCTGACCGTCGCCCAGGCGCAGACGGCCTGGCCGGGCAAGCCGGTGCGCGTGCTGCTGCCGTTCCCGCCCGGCGGGCCCAGCGACATGGTCATCCGGCTGGCGGCCGAGAAGATGCAGATCGCGCTGAAGCAGCCGATCGTCATCGACAACAAGCCGGGCGCCGGCGGCAACCTGGGCAGCGCCGAGGTGGCCCGCGCCGCACCCGACGGCAGCACCTGGCTGTGGGGGACCGATACGCTGGTCACCGTCAATCCGCACGTCTACAAGCAGCTGGGCTTCAAGGTCGAGGACCTGCAGCCGGTGACCCTCGGCACCACCTTCAGCCAGACGCTGGTGTGCAACCCGGCACTGGGCGTGAAGACGCTGAACGAACTGATCGCCAAGGCCAGGGCCGAGAAGCTGAGCTATGCCTCGGGTGGCGCTGGCGTGCCCGGGCACCTGTCGATGGAACTGCTGCAGTCGATGGCCGGTTTCGAGATGGTGCACGTGCCCTACAAGGGCCCGGCGCCGGCCACGCAGGACGTCGTCGGCAACCAGGTGCCCTGCGGTCTGCTGGCCGGGCCGACCGTGCTGCCGCATGTGCGCAGCGGCAAACTGGTGGCGCTGGCGGTGTCGGGCCAGGCCCGCTCACCGACCTTGCCCGACGTGCCCACGATCGCCGAGGCTGGCGTGCCAGGCTATGCGGCCGACTTTTCGCTGGTGATGTTCGCACCGCGCGGCACGCCGCAGCCGATCATCGAGCAGTTCCGCCAGGCTTTCGTCGATGCGCTGAAGGCGCCCGACGTGACCGAGAAGTTGCGCGCCAGCGATCAGGTGGTCGTCGGCAGTACCTCGGCGCAGGCGGCGGCTGTGCTGGCAGCCGACTCGAAGAAGTGGGGAGACGTGGCGCGGCACATCAAGCTGGGCTTGGATTGATCGGCTGAAGTCGACCGCGGACGCTGGCTACCTGGGGTCGCGGATGAGCACTGCCCGCGACGCGGGCAAGTGATTTGAATGTCTTGGCATAGCGGGCCGCAGCGGAGCCGCCGGCCGATTTCTTGACCCTCTGCGTACCGTCTACAGTGGCGCGAGGCCCTATGAAATCGGGCTGACCGCCTCTGGCTGACACTCACGCGTCGAGACACACCTCCCGATTGGGGAGGTGCTCCACACGTCCATGCACGAACGCAGATTGCTTCGGCGACTCTTTGGTCTGCATCAGGGCTTCGGCGCGCATGGGCCGATGGTTGCCGCATCGCAGTAGTAGACGCGGATGCGATTCGTCTCGAAGTCGTCGACGTCCTTCGCAGGCGTATTACAAGTGCCCGCGGTAATGCGCAACGTTACCGGCCCCGATGTTCCGACCGTTGCCACATCGAAATCGAACGTCGATGACGACCATTCGCCAGTAGCGCTGGAGTCGCCGCCGGGCTGACTTTGCTTGACAACCCCGCCACTATCAACCATCGCTATGGTGTTCTTGCAAGTGGGCGCGATCGTTGTCTGCCAACCCTTGGCGTCCAGCACAACCGTAGCCCGGGTCCAGCCCGGATTGGCCTGCAGCTTGGTAGGCCAATCGGCGATCGGGAAGTCCGCAGACAGCCCAACCGCGTCCGTCTGGAACTGCGAGTTGATGGTCCCATCGAAGATGCCGTCACCGATATGCGTCACCACATCGCCATTGCCAGGAAGGCTGGTGTTGGTGGCCAGTGGGCGCAGGGCCACGGCTCCGTTGCATGTCGTACCACCCGTTGTAACCGGGCACGTAAATTGGCCCGGCTCGTAGCCTGCTTTGATCACTGAAGCGGCTACCTGCGTCAGCCCGGTTACGTCCGCTGCCTTGATGTCCAGCGGAACGCACTTTCCATCTGCTCCAGTCGTGGTGCTGGGGCTGGGATTGATGCCTTCGATATTGAAGGTGACCACGGCGCCTTCCACGAGAGCAGCTGCCGTATCGATAACCGTGCAGGTAACTCGGAAGGTGTCCAAGGGAACTATCACTCCACCGCCTGCACCGTCGTCATCGTCACCACCGCCGCTGCCGCAGGCCGCAATCAAGGTTGAAAGAGCCACGGCGCCGAGAAGCCGGGTGAACGCAATAACGGGGTACTTCATGGTCTTCCTCTTGAACGTGCAAGCCAAAGCCTGCCAATGCGAAATCAACCTGGGGTAGTCGGCTTGGCCTACAAGCTCAACAACTTTGGCACGGATCGAACCACGATCCACGGACCCAACCAAAACCGCGAGCGAACGACGACATCAACTGCGTTTGTCCGCAATGCTCGAGTCAAGTTCCCTGATTCTACTTGTGGCGCAATGGCTCGCGGTCCGGCAGCGACGCCATGCGCCACCGACATGGGGGGTGCGAAGCATCAATTCGCGGTCGAATACGTAAGTGTTTGCATCCGGGCCCTGCGTGTCGGCAACTAGGGCAGTCACCAGCAAGCCGCGCAAGATGGGCCTGACGCTATTGCTGACGTGGGATGCAGTCGCGGCCCTCGGCGCCGCAGAAGTACACGCGCATCCGGTTGATCTCGAAATCATCCAAGTCCGCGCCCCGGCAAGTACCGGCGGAAATCACCACTTTGGCAGTCAACATGCCGACCTGACTGACCTGGAACACAAAGGGCTCGGGCTCCCTGAGGCCGCCACTCCAATAGCCCTGGTCCGACGAGTTGCCACCGGCAATTGCCACCGAGCCCGCATCTCCAACCAAGGCAATGGTGTTGCCCGGGCAGATCGATGTCTGCCAGCCCTTGTGATCGAGCACCACGGTGGCCCGGGTTATCCCTTCCTTCTTGACCTGGACGTCCCAATCGGCAATCGGGAACTCAAGCGCCGCGCCATCAGGTACTTTCTTCTGTAGTTGCGAATTCGGCTGCCCCTGGAAGTTTGAATCGCCAATGTGCCAAACCGTGTCGCTCCCGAGCGGAATGCTCACGTTGCCGGCCAGCACGATCAGTCTGACCTCGGCCTTGCAACTGACCTCCGTCTTCGAGAAGCCATAACAGATCAGGGTCTGGGGCTCATACCCTGCCTTGACCACAGTCCCCGCAGGCAGGTCGACCCCGCTCACCTCGGCCAGTGGCATGTCCAGTTTGCAGGTGCCATCTGAACCGGTTTGCGTTTCGTACTTCTTGTTGACCCCGGATGCGTCCGTGGTCTGGAAACTGACAGTGGCTCCCGCAACGGCACCCTGGTCCGAGGTGACCGTACAGTTGATGCGAGCCAAGCCAGCGGGGGGCGGGTCGTCCGAAGAATCGCCGCCGCCGCACGCGGCAACCACCGACGCGATTGCTAAGACTCCCAGAAGGCGAGTGAGTGCAAATGCAGGGCATTTCATGTTTGCTGCTTCCTATACAGGCAAGGCATGCATGGCGACCAGGAAATGCCCATGCAAACCCCAAGTCCCCACCCACCTGACCAAGCCTAGGACCCTGGGTTGAGGCGACGAATCCAGAACAGTTCCCGTGCATGGCAAAGGCCCATCGTACTGATACCTGTGACCTGCACGGTGCATTGCCGATGCTACCCGTGGCTCCACGGGCCTGGGTCCGACGGCAGCGCGATCTTTCCACTCATGTCGGGGGAAAAGGGCCAAGTGGCCAAGGAATGCGCCGACCGCGCCTTGGCCTGCGCGAGAAGAGTTTGGCGGTCGATTTGTCGCACTGATTGGACGCAGATCGCCCGGCATCGATCACCCGGGGGCTGAACGGCCCCTATGCGCGCCATCAAGTGAGTGGACACTTCCGTAAAAGGCAACTGACCAAGGGGCACAGCCTGGCACTCGCGTGTGGCGTGATGGATTCTTCAGGGTGAAAACGGCGGCGCGGCGCGGCGCAGCGCCGCTGACGCCCGCAGCGCGCCGACCGCAATGCCGTTCCAGTTTCGCAGGCGCACGTCGCTGAGGGCTCGCATCAAGTCGGCCTCGGTTCCGTCCAGCGTCACATGCGCTTCGATCAGCGCCGCCATCACCACCTCGGCCGCGCGCGCGTTGTTGCCGTCGTCGATCTTCACGGCCACGCCCAGGCCACGGCCGGGCAGTGCGGCGCAGTACACACCTTCGGCGCCGACCTTGCAGAACACGCGTTCGCCCAGGCGCTGCATGACACGCGTGTCGAAGCGGTCGGTGCCGCCGACCATGAACGGGGCCTTCGCCACTGCCTCGCGCAGGCGTCGCGCGGCCCGTGCGTGGCCTTCGCTCAACCCGACGCCGGTGCCGACGCGCGCGAAGGCCCGCGCCAGGTGCTGCAGCGGGATGCCGAAGGTCGGGATCGAACAGCCGTCGATGCCCTGCGGCGCGGTCGACAGGTCCCAGCCGGTGGTCGTCTGCAGCGCCTGCGTCACCTCGCGCATCACCGGGTGCTCGGCCTTGACATAGCCCCTGGCATAGTCGTACAGCGGCCGGCCGCCCGCCATGCGGCAGGCCAGGCAGAGGAAGCCGGCATGCTTGCCCGAGCAGTTGTTGTGCAGGGATCTGGGCGTCTCGCCGCGCGAGGCCATCTCGCGCTGGAAGGCCTCGCGGTAGGGCCAGTGCGCGCCGCATTCCAGAGCCCGCAGGTCCACCCCGGCCTTGGCCAGCATGCCGGCCGCGGTCGCCACATGGGCCGGCTCGCCGTTGTGCGAGGCGCAGGCCAGCGCCAGTTCCTCGTCCGTCAGCTGCAGCGCTTCGGCCGCGCCGCTGGCCACCAGCGGCAGGGCCTGCAGCACCTTGACGGCCGAGCGCGGAAAGATCGGCCGCTGCGTGTCGCCGAGGGCCAGCACCACGCCGCCGTCGGCATCGACCACCGCCAACGCGCCACGGTGTTCGGACTCGACCGCGTTGCCGCGGCGGACCTCGACCAGTACTGGATTCATCTCCCGTGCTCCTGCTGACCCACCAGAGCCGACTGTAATCGGCGCGCCCCGACAATCGCCGCGATGAACCCCACCCCCACGACCGGCATGCGCTGCCTCGGCGTCGACTTCAGCAGCCGGCCCAGTCGGCGCAAGCCGGTGCTGCTGGCGGAGGGGCGGCGCCATGGCGCCGTGCTGCGTCTGGACCGCTTGGTCGCGCTGCCCACGCTGGACGGCTTGGCCCAAGCACTGCACGAGCCGGGACCCTGGGTCGGCGGTTTCGATTTCCCTTTCGGCCTGCCGCGCGAACTGGTCGAGGCGCTGCGCTGGCCACGGCAATGGCTGCCACTGATGCGCCACTACCAGGTGCTGCAGCGTGCCGAGATCCGCGCGACCTTCAAGGCCTTCTGCGATGCACGACCGGCAGGCGCCAAATTCGCGCACCGCGCCTGCGACCGGCCGGCCGGATCCAGCCCGTCGATGAAGTGGGTCAACCCCCCCGTGGCCTACATGCTGCAGGCCGGCGTGCCGCTGCTCATCGATGCCGGCGTGCACCTGCCGGGCCTGCATGCCGGCGACCCCGGGCGCGTCGCGCTTGAAGCCTACCCGGGACTGCTGGCGCGCGAGCTGATCGGCTCGCGCTCCTACAAGGCCGACGATGCGGCGCGGCAGACTGCGCCCCGCCTGATCGCACGCAAGGACATCGTGGCCGCGCTGGAGCAGGGCCGCACGCGCCTGGGGCTGCGGCTGAAGTTGTCGCCGGCGCAGCACGAGCGCCTGGTCGAGGATGCCAGCGGCGACAGCCTGGATGCAGTGCTTTGCCTGATGCAGGCCGCCTGGGCCAGCGAGCGGCCGGGCTACGGCCTGCCGTCGACCATCGACCCGCTGGAGGGCTGGATCGTCAGTGCGTGATCATGCTCAATTGCCTTGCAGGCCGCGCCCTCGCAGAGCTCGAACGCCTCAGTCAGCCTTGAACCCGGACGCCTTGACCACCGGCGCCCAGCGCTCGCTGTCGCGCTTCATCAGCGCCGCCAGGTCGGCCTGCGTGCCGCCGGTGGGTTCCAGCCCCAGCTTGGCAAAGCGCTCGCGCAGTTCGGGCGCGGCCAGCGCGCGGTTGATGGCGGCATTCAGCTGGCGCAGCGTGACCTCGGGCGTTCGCGCCGGCGCGTAGATCGCGAACCAGCTGCTGCCTTCCACGCCCTTCAGCCCCGACTCGGCGAAGGTCGGCACCTCCGGCAGCAGCGCGGCACGCTTCGCGCCGGCGCTGGCCAGGATGCGGATCTTGCCGGCGCGCTGCAGTTCGATCTGGTCGACCAGCGTGTCGATGGCCGAGCTGACCTGGTTGCCCATCAGCGAGGTCATCAGCGGGCCACCGCCGTTGTAGGGCACGTGGATCAGGTCGAGCCCGGCGTCGCGGCCGATCATCACGCCGAAGAAGTGCGGCAGGCTGCCCGGCCCTGGCGTGCCGAAGTTGGCCTGCGCCGGGTTGGCCTTCCACCAGTCCACCAGTTCGGCCACCGTCTTGGCCGGGTGCGCCGCATTCACCGACAGGCCGAACTGGAAGTTGGCCACCGCAGCCACCGGCGCGAAGTCGGCGTGCGGGTCGTAAGTCAGCTTCGAGAACACCAGCGGCGCCAGGATCGGCACGACGATCGGCGCGATCATGATCGTGCTGCCGTCGGCCGGCGCGTTCTTCAGCAGTTCGGCGGCGATGCGCCCGCCGGCGCCGGGCTTGTTGTCGACCACGACGTTCTGCTTCAGCTCGTCCTTCATGCGCTCGGCCAGCAGGCGACCGGCAATGTCGGCCGAGCCGCCCGGTGCAAAGCCGACCAGCAGCCGTACCGGCTTGTCGACCTGCGCCGTCGCGCTGCCGGCCAGCGTGGCCAGGCTCAGCAGCAGGGCGTTCAACAACAGGGTGGTGCGCATGCGGGCTCCAGCAAGGGCTTCGGGGCAACCATTGTTCAACAACGCCCGAAGGCCGAGGCTGCGTGTTTGTGCCAAGACGCCACCGACAATCGCCATGCCCTTGAGCATGGACAAGCCGCCAACGCCCGACGCCGCCTTCGATGCCTGGTTCCAGGCGCGGGGCTGGAGCGTTTTCGACTTCCAGCGCGAGGTCTGGGCGGCCATGCGCGAAGGCCGCAGCGGGCTGCTGCACGCCACCACCGGCAGCGGCAAGACCTATGCGGTGTGGCTGGGTGCGTTGCAACGCGCAGAACTCGTCGAACTGACCGGAACCCGCCCCCTCCTGGAGGGGGCGGGCTGGGGTGGGGGAGCGGTACGAAAGGCGGCGCCAGCCAAAGCACTGCATGTGCTTTGGCTGACGCCGATGCGCGCACTGGCCGCCGACACGGCGCGCGCGCTGCAGCAACCGCTGGCCGATCTGGCGCCGCAGTGTCGCGTGGGCCTGCGCACCGGGGACACGCCCGCAGCCGAGCGCGCGCGCCAGGACCGCCGCCTGCCCACGGCACTGGTGACCACGCCCGAATCGCTGACGCTGCTGCTGACACGCGAACGCGCGCGCGAGGACTTCGCGGCGCTGCAGGTGGTGATCGTCGATGAATGGCATGAGCTCATCGGCAACAAGCGCGGCGTGCAGGTGCAGCTGGCGCTGGCGCGGCTGCGCCTGTGGAACCCGCAGCTTCTGGTGTGGGGGCTGTCGGCCACGCTGGGCAACCTGGACGAGGCGCAGCAAGCACTGCTCGGCCCGCGCCACAGTGGCGCTGCGCTGCGGGTACAGGGCCGGCTGGACAAGCCGCTGCAGGTCGACACGCTGCTGCCGCACGAGCCAGGGCGCTTCTCCTGGGGCGGGCATCTGGGCGCACAGATGCTGCAGCCGGTGGTCGACGAGATCGAGCGCTCGTCGACGACGCTGGTCTTCACCAACGTGCGCTCGCAGGCCGAGACCTGGTACCAGCTGCTGCTCAACGCACGGCCCGACTGGGCCGGCAGCCTCGCGCTGCACCACGGTTCGCTCGACAAGAGCGTGCGCGAATGGGTCGAGGCGGGCCTGAAGGCCGGCAGCTTGCGCGCGGTGGTGGCCACCTCGTCGCTGGACCTGGGCGTGGACTTCCTGCCGGTCGAACGCGTGCTGCAGATCGGCAGCGCCAAGGGCGTGGCCCGGCTGCTGCAGCGCGCCGGGCGCAGCGGCCACCAGCCGGGCCGCGTCAGCCGCGTCACGCTGGTGCCGACGAACACACTGGAACTGGTGGAAGCGGTGGCCGCGCGCCGCGCCGCGCTGGCCGGGCGTGTGGAAGCGCGCGAAGCCCCGGACGCGCCGCTGGACGTGCTGGTGCAGCACCTGGTGAGCATGGCCCTGGCTGGCGGTTTCGAGGCCGAGGCGATGTTCCGCGAGCTGCGCGGCACCTGGAGCTACCGCAAGATGTCGCGCGAAGCCTTCCAGTGGGCGCTGGACTTCGTGGTGCGTGGCGGCAGCAGCCTGCAGGCCTACCCCGAGTACCACCGCGTCGTGCTGCAGGACGGCCGCTACCGCGTGACCAGCCGCGGCATCGCGCTGCGCCATCGGCTGCAGGTGGGCACCATCGTCGCCGATGCCTCGATGCAGGTGAAGTGGCTCAGCGGCGGCACGCTCGGCACGGTGGAGGAATCCTTCATCGCGCGACTGAAGAAGGGCGACTGCTTCGTCTTCGGCGGCCGGGTACTGGAGTATGTGCGCACGCAGGACATGGCGGCCTATGTGCGCAAGGCCACCCGCACGCGCGGCATCGTGCCGGCCTGGAGCGGCGGGCGCATGCCGCTGTCCAGCGAGCTGGCCGACGCCACGCTGCGCGTGCTGGACGGCTGCGCGCAGGGCGACTGGCTCGAGCCGGAGCTGCAGTCGGCGCAGCCGATGCTGCAGGCACAGCTGCGGCTGTCGAAGCTGCCGACGCCGAAGACGCTGCTGGTCGAGCGCTTCCGCTCGCGCGAGGGGCACCACCTGTTCATCTACCCTTTCGCCGGGCGGCTGGTGCACCTGGGGCTGGCCTCGCTGCTGGCCTGGCGCTTCAGCCGGGGTGCGCCCAACAGCTTCAGCCTCAGCGTCAACGACTACGGCTTCGAGCTGCTGGCCGCCGACGAGCCGGCGCTGGACAGGCTGCACACGCGCGCGCTGTTCGACGAGGCCGAGCTGCTGGCCGACGTGCTGGCCAGCCTGAACAGCGGCGAGCTGGCGCAGCGGCGCTTTCGCGAGATCGCGCGTGTGGCCGGCCTGGTGTTCAGCGGCTACCCCGGCGCGCCAAAGAGCACGCGCCAGCTGCAGGCCTCGTCGAGCCTGTTCTTCGAGGTCTTCCGCAAGTACGACCCCGGCAACCGCCTGCTTGGCCAGGCCGAGGCCGAGGTGCTGTCGCAGGAACTGCAGATCGCAAGGCTGCGCACGGCGCTGAAGCGCATGCGCAAGCTTCGCCTGGACTTCGTCGAGCTGGCCACGCCCAGCCCCTTCAGCCTGCCGCTGATGGTCGAGCGCTTCCGCGAGCAGCTGACGACCGAGAAGCTGGCCGACCGGCTGGCGCGCATCCTGAAGGACGCCGAGGCGGCGCTGCAGGTCCCGGCAAGTCCGCCAGGGCGCCGGCGCCGATCCGGAGCGGGTTGAGCAGCGCACCAGGCCGAAGTCTGCCGGGCGGCCACGGCCCGTTGAATCCGCTCGCCCGCAGGCCACGTCAATGGCACGGCGCGCAGAGTGCGCACGGGTTGTTCCTGGCCCAACGCGGGCCGATCGAGGGAAAGGTCACGCCCGTGCGAGGGCCTGCTGTCGCAGAATGCCAGCCATGAGGCTTCTCTGGATCGCATTGATGTGCCTGTGTGGCGTGGGCTCGGGCCTGGCCGCAAGCCCCGCAATGAACTCGCTGCAAGGCACGGTGGTGCGTGTCACCGACGGCGACAGCCTGTGGCTGGAGCCCTCGCCGCCGGGCGCGCCAGTGGAACTGCGGCTGCAGGACATCGATGCGCCGGAGATCTGCCAGCCCTGGGGTCCGGAGGCCAAGCGTGCCTTGCAGGACCTGGTGCTGAACAAGGCGGTCAGTGTGCGTGTCAGCGGCCGTGACACCCACGGCCGTACCCTCGGTACGCTTTACCTGGACTCGCTCAACGTCAACAAGACGCTGGTGCAGGACGGTCATGCCTGGAGCAGCCGCTACAAGTACGACCGCGGGCCCTACGTGGCCGACGAGCGCATGGCCAAGGCGCTGTCGCGCGGCTTCAATACCGATGCCGGCGCGGTGATGCCCCGGGACTTCCGCCGCACCCATGGACCGTGCCAGAGCGCGGACACGCTCAACGCGGTGGCACCGGCCGCGCCGGTGCCACCGGCGACAACGACCGCGCCGATCGTCGCGCCCAAGCCGGTGGCGCTGCCTGCGCCCGCCGCCGCCACGGCCTACCGCTGCGACGGCCGCACCCATTGTTCGCAGATGCGCTCGTGCGCGGAAGCCACGTACTTCCTGAAGAACTGCCCCGGCGTCAAGATGGACGGCAACAACGACGGCGTGCCCTGCGAGCGGCAGTGGTGCCGGCCGTAGCCGGGCGCTGCCTCAGGTCGCGGTCGACCTCCAGCGGCCGGTGACCGGCAGCGCCTCGTCGGCGCCGGGCCATGGCGGCAGCGTCACCGCCACCGCGCGCAGCGTCGCGCCGCCCAGGCAGCGAAACTGGAAATCGGTGCCCAGCGGAATGCTCAGGCACAGCCTCGGCTGCAGGCTGACCACAGCCTCGCCGACGGCATCGCGGCGCCACATTTCGTCCTCGCCAGACAGCACGTACCAGAGCTCCTCGACGCTGCGGTGGCGCACCGGCGTCGACACCTGGCCCGGCTCGAGCTCGAACACCGCCATGCTGCCGCTTTGCAGGCGCAACAGCACCTGCACGCGCGCGCCGTCGGGCGCGCCCACGCTGAGGGCCTGGCTCTCGTGCAGCGTGCCGAAGCGGCTGTCCTCAGGCACGGCGCACATAGCCGGGCGCGGGCGGATCACCGGCCTGCGAACCGTAGCGCACGGTGCTGGGGTAATACTCGGCGCCGAGCTGCACCTTGCCGGCGCTGTCGTCACCGGCCACCGCGGCGATGTAGGCCAGCATCATGTCAGTGCCGGCTGACACACCGGCTGCGGTCCACACCGTGCTGTCGCGCACGAAGCGCTCCTCCTGCACCTGCACGTCGCCCAGTTCGCGCAGCGCCTTCAGTACCGACCAGTGCGTGGTGGCTCGACGGCCCGACAGCAGCCCGGCCGCATGAAGCACGAAGGCACCGCTGCATACCGACATCAGCACTTGGCCATGAGCGGCCTGGGTGCGCACGAAGTCCAACAGCACCGGGTTGTTCACCTCTTGCCGCGTGCCCTTGCCGCCGGGCACGAGCAGTGCGTCCAGCGGCGGACAGGCGGCGAAGTCGCAGTGCGGAAGTACCCGCATGCCTTTGGCGCACTCCACCGGCCCGGTGGTTTGCGCCACCAGCAGGCATTCCGGCGGGCCGTCGGCATACTGGCTCCACATGCGCAGCATCTCCCAGGGCCCGACGAAGTCGAGCTCCTCGGCGCCAGGGAACAACAGGATGCCGAAACGTCGTGGGGTCATTGCAGGCGCTTCGCGTGGACGGTGGTCATCATTGTGGCCGGGCAGGCTTCTCGTTCAGGCTGTCCAGGAAGGCGAGCAGGTCCTCGGTCTCCTGGGGGGTGAGTTTCAACGGCACCAGCAGCCGCTCGCCATCGGCATGCAGCCGCTCCTCGTTCAGCTCGGAGTAGTGGCGCAGCACCTCGCGCAGCGTGCCTGCGCTGCCGTCGTGGAAATAGGGCGCCGTCAGCCGCAGGTTGCGCAGCGACGGCACCTTGAACTCGCCGTAATGGCGGTGCTCCAGCGCGACATGTCCGGTGCTCGTGGCGGTGCTTCTCGTCGGGTCGTCGTTGAAGGGGCCGAGCAGGTTGTAGCGGCTGGCCTGCAGCTTGCGGATGCCGCCGTGGCGGCCCGGGTCCACCCGGCCGGGCTCGGCAAAGTGCGGCAGCCCCAGGTCGTGGAACTCGCCATTGCTGAAGCTGGGCCCCAGATGGCGGGTTGAGCAGCGGCCGCGGCCGAGAAACAGCGCCAGCCCGCGTTGCGCCGCCTGCGGGTAACGCGCCGCGGCTTCGCGGTCGCCGCGCGCCACCGCGTCGCGGAAGTCGTCGAAGGGCGTGCGAGCGCTGCGCAGCGTGGCCTGCCAGGCGGCCAGCGCCTTGG
>Ga0105097_10000624_pt1 | contig 16262 bp, 10 predicted proteins | sample PPLLak12cMay2015_FD_87035 | JGI IMG/M metagenome (GOLD analysis project Ga0105097, IMG submission 87035) | Freshwater sediment microbial communities from Prairie Pothole Lake near Jamestown, North Dakota, USA - PPLs Lake P7 Core (1) Depth... | ecosystem: Environmental > Aquatic > Freshwater >... | reverse complement strand
GCGTTCCATTGTCCGTCAGCGTAGCGCTCAGATCAACTGTGCCGCCATACGCGCCAGTGGCCGCAGCAACGGTCAACGTGGTGGCAGTGTCTCCGGCCACTGCCACATTGGCATCGGCCAGGAGAAGAACCGCGAAAAGTCCTGCCGCCAGCACCACCAGCAGCGACAATGCGAGTGCTGTGAAACGCCTGTGGTTCCTCTGCATTTTACAGTGCGAAGTATACCATGAGTGCGCAAATCATTGACAGCCTAATCTCGCTTTAGTCACGTTGTGTTGAAAGGGACAACTGCTCGTTGGATACTTCCAGCGGTAGACGATTCTAGTGAAGCCACCATGTAGACCGTGAATAGGAAAAGCCGTTAGCACTGCGCGGATGTAGTGCTAACGGCCAATCCGCCTGTGGACGCATGCTTGCACCGGCCTGCCGCCGGGCTTCGGTCAGCAGCTATGCCGCTTCCTGCCAGTCCTTCGCACTAGCTTCCAACGTGAAGCGGAACGTGGCGCCGTGGCCCGGCTCCGATTCGATCCAGATACGCCCGCCATGTGCTTCGACCAGCCTGCGGCACACCAGCAAGCCCAGCCCGGCTCCCTTGGTGTGATCCAGCAGTTGGTTGCTGAGTTGCTGGAACGGCTTGAACAGCTTGTCTTGATCCTCCTTGGAGATACCGGGTCCGTGATCGCTGACGGAGACAACCAGATGCCCCTCATCGCGGGTGGCGGACACGGTTATGTCGCTGCCTTCCGGTGAGTACCGCGCGCCGTTTTCCAGGAGGTTATACAGTATGCGCTCCAGCCTCAATTGATCCGCGGAGACCGGAGGCAGCTTCCGGGGCAGATCCACGACGAACTTGTGCTTGGGTGATTGACGCTCGATGCTCCCTACCACCTTGTGCACCGCCTTTGCCAGGTTCAACGGCTCGACGTGGAGGAACAGACGGTTGGCCTGAGCCCTGGACAGTTCAAGAAGATTGCCGACGAGATGGGACAGTTGCTCTGCTTCAAGAGCGGCGTCCAGGAGGAGTTGGCGCGTCTCTTTCTGCGAGAGTCGCGGTCCCTCCGAGATGGCGGTGTGGAGAGAACCAATGATGACGGTCAGGGGACTGCGAAGCTCATGCGACACCAGGCCGATGAATTCGTCTTTCATCTCGTCTATCTTCCGCCGGTCAGCAATATCGCGGAAGTAGATGATGGTCTGGATGTCGGCTGTATTCGGCGGTGCCACCCTGACCAGTTTGGCCCAGACCGGCAAGGCCTGTCCGTTGTGGCGCAGTATCTCAGTCTCCAGTTCCATGAACTCTCCCTGGGCTAGGTGAGCTCTGTAGTCTGGCTCGGCGTCGAGGTCCTTTCTGGTTCCCAACAGTCTGGCCTCCCTGCCGCGGAGTTGCTCCTTGTTATACCCCAGCATTCTACAGAGACCCGGGTTGCAGTCAGTGATGATCCCTCGACTGTCAATGGACAACACGCCATCAGGTGAGACCTCCACCAACGTACGGTATTTCTCCTCCGAGACGCGAAGCGCGTCTTCCGCGGCCTTCCTCTGGCTGATGTCCCTGGTGACACCCAGAAGCCCGACAGGAGTTCCCCGTTCATCGCGGAGGAAAGTCACCTTCTCCTCAGCCCAGACGGTGGATCTGTCTTTGCGCCGTATTTCCACCTCCAGAGTCCAATGATCCGATTGGCGCTCTTGCGGTACACCGGCAGCATTCTGCTGGTCCGCCAGGGTCTTCATGCCGCGCTCCAGGGAATCCGCCGTCAGCAGGTCCTCAACGGTCAGCTTGCCTAGTTCCTCCGCAGCATAGCCCACCAGCGCCGTTGCGGAAGGGCTCATGTAAGTGATATTGGTTTGCAGGTCGGTGGTCCAAATCACGTCCGTTATGTTCTCGGCCACCAGTCTGTAGCGTTTCTCACTCTCCAACAAGGCGGAGTCCATCCGCTTCCGCTCCAGGACGTTGGAGAACATCTCCGCGACCAGCCTGAGGAGCATGATCGTCTCCACGTCCCAGGTCTTCCTGTTATGTGTCGAGCTGAGGCCGAGGAAGCCGACGGCAGTGCCCGCCTGGACCATCGGGACCACAATCACCGATTGGACTCCCTGGCTTTGCAGCAGGGCTTTTTCGGCTTCCGCTGCGGCCGGCAAGTCCGCGGGATCAGGCATGTGAACGTACTCTGCCGCCTTGACCTTGTCGACCAACCACGGGAGGCTGTCGGCCCTCACGGAATCGAGTCTGCCAATCAAAGGTTCGATCCTCTTGGAACACCATTCATGCGCCAGGGACATCTCGGTTGCATCTTCATTGAACACGAAGATGTAGCTGCGATCCACCTCAGTGAAGACTGAAATCGACTCCAGAGCGTTCTGAATGCCCTGGTCCATATACTCCGTGGAAATACCTATGAACGCCGTGGATATCTCGGTGATCAGAGTCTCCAACTGTATGCGGTGTTCCAGTTCGATCTCCGCCATACGGCGGTCCGTGATGTCACGGGCTACGCCCAATATCCCTACGGGCTGTCCACCGGCGTCTCGCAGGAAGTCTATCTTGATTTCCGCCCAGATCGTTCCTCCATCTTTCTTTAGCATTTCCACGCTCGCCGTGCGCGCTGCTGCCGGAAGTTCTGTCCGTGCCTTCGCCCTGGAAAGTGCCCGCGGGAAGGATTTCAACACGAACTCTCTCGAATCATGGGCCACCCAGCCATCGATATTCCGGGACAAGGTCTCTTCCGGTGTATAACCGGTCAGTTGCACGACTGAAGGGCTGACGTATGTCAGCCGCATCTCCAGGTCCGCGGTAAATATGACATCTGATGCGTTCTCAGCTAGCAGACGGTAGCGGAGTTCACTCTCCCGCAGGGCCTCTTCCATCCGTCTGCGGGCAGTGATGTCTCTGAAGTTGACGACTATGCCCTTCATCCGGGTGTCATGCAGGAGATTGCGGCCGGAGGCTTCGATAACGTGCCATGACCCGTCCCGGTGCAAGTAGCGCACCGACAGGTCTTCAATCGCAGAACCAGGCTGGCTCTTCAGAAGCTCAAATTTGGCCGCCAGCATTGCGATGTCATCCGGATGGATGGCCATGTCGCCGAGAGACTTCCCCATCCATTCTTCGGGAGTGTATCCGGTCACCGTGGCCAGGGAGGGGCTTTCGTAGACTACGCCGAAGTTCTCATCCACGATGGTAATCGCGTCACGGGCATTCTCAATGATGGTGCGGAAGCGTTCCTCGCTGGCCTTCAGTGCCTCGTCAGCCTTCTTGCGATCCGTGATGTCGTGCAGGGTGACCACAATCCCCTCGACGCCGCCATCGCGCAAAACTGTGCGGGCAGTCGCTTCCATCATGCGCCACGAGCCGTCTTTGTGCCGAAGTCGTAGCTCATCGATACGCATGGGGCCAGCACCCGGATTGCCCATCAACTTGCCGAAAGCCTCAGTCGCTTTCAGAAAGTCGTCCGGATGGACGCGCTCGAACGGATGTTCACCGATGCGTTCCTCGGGACTGAGTCCCAAGATGGGGCTTGTGGCAGGACTCTCGTACGAGATGACTGCGTTCCGGTCGAGCAGCACAATCATGTCTGAAGAGTTCTCCGCGATTGCCCGGAATCTCTCCTCGCTTTCTCTCAACGCCTGGTCCGCCTTGATGCGCTCGGTCACATCGCGGTAGTTGATGACGAGGCCATTGACCTTCGGGTCTCCGAGAAGGTTCCGGACAGTCCCTTCGAGGAAGTGCCACGAGCCGTCTTTGTGCTTGAAGCGTACGCGGACTTCTTCGCTGGCCAATTCCGGGTGAGCGATCAATCGTTCCAGAAGGGAGGCCATGGCCGCCATGTCGTCCGGGTGGAGAAGCCAGTTCCCCACGGGCGTCATCAGCCAGTCTTCCAGCTTGTATCCTGTGACTCGCTCCATGGATGGACTTTCGTACAGAAGATTGCCACCGGCGTCCAGGATAGCGATGGCATCCGTGGACTCCTCGATGAGCGTGCGGAAGCGTTCCTCGCTGGCTTTCAGCGCGTCATCGACTCTCTTGCGGTCTGTAATATCTCCCAGCAAGGCCAGCGTTGCAGTCTTTCCCTCCCATTCGAACAGGACGGCGTTCACCTCTGTCCACTTTGTGTTACCCGCCTTGTCTACGAATCTGCACTGGTAGAGCGGACGGACTTCCTGGCCGTTCAGCCTTCGGAAGTAGTAATCGACGGCCATCTGCCTATCGTCAGGATGGACTAGGTCTGTGAATGGCATGGAGCGCAACTCCTCAGTTGAGTAGCCGGTAGCGTTGACGAACCTGGGGTTGGCGAACTTCAGGACCCCATCTTGGAGTACTGCGACGCCCTCGTTGGCGTTCTCCACCAGAAGGCGATACCTCTCTTCTGACACCCGGAGTGCCTCCCTGGCGCGCCGGCGTTCGGTGACGTCACGCATGGCCCCGAGTATCCCGGCAGGCTGGCCATTGGAGTCGCGCATGAAGGTCACGGTGGTCTCAGCCCAAACGGTTGACCCGTCCTTGCGTATGAGCTCCAGCTCGAACGTCTCCGATCTGGTGCTTCCCGGTTCCTGTTGCTCTCTGGCTGCGGCCTGCGCCAACGCTCTGGCAGCCATCTCGGCTGAGGCCGGAGTCGCTCGTTGCTCCAACGTGCCGACCATGGCTTCCTCTACGGTGCAGCCCAGCAGTTCCATAACCGAAGGACTGAAGTAAGTTGGCTTCAGGTTCAGGTCTGTGACCCAGATAACGTCCGTGGTGTTTTCAGCCAGGAATCGGTACTTCTTCTCACTCTGTTCCAGTGCCTCTCCGGCTCGCTTGCGATCGGTAATGTCATTCACCAGAGACATGACAGCGGGTCTGCCGTTCCAGGAGAACGGAATCTCCCGAAGTTCCGCCCATCTGGTGCTGCCATCTCCGACGACTCCCCTGAAAACAGTGCCCGATGAGAACCATTCGCCGTTCAGTATCCGGCTGTAACGTTCTTTCACCGCCTCTCGGTCATCCGGATGGGTGATCTCCAGGAAGGCCAGGCCGATCATGTCCTGCTTTGAGACCCCCGCCATTTCGGCGCATTTGTTGTTGACATAAATGATTCTCCAGTCCTGGGTTATCACTATGGACTCATTGGCGTTGTCGATCAGCCGGGTGACCAACTCCATTTCATCAGGAGTGGTGGAGGCGGTGGCCATCGGAGCGGACTGACCTGGCAAGCCCGGCTTGGATGGACGCACGCTGTCCTTGGGTTCCAACAGACGCATTGTGCTGCCAACATAGCTGGCCAGTCGTTCCAGAAACTTGACGGTCTTCGGCGGTACCCTGTCCTTGGATTCGTCCCCGATGAAGACGAACCCTACGACCGTTTCGAAGTGTCTGATGGGTATGAGCGCCACTGACTCGAATGTGGACCCTACACATATACCAGTGAGTTTGTCGGTGGTCCCTTTGGAAGCGGGGGCACCCGGCTGGCGATTGCGGAGGAAAGCTCCACTGTCGGCCAGCGAAGGCGGACGGCCGTCTGCGCCAATTCCGACAACGGCGTTGCAGATGCATGTCGCTGATGCAGGGAAGGAGTCTCTTGGGACGCGCCGGAACTCCGGAGTGGTGCCGTGGCAGGATGTGCAGCCGGCTACGGTGTCATGTTCGAAAAGGAGGACTCCGATGCAGCTGCACTTGGAGTATTTGCCCAGATACGCCACGATTTTGGGGAGGCATTTCTCAAGGTTACTGTCTTCTGCTGCCGCGTCCAGGACGGCGGCCAGCAGATCCCTCTCAGCCTGCAGCGATGCGGCGTCAGCAGGCCTCTGCGTCTCAGTTGGCTTCGTGGCCTTGGTTCGGTATCTGGAACGGTCTGCCTTTGCCATGGTTCCCCCTTCCCTGGGTGGTTTCTGACGATCCGCTGCTTATTTCAGGAACGACATGGGGCGAAGGTGCGCAGGGGTCAGGGTCCTATGATTAGGCCAATGATATGAGTCGGCTGAGGTTGAGTCAAGCGACCCCACGATGCACCGGTGATCCCTTTGACAACCCGGTCAGAGCAGGCTATCATTGCCCCTCGAAAGGGTGTGCACATGGGTGATACTCGTTTGAAACGGTTTCGCATACTCATAGTTGACGACGAGGAAAGAATCCTGCGTTTTCTGACCTCGAAGCTGAAAGCTTCGGGCTACGACGTAGTAACAGCGCAGAACGGACAGGAAGCCCTGGAGCGGGTCGCATCTCAGCAGCCTGACTTGGTTGTCCTTGACCTGCTTCTTCCCAAGATGCATGGGTTCGACGTCCTGAGAGAATTGCGCAGTTTCTCATCGGTTCCCGTGATCATACTGAGTGCTCTGGGAGCAGATGCCGAAAGGATCAAGGGACTCCGGTTGGGCGCCGACGACTATTTGCCGAAGCCGTTCAATCCCGACGAGTTGCTGGCCAGGGTGGAGGCTGTGAAGCGGCGGATGGGGTCCGAAGAAGGCTCGAGAACGAGTGAGTCGGTCTCCTTCGGCACGGTGAACATTGACTTTGCCAGACGCAGCATATCTGTTGATGGAAGGGAGCAGTACCTCACCCGGATCGAGTGGCTTCTGCTCAGCGAGCTGGCTCGGAATTCCGGGCGTCTCATGTTGTATGAGGAACTGCTTGGCAAGGTATGGGGGCAGGAGTACCGCGGTGACATCCAGATACTGAGGACGTGGATAAGCCGCCTGCGGCGGAAGCTCAATGCCACCTCTGGGGGACGGGGCCTGATCCGCACCGTGGCCAAGGCTGGCTACATGATTGACCAGTCGCCGTCCTGAGATCTCCTCCCGGACAACGCGGTTTCGCCGGGAAACTCACCACTCATCCCAGTGACAGCCGTGCCTTCATCACCACCATAGATGTCATAAACTCGCAACGTTTTCGCCTCGGATTTTATGACATGTACATGCTTCGCACAATACAATGAATAAGATACTGTCTTGCTGATCAGGAGGTTGCTCGGCGACCTCCTTTTGCTCTGCGGAGCACTGGCGGACGGGAGACCTGCGGATTTGCCTGCAAACGGGCGGAGATGGGGAGACCATGCTGGAGGGATACAGAGTCGGCATTCTGGTGGAGCAGGGTTTTGAGGACTCTGAGCTGGTGGAGACTGTGAGAGCGCTGAGTGACTCCGGCGCTGTGGTGGTCATAATAGGCAGTGGGTCCAGCCTGAGCTATCGAGGCCTGAGAGGCAAGCTGAGGGTGAGAGCCGACAGCACAACGGAAGACGTGGAGGTTGATCAACTGGATGCTCTGGTGATTCCCGGCGGATATGCACCGGACAAGATGCGCCTGCATCAATCGATGGTGGACCTGGTGAGAAAGGCGCATGACGCCGGCAAGATCGTGGCGGCCAGCTGCCATGGACCCCAGCTTCTCATATCGGCTGAGATAGTGAAGGGGAGGCGTGTCACGTCTTGGCCGTCGATTGCGATTGACCTTGCCAATGCCGGTGCCGTTTGGATTGATGAGGCGGTGGTGCAGGACAGGAATATCATCACCGCCGGGAAACCGGCGGATCTGCCGAGATTCAACAAGACCGTGATTGGGGCCTTGCAGAGGAAGGCCGTGCGCACATAAGGGGGCGGCAGCACGAACGGACGAGGGCGTCCGGATTGATGATTGCAGCGTAGTTAATCTCTATCGACGGGACGCACAGGCGTTTCCGTTCAAGAAGGGGGCGCATGACAAGCAAGAAGAACGGGAATCGGCGAATTGGCGCGGGCTTGAGGGGGCGGGCACTGTCGACGGGCAATCCCAAGGATGTCTCTGGGGCGATTGCCGTCGATGTTGGCGGAGTCATAAGGGGGGCTTGCCACAGCTTCGCCCTTGCCGCTGACTGGCAGCAGGCTGCAGATGCTGCATCGCATCGAGAAGACGGCGGACTCGAGGACCTGGTGGCGGGTTATCGATTGACCGAGAATCATGAAGGTCTGCACAGCGGGATGTACATCAATGTGACCCTCGTGCGGGCCGCCAACGCGCTGGCCATCAAGGGCGGGTGTTATGACAGGTACTGGCAGCCCCAGACCCTGCACAGAAAGTCCGTGCCGCTGAGAGAAGTCACCGCTCAGTCGCTTGGCTGCCTGCTCATGGAAATGCATGACAAGCTACGCGGTGGCGAGCGGGCGCATGTGACCTAGATCTCGGCTCGGAACGGTCCTCCAGGGGCTTCCCTTCTATTCCTGAGCCTTTTCGACCTGGACGAGCACATCATAGAGGGCGGCGTTCGGCCCCAGGATAGACTGCTGCACCGGGTTGACCGATTCGTGAGTCAACTCGTTGGGATGCCCCTGCAGGTACTGGTCCGTCAACCAACCTTGGGCAATATCCACAACGCTTGGCTTTATGCGATGGCTCAAGCGTGCTCTCAACTTGACTTGGCCCCGGTTGTTGAAGACCCGAACCGCGTCCCCATCCATGATGTCCCTGGGCTGGGCATCCGCGGGGCTGATTTCCAGCGTGGGATCCGGCTTCTCGCGGAGCAGGCTGGGCATTCCGGCAGGTCCGGCGTGAATGCCGGCCAGCAAGCGCGTAGTGAGAAGAGACAGCGGGTAGGTCTTGGCCTTCTCGTTTCGCGTGCTTTCCAGTGGTTCGAGGTAGATCGGCAGCTCCTGGCCGGACTTCTTGAGTCTCTCAACGTAGAATTCGATCAGTCCCGTGGGAGTCTGCAACTGCAGCGGGCGATCCAGCGGCCTGGCCATGACCGGACCCTCCTTCAGCCGCTTCAGAGAGACTCCCTCCATCGTGTAATCGCTTGATGCCAGGAGTTCCTCTATGTACTGTTCTTCGGTCTTGTTGAAGTGGTCGCCGAGCCCCAGCCTCCTTCCCATCTCAGCAGCAATCTGGAAATCCGACTTGCACTCGTGGAGCGGGTCGATGACCTTCTGCTGTAGCTGGAGGTAGCTGTTATAGAAGTTGGCCACGCAGAGATCCGTGCATTCGTAGAACGAGGCGACGGGCAGAACGTAGTCGGCGTGCTTGGCCGATGGCGTCATGAAGAGCTCGCAGACCACCACTAGTTCGAGGTGCCGGAGGATGTCCTCGGTGACCCTGTTCATATTGGGCATCTGACCCACGAAATCATGGCCGGAACACCAGAGCGCCTTTACGGGGTGAGGCTGGTTCTTGCTGGCGGCGTCGTACAGCAACATCACGGGAAGGGTGGGGCTGGGCTCTCCCGGTGTCAGGAACTTCGTGGAGTTGAGAACGAACTCGGAAGGGGTCTCCAGGTTGATGTTGCCGGTGATCGCGGCCAGGGTGTTGATGGCCCGGCAGGCCAGGTCGCCGTAGAAGGTCCTCTGCATTCCCCAGCCGCGGAAGATGGAAGCCGGCTTGTGGGAACCATAGGCGACAGCCAGACGGCGGATGACGTCGGCCGGGACATCGGTGATCTGTGCCACCTTGTCAGGGGTGTATCCTCTGACCATGTCGGACAGGAGTTGGAAAGCCGGCTCGCAGTCCACGCCGGATATCGAGAAGTCGCCGTTGACCGCCGGCTTTGCCTGTGATGTGCCCGCGACCTGGCGTCTTCCGCTGTACTCATCCATGATCATGAGAGACTCTGGCCTGCCGCCTGGCATCACTTCGCTCTCCTTGAGGAACAGACCGTTGTCTCGCCTGACCAGCAGGGGACCGATGGTATTCTCTGCGATAAAGCGTTTGTCCCTCTGACCCTCTTGCAGAATGACGTTGATCATTCCCAGGGCCAAAGCCCCATCTGTCCCCGGTCTCAGGGCGACGTGCTCATCGGCGTGGGTGGCTGTGGCTGTGAAGCGGGGGTCGATCACCACCACTTTGGCCCCCTTCTTCCTGGCCCGGACAATCTTCCGCATGTGGTCGTAGTTAGTCAAAGCTGGGTTGTAGCCCCAGACGATCACAAATCGAGGATCTGGGTCAGGCAGAAGCAGAGAGTCCGCTCTTGGGTAGCCGAAGGTGACAATATCGGCACACGGACCTGCGCCATCACCGCAGCCCGACCAGTCCACCACAGTGCCCTTGGTGAGACTGGCCAGTCGAGAGTAGCCGCCACCAGCGAGGTTGGGCATCATGGGTGTCATCCAGGCTACTGAAGCCGGCCTGTATCGCTGGCCGATCTCCTGGAGCTTGGCGGCAATGGCGGTGAGGGCCTCGTCCCACGACACGCGTTGCCACTTGTCTTCGCCCCGTTCCCCGGCGCGCTTCAATGGATACTTCAGACGCTCCGGATGATATATCATCTCCCGCGTAGCCATGCCCTTCACACAGACCCCTCGATCGGCAGGGTCGGGGAAGTCACCGGGACGGATCCTGGTAATCGCTCCGTCATCAACTTCTGCTGAGAGACCGCAATGCATGCAATAGGGCAGGCCACACACTGTTCTGATCACGGTCTTAGCCATCGGCTACCTCCTGGTGAACGACTATGCTGCATGACACTGACTTGAGTTGTAGTCTGATGATTCTGACACCGGACAAACGCACCGCAAGGCTCCGGCTAGCTGAGGACGACCCGATCCCCATACCGGGGTACTGAGACCGTCCACTTCTTGGTACTGGTTACGAGATCCGCAAAGGACAGGGCCGTCTGCGACTCGCCGTGGGTAACAAACAAGTGCGTAGGAGGCTTCTGGAATCCGGCCAGCCATTTGAGGAGTTCGTCTCTATCGGCGTGGGCAGAGAAGCCCCCCATCTGCGCTATGTTGGCCTTGACGCGATGTTTCTGTCCCAGTATGCGGACTTCTTTGGCACCGTCGACGATCAGCCTGCCCAGCGTATCTTGCGCCTGATAGCCCACGAACAATATGGTGCTCTCCGGCCTGGAGATATTGGATGCCAGATGGTGTTTGATCCGGCCTCCGGTGCACATGCCGGAACCGGCGATGATGATGACGGTACCCTTGATGTAGTTGAGGGTCTTTGACTCATCCACGGATCTCACCATTCTCAAGTTTGGGAAATCAAACGGCGACCCGTTTCGATGAATGAAATCAATCGCCTCTTTGTCGAACAGCTCAGTGTGACGCCTGAAGACTTCGGTGACACTGGCAGCCATGGGGCTGTCCACGAAGACCACAAGGTGCGGTATCCGGTCTTGAAGAAGAAGCCGGTTGAGATGGTAGAGGATCTCCTGGGATCGCTCCAGGGCGAAGCTGGGGATGATGAGGTTGCCACCGGCCCTCTGAGTCCGGATGATCACGCCGGCCAGTATCTCCTCAACATCCTTCTGCTTGTCGTGCAGCCTGTCACCGTATGTGGACTCCATGACGACGTAGTCTGCACTGGGGAACAGAGTGGGGTCCGGCAGAATGGGCGTATCCCACCTGCCGATGTCCCCAGAGAAGACCATCGTTCTCTTGCCCCCATCCGTGTTGACGGCCACTTCTATCATGGCTGATCCCAAGACATGGCCGGCGTCGCGGAAGATGGCCTCAACCCCGCTCGTTACGGGGACGGGCTCGCCGTATTTCACAGGGGACAACAGGGGGAACACGGCCTGGGCGTCTTCCGTAGTGTAGAGGGGAGTCTCAGGATGAGGCCCGCGCCTGCCTTCCTTTTCATGCCGCTTGCGCTTGTTCTGCGCGTCTTCTTCCTGCAGTTTGGCGGAGTCCAGGAGCATGATCCGGGCTATTTCCGCCGTGGCTTCGGTGCAATGTATTCTGCCGTGGAAGCCATCGTGCACCAGCTTGGGCAACAGGCCGCTGTGGTCAAGATGCGCATGGGTCAGAAGAACCGACTGGAGGGAGCTTGGAGGAAATGGGAAGTCCTGCCAGTTCCTTGTCCGCAGCTTACGTTCCTGAAACATGCCACAGTCGACCAGGAGCTTGGTGCCGTTCACCTCCAATAGATAGCTGGAGCCGGTGACGTTTTGTGCTGCTCCCAGAAAAGTCAGCCTGGTCTGCATGTCAGACGACAGTTTACCGTTTTCGGTTTGCATTCGTCCATAGCTGTAGTAAGGTCTGTTGTCATCCCCAATGCTCGTTGACATCCTGGAGGAGGCGTGGCAAAATGGCCGACAGCATGAAGCGAGAGCGACGGACTGCACACTTGCCAACGAAGGAATCGCCTAAGGTTGGTGATCTCTTCCCCCCTATGACAGTGGGCATCATGGGGTCAGCGGGTGGCAAGTTGACGGTCGAGGTGCGTCGGAAAGTGCGAAGGCTCGGAACAGGGGTCGCCAAGAGGGGCTATGTTCTCATAACCGGTGCTTGCCCTGGCTTGCCTCACGAAGCTGTGAAGGGAGCCAAGGAAGCTGGGGGAATAGTAGTCGGCGTTTCGCCTGCCCTCAACTTCGAGGAACACGTCAACGTGTACCATTCGCCGACGCGTGGGTATGATGCCATCATCTATACCGGCAGCGGCCTCATGGGCCGGGAGATAGAGAACATCAGGAGCTGTGACGTGGTGATCTTCGCCGGCGGTCGGTCAGGGACTCTGGGAGAGTTCGCTATTGCCTACGATGAGGCCAAGGTGATAGGTGTCTTGAAGAGTACAGGAGGCATCACCGATCATCTGAGCACCATAATTGACATGGTCAACAAGGACACCGGAGCTGTTGTATGCTATGACGATGACCCGGAGAGGTTGCTCGATCAGCTGGAGGAGATCTACAGAAGCTCCATCTTCCCGCGCAACGTGAGCATTATGGCAAGCGGCAACGGGCCTGACGGGCAACCCCAACACTAGACCACACGGGGCACGTCTTCTCGATGTCTCTCCCCTGGAATCCTTGTGAACACATTCGCTGGATCAATTGCTATGCTGTAGTGGTATGCGGTAAGGAGTTCGTGACTCGTCGATGACGAGCGCCCAGCCTTGGCGTGTCTTGGACCCCGTTGACATCCTGCTGTTTTTCGTCCCCATCTCCGCTGCCCTGTAATATGCACACGGCAACTCGACGGCTGTATTTGTGACGGCGGCTCTAGCCATAGTCCCTCTGACGCGGCTGATGGCCTCATCCACCGGTGTCATCGCGCAGCGTGTTTCCAACACTGCGTCCGCCCTTTTCAACGCCACTTTTGGGAATGCCGTGGAGCTGTTCATTGCCATATTCGCCCTGCAACGGGGACTGGTCGACCTGGTGAAGGCCTCCATAGTTGGCTCGATTCTGATCAACGTTCTTCTGCTTGTTGGCCTGTCCATGATTGCCGGCGGCCTGAGGTACAAAGAGCAGAGGTTCAACAAGGACTCTGCCGGGCTGTCCTCCACCATGCTCATCATCGTGGTCATGGGGATGGCACTGCCATCCGTGTACTCGATGATGCACGAGGGTAGTCAGGATGCGATGACCATGAGCCGGGCGGTCTCGGTGGTCCTGGGCATCATGTATGCACTCAGCCTGGTCTACATGCCGGTGACCCACAGACACCTGTTCATTGTGCAGCATGACACCAAGACGGCCGAAGAAAGGCGGGGATCCGCGAATGTGGCAGTGGCCGTGCTGCTGGTCGCGGTTGTCCTGGTTGGCTTCGAGTCCAACATGCTGGTCGGCACCGTTGAGCCTTTGGTGGTGGAAACCGGGTTATCGGAGGCTTTCATCGGGCTGGTGTTCATTGCACTTCTCACTAACGTGCCGGAGCACCTGAGCGCCATTACCTTTGCCCGGAAAGACAACATGACGCTGTCTCTCGAAATCGGCCTCAACTCCGCCACACAGATCGCGTTGTTCGTGGTGCCGATACTGGTGTTGATCAGCATCGGGTTCGCGGGAGGTTCCCTCGATCTGGTCTTTACGCCGTTCCAATTGGCAGCGGTATTGATCACAGCCATCATCGCCAACGCCTTGAGCCCGGACGGGGTCTGTCACTGGCTCGAGGGTACTCAGTTGGTAGCGATATATGTCCTCATCGCCATCGCTTTTGTCTTCGTCTGAGCACCAGTGGATGGGGAGAGAGTGGATGTACGGCGCGTGCATCCATCGGCTGCATTGGACACGTTTGGTGACGCGCACAAGCCCGCACGCCTCGGAGTGGAGATCCTGCTGAGTATCGGTATCGAACTCAGACGCGTCTTCTAGCCGACGGCCTCCGGTTCGTAGGGGCAGTAGAGGTAGTCGACCTTCTGATGCTCATCCTTATCGTGGTTGTTGTAGTAGAACTTGGCCAGTAGCGGGTCGACCTTGGCCACCTCGTCATAGTTCCACGGAGGCGCCGCGCACTTGGGACACCAGTGCCCTGCCAGTAGGAGGACCGGGCTGCCTTCGAACTCATGCCCGAGGCCGCATTTCCACTGCAGCTTCGTCTTCATGTCGCCAAAGCGGTTGGAGAGGCACTGCCCGCCCCTTGCCTGCGCCAGAGCGCGGGCGTATTCCAGGGTCGGCTTGTCCGGGATGGCTTCCTTGGGGCGCTTCGGAGGGTTCAGGTCGGGGACCTGAACCGCGTAGTCCTTCCAGGTAGTGATGCTCTGCCATTTCTGGCGGCTGCCGAAGAAGGCTTTGGTCTTTTCCTCATCATTGTTCTCGACCCAATGAAGCGGGTCAGCCATCCGGCGCATGAAGGCCCTGGCAAAGGGGCCGGTAATCGCGCTAGGGGTGATCTGGGTGCATGGTTTCAGGATGCGTAGATACCAGGGAATGGAGGCATCCACCTCCTTGTAGTGGTCTTCGAGAGAGTGCCTCCAATGGCCGAGGTAGTTGTTGAGAACGTCGCTGTCCTCATACCAACCGCAGTGGAAGTTCCTTATGCCGAACCAGTTCAGCGGCATTATCTTCTTGGCATCGCCCAGCCCAAACATCTTCATCATGCGCGCCATGTAGTCTATGAAGACAACTCGACATGATGGGCCGCCACCCATGTTGTAAACCCTGCCGTAGAACTCATCCGGCGCTTCTGTCGTCTGAACCAGCCCATAGCCGGCGTCTTCACTCGTAATCAGCTCAATGTGGGTATTCACCGGCTGGTGGAACATGATCGGGTCCATCAGTGACAGGGCGTTGGGTATGGCGATGTAGGTTTGACGCATGATGGCCCAGTCCTTGATTCCGGAGTCTATGACGGCCCTCTCCGCGGCTATCTTCGTGGTCGCGTAGAAGTCCCCTACGCTTGGTTTGAGCGGGTCACCGACATTGATCCATTGGATTGGCGGAAGCCGGTCGCCGTAGGCAGCCACTGAGCCGATGTAGACCAGGCGGATGTTGTCGCCGTTGTTGGGCTGTTTCTTAATGGCGGCTATGATGTTGGATGTGCCACCGAAGTTGATCATCCGGCACTGTTTGGGCTTACCGTCGGCCTCGGGGGCAATGAGGGCGGCCGGATGAAGGACGTGGTCAATTCCATTTACGGCCTTGAGCACATCATCGGGATTGCACAGGTCTCCCCAAACCAAAGTCACGCCCGGCTGGCCGTCGTACCTGCTGAATGCCTCCCGGTTTTGCTTGGAAGGCCTGAGGAGAAGCACGATGTCGCACTTGTCTCTCCTTCGCAGCAACTCCTTGAAAGCCTGTCCTCCCATGGAACCGGATGCGCCCGTCAGTAGCACTCTCTTCTTCTTGGCTGCCATCGTTTGCTTCCCCCATTCAGCGACATCAAGGTGAATACGTGTTTCGGCATTATATAACGACAGTGCTGCGCAATGAAAGCCGCCGAGTAACCTTCTGAATCCTGGCGCGACCCGGGCTATGGAAACGCAGGGTTGCGTGCTACCGCGGCTGTCTCTGCCCAGTCAGGACGAGGCTGAAACTTCGCCAGACCATGAATGCAGTGCAGAGCAGTATGGCCGCCAGGATGATGTAGAACGCTACTCCCAGCTCTTGGCATCGCTGCGGGCCACCTCAATCGTGGTATAGACGGAGTAGGCCATCAGCCCCTCTGTCAGCGTCTTCATCAGGAACAGACAACGCCCGATGAAGAGCCGGAGTTCTTCCGCTCTGACTTCGCTTATGGTCGCCTTGGTTCGATCCGGAAGGTTGATCAGCGATTTCGGGTCTTTGGCCAGTGATATGCAAGCAGTGATCACGGACAGGAGTATGTAGATCGGGAAGGCAATGGCGGGAAAGATGAAGATCGTCGTCTTGCTGCCCCAGTCATCGGCCACTCCCTGTGGATTGAAATGGGTGGGGATGGTGTCCGGGAGCGTGGAGTAGTTGGAGAGAACGAGGTAGATCGTCAGTCCGAGCAAGAGCAGTGGGACCAGCTCAAGTGGTGTCGGATAGCAACGTCCCAGCCTTTGCCACAGGGTCTTCTTCTGTTCCGGGTACAGCATGTCTCGTCGGAGTGCCAAGCTCCATCATGCCGGGCGTCCGGCTTTGAGGCGCTCTATCCTGATAATACTCTATACTCTCCTTCCTTGCAGCCTAGGCTGTGCCT
>Ga0105097_10000622_pt1 | contig 16303 bp, 12 predicted proteins | sample PPLLak12cMay2015_FD_87035 | JGI IMG/M metagenome (GOLD analysis project Ga0105097, IMG submission 87035) | Freshwater sediment microbial communities from Prairie Pothole Lake near Jamestown, North Dakota, USA - PPLs Lake P7 Core (1) Depth... | ecosystem: Environmental > Aquatic > Freshwater >... | reverse complement strand
CGCAGAATGTTGTAGGTGGTAGTGGCGTGGAAGTAGAAATTGGGCAGGGAGAAAGACAACAGGAAGTTCTGGTTGGTAAACGGAAGCTCCCGCTTGCCGAGCTTGAACACCATCGACCCGCCTTCAAGTGACTCGATTGCCGCGGCGTCGAGCTCGGCAAGCCTGGCCTGCGCATTGGCCACCACTGACTGCAGGCCGGCGTAGTCCATGTCCAGTTCAAAGGAGGGTGGGCTGAAGCTGCCCTGCTGCATACCCTGGATTGCGCCCCAGGAGTGATGCGCCACGGAGACCAACTGGAAGTGGAGCGGCATCATGTCTTCCCTCAGCCGCGTCATTACGAAGTCCTGCGGGTCTATTTCCTTTTCCGCGGCGTAGACCGCCCCCTTGTTGAGCACTCCCGTGACGCCTTCCAGTATCTGCAGGTAACTGTTTACGCTGGCGTCATAAAATGAAATAGGCATGTGTTTCTCCTCTGGCTGTCGAACTTTTGGGTGTTGGCATTGGCAAAATTGTTGCTTGCGGCTTCAAAGTAGCACAAGAAACACCCTGTGGCCTGGAAAAGCGTCCGGCCCGGCTTTGGTAATGGGTCAGTCCTAGTTTCCTTTGAATACCGGTTTGCGCTTTTCGAAAAAGGCGCCGGTTCCCTCATTTGCGTCTTCCATCCCCATTGTCAGCAGGAATTGATCCGCATCCATAAAGCTGGTGGCATCATTGAGGGCATTGGCGCAGGTATTGACCGCGCGCTTGATCATACGAAGTGGCACAGGGGGACTGTCAGCTAACTGTGCGGCAAGTTCCAGCGACTTTTCCAGTGTGGTGCCCGCCGGCACCAGGTAGTCGATCAGGCCCCAGTCCCTGGCGGTTGCAGCATCCAGCGGTTCGGCCAGCAGCAGCAGCTGCTTGGTTTTCGCCGGGCCTATCAGGTTCACGAAGCGGGGCAAGCTCTGCCAGCTCATATTCATGCCGAGCTTGATCTCGGGTACGTACAGGGACGCGTCGCCGGCGGCAACGCGCCAGTCGCAGGCCACCGCAAGGGCCATGCCGCCGCCCACGCACCAACCCTCGATGGCGGCAATCGTCACCGGCTCCAATGCTTCCCATGCCGCGCACATTTTCGGCCCCGTTTTTACCAGCAGGCGCTTTTCGGCGACACTGCCGTTGCGGGCGGCGGCTGCTTCAGGATCCTTAAGGTCCATGCCACCGCTGAACATGGACTTGCGGCCGGTGAGCACGATAGCGCTCAGTTCGCAGTCGTCCTGCAGCTTCAATGCCAGCTCGGTCAATTCCCGCATCAATGCGTTGTTCAGGCTGTTGATCCGGTTCCCTGCATCGAACTCGACGGTGAGTACCCGACCCTCGCGCTGCAGGGTGAGATACCGCCAATCATGTTCCTCGATATATTTCAGGCTCATAGAATATCTTCCAGATAGCCAAACAGACCTGCCGAGCCGCCTGTGTGAACGAAAACGACGTTTTGTCCCGCCCGGAACTGGCCCTTGCGAATCAGGTCGATCATCCCCGCCAGGCCTTTGCCGGTATACACCGGGTCGAACAGCAGACCCTCCAGCCGGGCCAGTAGCAACAGCGCTTCGCGCATGCCCGCGGTGGGAATGCCGTACCCATCGCCGACATAGTCGCAGTTGGCCACCACATCTTCACGGCGCACGCAGTTTCCAGCGCCGATATACTCCGCTACCTCGATCGCCAGCTGGTAGACCCTGCTTTCCTGTATCTCCCTGGCCGCATTCACACCGATACCCAGTACCGGAATATTGGCGTGGGTTGCGCGCAAGCCGGCCACCAGTCCCGCCTGGGTGCCTGCGCTGCCGGTTGCATGGACAACGCAGTCCACGTGGAGCTTCTGTTGGTTGACCTGCTGCAGCAACTCCAGGGCGCAGTCGACGTAACCGAGCGCCCCGATCCGGTTGGAGCCGCCACCGGGTATGACATAGGGCGCTCGGCCTTGTCCGCGCAAGCTGGCGGCGAGTGCATCCATCGCGGCATTCATATCGGTGCCAGCGGGGTAGTGGTGGGTATTAGCGCCGAACAGGCGGTCAAGGAACACGTTGCCCGAGTTCAGGTAGATCGGGCCAGGCTCGCGGATCCTGTTTTCAAACAGCAACTCACACTGCAAGCCGAGCCTTGCCGCAGCGGCCGCGGTCTGGCGGGCATGGTTGGACTGGACAGCACCCTGGGTGATTATCGTGTCGGCGCCGCACTGGAGGGCATCGGCCATCAGAAATTCGAGTTTACGGGTCTTGTTCCCGCCGCTGGCGAGCCCGGTACTGTCATCGCGCTTGACGAAGATAGCCGGCCCACCAAGATACTCCGTGAGCCTGGGCAGGTATTCGATAGGCGTTGGCAGGTGGGCGAGCTTGACCCGGGGAAAGCTGGCAAGGTTCATGGCATATGCTCATCAGTAGGCCGGTTGTTGGCGAGCTTTATCGTTCGCCGTACCAGCAGGTCAGTGGAGGAAATAATGGGGACAGCGGTGTCGCGTTCGCCCAGAAACAGTGGCACTTCCGTGCAGGCTGCCACCAGTACCTCGGCGCCGCGAAACACCAGGTCGGCGGCGAGGCGGCTCAGGCCGGCGCCAATATCGCCGCCGCGGTCGCCGGCCTTGATACGGTAGACAAGGTCCATGAAGCGCGCCAGCTCGCCTTCGCTCCAGAGCACCGCCTCTAGGCCCGCACCTGCCAATGCCTGTTGATAGAGCTCCGCTTGCAGGCAACCCTCCGCCGCCATTATGCCTATATGTTTGACTGGAAGGCCGCGCAGTTCATCCATGACAACATCGATAATGCTGACAAACGGGATGCTTACCGACGCGCGGATTTGTTCAGTGTAAGCATGGGCCGTATTGCACACCATCACCAGGAAGTCGGCGCCGGCTGCTTCCAGGCGCCGGGCCATTGCGGTGAGCTCCGGGCTGATATCCGGGGTTAGCCCGGCGATTGCCGCATGGCGGTTTGGCACTTTCGGATTGTGGTCGATGATCAGGTGGATGTGGTCCTGGTCGCTGGCCGCTTCGGTGGCGGCAACCAGTTTCGCCAGAAAGTCGACAGTGGCAGCCGGTCCCATGCCGCCCAGTACACCCGCGATGAGTTGTTCTTGCTGCCTGGAAGAATTCATAAATCCCGGTTGACGCGTAAGCCTGGATGAAAGAATATGAACAATGTTCATATCTTGCAAGTCAATTGTAACTTTCGCGCAGGGGTAGTTCTATGCAATATCACCGCCTCGGAAAGTCAGGTCTGAAGCTCAGCGGGTTCGGCTACGGCTCCTGGGTGACATTCGGCCGCTCGATAGATCTTCGGGCTGCAATGGAGAGTATGAGCCTCGCCTATGACGCCGGGGTGAATTTCTTCGACAATGCCGAGGGTTACGCCTGGGGACAATCCGAATTGATCATGGGCGAAGCCCTGCGCCGCCTGCGCTGGCACCGTGACAGTTACTGTGTGTCGTCCAAGGTAATGTTCGGCAGTGCGTTCACGCCCGGCCCCCTGCAGCAGGGGCTCAGCCGCAAGCACGTGATGGAAGCATGCGAGCAGGCGCTGCGGCGCCTTGGGGTGGATTATCTGGACCTGTATTTCTGTCATCGGCCGGACCCGGAGACGCCGGTGGAGGAAACCGTGCGCGCCATGCATACTCTGGTGCAGTCGGGGAAGGTGCTGTACTGGGGCACTTCGGAGTGGCCAGCGGAACGAATCGAGGAGGCCTTCGCGCTTGCTGAACGCCATCACCTGACTCCCCCGACCATGGAGCAACCGGAATACAATCTTTTTGCGCGCCGGCGCGTAGAGCAGGAGTACGCGCCACTCTACGAGCGCTATGGGCTGGGCACAACTGTCTGGTCACCGTTGTGTTCCGGGGTTCTGACCGGCAAGTACAACGACGGCCTGCCGGATGGGTCACGCGCCACCCTGGACGGTTACCAATGGCTGGCCAGGAATATCCTGAGTGACAAGGGCCAGGCCAGGGTCAAGGTGACACAGCAATTGGCCGGGTTGGCGCAGGAGCTTGGACTTTCGGTGACCCACCTTGCGCTAGCCTGGACCCGTCTCAACCCCAATGCCAGCACCACCATCCTGGGGGCCAGCAGCCCACAGCAGTTGCGCGATAACCTCGGCGCAGTTGACGCGGTGGGCAAGCTGACTGAGGACGTGGTGGCCAGGATAGAGACTATCCTTCACGCCACCCCCGGCCTCGAGTAGCAATGGCAATAAACCCTCAGCGCAGCAGCAATGCACAGGTATTGCTGTATGCCATGCCGGCTATGGCGATAGCATTTATCAACCTGCCCTCGGCCATGGTATTGCCCACCTTTTATGTGGAGCATACCGCAGCCACGCTCACCGGCATTGGTGTGGTCAACCTGCTGCGGTGGTGGTTTGATGCCGCCACAGACCCGATCGTGGGTTACCTGTCCGATCGCACTCGTACCCGCTGGGGTAAACGCAAGCCCTGGATGGTAGCGGGGGCGATCGTTTCCTCGATCGGCACCTTCATGTTGTTTCGTCCGGAACCCACCGCCGGCGCGCTGTACTATGCGGTATGGCTGTGTGCTGTTTACCTGGGATTCACCCTGTTCAGTATCGCCCATATGGCCTGGGGTAGCGAGCTGGCGGTCGATTACTATGATCGCGCGCGCATATCCACCTGGTATTCCGTGCTGACAGTGATTGGCAGCATCCTGTTCTGGGTGCTGCCCCTGGCGCTGTCGCCGCTGGTCGGTAGCACCGAAATTGGCCCTCCGGTGATCAATGCCATAGCCTGGCTGTTCATCTTCATCATGCCGGTCGGCGCACTGCTTGCGGTGGGGTTTGTGCCCCAGGGCCGGGATCTCAGTCAACACAAGCCCCTACCATTACGCGAGACGGTCGCTGAGCTGCGTTTCAATAAACCCCTGTGGCGTTTCGTGTCGGCCCAGGCGATCTGGGGCATAGGGCAGGGCATGTACCTGTCGGTCATCTTTATCTTCATGCGGGATTATTTGCAGCTTGGCGACAAATTTCCCCTCCTGATGATCTGGTTCTTTGTGGTGCAGACGTTTTCCATGCCGGTCTGGGCCCGACTGATGCGGCGCCTTGGCAAGCATCGTGCCTGGGCTTTTTCCTGGGCAGCTTACTCCATGATTCAGCCTGTGGTGTTGTTGTTTGAGCCTGGAGCCGCCGCATTCATCCCCGCGCTGGGAGTAGTGACCCTGACGGCGATGATCAATGCGGCGAGTTACATCGCGCCGATGGCGCTGCTGGGTGATATCGCCGACTACGGCACACTCAAGACCGGGCGCAATAACACGGGAAATTACTTTGCCATCCAGACCCTGTTGCAGAAGGCCAATATGGGTATAGGCGCGGGAATAGCCTTTCCGATACTGGCCCTGTTCGGTTACCAGCTGGGAGCAGAAAATTCCGGCTCTGCCCTGTTCGGACTGTTTCTCGTCTATATAATCCTGCCCGCTGTAACCAGTGTCGTCGCGGCGGCAATACTGTGGAATTTTCCAATAAATGCTCGGCGCCATGGCATAATTCTTCGACGTTTGGAGCAGTTGGCTGCCCGTTCAGCGCAGAGGACCGGATGAAGAAGACAACGTATCACCGGGGGAATGTCCGCGAGGACCTCATCAAGGCTGCAGAGCGCGTGCTGCAGGACGAGGGTGTGGCGGCCCTCAGTGTGCGCCGGGTGGCGCGGGAAGTGGGGGTTGTCCCGTCCGCTGTTTACAACCACTTCGAAAACCGGGAGGCGCTGTTGACCGCGGTGGCCGCCGACGGCTATCTCCAGCTGGGCCTGTTAGGTACCAGGATGCAAAGCAGTCGCGCTCAATCTGAGCAAATACTGCGGCAGCTGGGCCGGTCCTACCTGCGCTTCGCCGCGAAGAGTCCCAACCTGTATCGCCTCATGTTCAGTGCCGAGGTGGTTGCCTATCGCAATAATCCGGAACTTGAACGTGTGTCCGATTCATCGTTCGGCAGATTGACTGACTGGTGGTATGGCGCAGGTCACTTTGACCCGAAAAAATCCGCTGTTGAGTACCCCTATGCCGTCAGCGTGTGGGCCATACTGCACGGCGCTGCCCTGCAGATGATTGACGGCCTGGTGGCTGTTGATACCGGGAAAAATGCCTCTATCGACAGGTTCGCCGACACGGTCACTGGCGTACTGATTGAAGGGGTCAGGAAGGCCCTCCCCAAAAATACTTGACGAACTCCCGCTTTGCTGCTGAAATGAACACCGTTCACATGAACAGTGTTCATATTGATGCTTATCGACCCAACTGACTGAGATTGAGGGAAGCGTATGCACAGGCAATCAGTAATGAGACCAGCTCTTGTAACCGCCATGGCCCTCAGTACCGGACTGACCGCACCCGGCTCTTTCGCCCAGGTGCTGGAGGAAGTGCTGGTGACCGCACGCAAGCGCGAGGAGAACCTGCAGCAGATTGCGGTCTCGGTCAGTGTGTTGTCATCACAAACTATTTCAGACGCGGGGCTGGTGCGGCTGACCGATATCAGCCAGTTGGTTCCAAACATGACCAACCAGGAAAACATCTCGAATAAGTTTACCAATGTCACCCTGCGCGGCCTTTCCTCTTCGGGCGGTTTGGGCAATGACCCGGGCATTGGGGTTTACGTGGACGAAGTGTATGTGGCGCGGGAATCCGGTTTCAACGCCGATCTGCTTGATATCGAGCGGATAGAGGTGCTCAGGGGTCCCCAGGGCACACTGTTCGGTCGCAATACCGCCGTGGGAGCGATCAACATCAGTACCAAGAAGCCGCTCGATGAATTCGAGGGTATGGTGCTGGCCGATGTAGGCGATTATGAATACCAGCGCTACGGCGCCCTGGTCAACGGCCCAATCACCGAAGAGCTCTCGGCCAAGCTGTCTGGCGTCTACAATAATCGCGACGGCTACCTTGATAACATTTTTGGCGGCACCGTGAACTCGGTGGATTATTATACCTTGCGCGGCCAGATGTTGTGGGAACCTGTCGATCGACTGGAATTGCTGCTCATCGGCGACTACCGCAACGACACGTCGGACGGCAACAATCTTGTCACCCGCAACCAGGGTGAACCTCTCGATAAGAACTACGAAGTCAGTATTCCTGATTCCGGAAGCGAGGAGGTAGAGGCACAGGGACTGGCTCTAAACGCGAAGTATGAATTGAAGGACTACTTGCTCACCTCCATTACCTCCGTGAACAAAATCGATGAAGAGTACGAGAACGACCAGGACTGGTCTGAGCTTGATGCACTCACGGGCAACGACAAACGTGACAATAAGCAGTGGAGCCAGGAACTGCGTATCTCGACCATGACTGAGAGCAGCTTGCAATGGGTTGCGGGGCTGTACTATTTCAACCAGGAATTCGATGCGGTACAGGAATCAATCAATGGACCCGATACGGTCTTTGCCGCGCTGGGACTGACCAATCTGATCGGCTCGGGTACCCCGCCCTCATCGATAGGCCTGCCGGACTCGGTGAATATAGAGGCAACATCTACCATCGATGCGGACAGTTATGCCGCCTACGGCAATGTGGACTACTCGATTAACGAGCAGTGGAGCGTCAATGCCGGCTTGCGCTTTTCGAGGGATAAAAAGGAACTGGATTACGTGCAGGTAGCGGATCCCCTGGCAGTTGCTTTCGGATTCAATAATCTGGATATCAATGACGATATCGACGACGACGAGTGGACGCCAACAGTGAGTCTGAACTGGAGTCCGGTGGAGGATCTGCTTACCTACATCAAGTACAGCAAAGGCTACAAGGCAGGCGGTTTTAACAACTCCATCAGCAGTTCGGGGTCGGCGGTGGCATTTGACCCGGAGACACTGGATGCCTATGAACTTGGCGTCAAATCGACTTGGCTCGACAACACCCTCAGGCTCAACGCCGCCATATTCCAGATGGAGTACGACGACAAACAGGAAAGCGCCTTCGTGACAGGCATCGGCTTTGTCCAGACCAATGCCGGCGAGGCGACCAGCGAGGGCGCCGAGGTGGAGCTTGAATACCTGCTAACAGAGGACTGGAGCATCTATGGTTCCGTGGGCTACGTCGATGCCACCTACGATGAGTACATCATAGATGAAGACGAGAACAACAACGGGAATGACCTGACCCGCGCGCCGGAGTGGACAGCCAATATCGGCACCCAGGTGGAGTGGCAGTATACCGACAACCTGCGCGGGATGTTCCGGCTGGACTATTCCTACCAGGACGAGAGTTTTACCCAGGCCAACAACGACCCGTTCTTCATAGCTGAGGAGCAGAACCTGGTAAATGCGCGTTTGCAGGTCAGTGATGCTGACAGGATCTGGCAAGCCACCCTTTGGGGGCGCAACCTGACTGATGATGACAGTATCAACACGATCGACGGACCCAGTACCTTTTTCTTCGATACGTATCATTACAGCCTGATCGCGCCTCGCACCTATGGTGTCGAACTGCAGTACAACTTCTGAGGGTGTGAAAAACGATACCCCCCGGCCGGTACGCCTGCGGGACTACACGCCATTTCCTTTTCACCTCCACCGCGTGGAACTGCAGGTGGAGCTGGATCGCAATGCTACCCGGGTAGAATCCAGGCTGGTTCTGGAACGGCGGGTCGATGCGCCCGCCGATGCCTCCCTTGTGCTCGATGGCGCCAACCTTGGCCTCGTCAGCATCAGCCTGGACGGTGCCGCTCTACCCGGTGATCGCTATAGTCTTGGCAGTGATCATCTTCGCATCGACCGACTGCCGGCCCGTTGTGAGCTTGCCACTGTGGTTGTGATCAGCCCTGCCAGCAACCTCGGCGACGAGGGACTGATGGAAGTCGGCGGTAAGCTCGCCACCCAGTGCGAATCCGAGGGTTTTCGCCGTATTACCTGGTTTCCGGACCGGCCTGATGTACTGTCCACTTATACCGTGACCCTGGTCGGCGTTCCGGCTGATTATCCCGTTATGCTCAGCAACGGGCACCTGGTTGGCGAGGGCATTCTCGCCGACGGCCGCCACTGGGTTCGCTGGGAAGATCCCATACCCAAGCCTTCCTATATTTTCGCGATTGTAGCCGGTGATTTCGCGGCCCTGCGGGACACCTATCTGACGGCGAGTGGCCGTGAGATAGCCCTGGGGATCTATGCGGATCACGATCGGATCAACGAGTGCGGCTTTGCCATGGGCGCTCTGAAGCGGGCACTGCGCTGGGAGGAGGACAAGTATGATCGCGAGTATGACCTGGACCTCTACAATATTGTTGCACTCACCGGCCATGTTGGGGCAATGGAGAACAAGGGTCTCAATCTGTTTGACGCCAATGGGATTTGCGCAGACCCGGAGATTTCTACGGATGGCGACTATCTGGTGATCGAGCGCATTCTTGCCCATGAAGTGTTCCATAACTGGAGTGGCAACCGGGTTACCTGTCGCGATTGGTTCCAGCTGAGCCTCAAGGAGGGCCTGACGCGCTTTCGCGACCAGTGCTTTTCCCAGGATATGTCCGCGGCGGGTGTCAAACGCATCGAGTTCGTGAAGGCGCTGCAACGCAACCAGTTTCCCGAGGACGATGGTCCCGCCGCCCACCCCGTGAAGCCCCGGGAGTACATCGAGATCCGCAATTTTTATACCGGTACGGTCTATGACAAGGGAGCGGAGCTTATCCGCATGATGTCCTGCCTGCTCGGTGATGGTCCCTTTCGCGAGGCCGTAAAGCGCTACTTCAGCATCTACGACTTACAGGCTGTGACCACTGAGGATTTTGTCGCCACCGTGGCGGCCGCCAGCGGGCGCGACCTGCGGCAGTTCGAGCTCTGGTATCACCAGGCGGGTCGACCGCGGCTGGAAGCAAGCGGTAGATACGATTCGCAAGCATCCAGTTATGAACTCACATTGCGCCAGTATACTGCGCCTACTCCCGGGCAGATTGAGAAGGTGCCCCTGCATATTCCGGTGCTGGTGGGCCTGCTGGATGCGACTGGCAGGGAACTGGCCCCAGGATGCAGTGGGGCAACGCTGGTGGACGGCAACTTCCTACTCGAACTGCGGCAGGAACAGCAGACTTTCCGGTTCGACGGCGTCGCCTCGGCACCCATACCCTCTGTACTGCGCGGCTTCTCCGCACCCGTATCATTGCATACGGATCTTGCACCGGAGCAGTTGGCGCTACTGATGGCCCACGACAGTGACCCCTACTGCCGCTGGCAGGCCGGGCAGGCCCTGGCCATTGCTGCGATCCGTGCCCTTGCTGCGGAGTGGCACGCCGGTCGTCCACTTGTCGTGGATCCTGTCTATGCCGAAGTATGGGAACGGGTATTGCAGGACGGGAGAGCGGACCGGGCATTGGTGGCGGAACTATTGTTGCTGCCCGATGAGCCCGCGTTGAGTGAGGGACTGCCACAGATCGATATCGACGGCCATAAGGCAGGGCGGGATTTCCTGTTGCGTGAGCTGGCTCTGCGCAACCGGGATACTCTGCTCAGGCTCTATGTTGAGTTGGAGGATACTGGCCCCTACCAGTTCACCGCGGCGGCGCTGGGCCGTCGCAGCCTGCGCAATCGATGCCTTGAGACCCTGCTGGCACTGCCCGAAAAGCAGATACAGGACCTCTGCCTCGCCCAGATCGAGAGCGCCGGGAATATGACCGACGCTTTTGCCGCCCTGGCGGCTATCTGCCACCTGGATTGTCCCCAGCGACGCGTGGCCCTTGAAAACTTCTACCAGCGCTGGCAGCACAAAGCCCCGGTGATCGACAAGTGGTTCAATGCCCAGGCGCTGTCGCGCATGGACGGCGCCATCGATGCAGTACTGGCACTGGAGCAGCATCCCGCCATGGATCTCATGAATGTGCCCAGGGCCATGGCCTTTTATGGGGGATTTTTCCGCCAGAATCGTATCGCTTTCAATGATCCCAGTGGTCGCGGATATGACATGCTGGCCGAGCGGCTGGTGCTGATTGACAGTTTCAAACCGGGCACAACCTATTGGCTGATGCCACAACTGTTGCAGTGGCGCCGCTTTGATCCGCAGCGTCAGGCCCTGATGAAGCGGGCTTTGGAGCGGATAATGGCCGCAGATATCTCCAAAGGACTTTATGAAACCGTCAGCAAGGCGCTGGCACAGGAGTAGTTATGATGGATTTCGCCAATCACCTCGATACTTATGTGCCGGATAAACTCGGGGAGCTGAGCCTGCCGGGTGCTTCCATCGCGCTGATCGAGAACGGCGAGATCGCCACTATCCGCAATTATGGCCATGCGGATGTGGCTCGCAGGCTGCGGCTGACGGATGATACCCTGTTCCAGATTGCCTCCATTTCCAAGTCAGTAGCGGCCTGGGGTGTGATGAAGTTGGTGGAACGCGGACTGCTGGATCTCGATGCGCCGGTAGAAAATTACCTTACTCGCTGGCATCTCCCCGCCTCGGAATATGATAACAGGGCGGTGACAGCGCGGTTACTGCTGATGCATTTTGGCGGCACCTCCATGTCCGGCTGTGGCGGTACGCCCTACGACCAGCCCTGGTATACGGTCGAGGATATTCTCAACGGCAGGACCCCGCCGCTGGATCAAGCCCAGGTGGAGTACGCGAAGAAGTGGGCACTGGACCCTGATAGTTACAGCAAGCCGGTGCATCTGATCCACCCGCCGGGTAGCCAGTTCGATTATTCCGGTGGTGGGTTCACCATTCTCGAGTTACTCATTGAGGAGTTATCGGGTAAGGACTTTACCACCTTTATGAATGAAGAGGTTTTACACCCACTGGGGATGATGGAATCCAGTTTTGAGGTGCGTGAGGACCAGCTGTCGAGGGTGGCGATTCCCTACAGCCACACTCTCGAGCCGATTCCCCTGTATCGCATCAATGGCAAGGCAGCCGGTGGCATGTACTCCACTGTTGTCGAGCTGGCCCGGTTTGCCTGCGCGGAAATGGAGGGTCCCGCCGCCGAGGCGCCGGGTCGCGGTGTACTGAATCCCGCTTCCATTGCCGAGATGCATCGCCCGGATCGCTATGCCGAGAGCGATATGGGTTTGGAGTTTTACACCGGGCTGGGCCACTATGTGGTGGATCTGGACGATGTCAGGGCGGTGCAGCACACCGGTGGTAACCCGGGTTGGCGCACGGTGTATACTATTCTGCCCAGGGAGAAGCTTGGTTTTGTCTGCCTGATCAACAGCGCCGGAGGCAACGACCTGTGGATGGACCTTATCATGCAGTGGTCCGCCAGCTTCATGCAACGGTAACGTGAACACGGCGGATTAAACCATGGAACTGGCCGTGCTTGAGACCGGGGGTACCATCAATGGCATTATCGATCCCGCCGCGCCGGCGCCAACTTACAGCCGGGTGGTAGCATGGCTGTGCCATCATGCCGCGCGCCTGCAGCTGCAAATCGAGTCGCGGATCGTGGTGATGAAGGATTCCCGTGCCATGGACGACGCTGACCGGGCGCGACTTGCCGCGGCAATAGAGGCTACGCCGGCAAGGCGCATCCTCATACCGCACGGTACCTACACTATGCCTGCCACTGGCGTGTACCTGCGCCGATACCTGGGGGTAGAAGCCCAGGCGAAGAGTATTGTCCTGGTTGGATCCAAAATCCCCCTGGGTGAGGCGGGGTCGGATGCGCCTGCGGCGCTTGAGTTCGCAATCGCGACCCTGCGTGAGGAAATTGTCGGCGTCTGGATCGCTATGAATGGGCGGACCTGGCATCCGGCGGAAGTAGTTAAGGACCTGAGAAGCGGCGATTATATTGCACTCGACGACGCCCCGGTTGACTGAGCTTGATGCCCCATAATTCATCAGCGGGTGGGATAGCCACGCGTTACATCAGACTGTCTCTTTAGTGGCCCATTGCTGGATCTTCTCCGGGTGCGGATTGTAACTTTTTGGAATGACGAGGATGACGGTGAAACTGGATATTGATTTTGTCAGGCAGCAATTTCCCCAGTTGCGTGATGAGCCCGACTTTGTGTTCTGCGCCAACGCCGGGGGCAGCTATGTGGCGCAGCCAGTGATAGACAGCCTCGATCATTACAACAGGCATTTGCGGGTCCAGCCCTACTCGCAGTTCAATTCTTCCCGCGCGGCGGGGCTGGCGATGGATCGGGCTCGCAGTGGCTGGTCCCAGGCCCTGAATATCGGCGAGGACGAGCTTACGATAGGTCCGTCCACATCGATGAACAGCTACGTTATGGCCCAGGCACTGGGTGCCGATTGGGGCCCGGGTGACGAAATCGTGGTGACGCAGCAGGACCACGAGGCGAACCAGGGCGTCTGGCGGCGCAAGGCGGAGGCCCAGGGCGCGGTGGTGAGGGAGTGGCCAATCGATCCGGTTACCGGTTTGCTCGATCCTGATCAGCTGTTCCCCCTGCTGGGTGAACAGACCCGCTGGGTGTTTTTCACTCACTGCTCGAACATCATCGGCACGGTCACTCCCGTGGCGGAGATAGTGAAAGTTGTTCGCCAGCGTTGTGCCGCTAAAGTCTGCGTCGACGCAGTGGCCTATGCGCCGCACCATATCCCCGACCTTAAAGCGCTGGATGTTGATATGTATCTGTTCAGCCTCTACAAGGTGTTCGGGCCGCACCAGGGTCTGATGTACCTGCGCGCTCAACTACAGGAGAGCATTCAGCCGCAGTGTCATTATTTCGTCCGGGGCGACAGCCACAAGCGGTTTAACCCGGCCGGTCCGCAGCACGCTCAGGTAGCTGCGTGCCAGGGAGTGCTGGATTACTTCGGGTCACTTTACCGTCGGCACTGCGGTAGCGAGCCGGTGTCGGCGACAGCCATGATGCAGTCACTGCATCCACTGATGGCCGCCCACGAAACCGGGTTGGCGGCCCCTCTGATCGATTACCTGGCCCGCTCGCCGCAGGTCAGACTACTGGGCAAGGACCACTGCAGGGATGGTGACAGGGCGGCGACTATCGCCTTCAAGCCGCTGGCAAAGTCCGCTGCCGTTGTGGCAGCTGCGCTGCAAGCCCAGGGCATTGGCGCCGAGCGGGGGCATTTCTATGCCCACAGGTTGTTAAAGAACCTGGGCATTGATCCCGAGGATGGCGTCGTCAGGATTTCCCTCGTGCATTACAACACTGTCCAGGAGGTCGAGAGGATACTGGCCGCGCTGGAGCAGGCCCTGTGCTGAGCATCAGGCGTGGCAGCTGTCGGGGAAAACCACTTTCAGTACCTTGGCGATGAAATCATTCTGCGCTGCCTGATCGTAGTTCAGGGTGCCGCACAGCGCCAGGCGCTGCTCCGGGCAGTAGGACATGAATGATCCCCAGTGCCCGAGGTGGCCCCAGAGATGTTTACCGAGAATCTGCTTTCTGCCGACGCCCATGCCGTAGAAATATTGGGCAGAGGCCTCCGGCCCGTCGAGAAACCGGTCCAGGGTGTCAATGTCTGTGAACAGGCGGCAGTTGAATACGCCGCGCAGGAACCGCCTGATATCCTCCAGCGTTGACACATGCCCGCCACCCGCCCAATCCACGCTGCCGTGGATCTGCAGGGCATCGATATACTGGCCGTTCATGACGACATAGGGATGTGACAGCTCGTTGCGTGGTTCTTCGTAGCCCTCGAGCCAGGTATCCCCCATGCCCAGAGGGTCAAAGATACGCTCACGACACAATTGCCAGTAGGGCGCTCCGGTGAGCTTCTCCAGCAGGATGCCCAGCAGCACATAGCCGGTATCAGAGTACCGATAGGTTTCGCCCGGCGCACCCACAATTTCCGTGTGAGCCAGCGCCCAGCTGATGATTTCCATGGGTGTACGGGGCCTGCCCGGGTCTTTCGCGATTTCCATCACCCACTCCTGCGAGGTGGCGAAGTCGTTAAATCCGGCCCGGTGCTGGAGTAGCTGCTCGATCGTAAGCTCCCCGACAACGTGCCCGTGCGCCACAGGAATCTGCGCCAATAGTTCTTCGGGAAGATAAGCTGTGATCGGCTCGGAGAGAGACAACTCCTCCCGCTCCAGTAACTGGGCCACGAGAACACCGGTGAAAGTCTTGCTCATGCTGGCAACGCGGAAACTGTGCTGAGTTGTCAGCGGTGTGCCCCGCTCGAGTGAGCTCACCCCGGCGGCGCCTGACCAATCCAGGCCCAGCAGGGGTGCGTGGACTGCCAGCATGGCGCCCGGCGATGGGCCGACGGCTTGGTCCAGTAACGCTTGCAGCTGTTGCTCCATACCAATTCCCCGGTCCATCCAGTCCTGCGGTAATTTATCTGCTCGCGGCAGCTTGCGAGGCGGAATATCTGTGCTAATATGAACACTGTTCATATAAATGTCAAATTGACGGCAGGCAGAGGGTAGCAAACTGACAGCGCCAACGGCAAAACCGGTCCCGCTGCTTCACGGCGCCAATGGAAGGAATGTCCCCTGGTTGCTCAAGGCCCAGGCCCAGGCGCGTCCGAATCACCCGTTTATCATCTGGGCGCCTTTCGACCTGCCACCCTCTGTCATCACCTATGCGGAATTCTACAGCCGGGTACTGTCCCTCGCCGCAGGCCTGCGCGCCCGGGGCGTAGTTGAGGGCGATTTCGTGCTGCTGCACATGGATAACTGCCCGGAGTTCCTGCAGTGCTGGCATGCGTGTTCCCAGTTGGGCGCCGTCGTCGTCACCACTAATACCCGGTCGAGCCAGGACGAGCTGGGCTATTTCATCGATCACTGCAAGGCGACAGTGGCCATTACCCAGCCAGGCTACCTGCAACTGGTCGATCGCAGCGGTCCGGACCTCAAGTGGATAGCATGTATCGACCACGACGCAGGTGCCCCGGCGGCGCCGTCGACCAGCGCGCTACCCTTTGCCGATCTGCTGGCCGACGCCGCGGGCTTCGAGCCCGTGGCCTCAGACCCGCTGGCCTTCAATTCGGTACAGTATACGTCCGGCACTACGTCGCGGCCCAAGGGTGTGGTGTGGACTCACGCGAACGCCCTGTGGGGTGCGCGCAGCAATGCCCAGGTATGCACCATTCAGCCCCACGATATCGGTCATGTATTCCTGCCCCTCTACCATACCAATGCCCTGTGTTACTCGCACCTGGGCACCCTCTGGGCAGGCGCCACGATGGTGTTGCAGCCGCGCTTCTCCGCCAGCCGCTACTGGGATTGTGTCGTCGCACATAAATGCACCTGGGGTATACAGATACCGTTTTCACTGAAAGCCCTGATGTCCCAACCGATCCCGGAGGTCCACTATTTCAACCGCTGGGGTCTCGGCGCCCACGACCCCGCGCTGATTCGCCAGCTGCTTGGTATACCCTGCATCGGCTGGTTCGGGATGACAGAGACCATCGGCCTGCCCATCT
>Ga0105097_10000620_pt1 | contig 16333 bp, 14 predicted proteins | sample PPLLak12cMay2015_FD_87035 | JGI IMG/M metagenome (GOLD analysis project Ga0105097, IMG submission 87035) | Freshwater sediment microbial communities from Prairie Pothole Lake near Jamestown, North Dakota, USA - PPLs Lake P7 Core (1) Depth... | ecosystem: Environmental > Aquatic > Freshwater >... | reverse complement strand
GCCGGTCACCAGGCCTTTCAACAGGCCGGCCCGAAAGGCGTCCCCGGCGCCGGTGGGATCGGCCACCCTGGCGACGGGCACGGCCGGAATTCGGGTCTCACCCGCCGCCGTCACCAGCAGCGCACCCTTTTCACCGAGGGTCGTGATCAGGCCCGCCGCCCGCCGGAGAATGGCGCTGCGATCGAAGCCGGTTGGTTTCATGATCATTTCCAGCTCGTAGTCGTTTGAGATCAACAGCGCCGCCCCGGTCATCATCTCCGCCAGCTGCGCGCCGCTCAGGGCCGTGATGGTCTGCCCGGGGTCGAAGATGTAGGGCACCCCGCGGTCCTTGAAGGCGCGGCTGTACGCGAGCATGTCCTCGATGTTGCCGGGGGAGACGATGGCGATGGCCTCGTCACCGCGGATGCCGTCGAAGGTGTAGCCGGAGGGATAGCGCATGGCGCCGGGGTTGAATCCGGTGATCTGGTTGTCGCTCTTGTCGGTGGTGATGTACGCCCCGGCGGTAAACTCCCCGGTGATCACGCGAATCCCGGTTAGCGGCAGCCCCAGATGCCCCAGCCACTGCGCGTAGCGCTCGAAATCCTTGCCGGCCGTGGCCAGGATCTCCGGCTTTTCCCCCAGCAGGCTCAGGTTATAGGCGATGTTGCCGGCGGTGCCGCCGAATTTTTCGGCCAGACCGTTGACCGTGAAGCAGACGTTGAGAATGTGGATCTTGTCGGGAAGGATATGATCGGCAAAACGACCGGGGAAATCCATGATGCGGTCGTAGGCCAGCGACCCGGAAACAAAAATGTGCATCTCGGCAGACTCCTGGCAAGGCGGGCCGCCGCTGTGACGGCGGTCGGAGGGGTTAACCGCCGGACCTGCCGACGGCTTGGGCCCCTTATAGCCAGCGCCGCGCGGCGTGTCAATCGGGTTGCAGCGCCCGACCGCCAAAGGGTCCCCACAGGCCGCCCACCTCACCCGAACGACGCAGGCCAGGGCCGCTTGGCGGCGCTGGCCTGCACTTGAATGACAGCCTTCGGAAACGGGCAGGCCCTGGGGTGGGGTCAGCCCGCGACCTGTCTGAGAATGGCGCCGCGGGTGCTGATCACCACGACCGTCATCGGAATCTGGGTGCCCGCGGCCGCCTGGGCCTTTTTGACGATGGCCGGCAGACCCGAACAGCAGGGGACCTCCATGACCGCCACGGTGATCGACTTGATCCCGGCTTGCTTGAAAATGGCGCTAAATTTCTGAACGTAGGCGTCGCTGTCGTCCAGCTTGGGGCACCCCAATGCCACGGCCCGACCCTGCATAAAACTCCGGTGGACGGCGGGAAAGGCCACCGGCACACAGTCGGCCATCACCAGCAGGTCGGCCCCTTTCAGAAATGGGGCCGTGGGCGGAATCAGCTGCACCTGAACCGGCCAGTTGCCCAGGCAGGAGTCGCCAGCCGCCAACGCCGCCGGCCGGTTGGCTTCGGCGCAGGCAGCAACCGGCGCCATGATCTGGATCGCCGCCGAGGGGCACCCGCGGGGGACCGCCGCCGCCTCTTTTTCAAGGCGCGCGGTCACCTCCTCCTCGTCGAACTCCTCGGCCTCGCGCTCGACGATCTTGAGCGCGTCCTGGGGGCACTCGCCCAGACAGGCCCCCAAGCCGTCGCAGAGGTTGTCGGATATCACCCTGGCTTTGCCGTCTATGACCCGGATGGCCCCTTCGGCGCAGGCGATCACGCACTGGCCGCAGCCGTCGCAGCGCTCCTCGTCGATTTCGATGATCTTGCGATAGACTTTCATTTCTAAACCTCAGGTTATGGCTTCAGCAAAACCGCCGCCGCCGTTTGGCGGCCGCCTTCGGTGAGAAGCTCGCCGGCGAGCGCCTGCTGAAGCTCGGACACCGGTCGGGGGGCGGTTTTCTGTTGTTCTTCGAGGCAAACGATCCGTTCGGCATCGCGCAGCACGTTGACATCGGCAGCCGCCTGCGGCCCGGCAGCGCGCACGGCCGCGAGAAGCTCGGCGACGGCCGTCACGAGGGCTTCACCGGCGCCCAGCTTGGACAGGATCTGCCCGCCGACCGCGGCTGCCACCCGGCCCCAGGCCTCCGGGGAGGTTTGGTTGCCGGCCGCTTCGACCTCCCGCGCCACCACCGGCAGCAGGTAGGCCGCAATCAGGACGGTCGCCAGGTTGCCCTTTTCGTGCTTCTGAATGCGTTCCGCGTAGCGCGCCAGGCGCGAGGCCAGCCCGATGCGTTTGAAATCGGTTTTCAGATGGCGCTTGACTTCGATCGCCACCCGATCTTTGAGCATGTTGTCCTTCTGGGCCACCAACTCCGGCGGCAGGCTCCCCAGGCACTGTTCGGCGAACGGGCAGTAGGCGGCACAGCCGAAGTCCATCTGCGGGTTGACGAAGCGGTGGCCGCAGCGCCCGCACTTGCGCGCGGTGTCGTCCTTGAAAAACTCCACCGGGTGATTGCACTTGGGGCACTTGGCTTCGTAGATCGCTTTCGAGTTCCAATACTGGGTATCCTGTCCCGGGCAGCGCATGACCTTTTCCTCCGGTTGTCTGGGTGTGACGGGAGCCCCGCATCCCGGGCTCCCGCCTTGCAGGTTGGGAAACTATCCGAGGATCGCCTTGAGGTCCTGATCGGGCGTCGTGATGGGCATGATGTTGAACTTCTCCACCAGGACGTTGAGGATGTTCGGCGTGATGAAGGCCGGCAGCGTGGGCCCCAGCCGGATGTCCTTGATCCCGAGGTACAGCAGGGTCAGCAGGATGGCGCAGGCCTTCTGCTCGTACCAGGACAGGATCATGGACAGCGGCAGGTCGTTGACCCCACAGCCGAAGGCCTCCGCCAGGGCCGAGGCGATCTTGATGGCCGAATAGGCGTCGTTGCACTGCCCGACGTCCAGCAGACGGGGAATGCCGCCGATGGCGCCCAGGTCCTTGTCGAAGAAACGGAACTTGCCGCAGGCCAGAGTCAGGACCACGCAGTCGGCGGGCACCTTCTCGACAAACTCGGTGTAGTAGCTCCGGCCGGGCTTGGCGCCGTCGCAGCCGCCAACCAGAAAGAAGTGCCGGATCTGCTTGTTCTTGACCGCCTCGATCACGGCCGGCGCAACCCCCAGGACCGCGTTGTGGCCGAAGCCGACCATGACGCTCTTGCCGGCAACGTCGGCGGGGAAACCGGGCAGCGCCAGGGCCTTTTCAATCACCGCGGTGAAGTCCTTGCCGGCGACATGCGTCACGCCGGGCCAGCCCACCAGGCCGGTGGTGAAGATGTTGCCCTTGTAAGCATCCTGGGGTTTCTGGATGCAGTTGGTGGTCATCAGGATCGCGCCGGGAAAGGCGGCGAACTCGCGCGCCTGGTTCTGCCAGGCGGTGCCGTAGTGGCCGTAGAAATGGGGGTATTTCTTGAGTTCCGGGTACCCGTGGCAGGGCAGCATTTCCCCGTGGGTATAAACCGTGATGCCCTTGCCCGCGGTTTGTTTGAGGATCGCATCGAGGTCCTTGAGGTCGTGGCCGGACACCAGGATCGCCTTGCCCTTCTTCTGGCCCAGGGGCACCCGGGTGGGTACGGGATGGCCGTAGGTGCCGGTGTTGCCGGCGTCCAGGAGCTCCATGGTGCGCAGGTTGATCTCGCCACACTTCATCACCAGTCCGACGTAGTCGTCGGCGCTCAGGCCCTTATTTAGGGTGGCCGCCAGCGCTTCGTGGATGAAGGCATCCACCCGGTCGTCCACTTGGCCCAGGATCCGGGCGTGGTCGGCGTAGGCGGCAACACCCTTCAGCCCGTAAATCAGAAGCTCGCGCAGGGACAGCAGGTCGGGGTTCAGATCCGGATCGGCCTTGACGCCCACCTGCTCGCCCAGGGCCACCAGTTCCTCCTTGCCGGCGCCGGGTGCATAGGTCACGCGCTCGGGGCCGAAATCGATCCGGCCGCCGGCGGCGGCCACGCGCCGCTTGAGGTCTTCGTGCACCTGGACGCAGCGCGCCAGCATTTCGACAAACCGCTCTGGATCGAAGTCCACGTTGGTGAGGGTCGAAAAGAGGGCTTCACTGGTGAACTGGTTGACCGCGTCATCCACCAGCCCCACCTTGCGGCCTTCCACGGCAATCCGTGAAAGCTCTTTGATTTCGTATACGAGAAGATCCTGAAGTACCGCCACGTCGGGCTGCTTGCCACAGACCCCGAGTTTGGTGCAGCCTTCGCCCTTGGCCGTCTGTTCACACTGAAAACAAAACATGGTTTGCCTCCTGTCGCTGTTGGGTTGAGTCAACCTTCCGCAGCGGGACCGGTTGACGGTTGTTGCGCTCGATGGATTATGTATAAACCGCTTTGGTCGGCAACGCCTTGACTTAGGTCAAAAAATAAGGTTTTTTTGAAACTATGAAAAATATACTGGACGTCATCTCCCAAACGCCCCTTTTCGGCGGCCTGCCCGCAGACCAACTCCAGGCCATCCGCGCCATCGCTGTCACCCGCCGCTTTGACAAGGGGGAGCGCATTTTCTCCGAAGGCCAACCGGGCAGCGGGTTTTACGTTGTCATGAGCGGCCGGATCAAGATTTTCAAGGTCTCCGCGGAAGGCAAAGAGCAGATCCTGCACATCTTCGGCCCGGGCGAGCCGTTTGGCGAGGTGCCCGTGTTTTCGGGGAAACCCTTTCCCGCCAACGCCGAGGCGATCGCACCAAGCCAGCTGCTTTTTTTCCCCAAACAGGCCTTTATCGCCTTGACCAGCGCCACGCCCTCCCTGGCCCTCAACATGCTGGCGGTGCTCTCCCTGCGCCTGCGGCAGTTTACGGTCCAGATCGAAAATCTTTCACTGAAAGAGGTGCCGGGCCGTCTGGCATCCTACCTGATCTACCTGGCGGCCGAGCAGGCCGCTGCGGATACGGTCGCGCTGACGATCTCCAAAGGGCAGCTCGCCAGCCTGCTGGGAACGATCCCCGAAACCCTTTCGCGCATGATGGCCAAGATGGCCGGGATGGGCCTGATCGAGGTGGAGGGCCGCACCATTCGGCTGCTGGACCGGGACGCCCTGGAGAACCTTGCCAGGACCGGCAAGCTGATGGGCATTGACGGCTGAAGGCGGCCTGCGGGAACGCCGCCCGGCGATGACGGGGGGCCCCGCAGACCGGAGGGGGGGTGTGGGCACACAAGCGGCCGCGCAGGCCTATTGATCCTTGTGCTGAACCAGCTCCCTGCTGAGCAGGCGAATGTGCCCCATTTCTTCCTTGATGATGTCGTCCAGCCGACTTTTGCCCAGTTTGCCGGGCACTGCCTCGCGCATCCCCAGATAAAATACGATCGATTCTTTCTCGGCCTCGATGGCGGCCTTGAGAATTTCTTTCATTGAGCTGATGTCGATCTTCTTCTCGAAGAAAACCCGCGTATCGGCCAGTGCCCGCAGGTAGCGCAATGCCTCCCCCTCGGGGTCGAAGGCGGTGGCGCTTCTCTCCAGATCGCCCAGTTCGGAGCGCATGGTCTGAAAGGTTTTCGCGTGCTCGTCCTCCATGGCGGCGAGTTTGAGCAGAAGGGCGCTTTCCTCGGGCAGGGCCGTCGCTTCGGCGGATTTGCGATAGAATTCGGACCCGTTGCGCTCCAGTTGTTCGGCCATCTGGTAGATCTCGTCGGCGTTAAAGTCGTACATACAACACCATCCTTTACATGGTTGCGGCGCACGGCACTGCGCGCTGCGTCAAACGCGGCGGGCACCGGCGACTGATCGTTTTTTGGAATTAAACCAATGGGGAGAAGATAAAGAGGGCCCCCGAGCTTGTAAAGAGCATTTTACCCCGCCGTGCGGTGTTTTTAGGGAAAGGGACTTTGGTGGGCACCTTCGGAATGGACCGAATTTCCCACTCCCATTGGTCTATGTTCATTTTCTTGTGCGGACAAGAAAACGAACCAAAAGAAGCCGCCCTCATTCCGGGGCCCTTCGGGCTGCCCTGCGCTTCTCGCAGCCGACGGGCCCTGTGGAACTCGCTTGCGCTCAGACAGCCACAGGGCCTTTATCGCCGGCTGCTGCGATGCTCGGCCCGGGACGACGGGACAGAAAACGCCGGCTGCATCAGGGGATCTAAAACCGGCTGTGATCTTCGAAAAACACAATACTTACGGTTGGTTAGTGCCTTATTCCGTGGAAGCGGCGGTAGGCTCAGGCGACGACACGGTTGCGGCCCGCCTTTTTGGCCCGGTAAAGGGCCTGATCGGCGGCCTTGAGGACCGCGGCGGGATCTCTGGTGCAGCGATCGGGCGGGTGGCGGGCGCCTTTTGCGCCGGGCGGCCTGGCTGCCGGACCGGGCGCAAAAGGCGTTGGGGTGTATCAGTGCACCAGGGTGTTGGGGAAGGTTGCCCCCACCCGGTAGCGGGGGGCATCGGGATCCAGGATTTCACGACACCAGACGACTTTCGCGCGGTCCACGTCGCAGGAGCCGGGCGCCATCACGTAGATCTGGGCGCCTGGCGCAAAGCGGCTGTCAGATTCGAAAAAGAGGCCGTCCTCGCTGGCATTGCACATCCGCACCGGGAAGGACGTCCCGTTGGCCTTTTCGGTGAGAATCACCGTATTCCGGAAATGGCTGCGGCGCTTTTCGCGCCGGTCTTTGCAATCGTTCATGGGAACCTCCTTGACGGCCATACCGCCGCAGCGTCACGCGACGCGGCCTTTTTGTGGGTATCAGACGGCTCGGGCGGTCACAAGCACCCAAGCGGGTAGAACCAAGTAAACAGTAAGACGTCTTGGACGGCATTCAAGCCACCGCCCCGGAGCGCGGGCGGCCACCGCCACCGACCCCGTTGACAGCCCCCGGGACGGTACTTAAGCTACTTCTGATCCAGGCTGCGGCAGCCGCTTCGGACTCCGTTAAAAGAGGGCTTAGGTTTTCGAAGTTCTCCAGAACCCACTTCCGCTTAGCCAGAACCCGCTGCTGAAAGCCGGCAGACGTTTACACAAGAATCCGGGCTCGGCTAAAGACCCAGCCCCCGGTGATAATATCAGGAGGAAGACCCATGACCCAAAACAACCAGAGCAAAGCGTATTTCGAGCAGGGAATGGCGGAGTTCGTCGCCGGCAACTTCGCTGAGAGCGTCGCGGCGTTGACCCTCGCCACCCTTCAAGACCCCGCTTCCACCCTCACCTTTCTCAGCCGCGGCGCGGCGCACCTCAAGCTCGGCCAGACCGCAGCGGCACTGGCGGATTTCGATCACGTCATCCAGCTGGCTCCCGGCTACGCCAAGGCCTACCACCTGCGGGGGCTGGCGCATGAAGCCGGCGGCGATCAGGCCAAGGCCCTGCAGGACTTCGACCAGGCGCTGGCGATCGATCCGCAATACGGCGCCGCTTACTACAGCCGCGCCAGCCTCCACACCCGCCTGGGCCAGGAGGAGGCGGCGGCCGAGGATATCCGTATGGTGACGCAACTGACCCACGTGCAGCTCGAAACCTTCAATAACGAGAACAACGTCTGGCACTCGCAGCAGCTCAGACTGGAAGCCATGGACGTGGCCGACGTCTTCGACCGCTGACCCCCCACCGGCTGCCCGGGGTTTAGGCCCCGCGGCCCCCTCCGGGCAGCCGCCCCGGCACCGCCGATACCGACGGACAGTTACAGCGCGACCAGCCCCCAAACGCGGCGCTTGACTCACCCCCGAAAAGATGCATGTTTAAAGGAGTGCAACTGGCGATTCGCAAAAACGAACCGCTCCAGCCTCAGCCGTGACACTGCCCAAACCGGATCCACAACCCCGCTTGCCCCCGGAAAGGAGAGTCGACGCCATGCCGCGCACCCCTATCCCGTTTCCCTGTCAGATAGAACACCTTTCCATCCTGGACGAAAACGGCGGACTCGACGCCGCCCTGGACCCCCGCATCGATCCCGCGGAACTGCTCAAGCTCCATCGCGCCATGCTGCTCGGCCGGCGCTTCGACGAGCGCATGCTCGGTCTTCAGCGCCAGGGGCGGATCGGCACGTTTGCCCCGATCACCGGCCAGGAGGCCGCCCAGCTGGGCGCCGTGGCCGCGCTGCGGGCCTCGGACTGGATGGTCCCCTCCTTCCGTGAAACCGCGGCGGAGATCTGGCGCGGCAAACCGATGGAAAACTTCATTATTTTCTTTGGGGGCTTCAACGAGGGCGGCCGGATCGCCCCGGAGAGCAACGACCTGCCGCTCTCCGTGCCGGTCGGGTCGCAGGTGCCGCACGCCGTGGGCCTGGCCTGGGCCATGAAATACCGCGGCAGCGACCAGGTGGCCATGACCTTTTTCGGCGACGGCGCCACCTCCGAGGGCGATTTCCACGAGGGCCTGAACCTGGCCGCGGTCTTCCAGGTCCCCGTGATCTTCGTCTGCCAGAACAATCAGTGGGCCATCTCCATTCCCCGCGCGCGCCAGACCCGCTCCGAAACACTGGCCCAGAAGGCCATCGCCTACGGGATGCCGGGCATCCAGGTGGACGGCAACGACATCCTGGCGGTTTACGCCGCCGCCCGCGAAGCGGTGGCGCGCGCCCGCGCCGGGGGCGGCCCGACCCTGATCGAGTGCGTCACCTACCGCCTGAGCATGCATACCACCGCCGACGACCCCAAACGCTACCGCAGCGATGAAGACGTCGCGGTCTGGAAAAAACGGGACCCCATTCCCCGGTTTCAGCGCTACCTGACCGAAAAGGGGCTGTTGTCCCCCGAAAAGATCGAGACCCTGGAGGCCGAAATCAAGGCCGAGATCCAGGCCGCCGTCGACCGCGCCGAACAGCAGATGGCGCAGATGGGCGACCCCCTCGAGATGTTCGACCACGTCTATGCGGAGATGACCCCGGATCTCCAGGCCCAGAAGGCCGAACTGGCGCAGGAGCTGGCGGCGGCGCGCAGCGAGAAGGAGGACAGCGATGGCTAAGATCACGATGGTGGAGGCCTTGAACCTGGCCTTGCGCCAGGAAATGGCGCGGGACGACAGCGTCATCGTCCTGGGGGAGGATGTCGGCGTCGACGGCGGGGTTTTCCGGGTGACCGACGGCCTGATCGACACTTTTGGTGAAAACCGCGTGCTGGACACCCCCCTGGCGGAGTCGGGAATCGTCGGGATGTCCATCGGCATGGCGGTCTACGGCCTCAGGCCGGTCTGCGAAATTCAGTTCTCGGGGTTCAGCTACGAGAATTTTCACCAGATCGAAAGCCATGCCGCGCGCCTGCGCTGGCGCTCGCGGGGCCGTTTCACGGTGCCGATGGTGCTGCGCACCCCCTACGGCGGCGGCGTGCGCGCCCTGGAGCACCACTCCGAGAGCCGGGAAGCCTTCTGGGCCCACATGCCGGGCCTCAAGATGGTGATCCCCTCTGGCCCGCGCAACGCCCGCGCGCTGCTGGCGAGCGCCATCCGCGACCCGGACCCCGTTATTTTCTACGAACCCAAGGCCCTTTACCGCGCCTTTCGCGAGGAGGTCCCGGAAGCGGAAGAGACCCTGCCCATCGGCCGCTCCCAAATCGCCCGGGAGGGCCGCGACCTGACCCTGATCGCCTACGGCGCGATGCTGCGCCCGGCCCTGAAGGCGGCCGAGCGCCTGGCCGAGGAGGACGGCCTGGAGGCCGAGGTCATCGACCTGTTGACCATCTCCCCCCTGGACGACAGCCTCTTCGTGGCCTCCGTCCAGAAGACCGGCCACGCCCTGCTGGTGCACGAGGCCCCGCGCAGCTTCGGGCCGGGGGCCGAAATTGTCGCCCGCCTGGTGCAAAAGGCCTTCTACTACCTTGAAAAACCGGTGGCACGGGTCACCGGCTTCGACGTGATCATCCCGTTTTTCAGCCGCGAAAACAGCTACCTGCCGGGGGTCGAGCGGATCCTACGGCAAGCGCGCGCCCTGCTGGCGGCCTGATGCCGGGCAGCGCGGGTCGCGATGGCGCGCGCCGCCCCGATTGTACCCGAATAGCCAAAGCGGCAGAGGAGGAGAGCGCCATGTCCAGGTCGTTTAAATTGCCGGATCTGGGGGAAGGGATCCATGAAGGCGAAGTTCTGGCGGTGCTGGTGGCGGTTGGCGACACGGTCCGGGAAGGAGACCCGATCCTGGAGGTCGAAACCGACAAGGCGGCGGTCGAAATCCCCTCGCCGGTGGACGGCACGGTAAAGGAAATTCGGGTGAAGCCCGGCGACGTGGTCAAAGTCGGCGACGTTCTGATGATCTTTGAAACCGATGCCGCGGCCGACCCAGGCGGGTTGACCGCCTCGGCTGCGCAGCCGGCGCCGCCCGAGGCTGCCCCCGAAACCCCGGAGGTCGCTAAAACACCCAAGCGGCCGCCGCTGCCGGCCTCACCGGCCACCCGGCGGCTGGCCCGCGAACTGGGGGTCGACCTGTACGCCCTGACCGCCTCCGGCCCCCAAGGGCTGGTGACCGCCGCGGATGTTCGGGCGTTTGCCGCCAAAGGCCCCGCCCCGGGGCCGGCCGAAACCCCTCAAGCCGCTGCGGCTACAAGCCGGCCGGAAGCTCCGCCACTGCCGGACTTCGACAAGTGGGGCGCCACCGAACGCATCCAGCTGCGCTCGCTCCGCAAATCCACGGCCCGCCAGATGGCCCTGGCCTGGTCGCAGATCCCGCACGTGCACACCCAGGACCGGGTGGACCTGACCGAACTGGAGGCCCTGCGCCGCAAACACCGGCAGGCCGTCGCGGCCCAGGGGGGCCGGCTGACCCTGACGGTCTTTGCCCTCAAGGCCGCGGCCGCGGCCCTCAAGCGCTTCCCCGATTTCAACGCCAGCCTCGACCCTGCCGCCGGCGAGATCGTCCGCAAGCACTATTTCCACATCGGGGTGGCGGTCGACACCGACGACGGCCTGATCGTCCCGGTCGTCCGCGACGTGGACCGCAAGAGCCTCAGGGAGCTGGCCGTGGAGCTGGCCGACCTGGTGGCGCGCACCCGCCGGCGCAAGACCACACGCGAGGAGCTGCAGGGGGCCACCTTTACCCTCACCAACGTGGGACCGCTGGGGGGCGGGCACTTTTCGGCGATCATCAACTCCCCCCAGGTGGCGATCATGGGCATGGGCGCGGCCCGCATGGAGCCGGTGGTCCTGGCTGCCGGCGGCGGCCCGCCCAAGATCGTCCCCCGGCTGATGATGCCGCTGGTGGTCTGCGTGGACCACCGCGTCCTGGACGGGGCCGACGCCATCCGCTTCATGCAGGCGGTCAAAACGGCCCTTCAGGACCCCGAGGAGCTGCTGATGGCCATGACCTGATCCGGGGGGTGCAGGCCTCCAGCGTCTCTAACCGCTTCACCCGGGAGGGAAACGACCATGGTGATGGGAGAATTCGTGCAGGAAACCGACCTGCTGGTGATTGGCAGCGGTCCCGGCGGCTACGCCGCCGCCTTTCGCGCGGCCGACCTGGGACTGGAGGTCACCATCGTGGACACGGCCGAACGCCCGGGCGGCGCCTGCCTCTTCCGCGGCTGCATCCCCTCCAAGACCCTGCTTTACCTCACCGAACTGCTGCATGACGCACGCCGCGCAGCCCCCATGGGGATCGCCTTCGCCGAGCCGACCATCGATCTGGCGGCCCTCCGCAGCTGGAAGTCCCAGGTGATCGACCGGCTGGCCGGGGGACTGGTGTCCCTCAGCCGGCAGCGCGGCGTCCAGCTGATCCGGGGCCGCGCGGAATTCGCCTCATCCACCCAGGTGCGCCTGCACGACGCCGAGGTCAGCGGCATCAAGTTCCGCCACTGCATCCTGGCCACGGGCTCACGCCCCATCCTGCTGCCGGAGGCGTCAGCCGCCAAGGGCGGGCGGGTGATGACCTCCACCGGCGCACTGGCCCTGGCGGACGTACCGGCGTCGCTCCTGGTGGTCGGCGGCGGCTACGTCGGCCTGGAACTCGGCAGCGTCTACGCGTCCCTGGGCAGCCGGGTGGAGCTGGTGGAGCTGGGGGACCGGCTCCTGCCCGGCACCGACCCGGACCTCGTCGAACCCCTCCAGCGCCGCCTGGAGCGCCTCTTTGCCGCCCTGCACTTCAACACCCGCGTAGCGGAGTTGAGCGAAGCCGAGACGGGCGTCAGCGTAACCCTGGAAAGCGCCGGCGAAAAGCGCCGCGAGCGCTTCGAGCGCGTCCTGGTGGCCATCGGGCGCCAGCCCAACAGCCGCAAGCTGGGCCTTGAGAACACCAAAATAAAGCTCGACGCGCACGGTTACGTGGTGGTCGACGCGCAACAGCGCACCGACGACAAGCGCATCTTTGCCGTCGGCGACGTGGTCGGCGGCGCCATGCTGGCCCACAAGGCCATCCACGAAGGCAAGACCGCCGCGGAGGTCATCGCCGGCAGGCCGGCCGCCTTTGACGTGCGCGCCATACCGGCGGTGGTCTACACCGATCCCCAGATCGCCTGGTGCGGCCTGACCGAGGCGGCCGCCCGGCGCGAGGACCGAAACGTGCGGATCGCGCGCTTCCCGTGGAAATTCTCGGGCCGGGCGCTGACCATGGACGCCCCCGAGGGCATGACCAAAATCCTGATCGACCCGCAAAGCGAACGGATCCTGGGGGTCGGCATGGTCGGCCGCAACGTCGAGGCCCTGATCGCCGAAGGGGTCCTGGCGGTCGAAATGGGCGCCCTGGCCCAGGACCTGGCGCTCACCATCCACGCGCACCCGACCCTCTCCGAAACCCTCGAGGAAGCCGACGGGATTTTCCTCGGCAGCGCCACCCACATTCTGCCCCCCAGGCGGAAAGGGTGACCCCCTGCTGCCTGGGCCCGCCGCCGGCCTCCCCCGCACCTGTGAAATTGGCCTCGCAGCGCACAGCGGCTTTTACCGCGACTAACCCCTTTTTCCTCGTAAGCCGCTGCACCCGTCCCGGCCCCTGAGGCCGGCGTGCGGATACCCCCCACCGGCTTTTTGTTGAGCGCTGTTTTTGATTGACTCTCCTGCTATTTTGTCGTTTTATATAAATAATCACCAGCATCCCAAAGCCGTTGCCTGCGTTTGTCTCCCTTGCACTCCGGCGGGTCTGCCCGAAAGCCTGCTGACGCCCAAAAACAAACGGGGACCTCTGCCCCCGAAGGCCGCAACCGACAGAATATCGCACGCGCACAGCGCGCCATTCAGGTTCAACCCACCTTTCGACAGAGGAGGTTTTCAATGGCAGATGCACAGACGGTAAATGGAAATCCCGCAGTTGTGGGGTTGGCGGGCTTCGGTCTGACCACCATGATTCTGCAATTTCACAATGTGGGCTGGTGCGGAGTAGGCCCCATCGTCGCGCTGGGGCTGGTTTTCGGGGGCATGGCCCAAATGATCGCGGGCTTTCAGGAATTCAAGTGCGGCAACAACTTTGGTTACAGCGCGTTCGTGTCCTACGGCGCCTTCTGGGTGTCGCTGGGGGTCATTTTCCTGTTGAACCACTTCAAGATCTACCACTCCAACACCAACGACGTCGGCTGGTTCCTGGTCGTCTGGACGCTGTATACCATTATCCTCTGGGTCGCCGCGATGCGGATCCACACCGCCATGGCGGTGACCTTCACCCTGCTGGTGATCGGGTTCATTCTGCTGGATCTGGCCCACTTCGGCTATCCCCAGCTCACCCGCGTCGCCGGCTTCGAGCTGATGGCCTGCGCCCTGGCGGCATGGTACATGATGGCCCACGTCATTTACGCCCAGATATTCGGCCGCAATATCCTGCCCGTCGGCCCGCCGTGGATCAAATAGACACGCCCCGAACAGCCGACCAGGGAGAACCGCCAAGCTGCCCATCCCAAGGAGGATAACATGAAGGCACTGAAGATCTTTTGCGCCGTCGCATCGGTTTTGTTGATCGCCGGAAACGCCGTGGCCGAACCGGAATCGGCCACCAAGGACGAAGTTGTCGTAAAGGTTCATGAAGCCGCGGCCCTGATCAACACCAAGGGCCTGGAGGAGTCCATCAAGATTATCGGCGATCCCAAAGGCCCCTTTGTCTGGAAAGACTCTTACGTCTTCCTGATGGACCTGAACGGCAAGATGCTGGCGCACCCCATCCAGCCGGAGCTGACCAAACAGGAACACCTGCTGCTGATGACCGACCCCACCGACAAGGCCCTTTTTGTTCATTTCGTCAACACCGCTCGCCAGGTCGGTCACGGCTGGGTGGAGTACATGTGGCCCAAGCCCGGCCGGAACACGCCCTGGAAAAAACTCACCTACATCTACCGCGTTCCCGGTAAAGACCTCTTCGTCGGCGCCGGCGTTTACGTCGGCGGCATGATGTACTGAGCATCTTGAACGCCGTCACCTCGGCCGAACGGGCGGCAGCAGCGCCGCCGCCGCCCTGCCTCGGCCGCCCCCAACGATCTGCCGGAGCGGTCCCCGCCGCGTCCTCCCGCCGCGCCCCGCCGCCAAGGCCCGCCTTCTTCTGCGCCCGGCACTCGCCGGCCGCGGCTTGACAGTGCTTGCCCTTTTCTCTATAAAACGCCCAGCACACATCTGATACTCCCCGCTGATTTCTGAAAGGCCGACACTGATGCCCACATTTTCACCTGTCGGAGGAGCGCCGCTGTTGATCCTGATCGCCGGTGCGAAGGGCGCCGTGGCCTCCACCCTGGCGGTGGCCGCCCAAATGCTGCGCAAAGCGCCGGCATCCGTCCTGGACAGCCTGACCACCGCCGGCCGTTTCCAGGGACTGCTGCAGCCCGAAGCGGTTTACACCGCCGGTTGGGACGTGATGGCGGGCCCGCTTTCCGCGGCGGTGGCGCACCACGGGGTGCTGCCGACCGAGATCCGGGACTGTCTCAGGGCCGAACTGGACCAGGTGCCGCTGGCCGCCCCGCCGCCGGCCGGCAGCCCCATCGAAGACCAGGTCAGGCGGCTGCTGGCCGACATTGAAACCTTTCGGGCCGCGTTTCCGGGAGCCCGTCCGGTGCTCGTCAACCTGCTGCCGGCATGCGAAAGCTCGGGGCTTGCCGGCTGCCAGGACCCCGGAGAGCGTGCAATGACCCGCGCCGCCGCCAAGTGCCCGGACCTGGCCTACGGCCTGGCGGCCGTCCGCGCCGGGGTGCCGGTGGTCAACTTCACCCCCAACGAACTGGAGATCCCGCGGGTGGTCGCGGAGGCCCGCGAGCGCGGCGTGCCGATTTGCGGCCGCGACGGCAAAACCGGCCAGACCTTCTTCAAGGTGGTCCTGGCCTCGGCCTTCAAGGCCCGCCGCCTGCGGGTGGACGGCTGGTACAGCCTCAACATCCTGGGCAACGCCGACGGGGCCAACCTCATGGACCCCTGCCGCGCCGCCGGCAAATACAGCAACAAGACCCAGCTGCTCGACGAAATCCTGGAGTACCCGGTGGGCGAGGCCTACGGGGTGCCGACGCACAAGGTTCACATCGACTACTACCCGCCCCGCGGCGACGCCAAGGAGGCCTGGGACGTCATCGATTTCAAGGGTCTTTTCGGCCTGCCGATGAGTCTGCGGCTGAACCTGCAGGGGCGCGACTCGATCCTGGCCGCCCCCATGGCGCTGGACCTGGCGCGCTGGATGACCGCGCTGCAGGCCGCCGGCCGCAGCGGCCTGGTCCCCGAGCTGGGGTTTTACTTCAAGAAAGCCGTCGGCCCAAATGCACCCGTCACCTTCCAGGACCAGCTTCGGGCCCTGGACGGGTTGGCCTGCGAGTGCAGCCCGTCCGAGGCCTGAGAGCCGCGGCGACCGCCGCAGCCGGCCGGCCCCCAGAGGAACCACGATGATCTTCGGATACAGCACCAATGCGTTTGTCAAATTTCCGCTGGCCGAGGCCCTGGAAAAGATCGCCGACCTCGGCTTCGACGGCGTCGAAATCATGGGCGACCGCCCCCACCTCTATCCCCCCGATTTCGGACCGGAGGACATCGACCGGCTCAAGGCCGTCCTGCGGCGGCGGGGCCTGCGGGTGACCAACATCAACAGCTTCACCCTCTTTGCGGTGGGCGACACCTACCTGCCGTCCTGGATCGAACCCGAGCCGGAACGCCGTCAAATCCGCATCCGCCACACCCGCGACAGCCTGCAAATGGCCGCTGCACTGGGCTGCCGCAGCATCTCGGTGCCGCCCGGCGGCCCCCTCGGGGACATCTCCCGCAAAACGGCCATGGCGCTTTTTCACGCCGGGCTGGACCAGGTCGTACCCCTGGCCGAGGAACTGGGCGTGCGGGTCCTGGTGGAACCCGAACCGGGCCTGCTGATGGAGAACACCGCCCAATTCAAAGAATTCATCCGGGACATCCGCTCGCCGCTGGTGGGCATCAATTTTGATATCGGCCACTTCTTCTGCGCCGGCGAAGACCCCCGCACAGCCTTCGAAGAGCTCTTCCAATGGGTGGGGCATATGCACATCGAGGACATCGCCCCCAACCGCCGGCACCACCACCTCATCGCCGG
>Ga0105097_10000619_pt1 | contig 16357 bp, 17 predicted proteins | sample PPLLak12cMay2015_FD_87035 | JGI IMG/M metagenome (GOLD analysis project Ga0105097, IMG submission 87035) | Freshwater sediment microbial communities from Prairie Pothole Lake near Jamestown, North Dakota, USA - PPLs Lake P7 Core (1) Depth... | ecosystem: Environmental > Aquatic > Freshwater >... | reverse complement strand
TCTAGTTCGTCATCTAGCGTCAGTTCATCTTCTTCTAGCTCTAGTTCATCGTCATCAAGCTCATCAGTCAGTAGTTCTTCTAGTTCCTCGTCAAGTAGTTTTTCTTTTTCCAGTAGCTCATCGTCTAGTAGTTCTTCTTCCAGTTTCAGTTCGTCATCGAGTAGCTCTAGCTCTTCATCGAGCAGTTCAAGTGTTTCATCGTCCAGTTCGTCATCTTCGAGTTCGTCTAGCTTGTCTTCTAGCAGCTCCTCTAGTTCGAGTAGCAGTAGTTTAGCTAGTAGCTCAAGTTCTTCGAGTAGTTCTTCTTCATCATCTTTAAGCTCTTCATCAAGTTCTAGCAGTAGTCTTTCCAGCTCCTCATCTAGTAGTTCTTCTAGTAGCAGTAGTTCGTCTTATTCCAGTTACAGTTCAAGTTCCTCTAGTAGTATGTCTCTTCAGTATTTACGAACGGTTGTTCATATCAGATTTAGGAATCACGTTGATATTGATACCCAAATCAGAGAATATACAAAATGGAATACACGAATCCAAGAACCTGTTCATCAGAAGATGTCTTGTAGAGAGAACATTAAACAGAAAATTCACTTTTTATAATGGCTGACCAAATTATTATACAAGTCCGGTTTAAAAAACTACTGTGGATATGTCCAAAATGCCAACAAGAAGACGTCGTTGACGCTTCTGTTACAGGAGGCAACACGTATGAACATAATTGTTCTAAATGTGATACGTGGTTTAATACCTTTAAAACTTATGAGGGTATCTATTCTATTCCTAAAGATGAATACGATAAAATAGACTCTCAAGCTTTAGAAGACGCTAAAACGGCTCAATTTAATACTTGGTTAGATACTATTCATAATCCTCCTGTTTATGTAGCTCCTACACAAGAAGAGTTTGAAAATATGTACAGAGAAAAATTAGCTCAAGCTCAGGATTATCTTGAAAAAATAGCTGATATGGCCACGGAAGCTGAAGTCTTATCATTACAAGCTGAAGCGACAAGTAAAATTGATTCTGTTGAAATTGTCAATAAAACTCCTATTGAGGATGTGGACAAATAATGGCCACAAAAACAGTTGCAGCCGGTGGTGGAAATTGGTCAGATTCTGGAACTTGGGAAGAAGGTTCTAAACCTACTGCCGGAGATGATGTTGTTGTTGATTCTGGCAGTGGTAATTTAGCTGTTAATGAAGCTTCAGCTAATTTGAAATCGTTTAATATGGATGGCTATTTAGGTACAATGTCTGGGACATCCAATATTACAGTTGTTGGAGTCGCTTCTACAACCAGTGTTTGCGAAATTGATGGAACTATCTCTTGGACGGGTACGCTCTATCTGAATCCAACAGCCAGTGATACTGTTTTACAATTAACGAATAATGGTAAATCTCTCAGAAATATCTATATAAATGCTGGCACAAATACTGGGCGCGTTGATATTTTAGATGGTATAACTCAAGCCACGACTTCTAACACTTTTGAGTTATATAGAGGAGTTGTACATATTGATGGAGCTTCTGATACGGCTGGGTTATCACATACTCTTGGTCAGATGCGTTTGACGGCTCCTAATGCTTCGTCTATATATCTCGGAACTTCAACAATTACGTGTACAAAACCTAGTGATTCGGCTTGGTATAACGCTTCTTCAGCTATTACGGTAGTTTGTGGAACTTCTACAATCGTTTTAAATGCTGCTACTCAAACTTTCGGTGGTTTAAGTCAAACTTATAGTACCGTTCAAATTACTGGGTCTGGTGTTGCAGGAATCAGTGGAAATAATACCTTTGCTACTTTAACACGTACAGGAACAGCGGTTACAACCGATGGGTTAAGTTTAGCCGGAAATCAGACGATAACTAGTGCATTGAATTTAACAGGAAATAGTGGGGCAAATAGATTATTAGTTAGGTCTAGTGTTTTTAATACAGTCAGAGTTCTTTATTTGAATGGAGCTAGTGCTTCCGGGTGTGCTAATGTAAATTTCAGAGATATTGCTATGGCTACTGGCTATTCACGAATAACAGGAACCACAGATGTCGTAGATACGAAACTAGCTAGTGGAGCACCTACAACTAATTATGGTTCTTCTACTGAATTGACATTAAGTGGAAGTTCATCAGATAGGGCTTTAATTAAATTTGCTTTAACAGCTGCAACAAGTACTATTACTTACGCTAAATTAGCTATTTATGATTATATGCGTGGCGGACAGCATAATTTAACTTTTGCTCGTGTTTTAAGAGATTGGGGTGAAAGTACCGCTACTTATAATACATATGATGGTTCTAATAATTGGACTACAGCCGGTTGTGCTTCTGATGGAAATGATTATTCCTCCACCAACTCTGTCGTTATTGCCAATGAAAACGGTGGTTGGGTTACTCCTGTTGTTACGGCTATGACGGAAACAATGAGGTCTGGAAGCAATTATGGGTTTGTGTTTTTTGCAACAGATGCTAATCCTTATGACTCTATTTATTCAAGTGAATATACAACTGATGCTACTAAAGTTCCGTATTTAGATGTATATTTTGGAGTCACAGACCTTTCTGGGATAACAGGAGGGTCTGGAGATTGTGGTGGTAATACTGGAATTACTTTTACAACCGCTGATGATTGGTATTGGTATTCGGCAGGAGTTGGAGCCGGAACTTATAATGTTTCCGACTATACGTATTGGTATACGGAAACGGCTGGCGGAGGAAGTCAAATGGCTTCTTCTCGTAGTATCCTTCCTCAAGATTCATGTTATTTTGACGGGGATTCGGTTAGCGGTTCAACAACAATAACACAAAATTTACAAGATATCCCAAGTTTAGATTTTACAGGAGTAGATGCTGTCACTTTTGATGATGATAATCTGACACAGTATAGTTATGGAAGTTTAATCTATTCTTCCAATGTTGCTTTTTCTTCGACAGGACGTATTTGGTATTTTATGGGTAGAGGGAGTTATACTTTTACTCCTGGTACAGCTTCTTATTATGGCAGAAAACAAATTCTTCTTTATGCTCCTGGAGGTTCTTTAACGTTTGGTGGAGCTTTTGTTCAGGATGGTAGTGGAAACGCTTGGAGAAATTTAACTGTTGTTTATGGTTCTATTGATTTTAATGATTATAACCATACTTTTTTGTCGGTTCTGTCTAGTTATAGTTCAACACGGGCTATTAATTTAGGAACTGGAACAATAACATTATCCACAGGCAATGATGGGAATTCGTGGGAATTATCAACTACTACCAATTTAACATTTAACGCTGAAACCTCTACTATTCAGTATGCTGCTAATTTTTATAATTCCGGTTCAGAAAATAAAGGGTTTGCTGGAGGCGGGAAAACATATAATAATTTAACGGTTCCAGGTGGGGTAGGATATTTAACGCTGACAGGTTCCAATACGTTTAATACGTTAACGATTAATGGCCCAAAAATGGTCAAGTTTACAGCTGGTACAACAACAACAATTACTACATTTTCTACTGATTCTGCTATGTCGAAACCGATTAAGTTAAGTAGTACGACTTTAGGTTCAGCTTGGACATTATCTACGACAAATAATATTACGTTAGATTACGCTGGGCTTTCGAATTGTACTGCTACGGGTGCCGGAACTTGTACTTTTGGAACAGATAGTTGGGGAACAGGAAATACGAATTGGACAGGATATTCTACAACCGTTCCTCTTGAACGTACAGTTGCTCCTTCAGGTGGGGATTATACATCTCTTGAAGGATGCGTTGGAGTTTATGAGTGTGATTTGACAACTTTAGGAACAGTGTTTACTGTTATTATTGATGGAGATTGGTCAGGAGGGGCGGATACAACAGCTTGTACAATCCATCGATATACAACGTCGGCTACTTATTATATTGATATTTATACAACTGCAACAGCTCGTCATACTGGTAAATATGATACGGCAAAATACAGATTAGAAGCTAGTAGTACTGGTGCTATTCTTGGCATCACATCGAATAATGTACATCTGACTGGAATCCAAGTTAAAAATACAAATACTACAGATGGAACAGCAAGTTCTACAGCAATAACAATAAGTGCTGTTGGAGCTAGTGGCGAAAATACATTATTAGATAAATGTATTTTTAAAGCGAATCGAACAGTCGGAAGAGCCGATGAATGTTGGGTGGCAGCCAGAAATACAGTGTTTATTTCTTATGCAACTGATTCGGATACAGATAATACAGCTTGGTACGGTGCTAATAGATACGGAACATCTAATTTATCGTTACAGTTATTGAATTGTGTTCTAAAGGCTTATGGGTCAGCTAGTAATGGATATAAGAATTCCTATACTTCTACTAATTACTATCCTACTCTTAAAAATTGTTACGCATCAGCAACAACATGTTATTCAGTTTATTCGTATTTAACGACATGTGCGTCTTCTGATGCTTCTGGGTCAGTTGGGTTAACCGGTATAGCTTATTCAACAAGTAGCGGAGCTTATTTTACTAATGTCGGTAACGGAACAGAAGATTTCCATATTGATGGAGTTAATTCCGCTTTGAGTGGAACGGGGACGGATTTATCAACTATTTTTACAGATGATATTGATGGAGGGGTACGTTTAACATGGGATATTGGAGTAGATGAACCAACTCCAAGCTCCTCTTCGTCTTCTAGTTCAAGTTCTTTATCTTCTAGCAGTAGTTCATTAAGTAGCTCCTCTTCTAGTTCAAGTAGTGCTGAATCGTCATCGTCTTCTAGTTCTTCCAGTTTATCTTTATCTTCTAGCTCTTCGTCTTCTAGTAGTTCATCAGTATCGTCTAGTAGTTCTTCGTCTAGTTCTAGCAGTAGTTCTAGTTCTTCACTTAGTTCTTCTAGTAGTAGTTCCACTAGTAGTGGCTTAGTTGTTGGAATAAATTGTGGATTTGTTACTGTAGCTCCAACTACAAACCCAAACGGTGGGCAATCCGGTGTACTTTCTATTGACAATCTTAGGAGAGCAGTTAAAGCAGTTGCTCCTGTTGGAGCCTCAGCTATTACAGAAATAGGTTGGTGGTGCGACACAGCTTCAGAAGAAGCTAATTTTGAGATAGGACTCTATGCTGATAATGGTGGAGGAGCAACAAGTTTACCATCAACACGAATAGCTGTCAATTCTACTAATGCAAAAGGAACTGGAGCAGGATGGAAAACCGCTACTCTTAATCAGGCCATCACTGCTGGAACTACATATTGGATTGCTTGCCAACTTGATGACTGTGCTACAACAACATATATTGATGGAGAAGCAGGAGGAGGGAGGAGAGCTAATTCAGAGGAACCTACGTCTGATTTACCTGACCCTTTTGCTGCTACAGGTTCCAGTGATAATCTTGTAGCTATTTATGCTGTCTATACCTCGGAAGTTTCATCGAGTAGTTCGTCTTCGTCAAGTTCTTCTTCTAGTTCTAGCTCCTCAAGTAGTTTATCGTCATCTAGCCCGTCTTCAAGTTCCAGTAGTTCCAGTTCGTCTTCTTCGTTAAGTAGTTCTTCGTCATCAAGTTCTCTAAGTAGTTCAAGTTCTTCTAGTTCTAGCAGTTTATCTAGCTCGTCCAGTTCTTCATCTAGTAGTTCAAGTAGTTTCTCATCCTCTTCGAGTTCTTCTAGCTCCTCTTCGTCCAACAGTTCTTCGTCGAGTAGCAGCAGTTCGAGTAGTAGTAAATCTAGTTCTAGCTCATCTTCAAGTTCTTCATTATCTAGCAGTAGTTCTTCGTCTAGCTCGAGTAGCAGTTCTTCAAGTAGTTCACAGAGTTCTAGTTCTTCGTCATCCAGTTCATCGTTATCTTCCTCGAGTAGTTCGTCTTCGAGTTCTGTATCGTCTTCGAGTAGTTCTTCATCCTCGAGTAGTTCATTTAGTTTGTCTAGTTCTAGTTCTTCTAGTAGCTCATCGTCATCTTTTAGCAGTTCTTCATCTTCATCCTCGAGTTCTAGTTCTGTTTCTTCTAGCTCATCTTCGAGCAGTTCTAGTTACAGTTCTTCTTCATCTTCGTCAAGTTCTTCGCTATCTTTTTCGAGTTCATCATCCAGTTCAAGTTCTTCTAGTAGTTCTTTAAGTTCTAGCTCGAGTTCTAGCTCTTCTAGTCTCAGTTCTTCAAGTAGTAGTTCGAGCAGTGTTTCGAGTTCTAGCTCTTCTTCGAGTTCTTCTAGGAGCAGTTCATCCAGTTCGAGTAGTAGTTCTTCATCATCGTCGTCAAGCTCAAGCAGTAGTTTTTCATCGAGTAGTAGTTCATCAAGTAGTTCTTTATCTTCAAGTTCTTCGAGCAGCTCCTCTTCTATGAGTTCGTCATCGTCCAGTTCTAGTTCTTCAGTGTCGTCATCCAGTAGTAGTAGTAGTTTATCATCTTCCAGTTCAAGTAGTTCATCTAGCTTTTCATCTTCGAGTAGTTCAGTTTCTTCATCATCCTCGAGTAGTAGCTCTTCTAGTAGTTTATCATCTAGCTCTTCGTCAAGTAGTTCCTCGAGTTCAAGTTCATCAAGTAGCTCCTCTCTATCTTCTTCTAGCTCGTTTTCATCGTCATCATCGAGTAGCAGTTCTAGTTCAAGCTCTCATAGCTCTTCTTCAAGTAGCTCGAGTTCGTCCAAATCATCGTCTTCTAGTAGTAGCTCGAGTTCCTTTAGTTCATCCTCCAGTTCAAGTAGTAGCTCATTAAGTAGTTCTTCGTCTTCAAGTTCTGTCAGTTCGTCTAGTTCTAGTAGTAGCTCTTCTGTCTCGTCCAGTTCCTCATCGAGCAGCAGTTCATATTCAAGTAGTTCTAGTAGTAGTTCTTCTTCATCTAGTTCTAGTAGTTTGAGTTCTAGCTCTTCTAGCTCGTCATCTAGTTTGTCCTCATCGTCAAGTTCATCAAGTTTAAGCTCCTCGAGTAGCAGTTCTAGTAGTTCTATGAGTTTTAGCTCGTCTTCTTCGTCCTCGTCAGAGAGCGTATCGTCGAGTAGTAGTTCTAGTAGCAGTTCCTCTAGTTCCAGTTCAAGCTCCTCCTCATCAAGTTTTAGTATGTCGTCCTCAAGTTCATCATCAATGAGTAGAAGTTCTTCATCAAGCTCGTCCTCTTCTTGTAGCAGAATTACGAAATTAACAAAAATTTTAGACATCCGGTATAGGAATCATACAAACGTCAATATATCAATTAAAAATCCAACATCCTAAAAGAGGATAATAGCTTATGAACGCTAAACAAACATTTTTACTAGGTACTGCTGTTAAAATTTCTACTTTTCTCAATGTAGAGAATCCAACATCAGCTAAGATAAAAATAGTCGATGCTGGAAATGTGTTACAGGTCGATAACGCCGATATGACTCAGGATTCTCCTGACATATACAGTTACATTTATCAGAGTGAATCGACAGATACAGAGGGGGAATGTGTTGTGACTATTTCTATTACGAGTGGCGGTTATACAACAGTAGCCCAAGATACCTTTACACTTCTTGAACAAGCCTGATTTGGAGGAAACTATGGTTAAAGAATTAAAGAACATCCTGTATAATCATCAAAAGTTATTGTCTATGATTAGTGATAAAGTCCTCCCGATTAAAAATAGTCTTCTGGAAGACTGCCATGAGATGAGTAAAATCCTTGAAACAGCTACTCATAAACACAAAAAAGAGGAGGAGAAACAATGAGCTGTTTTACGCACAGAATCATAGCTAAAGCTTTGTCAGCTCGTTTTCTCGTGACTCTCATGGTCATTTGGACATTATGTTGGGCTGTCATGAGAAGTGTAGAACTGACGATTGCGGTTATTTCTGATGAGAAAGCTTTTGCTTTAGCTAAAGAAATAGTCATGTTTATTCTAGGAGCGTTTATTAGTGTCGTCACGGCTGTAGTGACATCATATTTCCAAAGGACAGATAGGTGGACGACAGAAACAACAACTACAGAAGGAGAACAGAAATGAAGACATCCAAAATAGTAACAGCTATCGTTGCCGCAGCATTGGTTGGTGGTATTACTGAAGCTACAAAGTTTTTTCCGAATTTAGCCGAGATTTTCGTTGCTTCTAACGTCCTTGTGTCGGCTATCGCAGCTTACATTCTTGGGAAAGACACAGAGGTCTAACTATGGCGATTGACTCTATTCTAAAAGTGATAGGAAATCTCAGCGGATGGTTCAGTCCTGAACATCGAGCGAAAGCTAAAAGAGAGAAACGCGACATCCTGAAAAAAGAAATCCGTAAAATCAAAAAACAAACTTGGACACCTGAATTAGCTAAAAAGTTAGAGAGGCTTGAAAATGAACTGGCCAAAATCAACGCTAGTCTTGGTTCTTAGTCTCAGTCTTTTAACTGGTTGTATTATGTCCCCTATTAAACCTAATCTACCTGCGAAATACCAGTGGGGTAAAAAAGGTGAACAGCCTACAGCCGTGTGGACTGATTACGATTGGACAATTGTAGCTAGTGAAGACTAAAGGAAACAATGATAAACCTTAAAAAAAGCAGTCCTTGTCTTACTAAACTATTCAATAATAGTAAGGTCAATACTTCTGTTTATATTTATCCATCAAAGAAGACAGCCGGGGATGATTATGACCCCTATGAACAGAACTATACCTATACTAATCTCCGTCCGATTGTAATTAAGGGCTATGTGTCCGATATAAAACCGGAAGCGTTAGTCTGGAAGCAATACGGATTGAAAGAAATAGGTGCAAAACAGATTTTATGTGATTCAAAATACGCTGAACTTTTTAGAATAGGGAATAAAATCGTGATTAACGGAGATGATTATGTTCCTTATAAAGAAGGGCTAGGGAATAAAGCCCTGATTACGTCATATCCTTATAATGTTATCAAAGTTGTCTTATTTAAACTATAAGGTGGGAAATGTCCTATTTTCGCACAATTAGAAATATAGAATTAAGCACTATTAAATATATTGAAGACAGTATTAATAGTGCTTGGTCGGGTATTAATATCGTTAAGGCTTTTTTTCAGGCTTATGATAAAGCCGTTCCTGTTATAGCCATTCGTCTTCTTGAAACGATGAGTACGAGAGAAGAGATAGGGTCAACGGATTTAGATAATACCCATTCGATTGTCATCGATATTTTTGCCAAGAGCGATGGGCAACGATTGGATTTAGTCGACTACCTTTTAGGGATTTTAAAAGGGTGTTGGACTCTCTATAACATTTCTCATACGTCAGGAGATGCCGAATCATTAGACTATACGGATAGCGGTCATAAAGTCCGCATGATTCGTATTGTCAATAATACAAAAATAGAACCTGGAGCCAATGTTGAAATACATGATAAATTTAGACACGTTATTAATCTTCAGGTAGCGGTGCAGATATGAGATTATCTTTCTCTATAGAAGCTATACCTTTTTCGATAGTTTCTATTAGAAAAAAATTAATGGAACATAAACACTTCGAGAAGGCTTTAGTTAATACCGCAAACCGGGTTAAGTCGGAAACAGCGGATTTTATAGATAAAGATGTTAAACGGCAACCTTCTACAAAAACACTATCTGATGCTATCCGAAAAGCTAAGGTAGAAGTAGACGTGCTAGGGGATGAGATATCTGTAAGTGTTGTTCCTATTGCTGATTTAGAATTAAAAGCTCCCTATTGGTATGTCGTTAATTACGGTAAAAAAGCTAGCGGAGAAGAGTTTGTTCCTAAAGCTTCAATAGGTTATTTCCCTGGTCATACTCCCCCAGAACCAGGGCATACCGGTAATGAAGTATGGACGGAAACGGGCGATACAAAAAATGACTTTTTAATGAGACCTATGGATTTTACTCCTCTGAATTATATAGAACACGCTCATAACATTATGTCATCAATATGGAAAAATGAATTTGATAAAAGTTTAAAGGCAACTGTACGGAAGATGAAAAAATAAATCCTTTAGGAGAAGGATGAAACCAGAATCAAACAATTTCATAGGAGGAAATTAAATGATTCATACAAGTTATTGGCGTCCAAGAGTTTATCCCTTTAATGGGGATGTAGCTCCCGCCCAAATCGATAGGTTGCAAGACCTAACAGCTTCATCTACTCTGAATCGAGAGAAAATCAGAGAGATAGGTCGTGATGGTATTGTCGCATGGCAGAAAAAGATTCCTACGACTCGTGTTACGTTGAGACAATATGAATATGGTGATTTAGAGTTCTATAGGAAGCTTGGTAATGTCGCTAATTCAAGGACATATGTGGATTTAAATGATTTTAAAACCTCGATGGTAGATATCTGCGGTTTTAAGACCGATGACAACGGAACCTTCTTAGGTACTGTTTGGTATCCTAAATTGAGGACGGCTGGATTCGGTATTAATATTGGTGACCCACAATCGTTAGTCGAACGTACGTTTGACTTAGTTGGTGAAGATGAAACGATTCTTCAAGGTACAAATGAATATTTCTGTTATGAGAGATTCGAAGCTTCCGGTGGTGCCCCTGAATCGTTTACGGTGAATGACGCTGTTCCTGTTGCCGACCCTGACAACTCCGGTCAATATCTGTTGAGAGTTGTGCGTGTGAGTGGTTCTACAACGACAGAGTTAACATATACAACTGGCGTTGCTTCTGGTACTACATATGCGTTTTCTGCTCCTTCTACATTGACGGTTGCAACAACGGCGGGAGATGTTATCAAAGTGTATTATTCTGCTGCTACGTTTGCAGAAAGTAATATTTTTGTGAATAACGATACGGATGCAGGAGCTTTAGCTGCAGAAGCTTGCAGTATTTATCTTTATGTTGCTGCTGACCAATACGTTTATAAACTACAGAGCGTTGGTATTGATGTTTCTTTTGACAGGGCTGATTATTATGAAATTGGTAATGATGAGGTTATTCAGCGTGGTGTCAGAGAGAAAACAGTTACAGTTACATTAGGTCGTATTCTTGATGCTTATACGATTGAAGAAGTTCTACGTGGTGCTGTTACCGATTACGGTAAAATCACTACAAGGAAATATGATGATAATACAACGTTGAGAGTCAAGATGTATGGTAATTCAGAGAAGACTAGTTTTAATATTGGCTGTAAGATTACTGATTTGTCACCTACAACTCTTGATGCAGGGGTTCCGTTGAATGATTATGCTACTCGTAATGCTACCCTTGAAGCTGATAATTTGACTATTTCTGTTACTGAAGCTACAATCAACGCTTAACATAAATCACGGGGCGGGAGGCGAAAGCCTCTCGCCCTAAGTGAGAGGAGAATGTATGGATGTTCATAAGGAACCTACCGAAAAAGAAAAACTTCTTACCTATTTAGAGCAAGTCCTGTCTTTTGAATCTTCCAAACTCGTTGGGAAACTTCTCAAACGATTTGAAATCATCTCTAATCTTGACACGTTAAAAAAAGAAGCCAAAGAACTTATCTATGAGAGTTTTAGAGATTTGAAAGATATTTTTGAAGCGTATGGCAAAGGGTTAGAAGCCTCATTCTTTACTTTTAAACATAAGGAGAAGTAAGATGTCCGAAGAACCTAAAGTTTCATCCGAAGCTAAAACTAAAGTTGAAACAGATTTACAAGAGATGTTGGTTGCTGCGGCTGCAGAAGAAACGATTAAAACAAACGAGATTGAATTTGAATACGATAACCAACACTATAGGATTAAAAAACCTACCAATCGTATCCGTTTAAAACTGAATGAAAGACGCCTTGAAAAGTATCACGAACTTCTCAAGGATTCTCGTTATAAATTTGAAGATGATTTGAAGAAGATATACAATGAAAAAGGATTAAATATCGATGACTTAACTAGAGAATTTAATTCTTTAGAACTTAGAAAGAAGACGATACAGCAAAAGATTGGTGACATGCTAAAAACGACGGCTGTATCCAATCCAGATTTGTCCTCCTTCAGTTCTGAAATTGAAGAAATCGTACGTAAAGAATACGAAATATCTGTCAAAAAAAATTCATTATTGGAATTTTCTATTGAGAACCAATTAACATTATTTACTTACTCCTATCTGACGTTTTTAGTCACAGAAAAACAAGAAGGAGAAAGCTGGAAGCCTGTTTGGACTTCTTATGAAGAATATTTAGATACAGAAGAAGGTTTGATTAATCGAGCCGTTTTTTATATGACTCTCAGCTTCCGTGAAGGCAATGAATAGTCCTTTTTTTGATGTTGTCACCATGACAAGGAAACTAGCGAAGAGTTCTTATTGGCAGAATATGTATTCTGCAGCCAAAGAACTCAATATGTCTTTATTTAAAAATAATACTGACCTTACACAGATTCAGTCTCTCTTCCTTAGTTTTCTATCTTTTCATTATACGATTAAATTTGATATCGCTTTAGGAGAAGTAAATCCAGTAGTTCTAGAAAATCCAATATATGAGGATGCCTACATGTATTGTAAGACTCTCAAAACAACCAAAACTCCTGAAAGAGAAATGTTAACCCGTAATTCTCAATCTTCTGCATCTACCTCTCAATGGATTTTTAAGAGGAAATAATATGGCCAAAGAATCTATAAACGCGGACGCCCTTATAAAAATTAAAGTTGACCGCCAAAACTTTCAAGAGACTGCATCAGACTTGAAGCGTTTAAATGAAGCGATGAAACAAGTTGCGACGACTCAATCTGCAGCTGCGAGAAAGCTTGACCCTCCAACTGCAAAACGTATTTTAGGAGAGGGGAGAGCACAATATAGGATAGGCGAAGCTCAAACTCGAATTGTTACAGGGTGGGGTAAAGAAGTCCAGGCGGTTAAACAAGTTACATCTTATGTGCGTTTATATAATGGAGAATTACGTAAAGTTGTTGAAACATATCGTCTTTTAAATAAAAAAGGACAAGAATTAGCTAAACCTAAATTGTTAAAAACAGACATTGGAGCTGGCGGCAAGGTTCCTTTTTCTGCGATGACGGAGGAATTTTATCGAGTTCAAGCAGGATTAGGGTCGTTTAAAGGTAATTTTGCTGGACTGTTTCAAGGGGGGGATACAAAAGCTTTAACGCAAAAAGCTTTAGCCCAATTTAAAATACAAGCCGGTAAGATTGTCAGTTCTAATTTGTTAATGAATCAACAGCTGCCTTCTGGAGAGATTGTCAATCAACAGGTTATTACTTATTTGGATAAAACAACGAATAAGATGAAAGAAGCTACAATTACTTATGCTCAAGGAAAAAAAGGTATGCAAGCTCTTGGGGCTGAGATACGAAATGCAGCTGCTAATGCTGGAAAAGCTACAACTATGTTTGGGAAAATGGGAACCATTTTAATGAGGGCTGCTGAAACGGTTCCTGTGTGGATGGCTATTCGTTCAATTATGGTAGGTATAACGGAAGCTATTCAGTCCGGTATACAGTTTTGGAAAGAATTTGAATCGGCAATGACAGAAATAGCTATTGCTAGTAATACAACAACTGCCAATTTACAAGCCTTAGGACAAACTGTTCTCAATTTTAGTACAGTTTTTGGAATTTCGGCTTCAAAAAGTTTAGAAGCGGCAAAACTATTTGCGCAACAGGGTCTATCGATACAAGAAACAATAGACATGACTAAAACTGCTATGTTAGGTGCAGCAGTTCTTGGGAAAGAAGTCACCGAAGTAGCCGAAGATTTAACAGCTGGGGTTCGAGCTTACAATATTCCTATTAAAGATAGTATTGTTTTAGTAGACCAATGGATGAAAGTTCAAAAAGAATTTGCTGTCACTGCAAAAGATTTAGCGGAAGGTATGAAAACAGCAGGAGCTACGGCAGCTGCATTAAATATCTCTAAAGAATCTTTTGCTGGTAATTTAACGGCAATTATAGAAGTCACTCGTAAATCAGGGTCAGAAGCTGGTAACGCTTTACAGATGATTTACAGTAGATTATTGACACAAGGTAAAGATGCTATTCAAACAATCGCTAAAGTTCCTGTCTATTTAGATTCTCAAAAAAAAGCGACGTTCTCTGTTTCTGAAAGTCTTAGAAGTCAAGAGGATGTTTTATATGATTTAGCACAAGCTTGGAAAACTTTAGGGTCTTCAGAGAAAGAACAATTAGCTGTTCAAATTGGGTCACGTAGACAGTTAACTCCTTTCATGGCTTTGATGGATAACTTTACAAGAGGATTAGAAGCTCAAACAGCTGCCTTTAAAGCTGCGGGGACAGCTTATGATGCTTATATAGAAAAACAGAAAACAGTTGCGTTTCAGATTACTCAAATGCAAAACTCTTGGTTACAATTAGCTCAATCCGTTGAACAAACCGGAGCGTGGAAGGCAGCTATTGGTTTTCTACGAGAATTTGCTGATACGTTAAGTCTGATTATCAACTATCAAAATTGGTTATCGAATGTTCTCAAACAAACGTCTGTAGAAGATGATTTAAAAACACAAAAAATCATTGAACAAGCGAAAGCTTATGAACTTTTAAAAACAAAAATAGAAGAAGCCCAAAAATCTGGGAACCCTAAACGGGCTAAACAATATCAAGAGATGTTAGATTCTTTAGGTAATATTCCTATTAAAAGTGTAGCTGATGCTGAACAGGCTCAACGCCTGAAAGAACTAGCTCAAACACAAATAGAAGAACAGGCTCGAAAAAGTGAAAATGCGAATTTAATCTTGTTGATGAGAAAATATGGCCCAATGTCATGGACTCTAAATGCCGGTAAAAATCTTTGGAGTAAAGCCACTACAGGGCAATGGGCAGAGAATGAAGGAGACGTCCAATTACGTCGAGCTAATGCAGAAGTAGGAGCAAAAAATACTCTCCTATTACAGGAACAACGCAATAAAATTGCTAAACAGTTTAATGAAATACAAGCAAAAGATGAAGAAGAAGTACAGAAAACAGAACAACAAGTTGTAGCTTTAATTGACCATCGAGCCGATATATTAAAATTACTAGGAGCGACAGAAAAACAGATTCTCGAATTTAAGATAGCTCAATATGAGATGTCCGATAAACTGATTGGAGATACTCAGCGTCAGCTGCAATTAGATAAAATGAAGTATGACATGGAAACACAGATTACGAAAGAAAAACTTCATCAAGTTGATTTAGTCGATGAGTCTGTTCAATTATATAAAATGGCTCAAAAGTATGGGCCAAGAACAGCCGAAGATATTGCCCAATATATCCGACAGGGAAACATTCAAGATATCTTAGGGGATGAAGGAACCCGACCAAATAGACTCGGTATGATTCTGAAAGAGTTCTTTCCTCAAATGGAAGAACAATTCAGGATGAGAAAGTATTTTGAAGTTGGACGAGGAACGGGTATTCAAATTCAAGAACGGGCTTCTCTCAATCAATCTTCTCTTTATAATAGTCAACAATGGTTAATGAATAATCAAGCAAATCGTTGGCCGATGCAAGATATCTTTCAAAATCGGATGCGGGAATTGACACCTACTCTTCCTCCTCAGTATATAGAAATTAAAAATATTATTCAGATGCCAGATGGAACAGAAAGAGAAATATCTACATTTACTAATAGAATACAGAATCCCAATTCTAAAGAACGGACAACTTTAAACAATGTTATCCGTACTGAAATGGAAAAGTATTAAGGAGTAAGTATGGCCATAATTCCTAAATTTCAATTATATGATTCTACCGGAGCGAATTTAATATATACGTTTCCTGTAGTTTTCGATACAAATATTCCTCAAACTCCATCTAATGCAGTCGTGATTGAAGGGTTAAGAGGAAAAGGTGGTATTATTATTGACGGTGGAGAAGATATGTTTGAAATATTTTTACATGGAGTTCTCATAGCTGATGACTATGAAGCTTTGACTGTTTTGATTGACGCTTTAGAAGCAGCGGTTCCAATTCATACCGCTTTTCATTTACGATTAGATAAGACAGCTTCGACCTATTATGAGTATCATGTGAAGAGAATAAAAGCCATAGAATATCCTATAGCCGATTCAAAAAGAACAGACATCCAGGAATATATTGTCCGCTTTGAAGCGAATTCTTGGTAAGGAGAAAAAAGAATGAGTACTATTTTAACTGTCTACGCAAATACTGGAGCCGTAGATTCAGCATATGGAGAAAGCGGAACAGAGTTTACGGAATTCAGTGTTGGTAATGACTATTTTATCTTTTCAAATGGGTCAGTAGCCGTTGCTGATGGAGCTGCTATTCCTTCCGCTACGGATTTAATTCAAGCCGGGGTTGTTGTTCAATCAACAGAAACCGTCGTTCCTAAATACTTTTTAGCGGATATCAGTTCTTCTACAATCAAAGAAATATCTTTGATGGGTAATCTTAATAGCCAATATGTCCTAGCGTTCTCTTTTGATGGAGCTACCGCTTCGGAGCCTGTTCTAGAAGTATGGGATGATTCTAATATGAATACAGCGGATAATACAAGTCTGGGACTAGGAACCGCTACTTCTAGTTGGTGGAGAGGGATAACGA
>Ga0105097_10000618_pt1 | contig 16369 bp, 14 predicted proteins | sample PPLLak12cMay2015_FD_87035 | JGI IMG/M metagenome (GOLD analysis project Ga0105097, IMG submission 87035) | Freshwater sediment microbial communities from Prairie Pothole Lake near Jamestown, North Dakota, USA - PPLs Lake P7 Core (1) Depth... | ecosystem: Environmental > Aquatic > Freshwater >... | reverse complement strand
CTGCTCGCCAAATTGATCCCGGATTATCCCCCCGGGGGGAAAAGGCCGGTGCTCGACGACGGTGCCTGGATATCGACCATGAAGCGCGACAATGTGCACCTGCTCACTGACAGGATAGCCAGGGTGGTAGCGGAGGGGGTCGTCACCGAAGACGGCGCACTTCACGCCGCGGATGTCATCATCTATGGGACGGGATTCAAGGCCGACCAGTTCCTCGTGCCCATGCAGGTAATCGGTCGGAGTGGAGTTGACCTCGACAGCTACTGGGGTGGAGATCCAAGGGCGTTTAAAGGCGTCTGCGTCGCCGGATTCCCCAACTTCTACTGTCTCTACGGCCCCAACTCCAACATTGTCGTCGGCAGTAGTATCATTTTCTTCGTCGAGTGCCAGCTTCGCTACGTCATGGGCTGTCTGAAATTGCAGCTGGAAAGTGGCTATCGCGCCATAGAGTGCCGCAAAGAAGTGATGGACAGCTATAACGTGAAAATCGATGCGCTCAACCGCCAGCGCGCGTGGGGCGTTCCCTCGGTGAATAGTTGGTACAAGAACAGGACCGGTCGTGTTACCCAGAACTGGCCCGGCACACACAGTGAGTGGTGGGTGGAAACGCTTGCCCCTGACCCCAAGGATTTCCTGCTGAACTGACTCGCAGGTGAGTGGCCCGGCCTTGCCGGCGGAATCCGGGCCATTGCGTCTCTTTCGGGGTGACCAGGTTTGCGGATTCAGGCTCTCGATCAGGGTCGCCCGGATCAGGGCCGCCCGGGCGGCGGCAACCTGCCTTTTGGCAGATCAACGGACTCTCCCCGCTGATGTTGGTGCTCGTTGACTGACGCTGTCTTTTCGCCGTCGGTTACGGACCATGACCAGTATTGCTCCTTGCCCACCTGTTCGGTCAGGGGCGAGAGCATAATGGTAAGTTCGCGGGAAGGGTCGACGGCAAAAGGTTCTGGCAGGGGGAACAGAATCTGGTCCCAGTGTGTTGGCAGGTCCCCCGGGCCAGTGCCAAAGCTTACGCCCTCGCACAATCTGGAACTGAACCAACCGCACAGGGCGTATATCTCCGACCTTTTGCTGGGATACACCTTGCCTGAAAACACTCTCGGGCCGTCAGCCCTCCTGATCGTGTGCATATCCATCGAGCCCAGGTGCGCAATGCTCTTCAATATGCTATCCGGTTGCAGCGTCACCAGGTCGGATTGCAGAAAGGGTGCATGGGCTATCGCGGAAAAATCGACACCGTAGGGCTTCTCCCGCAAAAAAGACAAATCCTCCAGTAGCTCCCTGTCGCAAACGAGGCCCGCGTGAAGGCTGACTTCTGCCGGGATCATGACGCCGTTCTCTCCCAGAAAGCGATCCCGGACTGCAATCAGTGGCTCCAGCATGGCTTCATAAAACAGGCAGTGCCCCATCCACTCCGAGACGATGACATCAATTTTTCCAGCCAGTTCAAGGGATTGATGGTCGTCATGGTAAAACTCAATATTATGAATGTCGTTGGCCAGGGCTATTTCCTGTGCTGTTTTTATAAAAGTTGAGCGATCAACCGCGATCACCTTTCCAGCGCCCGCTCGCGCAGCGAAAATAGAAAGAATCCCGGTGCCGCAGCCGAAATCGAGTACTGAAACGCCCGGGCCTACAACCTTGGCTATGGATCGTTGGTATGCCTCGGTCCTGACCACATCCTGCAACATCACCTTGTGCATCGCGACATCGCGGTACGACATGCGATGATGAGATTCCATGCCGGGCGAGCTATCGCTTTCCTTGCTGTCAGTGGACATGTGAACCTCGATAGAGCCGCATTACTTTATCTCGGTCTCGACCAAAACAACTTCGGTAGTGCCGATATTCCTTACATTGTGGGTGGCGGCCGGAAGAAAGAGAACCTTGCCATCAGGGACGGTTAGTACCTCCGGCGGCTTTGCCGGGTCTTCGGGAACCAGTTCCAGTGTTCCGCCTTTGACGACATATGCCACCCTGTGTGGATACCTGTGGCTGTGCATGCCGGATTCGGTTCCCGCCGGATAGGTCAAACGCACGACTTCCACCTGCTCGTTATCCAGCAGTACTTCTCTGGTGCCCACCACTGTTTCGGCGAGACAGCAACAAGAAAACAAACCCAGTAAAATACCGACGACCGTGTTTCTCATTTTATCTATCCTCCTTTAGCCTTGGCCTGATCATGGTCAGGCATAGCAATGCGAAGACAATAAGGCCACAGAATATGATGAACGGCAAATCGTAGCTTCCGGTCGCGTCATAGATAAGACCCGTGAGCCAGATACCCAGCCCGCCGCCGATGGCATCAAGCACTGTGATTGTGCCCAGAATCTTGCCGGCATCACGGATGCCGAAAGCGTTGATCACCGAAAGCTGCAGCAAGGTGTAGGCGCCGCCCCAACCCAACCCAAATGCGGTAACTGCCAGCCAGACCTGGCCGCTATCCATCCGCGCCAGCAGAATCGCGCCTGCCAGCATTACTGCTACATTGGCATACAGCACTTTCATGCCATCGATGAGGTCGCTGAGGATGCCGAAAACGAACTTGCCCGCGAGGGCACTGAGAAAGAACAGGCTGATCGCATTGGTTGCCATCTGGGCGTCAAAACCGGCGTCGCGCATGTACTTGTATAGATGGGACTGTGCGCCCAGCACGGTATAGAAGGTGGCCATCGCGAACAGTGCAAAGGCCCAGAAGGTCCTCGTACGCAGCGCCTCCGAGAAGCCCATTCCCCCCGCCGCAAGAGTCGCTGGCCCGGCTTGCTGCTGTTCATCCTCACCCAGTACCGGCAGTCCCCTCTCGGAAGGATGATCTCGCACCCACACAAGCGTTATCACGAACATCGCAGCGGGAATCAATGATGCCCAGGAGAAAGCGGCGCGCCAGCCCAGGGCCTCGATCATTGCGGTGCCATATTGTGGGAACAAGGCGCCACCCAGGCTGGTACCCACCAGGGCTATGCCGATAGCAGTTCCGCGCAAGCGCAGAAACCAGGAGGAGACGAGTATAACGGCGGCGTTCAACCCACACGTCACAAGCACCAATGCAAAGCCTGCATGGATGGCATACATTTGTGGGAGCGTGGTCATGCGACTGTAACCGAGGTAGCCCACGCCGAGAATGACCCAGCCTGCAAGCATGCAGCGGCGCACGCCGTAGCGATCTATCAAAATACCCGCGAAGGGCGCGCTGAGGCCCGTTAGGGCCAGGGTTACCATATCGCGGAACTTGATAGCTCCCATGGACCAGCCGAACTCATCGATGAATGCCAGGTCATAGACCGACAGGCCCGACAGGGTCATGCCGTTGCTGACCATCAGGGCGAGGCTGGCGAACAGGGCCAGCATCCAATGAGCCGGAAATTTCATCGTGAATCTCCCGCGCAACCGGGCGGGTGGCGCGAATTCATTTGCGATTCGAGCGGCGCGCGTTCCCTAAAAAACCGCGCAAGCCTGGATCACTCTTCGGTAAGGCAGGCTCGAATTTTCCTGGCGTGGGCTTCCAGCACGGAAAATTCCTCCATCTCCCTTGCGTGCAGCTTGAACTCCAGGCCAGTGAACCTGGGCAATATATGAAAATGCATGTGAAACACCGTCTGCCCGGCCGCGGCGCCGTTCAACTGTGCGATCATGATGCCCGGGGCGTCGAATGCCCGCTTGACGGCGTCGGCAACGACCTGGACGGCCTGTATCGAGCCAGCCAGAATCACGGGGTCGACATCGTGCAGGTTCTCTGCACTGTCCTTGGGAATGACCAGGGTATGGCCTGGAGCCTGGGGCATGATGTCCATGAAGGCCAGGGCATGCTCGTTCTCATACACCTTGAAAGCCGGCGCCTCACCCCGCAGGATTTTCGCGAATACGTTGGCGGGATCGTAACTCATCTTCACCTCTGCGCTTCTGAACAATGTGCGGGTTGGCTTCGAGTCAAAAAAAGAGCCAGATCACCTGCCCAGTTGTGCACTCCGTGCTGACAGGCAATTGTCATGGTGGCTGTAAAAGTGCATCAGTGCCGCTTCAAGGTCTGCGCCATGAGGTAATCTGTCCAGGCAATACCCATCGCCGAAAGTATGAAGACAGTATGGATAATGGTCTGCCACATCACGCCCTCAGCGGTGTAGTCGGAATTGTCGGTGCCGAGTGAACCGATGGCGATAAATGTCTTCAGCAGGTGAATCGAGCTGATCCCGATGATCGCCATCGCCAGTTTTACCTTGAGCACCGTGGCGTTCACATGGCTCAGCCACTCCGGCTGGTCCGGGTGGCCTTCCAGCCGAAGCCGGGATACAAAGGTTTCGTAGCCACCGACAATGACCATCACCAGCAGATTGGAAATCATCACCACGTCGATCAGCCCCAGCACCGCCAGCATGATCAGCTGCTCGTTCAGGGTGGTGGCGCCACCGATCAGGTGGATGAGCTCCTTGATAAAGAGAACGACGTAAACACCCTGCGCTACGATCAGCCCCAGGTAGAGGGGCAGTTGCATCCAGCGCGAGCCGAAAATGAGCGCGGAGAGTGGCGCCAGTTTAGGGCGTCTATCACTGTCCATTGAGGACTGTTCCATGGGGCTTGACCCTTCCAATACTGGCATCCTGAGGAGAGCAGAAATTACTCACTAAGCGGATGAATTGCAACAGATTTTCTCTGCGCCGACAGAGGGAAGCGCGGTCCTGTCCACCTCTACCTTTTTTTACGATATTTCACTATAGTGAACTGCGAAAATTACTTTAATAGCTGTATTAATCCTGGATGCGCTGCAATGACTATAAAATTCAATTGTAAGGACACTTTTGCCAGCAGGGCCCTGCTGATATCGGCACTGGCAGTTTCTCTATTTTCCGGTGCGGGGTGCTCGGACAGCTCGAATAGCCCCGATCCGGTAGTGGGGCCTATCGTGCCGCTGGTGGATCGCGCCTATTATATTCTCCCGCCCGGCAATTTCGGCGGCCTGCCCACCACTGTAAATTCACTCGATCAGCTGCCGCTGTATGACGGCCTGACTCCCCTGCGCGGCAATGTGACTGACGCCGACATTGACAGGCTCTATCTTCCCGAAGACTTCAAGCCGATCGGCGAAACTACCGAGGAGCCCACGGGGCGTACCGGAACGACCGTCCTCTACGACGAATTCGGTGTGGCTCACATCACGGGTGAAACCCGGGAGGACATGGCGTTTGGCGCCGGCTGGGTGGCAGTCCGGGATCGCTCCTTACTTGTGGAGCTGGGGCGCGGCCCGGCCAGGGTGGCGGTGGCTGATGTCCCGGGCATAAACGCGTTCGGGCTGGTGACCAGTGGCCAGTCATTCATACCCAGCGCCGCGACCGAGCAGCTTGTGACCGACCAGGTCAATCTCATTATCGAGCTCTACGGCGACGAGGGCCGCCAGATCATCGCGGAGGCGCAGGCCTATGTCGACGGCGCCAATGCCTACAAGGAGAGCCAGGGCAGCAATCCGGTACCCTTCACTGTCAACGACGTCGTTGCCACGACTGCCTTTATCGGGTCTATTTTTGGCGCCGGAGGCGGCGGCGAGGCGACCAATGCAGAATTCCTGTCGACCTTGATTAACGGACTCGGGGACGGGCGGGGCCAGCTGGCCTGGCAGGATGTGATGTTGTTCGATGATCCTGAGGCCCCCACGACAATCAGTGCCCGCTTTGACTACGGACCCCTGACCGGGGGCGACGTCACCGGCTCAGCGGTGATCGACAGCGGCTCCATCATCTCGCTTGACCCGCGAGACCCCATCGTCGCGCCAGCCGGGGCAGACCCGGCACAGGCGGCGCTTGTGCCTGCGGCCGCTGCGCCAGCCAGGCAGCGGGCTTCGAACTTCCTCGTGGTGAACTCCTCGCAATCGGTGAACGGCACCAACCTTGCCGTTATGGGCCCGCAGCTGGGCTACTACTACCCCGAGATTGTTATGCAGATCCATCTCAGCGCGCCCGGTATCGAGGCCCAGGGCGCGGCGGTGCCGTTTGCAACGGCCGGGTACCTCCTCCTGGGGCGGACCCGGGATTATTCCTGGAGCCTCACCTCCGCCGGCCACGACGTGCGCGATGTCTTCGCTGAAGTGCTGTGCAACCCCGACGGCTCCGAACCCACCCGTGAATCATTGCACTACGAGTACGAGGGTGAGTGTCGCCCGTATGAAATATTCGATGCGGGATTGCTCAACGGCCAGCCCATCCGCTACCCGGTGTCGATCCATGGGCCAATGATCGGAACCGCCACCTCCAATGGCCGGCCCATCGCGCTCACGCGCAAGCGTTCGACATTCGGGCGCGATGGCCTCAACCTCGCGGCGCTCAAGGACATGACCGAGGGTGACGCGTCCACTCCGGAGAAATTCTGGGAAGCTGCCAACAAGTTCGGCTTCACGTTCAACTGGGCCTACATGTCGCGCAGCAATGTGGCCTATTTTTCCTCTGGCTACCTCCCGGTCCGCGCCCCCGGGCTGGACCGGCGTTTGCCCACCTGGGGCACTGGTGATTACGAGTGGCAGGGCTTCCTGAGCCAGGATCAGCACCCCCACGCGGCGGAGGGCCCTTCAGGGCGACTCCTCAACTGGAACAACCAGTCCGCGCCGGGTTTCATGCACGGCGATGACGAGCCCTATGGCTCGGTACACCGGGTCGAATTGTTCGACCAGTTCCCCGACAAGGTTGCACTGGCCGGGGTTGTCGGCGTGATGAACCGATCCGCTACTGAAGACGTGCGTTCGCCGGCCTGGCCGGTAATCAGTGAGGTGCTGCGCGGTGGCGAAGCCTCCAGCCCGCTGGCGGACGAGGTCGTCGATCTGCTAGACGCCTGGGTGGCCGACGACGCTCCCCGTCTGGATGCCGACAACGATGGCTTCTACGATGAAGCCGGCCCCACCATCATGGATGCGCTGTTTGAACCGCTGGCCGCGGCGGTCATGCGTCCGGTTTTCGGGGATCTCACCGAGGCCCTCGACGATATCCGGAATCTCGGCGGCGGCACCAACCCCAGCAGCAGCCCTCCCGGTGCCAGCTTTATCGACAAGGACCTTCGCACGCTCCTCGGAAAGGACGTAGCGGGGAAATTCAACCTCAGTTACTGCGGCAACGGCGATCTCGATACCTGCAGGGATTCGCTGTGGCAGGTCGTTGATGAAGTCACTCAGCAACTTGCCGCCGAGCGGGGTGACGACCCCAGCACCTGGCTGCGTGAAGGATACCGGCAAAGCTTCGCTCCCGGACTGATACCCAACACCATGCGGGGTACCAACAGGCCGACGTTCCAGCAGGTGCTGGAGTTCGTGCCCGAGTGAGCGCCCCGCTGCGCGCGACGCGGCAAAAGCCCTTGGCAGGCGGGTTTATATAGCCTGCCATGGGCCCAGGCGCCCAACAACCAGACAACATAAATCAGGAGCCAGTCAAATATGGGAAACGAAGTCACCGGAAGCTGCCTCTGCGGCAACTTCAGTTATCACTTTGACCGCGACCGCGTGATCTCGGCGCATCATTGCCATTGCAAGGACTGTCAGAAAATGACCGGCAGCGGCAAGGCGACCATAGTCATGGTGCCCACGGAGTCCCTGATTACAGAGGGGGAGTTGAAAACCTTTACCGTGACCGGCACGGAAGGGGCTCACGTGACGCGAGGGTTCTGTCCTGTCTGTGGCTCGCAGACAATCAGTTATGTTGAGGAGATGCCGACCACGCGGTTCGTCAAGGCGGGGACGCTGGATGACAGTAGCTGGCTGACGATCGACTCAAGTTTCTGGAGCTGTTCCGCCGAGCCATGGTCCCCGGTCGACTCCAGCCGCCCTGCGTTTGAAAGAAACCCCTCAATGTAATGGCACGGTAACGACGACCCGCAGATGGAAACAGTAATAGCGTTATGGCTGCTTGGCGCGACCCTGGTTGCGCTCGGTATCGCTGGCATGTTGCTTCCCGCCATGCCGGGGCCACCGCTTGTGTTCGCCGGGTTTGTGATCGCTGCGTGGGCAGAGGACTTCGAGTATGTGGGCTATGGCGCCCTCGCCGTGCTGGCTGTTATGAGCCTGCTGACCTACCTTGTCGATTTCGTCTCCGGCGCGCTCGGGGCAAAGCACTTCGGTGCATCTGCCAGGGCCGCCATTGGCGCGGCAATCGGCGCTTTTGTCGGTATTTTCTTTGGCTTGCCGGGGATATTGCTGGGCCCCTTCATCGGTGCGGTGCTGGGCGAGTTGACCGCGCGGGACGATCTGCGCGCCGCCGGGCGCGCGGGTATTGGCGCGACAGTGGGTCTTCTCCTTGGCACCGCGGTGAAGATGGCCATTGCCTTCGGCATGGTCGGGTTCTTTCTGTTTGCCCGTTTTCTTTGAGGATCTTTTTCAGTACCTGCGTTGTGTATCGGAATACCCCACGAATTATTCGGTGCCACTGACCCGCGACCGATCTGCGCTGCCCACCAACCAGTAGGTGGCCCCCAGAGCGAGCGTAACGACGCCGATGGCATAGACGTAAACCGCCTCGGTTTCGGTGATGTCCAGTACGATGACTTTCCGCGCGATGGCCATCAGTGCGGTGGCAATCACCAGCTTGATTGGCAGGACGTTGCTGCCGAGATACAGACGAATATTGATAAATATCTCGATGGCGATCAGGACCACCATAAACGCGCCGAAAACCCCGAAGATCTCGCTTACCGATAAATGCAGCAGTGGCGGCGTACTCAACTCTTCGTACAGCAAATAGATTACGTCAACCACACCAAGGAAAATGACGACCGCCATGAGTACGGCCAACACCTTGACGCAGACGGTGATCGCGCGATGCAGAATGCGAATCAGGGGATCGTGGTGCTCAAGGGACAGCTCCTGGTGAATGTCGTCATCGACCGGCTTGTCAGGCTCCATGAGTTGCGCTCCATGTCATAAGCTATTTGGGTGCACTGATGTTCAACCGGTGAAGCTACTGGGATTTGTTTGCCAATACAAGGGCCATTCCCTGCGCGCGGTGGGCGTACGAGCTATCTGGCGAAGGTACTGCGATTAGGCGAAAAAAAACCCGCGGGATTTCTCCCGCGGGTTTTAGGGTCTAGCCTGGTGCGGTGTTACTTGCCGCACTCCGTGCGAGTTACCTCGACACGACGGTTCAGGGCACGCCCTTCCGCGGTGTCGTTGGTGGCAATCGGCTGGGATTCACCCATGCCAGTGACGGTCCAGGCGCTGCCCAGGTCCACGCCCTGTGAGCGCAGGTGACCGGCAACCGACTCGGCGCGGCGCTGCGACAGGCCCATGTTAAAGGCTTCGCTACCGACGCTATCGGTATGGCCTACGATGGATCCACCGATGGAGGCGACTTTGGGGTTGGACATTACAGTCGCGAGCTTGTCGAGCTGCTCTACGTCGCCGGCAGTCAATTCCGCAGAGTCAAAAGCAAACTGCAGCTGCATGGAGGCGGCGCAATCGCAACCAATCTCGTCAACGGTTTTACCCGCCGCTGTATTGGGGCACTGATCGTCTGAGTCGCACACACCGTCACCGTCCGCATCCGCACAGGCTTCCGGCGGTGCTTCTACGATCGGAGCTGCTGCAACAGCCGGGGCCGGCTCGCTGAAGAAGCGATAGATAAGGCTGCCCGAGATGTTGTACAGGTCGTCAACATTGTCGACGTCATACTCGAGGTACTCAGCGCGCAGCGTCCAGTGACCACGACCGAAGTTCAATGCGACGCCGCCGCCGTAGGCCAAATAGGTGTCGCCGTCGGTGCTCTCGTCAAACTTCTCGCGTGGTGAAGTCGGGGTGCGGCGCAATTTGCCATCCGCAGTGACGTCGCCGTAAGCCGCGCCTATCTTGCCGAAAATTTCAAAATGGTCACCGATGGGGATACTGGGAACCAGGTAGCCTTCAAAACCACTAACATCAATGGTCCCTTCAATATCACCGCCATTGGCAAAGGTGCGGTCTTCGTCCGTACTGCCCAACTCGGTATAACCGGCTTCCACGCCGAGCCATGGCACGAACTGGTAGCCGAGGAAGGCCTTCCAGCTGGTATCGTCGTTGTCGATCTCGAGCTCTTCCGTGGCCCGAGGCGGTTGCAGATCCGTCTTCAGCGTGGTCTGGCCAGCACCGGCACCGATGTAGAAACCGGGTTCAGCGGCATAGGCTGTACCAGCCAAAAGCGCCGGCGTCAGTGCGGCCGCCAGGGCTAATTTTCTAACTGTAATCATAGCTATCTCCATGAAGGTTCTTCATTACTGTTAGTTGCCATTGCTCCTACCAGTACCAGGTTCAGTTTCGAAAGCAGCGTTGCCACGACACCCTCTTAACCCTAGTAATAAGGACGTCATTTGCTGCAATCTGGGCGGCAAGGTAGCACAATCCATTAAGCCGGGCAATTGGCCAAACGGGGTCAAAATACCACCCGATTGCACCACTAGCCTATTGTGGACTGCGCCCGCCACCGCCTGGCAGCGCATCGGTTTCGGTGGCCCGGCCAGGGGCGTTACCCCTCTCCACCCCCCCCCGGCAAATTCGGCAAATTGCGCAGATATGGTGACCTCAGTGGCAGGAACTGTCAGCGCCAAAAAGCGCCGTATCGGCTGGTGTTAATCCCGTGCAGCTTGAAACCCGCATTGGCCTGTCGAAAAATTGTATCAAATTCAATGAAATGGACGTCCTGGCGGGGGGTCAGGACGAGCGCGCTCCATTCCGCTGATGGTGTAATGCATCCTCAACCGGGTTATCTCCTGGCTTGGCTCGCAAGTGGTCCAATTTGGTGCGCCGGGCCATGATTATGGCCTTTGTCCGGCCAGCCGGGTCGGAGAGACTCACTCCAGCGCGATTTCCACGAGTATCAGCTCAGGGAGCTTGTCAGCCAGGCTCGCCTCCAACAGCCGTCGGTCGCTGTCCAGTTGGAGGCCATATACCCTGGCATCCCTTGGTACGGCCGCAATGAACTTGCGAATGCCTTCCAGGGCAAGCTCGCCGCCGCGGTCGTGGAGCGTCGCGTAACCCCGGTAGTGAACCCCTTGCATTTCCAGCTTCACCTGCGTCGGATTATCGCGCAGGTTAAGCCACCAGCGCGTTTGCCGATTGGACATCAGGCGCACAGTATTGCCATCGCGCATATAACTCAGGGGCGTGTTCATCCAGCGCCCGCTGCGCCTGCCCTTGAAATGCAATATGGCGATATTGCCACTTGCCAGTCGATGCAACGGCGAGCGCAGCAGGCCGCGCATGACCGGGTTCAACAGGTATTTATAGAAGAACGATTCTGCAGACACGTTGATTCCATTCCTGTTTCTGAGTATTCATTGCCAGACGTCAGCTCAAGCCGACGCCCATGCATTGGTGGCTGCCGTGGCTCGGACCTGCGCCATGCATGCAAAATTATGCGTGCAGTTGAGGGACGATTAAGGTGGCCATAGCTTACAGATTGGTTATCTCCTGCCAGCTTTGGGCAATTGACGTCCGGTATGCGAGCCCATCGCCTATGAACTCCGCCGTACTCAAGAAGCTTATGTTGACATGGTCCGGTGTGCTGGAGACCGTATGGAATAACCCCATATTGGGTGCCAACGGGCCGAAGCCAAGGTAGTCCACGAGCTTTGAGCCCTCGATATAAGCATCGCCTGCAATACCCGGGACGTTGGTGACGACAGTATTCACGGTTTGCGGAAGCGAATCGATAAAGCCTGAATTTATCAGCCATTTTCCCAACGACAGGATAATGGCGGGGTGGATTTCATCGACCAGCTCCAAAGCAGCCCGCGAGCTACTTTTTTTGCTTTTCTTCTTGCCGTGCGAGGAGTCGGCACTGATGGCCAGCAGTCGCTGCTTTACATCGTCGATACGCGTATACAGGCACACCTTTGCCACGCTCACATGGTTGCCGATGCTGCCATCCTTATCCTGCCGGCGCACATCAATGGGCATCAGCGACTGCAGGTTATCGTCTGGCAGTTCGTCATTTTCAAGTAAAAAACCGCGCAGAGCCCCGGCCACGACACACAGGGCGATATCGTTGATAGTGCAGCGGAATTTTTTCTCCAGGCGTCGAAGTTCGCCCATGTCCATTCGCACATGCCCCACCACGCGATCCGCCGCTACGGGGTGATTGAAACGGACTTGTGGCGTGGCGTGGCCGGATGTTTTGGCAGCGGGTTCCTCGGCCTGGAACATCTGTGGGATTAACTTTGCCAGTGTGCCGATGAGCTCTACCGGCCGCTCGATGCTGTGAATCCAGGCCCTGCCATATTTGACCAAGAGCGATGGCGGTCCGAAATCCGAATCGGCCGGTGCCTCCTGCGGCATCGAATCCGCCAACATGGGCGACCCGGGCTCCGGGTCAAGGCTGTGAAAGCTGCTCATCAGGCGCAGGGCGCTTTTTCCGTCCATGACGGCGTGGTGAATCTTCAAAAACAATGCCGTGGCGCCACGGGGGATGCCTTCCAGCCTGTCAAGGCCCTCCACATACATCACCTGCCAAAGGGGCCTGCCGCGGTCAAGTGGTTGGGCATGAAACTGGGCAAACAGGCGATACAGGGCCTGCCAATCCTGCTGCTTCGGCAGTGCCACCCGGCTTACATGGTAGGTCAAACTGAAATCAGGGTCTGTCACCCAGTAGGACTTGTCGAGTTGCAGGGGCAACTCCTCGACGCGACAACGTAAAATCGGGAAGTGCCCATCGACTATCTTTTCAAAACGTCTCTGAAAGCCATCAAACATCCTGTCAGCCTGCCTCTTTCCACCGGTGTCATATATCATTAAAGCCGACATATGCATTGGTAGATTGGCCAGCTCGCCACCGATCATCAAATTATCGAGCGCACCCAGCTGCTGCATCTATTAACCATCCTGCCCTGCTGGCAAGTCTACGAGTTTCCAGTTTATCACTTCTGATAGACGAATCTGCAGCGGAAATGACCAGGTTGCAACACTATCCAGCCCACGGATGTGTAGTTTTCTGTGATGTTCTATGCTTCAGGGGCGAGCAAATACGGTATGATTGGCTCAGCTCAAGAGAAGGTCGAAGTGGCGGCAATGCTTAAAGGGAGAATCAGGAGTGTCCTTGTAGCCATACTGCTGCTGACGTATGTCGGCCAGGCTTTGTCCGCCGCGAGCTTGACCTGCAAGAGCATGGCCCCGCAACCGGCGCAGCTGGGCCAGGCGGAACCCACCGGTGGTTGCGCAGGCCATTCGGAACCTACTGCAGACGATAGCGCCAATGGCACCAACCCCTCTGATAGCTGCCCCCACTGCGACTGCTATCTGGGCGGTTGTTCAGCCATCCCGCTGGCATTGGCATCGCAGGCGGTCTCTCAAACAGGAGTATCCGTGCTTGTAGACGGGTATCTGGCCTCGACGTCCAACCACCAAAACCCCTCCCTGTTCCGCCCACCCATTACCACCTGACACGGCATAGCTGCGCCCGAAATCTGGCGCCTCTCGCGATCGAGACAGCTGCACGCGAGGCGCCGCCTTCCTGCGCATTATTTGGCCGCTCACTCACCTGTGGTGGATGCGGTACCAAACAGATAAACCCGTGTATCCAGGGCACTTCAAATGAAGAATGTATTTGTTGATTCGATCCGTTGCAGACCGAAAGGCGCACTGCATGACCGCGCTTCAGCCCGGCCTCATCCTGGTTTTGCAGCATGGCTTTTTGTTATGGCCCTGGTTGTCACGCTTTCAGGCTGCGCGGTATTGCCCGCGGACAATGGACGCGGCAATGTCGACCAACTGTTAATGAAACGCGGCGCCCCGGTCGATGACAATACTGCCAAGCTGCTGTCTTCGCTGCTTGCCGCACCGCTAACACCGGAAAGTGCGACCAGAATTGCACTCTTGAACAACCCCGAATTGCAGTCCACCTACGCGAGCCTTGGCTTCGGTGCCGCCGATATCTATGAAGCCGGTCGTATTCGCAACCCTGTGCTGGGCGCGTCCTTACTCAACTCAAGCCGGCCGGCAGAACGGGATAAGTTGAGTTTCGGCCTGGTAGCCTCTTTTACCGACCTGATCACCTTGCCCGCCCGTAAACGCCTTGCCGAGGGCTCATTTGCCGCCCTGCAGCAGTCAGTAGGTGCCGAGGTTCTCAGGGTTGCAGCCGAGACAGAAAGGGCCTTCTACGATTATGTCGGTGCGCAGCAGGTGGTGGCCCTGCGCGCGCAGATAGCAAAAGCTGGAGGACTCTCGGCGCTGCTGGCTGCGCGCTATCGGGACGCGGGAAACCTTACCCTGCGCGAGCTCGCGCTGGAGCGAGCGGCTGCCTCACAGGCAGAACTGGCGCTAATCGAAGCGCAGGATGCAGCCTACGCCGCCCGGACGACACTGGCGCGGTTGTTGGGCGTGTCCGTCGCACAGGAATGGACCGTACCTGCACAGTTACCGATGCCCGTTGCCCGGGAGGACGAACTCGAGGCCCTTCTATTACTGGCGGGTGAATCGAGGCTTGACCTGGCGTCGGCGCGAGCACGGGCCGCACTGCGGGCAGACGAGTTGGGTGTCGTCAACTGGACCCGTTGGCTGGGCGAACTGGAAATAGGGTTCGAGCTCGAGCGGGAGGCGGAAGGGGGTAGTCTCAGGGGCCCCTCACTGGCGTGGGAGCTTCCTATCTTCAATCAACACGAGGACGCAGTATTGCGTGCCGATACCCAGCTGCAACTTGCCGTGAACGATGTACGCCGTATTGCGACAGATGTCGACAACGACGTACATCTTGCCCATGACAAAGTGGTCAACGCCAGGGCGCGTATTGCGCAGTACAGGGATGTGATGATTCCGCAGAGGATTGAAACGGTCGCATTGGCCCAGCGGGAAGTTAACTACATGCTACTCGGGGTATTCGAACTGCTCGCCCTGAAGCAGGACGAATTCCACGCCTACCAGGGTTACATTGAAGCGATTCGCGACTATTGGCTGGCGCGCGCAGACCTGGGCCTGGCCACCGGTACGCAGCTGCCCAGTACAGCGCAGATCGGCGGGCAGGGCCTGGACATCGACCAGCTGACGAAGCCGCCATCCCCAGGCATGGATCACTCGGGCCACAAGGGGCACACGAGTGATGGATCGGCGCGCACAATGTCTCATGAAATGAACCATGGAGATTCACAGTGACCTCAAGACGAGAGTTTTTGGCATATACCGGTGTCGGCGCCCTGGCGGCGGCAGTTGCAAGTCCCGTGGCGGCTACGGTCAGGGCGGGCGAGGTACCCGGTTCTCACGCGAGAGCCACAGGCGATCCATACCTGCCCGTGCATACCCTTAATGGCTGGACCCTGCCCTTTGTAATGAAGGACGGTGTCAAAGAGTTCCACCTGGTAGCGGAAGAGGTGGAACACGAGTTCGCCCCCGGCACTCGCGCCAAATGCTGGGGTTACAATGGCAGCACCCCGGGCCCCACGATAGAGGCAGTGGAAGGGGATCGCATCCGCATCCTGGTGACCAATCGGCTGCCCGAGCACACCACGGTGCACTGGCACGGGATTCTGCTGCCCAGCGGCATGGATGGGGTAGGCGGCCTGAACCAGCCCCATATCAAGCCTGGCGAAACTTTCGCCTATGAGTTCACCCTGCAGCAGCATGGCACTCACATGTACCACCCGCATGCCGATGAGGTAGTACAGCTGGCGGTGGGCATGATGGGAATGTTCATCATCCATCCCAAAGCCGGGGAGACCGTGCCTGTCGAGCGGGATTACTGCTTCCTGCTGCACAACTGGGCCGTACATCCGGGCACCTATCGACCCGACCCGTCCATCATGCAGAATTTTGATTTGTGGACCTTCAACAGCAAGGTGTTTCCTGCCATCGACCCGCTGGTGGCACGCACCGGGGAGCGCGTGCGCGTGCGCGTCGGGAATTTGTCCATGTGGAATCATCCCATTCACATGCACGGCGTGCAGTACCTGGTCACGGGCTCTGATGGCGGTCGCTGGCCACAGAACCTGTGGCGACCCGAAACCACCGAGATAGTCGGGGTCGGCCAAACCCGGGACATAGAGTTTATTGCCGTGCCGGGTGACTGGGCATTTCATTGTCATATGTCCCACCACACAATGAATGCGATGGGTCATGGCATCCCCAATGCGCTGGATGTTGACCAATCCGGTGTCGAGGCGGAGATTCGTCAGCTGCTGCCGGGTTTTATGGCAATGGGCCGCTCCGGTATGGCGGAACACCAGGAGCACATCGATATGGGAATGCTTCCCGGCCCTGAGAATACCCTGGCGATGATGATGGGGAAGGGACCGTACGGCAACCTGGAGATGGGCGGCATGTTCACCACCGTCAAGGTGCGCGACGAGCTGCCGCGGGGCAGTTACGCCGACCCCGGCTGGTACAAGGCACCCGAGGGAACCGTGGCGACCCGCATCAGCACCGACCCGGATTTTGGCAATCCGCCGCGTCGTT
>Ga0105097_10000617_pt1 | contig 16370 bp, 13 predicted proteins | sample PPLLak12cMay2015_FD_87035 | JGI IMG/M metagenome (GOLD analysis project Ga0105097, IMG submission 87035) | Freshwater sediment microbial communities from Prairie Pothole Lake near Jamestown, North Dakota, USA - PPLs Lake P7 Core (1) Depth... | ecosystem: Environmental > Aquatic > Freshwater >... | reverse complement strand
CCTGAATTCGTCGAAAAATCGCTTTGAGAAGTTAATTTATATCCAACCGAATATTCCTGCAAAAACCACCAGCATGGCAATATCCACCGCTGCCAGGCTGATGATGAATGTTCGCTGTACTTTGGGCTGCCAGTCGTAGCAGAGGAAGGAGATCACAAAGAAGGGGATATAGACGAAGATGAAAACCGGCAGGGCTCCCCACCAGGGATATACCCAAACGAAAGCCGGGGTCATTACCAGGAATATTTCGACGATCGAGAAAAAAGCAGCATTTGCGATGGCAAACACGATGCGGTTATTGATCCCCAGGATCTTAAGCTTTGGATCGGCAGGCAGCAGTTTGGATAGGGCGAGCCCCGCAACGGCGAACATGAAACTTAATTCGATTCCAACCCCCACCAGGAGCAGGAAAGACGTTCCGGTGGGTACCGTCCAGAGCGCGTGACCAGTGAAGTGCTGGATCAGGGCGTTCAGGATCTCATAGAACCAGTGCACAAGGTAGAGGGAAAGCCCGGCGGCGAGCCCTTTCCAGTTCTTATGAGAATATTCATTGGCGTAGGCATATACGGTTAGGGCGAGCAGGGTAATGACGACCCATTGAAAAATGTCACCTGATCGCAGGATCGCAAGTGCCTGGGCTGTGGCTTCCGGATGATTTAACATGGTTCCCTCCATTTTGATTTTCATTATTCTAGATTAAAATTCTTTTGCTAGGAAGTTAAATTCGGATAACAGGAAAAATTCATGATCCCCACTGTATATTTTGGTTCCGCCCATCAGGCCCGCCTGGACGCGAAGGAGACGCTGCCAGCCAAGTTGGAAATCATCCTGGAAAAACTTCGCCTGCGCGAGCGGGTGAAAGGAGAGTTGGTGGTGCTCAAGATGCATGTTGGCAACAACATGATCTATTCCACCATCCACCCGATCTTTGTACGGCGGGTGGTCCAGGCAATAAAGGACAGCGGCGGAAAGCCATTCATTGCCGACGTGGATTGGGACGTGGCAGGAGCAGAAACACGCGCTTATACAACTGAAACGGTTGGTTGCCCAATTTACCCTGCCGGTGGATTGAAGGATACGCATCTTGTAACCAAAGAGAAAAGCTATAAGAATCTAAAGGAATGGAAGGTTGCAGGCTTGATCAACGACGCCACATTTCTTGTGAATTTTGCGCATGTTAAAGGTCACCCTTCCTGCGGATTCGGAGGCGCGATGAAGAACCTGGCACTCGGTTGCATGGTTGGAGAGACGCGCGGTGCGATCCACGATGCGCATCATTTCGATCGATACTGGTTCAGCGAAAAATGTTCCGACCCCAAACTCCTGAAGAAGATCATTAAATCCTGCCCGTTCGGAGCGATCGTGATGGATAAGCACAAGGAAAACGAACTGCATATCCACTTTGAACAATGCAATCAGTGCATGCGCTGCCTCAAAGTAGCCCCTCCCGGCAGCCTGAAAATTGAAAAGGTTAATTTCGAGTCCTTCCAGGAAGCAGCAGCGAACTCGGTCAGCGTGGTCCTTTCCACTTTTGAAAGGAAAAAAGCCGTTCATTTGGACCTTGTCACCCACCAATCTCCGGTCTGCGATTGTTCCGGTTTTACCAGCCTGCCGATTCTGCCGGATGTTGGTATCTACGGCTCGGATGATGTCATCGCAGTGGATACAGCCGTTCTCGACGCCACTTCCAAAATGAAGTTGATCGAGGAGAACCTGCCAACCTCGCTGGAGGTTCACACACGAGAAGGACATCCATACCAGCAGCTTCACGGACCCATGAAGGATCCTTACCACATGCTGCGTTACGGCGAGGCACTTGGTTTGGGGAGCATGAAATACAAATTAGTGGACGTAATGCCGGTGGAGAATATCAGCCCGGCGGCGTTGGGGTATATCAAAGCCCGGTCATAAAATCAACCTGATAGTAAAGCCATCCCCGGGTGGCTGTGGATCTCCAGACTCTCTGAAGAAAGCCTGCCGAAAAGGTGGGCTTTCACATCTTTATTGGCGAAAGCCCATCGCCCTCCCGCACGCGAAGCAAGCATTCGCTGAATGCGCTCCAAATCCACCTTAGATGGTGAATTGTTCAGGGCTTTTTCGGCACGCCGTATCCGCGATTCAAAATGACGCCGGGAAGGAAATGGATCCCGTTCGAATTGTATAGCTAATGATCCCGCCTGCAAGGAGAAGGCATTTGATTGCACCAGGAATCCCCCAGGGGAGGTTGGGAGTTCTGTTTCCTGAAAACGATCCACAGAAAATTCCACCCGCCGGCAGCGGGTGCCCGCTGAACCTGGAGCGAGGTGGAAAATTGCGTAACCATCGAATACCGGTTGAAGATATTGAATGATTCGGGGCGTCGGCATTTCCCCTTCCAGCAGAAGGCTCAGCCAGGCGATCAGATTGGCGGGATTACCCTCTTTACGGCAATCTTCCCGTAAGATCAGGGAATCTGCAAACTGGACCATGCCATCGGAGCGCCAATTGAAGTTTGGACCGGGCAGAAGATCCGGATAGATGAATGAGGTTATGGTTGACTTATTTATGGGATTGCTGAAGCGCATCAACCTGGGTTGATCCACCCTGGCGAACCCCGGTTCATCCACATCCTCCTCAGTATGCCAGAACAACACGGAACCATCTCCCTCTCGATAAACTCCAGATTGGCAACCTGGCTGGTCACCTTGCAGTTGCATCGCAAGCTCCACACCGGACCAGGATTTTCTCCCTACGCTCTCAAGCCCTGCTCCCCGGGACCAGCGATTGAGGCAATCCAGGTAAAGTTCCAAGGCTTGTCTCAAAATGGTGGGAAGGGTAGGGTCCTGTTGAAGACGCGCGATACTGGAGAGCTGTTTTCCTGCCAGGATGTTGGAAGGATGAATGGATTGCGGGGATGGATTTTGAAACCGGCGATGTAGGATCTGTTGCACTTGGGCAGCCACGGCTTTACCCAATTCCTGATGAGCTTCCCCGATGGACAGGGAAGCGAAATCGAGCGTGGAAATGGTGTTCCTTACCTCTACTCGTATTTCAATCCCTGGCATCCTTTGTTCTCCGACGGTAGAGATCCTTTAAAGCACTTTCTGCCTGCGGGTGGTGGAACGTGAATCCTGCATCCAGTAATTTCCGAGGCACTGCCTGCTGCCCTGCCAAAACGAGGATCGATTTCTCACCCAAGAGCAGTTTCAACAAGAAAGCAGGAACCGGAAGGTAAAACGGCCTGCGAAGGACTGCAGCAAGGATCTTTCCAAATTCGACATTACTTGCTATCCCTGGGGCGACGAGATTGAACGCACCGTTACAGCTTTTATCTTCGATCAGGAATTGGATCGCCGCGATCTCATCTTCGATGTGGATCCATGGAAATGGCTGCCTGCCGTTACCAAGTCTGCCGCCCAGGAAGAGGCGGAGAGGCAATGCCACCAGGGGCAGGATCCCTCCGCCAGGGTCGAGCACCACTCCGGAACGAATGACCGCATGTCGGATTCTCCCAGCCGTGACACCCTTGGATGAATCCTCCCAATCCAGCGAAACGGAGGCTAAAAAATCCGAACCAGGGGGTGCCTCCTCATCGAGTTTCGTCATGGATGAGGTGCCATAGAAGCCGATACCGGAAGCCTGGATGAAAACTTGCGGTTTTTTTCGGGCACTTAATACAGCCTCCGCGAGCACATTGCCACTGGATACCCTGGATTGAAGGATTTCCTGTTTATACTTCTGGGTCCAGCGTCCGAAGAGGATCCCGGGAAGGGTCTCCCCGGCAATGCTCTTCCCCGCAAGGTTCAAAACTGCCTGTGAGCCTTCAATTTCACTGAACCAGTCTCCCGGGGTTTTACCGTTCCATCCGACAAAACGGATGGAACTGTTTGCCCGCGATTTTTTCGGAGTTCGGGTAAGAATTACGACTTCATACCCGCAACTATCAAATTTTTCTGCGAGTTTCGTGCCTATGAACCCCGACCCGCCGGCGATGATGATCTTATTTTTTCTTTCAGAAGTCATCTTCTAATCCCTTTCCTTTTCTTAATTATCCCAAGTTCTCCCGGGATAAACCAGATTTGTACAGGGGCGATGCGCTAATTACCAAGATTCCCATGTCAATCCTCCCGAAAAGTCGGCTTCCTACGGTTCTGTTTGATCGATTTACGAAGCGATTTCTTATCCAACCGGCGGATCTTGGAGGCGTAGGTGGGGCGCGTTGGTACCCGGAATGAAGGTGGTATCAAGGCGGAGGTGATCATCCGTTGCAGGCGTTCGATGGCGTCCTTGCGGTTTTGATCCTGGCTGCGGAACCGGCGCGCTAGGATGGTGACTCTGCCGTTGCGATCCAGGTGCGAACCAGCGATACGCTGCAGCCGTCGTCGGCTGGAATCATCCAGAAGCGAGGAGGTGGATGGATCGAAGGTAAGGCGGATGGCAGTTGCCACTTTGTTGATGTTCTGACCTCCGGGACCGGAGGCATGGATGGCTTCAAAGCTGAGCTCGGATTCCGGGACGACCAGTGTTCTCGCACTGCCACCATCTTGGTCGAACATCGGGCGGGTTGTGGATTCGCCGGGGTCACACATGCAGATCCGCTTTCAGTTTGAGGATCACTTGATTGGCGGCGACCCTGCCCCTGGCGATGATCTCATCCATATCATTGAATGCCCAGGCATTGAATTCTGCCACGTCCGGGCGGATAAGGCAGTCGATGGAACGGGGGTCCGGCTGCGAGGAGCGCAGGTGCATCAGGTTGATCACACCGAAAAGCAGCTCTGCTAAATTTTGTGGTGGATGGTGAACAGCGGCGCGAGGGGCGAGGTCCACCGCGATGATGTAATCTGCACCCATATCCCTGGCAACTTCGGATGGAAGATTATCAACGACGCCGCCATCCACCAGGAGTTTTCCATCAAAATTAATCGGAGCGAAGATCCCGGGAAACGCCGCGCTTGCACGAATGGCTTCGGCTACCGGTCCGGAACGAAGGACCACTTTTTCACCGGTGAGAATATCACAGGCGACCGCCGCGAAAGGGTGGCTGAGCTCGGAAAAATCAAGGCTGAAAATATTCTCTCGAATAAAGTCATCCATGGGATCGGTTTGAAAGATCCCAAGGGAAGGGGGGAAACTGAGTTTAACCAGGTTCGCCCAATTGATGGAGCGGATGATTCTGGTCATGTGCTCCACCGATTGCCCCGCGGCATAGGCTGCGCCGATGATCGCCCCGATGCTCGTGCCGGTCACGATCTCCGGATGAATGCCTTCTTTTTCAAATACTTCCAGGACACCTATGTGGGCTGCACCTAACAAAGCACCTCCACCCAGGGAAATGGCAACCTTGCGTGGTTTAATATTAAAAAATCTTTGAAACCGGTTCATGTTTTACCTGTGGAAATACATTTATTATGGATCGATTTGATCGGTCTGCACTCATTGTATTTAGAATTTACGAAGCAGGCAAGTTGGCTCTTGACTGATAATTAAAAACAAGATAATATATGAATACATGCTCATATAATCAAGGATAATTATGAACAGACCAGATACAGTATCTCCATGTGAAGTCGAGGCGATTCACCTGAACCTGGTGGAGATGTCGAAACAAAATCTAGTAGACCCCGATGACGCTGCGAATATCGCAAGGGTTTTCCAGGCTTTATCTGATCCAACCCGGGTCCGTCTCGTTTCCGCGATGATCACCACCGAACTCTGCGTTTGTGACCTTTCGATGCTGTTGGGGATGACCCAAAGCGCAATATCCCACCAGTTGCGCATCCTGCGTGACCTTCGCCTGGTACGCAGCCGAAAGGAAGGGCGGATCGTTTTCTACGCGCTGGATGATGAACATATCCGTGAGCTATTTACCCGCACAAAGGAGCACTTGCAGCATGGATAACACCCAAATTATTGAAGTTCCAGTCGCAGGGATGGATTGCGCTGAGTGCACCAATCATGTCCGCCAAGCTCTGGAAAAAATCCCCGGTGTGCATTCCGTGGATGTGATGCTTTCCTCCGAGAAGGCGATCATCCGCGCTGAACCGGGCAGGGTGGAGATGGGCCAGATCCGCTCCGCAGTTGTTTCAGCCGGTTACACAGTACCGGAAGATTCCATTGGGTCTCATGCTCCCGGTGAAAGTTTCAGCCGAAAGGTTTTCACCGTATTTGCGCTTATCACAGGCGCATTGCTTTTCGTTATCGTTATTGGCGAATGGCTGGGGCTATTTCAAACCCTAACCAGCATAGTTCCGCGTACGCTTGGATCTGTCATCGTCATTGCGGCGGGCTGGCCGCTATTTGTGGAGGTATTTAAATCTGCTTTTAAAAGGCAGGTTACCTCTCGAACTTTGATGACCCTTGGTGTGGCAGCCTCGCTGCTCATTGGCGAATGGCCGACTGCGTGGGTGCTGGTTTTTATGATGTACATTGGCAATTATGTGGAGTCCTTCACTGCTGATCAATCCCGGAAGGCAATCAAAGATCTGACAGTAATGATGCCCCAGACTGCCAGGGTGGAGCTGGATGGTAAGGAGGAAATGATCCCGGTGACGGGGGTGACTCCGGGTGTAACCGTTATCGTCAGGCCAGGCGAGAAGATCCCGGTCGATGGAAGCGTGCTGACAGGTACAGCCCTGGTGAACCAGGCAGCGCTTACCGGTGAATCCATGCCTGTCGAGATTGGTCCTGGAAATGATGTCTATGCTGCAACACTCCTGCAATCGGGATCAGTTCGTTTGCAGGCGACACACACCGGCAGAGATACAGCTTTCGGACGTATCGTTCACCTTGTGGAAGAGGCGGAGGCGAAAAAAGGCACAATTCAAAAATTCGCAGATAAATTTTCCGGTTACTATCTTCCCGTTGTTTCCGGGATAGCCTTGCTCACGCTGATCTTTAGCAGGGATGTGAACGCGGCTGTTGCTGTTTTGGCAGTGGCATGCTCCTGCTCGATCGCACTCGCCACACCTATCGCGATGATGGCATCGATCGGTGCGGCAGCGAAACGCGGCTTGATGATCAAAGGTGGGATCGTCCTGGAAACGCTATCCACAGTGGACACTCTCCTAATCGACAAAACTGGCACGCTAACCCTTGGAAAACCGGAATTGACGAACATAATCTGTTTGAATGGGTCATCCGAAAATGAAATCCTGACCATTGCAGCATCCGCTGAGCGGTACTCCGAGCACCCGTTGGCGTCTGCTATTCGCGAAGTTGCCAGCCAGCGGGAACTGCAATTGACAGCGCCTGAGAAATTCCAAAACCAGTCTGGGATAGGGCTGACAGCCTTGGTTGAAGGTCACGAGATCAGGTTGGGTTCCCGCCTGGTGCTCAACGGCACCGAAAAACCGACCGCTGCCGCGGAACTTGAATCTGCTGGCCGGACGGTTTTATATGTGTTTCGGGATAATATTTTGATCGGATTACTTGGCCTCGCAGATACCCTGCGCGGGGATGTGCCAGAAGCCATTAAGCAACTGAAAGAAATGGGAATACAACAAATCGAGATCCTCACAGGAGATAACAACGCAACCGCAGCGCAAGTGGCAGCGCAATTGGGAGTTGGCTACCGGGCGGAGTTGCTGCCAGAGGATAAGATAAGCATTGTGAAAGAATACCAGGAAAGAGGCAGGCGGGTGGTGATGGTTGGTGATGGCATCAATGACGCGCCGGCGCTCGCGCAAGCGAATGTGGGCATTGCCCTGGCCTCCTCGGGTTCAGATATTGCGATCGAAGCCGCCGATATCGCCATCCTGCGGACGGATTGGATGCTGGTGCCGGAAGCCTTCGCGATAGCGCATCGAACCATGCGGGTGGTTCGCAGCAACCTGCTCTTTGCCGGATTTTACAATGTGATCGGGATAAGTTTGGCTGCCCTGGGGTTTCTTCCCCCTGCTTTGGCGGCAACCCTGCAGATAATCCCCGATCTTGGCATCCTGGGGAATTCCTCGCGGTTACTCAAACAAAAGAGAGTTCCAAAATAAAAAGATCCCAGCCGTGTGGGATCTGTGGTGGATAGAACCTTTAAATCAAGGCATCCGTGCGTAATAAAGCTCATCCCCATACACCAGGAATACAACCTGCTCGGGTGAGACGGTAAAAGCGGTTGGCTTGGATCGCGGGAGATCATACCCCTGCGCGGCACCGATCTGCAGAACCCGGTATAGATTAAGCTGGACACCGAATTTATATAAGCTTGGCAGATCCTTATCCAGGATATGCAACGCAGAATCGGGCAGTTCAGTGAAGGAGAGCTGCGAAAAGCTTAAACCGTTCAACGGCAGCGCCTGCGGACTTCCAGACCGCATATCTTCATAGACAGCCGGATTGGTACAGGTTGACTCCTTAAAATCCACACGACTGTAGACGCAATGCATCATCATGTTATTTTTTAGAAGCAGGAATAGATCATCTGTGCTGACCGCGAGGTCGACGTATTCACTGCCGTTGTTCTGTGCTGCAAGATCGAAGAATTGGGATGGTGACTGGCTATATTCGAAGGACCGATCCTTTTCTCCACTGCGGAATCGCCACACGCGTCCGCTGCCAGAATCCAGTACATACAACACACCGTCATTGAGAGTGATGGCTTTAATGCGACTCCAATTCACCTTGGGTCGGGGAAGCGGTTTGGAGGTAGGGTTGGCCTTTGGAGCGCAATAGACAGCGTTTCCATATTCATCCACTCCGATAATGGAAGCTCCCCCGCTGACGCCGGGCTGTACCTGGATATTGTTTGGCGGAAGCGCGGCGATATCCACCAGTTTACCGATGAACCCACCCGGACCGCAGTTGAAAGCAAAATCTACCTGGTAGGTTTCCGAATTCCTCCTGGTCACCCGCGAAACTCGTCCCGTGGGAGCATCCAGCAGGTACACATCCTGATCGCGGGTAACCACCCGGCTGATCCTGGAGGTTTTCGGGATCGAGGATGATAGTGCAGGGATCATTGCCAGGCGGGAGATCCCTTTAAGAGAATCCATGGCAGCCGCGACCTGCGCCCGAAGTGCGCTGGATTCATCCGTTGCTCCATAGCTTTCGGCTTTCTTGAGCCATTCATCAGCCTGGGTCCAATACTCGGTCTGCAGTTCGCGGGTTTTTTCCTTCGAGGCAAGGCCAGCGTAATACTGGGCGACTTCCAGGTTGATCACATGCTGCTCACCGCGGCCGCTGCGAAGGTAAATGGTGATGCCCATGGCGACCACGACGATCGGAATTGCTATGGCTGCAAAGAGCATTGTGCTCTGCGGGATGACCGGGGATTTTTCGGTGATTCCCGGAAGCATTCTGGCAAGAAACAGGCGTAAACCGGAAGCGGCTTTTTGTCGCTGCGGTTCACCCTCCACCCAGGCGTTGGCGGCTTTTACCTCGGCTTTTTTCATCCAGGCGGGGCGCTGGTTGTTGAATTTTTCCCAGGATGCTTTGATCCCGGCTGTGATCGCCAAGCCCTTTTTTGCGATCGATTTTTTATCTTTGGCGGGTAAAGTAGTTTCTCTATCGATAACAGGTTGCGGGGTGGCAACACCTGGTGCAGCGGATTGTCCTGGTGGCGTGACTTGCGAACCAGGTACGGCAGCTGCTGCGATGGCGGCAGGAACAGGTTGAGGGGAGGCTGGTGACATCCGGTGGCGGATAAGCTGCCCCTTGCCGGGTGTGATGCGGATGATGCCTGCCAAAACATCCTGCCCACCCTCCCGCACGAGCCCTTTATACATATCTTCAAATCCCAAGCCGAGCGTTTGCGGCAGTGTGGCTTCATTCCAGCCAACTGGGATTGATGGTGAAAAAAGGATAAGATCACCGGGAAGTAGCGTGGATTGTGCAAATCTTAATTGCACAGATCGTCCCACTCCCAATCCGGCGGGGGATACTGCTTCCATTCCAAAGCGCTCCACGCCATCCGGGTGGGCTATCAGGCAACCAGATTGACCTGCGCTGGCGTTGAAGAAAAGGTCACCCCGGATCACGAGGATGTTCAATCCTGCGGTACACGGGGGCTTGTTGGGGTATAAATTTTTATTTATATCGAGGAAATACCCATTGAGAAAATCAGCCGCTTCTGTCAGGGCAGATGTTATCGACCCTGCGCTTTTATAGAACCGCTCTGCGGCTGCATTCAATAAATCCGCGATACGGTTGGAGGAAAGGGCGTCATCAGTACCGATCGGGCTTAAGAGGATGACAAGGGCATCCCGGTCGCGACCGCGGGCTGTGCGTTTGGGCGGGGTGGCAGCGAACAGACCAGGCAGATCAGGTTGGATCTGCCCGGCAGAACGGTTCAAGCTGGATAAATGAATATCTATCATTAAAGTGGTACCTGTCTGAAACTTTGATTCAATCCAACAGATGATTCGGTCAGGATTTTATTGCATTAATTATGCCAGCCTGGAAGTCAATTGCCTCAACGACTTTCATTCATCTATAATAAATGCAAGGCAATAACTTTCATGAACATTACACGCCGAAACCTGATAGTTGGAATAATCGCCATTTTCTGGCTGTTTACCCTTGTTCTTGGTTATTATATTTACCATAAACCTTTTACTCCCGATTTTGTGGGGGTCTTTGCCCAGGCAACCTGGAGGGTGACGCTGGCATTTCTGATCGTCGCCATCTGCGGTGGAGCGGGAAGAATACTAATTCCCATGGAAAGCCACCATCCCCTCACAAGGTTGAGTGTTCAGGCTGGGTTAGGGCTGGGATTATTGGCATTATTGCTGATGATGATAGGTCTGGTCGGGGGATTTCACGCATTGACCTTTGCATTGCTACTTCTCGGGTTGGCTATCTTACTGAGGCGGAATATCCTCGCGTGGTTGCGATCCTGGTCGGGATTGCTTTCGTTTTGGAAAGAGAGCAGCCGTTTTTGGAAAATCTGCGGCGGGATGGCGGCCGCGATTCTTGGGTTAGGTTTATTGACCGCGCTTGCACCACCCATCAAATATGATGCATTGATGTATCACCTAACGATGCCGCAAGCATACCTCCGGAGTGGAAATTTTTCCTACCTGCCCTGGATTGTGATGACCGGGATGCCCCAAGCGACCGAAATGCTTCATACGCTGGCGATATCGCTGGGAGGGGCGCAGGGAGCTGCGGTGCTGGGCTGGTTCTTTGCATTTCTCGCTTTACTGGGGTTGGCGGGGTTTGCTCGCACCAGGTTGGATAATCCCGCGGGTTGGGTTGCACCTCTCAGCCTTCTGGCAGGTTTCACTTTCGCGATCTCAACAGCCTGGGCGTATGTGGACTGGCTGGGTTTATTCTTTGGTCTATGCGCCATTATCTGCCTGGATGCGTGGAGGATAACTGGGGAGCGGAGGATGCTGTTCTTTGCAGGCCTTTTTGCGGGGTTTGTTTTCTCCACCAAATATACTGGTGGATTCTTATCCATCGCACTTTTCGGCGCCTTCACCTGGAATTGCATTCAACGAAAAGAGAAGTTTTTTCCCAACCTGTTTGTTTTTGTTGGTGGGGCGATCCTGGCTGCATTTCCCTGGCTGGCAAGGAACTGGGTGAATACCGGCAACCCGGTCTACCCGTTCTTCCTTCCGGGAGGCGCGATGGATGCCGTACGAATTGGGGTTTACCAGGGTCTTCCCGCCTGGGGAGATTGGCGCGATATCTTCCTCCTTCCCATCCGGGCAACTGTGATCGGCAGCGAAACTGCAGAAGGTTATAGTGTATCCGCCGGTCCGCTCCTGCTTGGTTTAGGCGCACTCTCCTGGGTTGGGTACCGGAAATTATCAGCGGACCAAAAAGCCACATTGCAGAATGCCGCCTGGATTGCCAGCCTGGGGCTCGTTTTATGGGCTGTTGCCAACCAGGCGAGTGGTTACCTCATTCAAACCAGGATGTACTTTTCGATCTTCCCTGCTTTTTCCATCCTGGCTGCTTTCGGGTATTTCGGAGTAAGCCGGTTGGAAATTACCGGTTTGCGAATGAGCAGGGTTCTTCAGGCGGTGATCATCCTGGTGCTTGGGTTAAATACACTTGAGGTGTTTCTTGCATTCAACCGGTCCGGTGTGCTGCCGCTGCTTTCCGGGATACAGGATGAAAAACAATACCGGGAGAATAACCTGGGCTGGTACAGCGTGGCGATGGAGGATATTAAGCAACTACCTGATGGAGAACTGGTTCGGTTGATCTATGAACCGCGAGGATTTTATTGTTATCCGCAGTGCGACCCTGATGAAATCCTTGATCACTGGAAACATGACCTGGCGGTTTTGAAAGATCCGGTCTCCGTTCTTGAATCTTGGAGGAACCAGGGTTTTACCTATATCCTTTACAATAAGGCAGGGGCTGAGTTTCTCCGTGAAAATCCGGATCCACATCACCCGTTGGCAGAATTGGATCAACTTGAGGCACTCCTCAATTCGCTGCTGCTGGTAAAGGAATATGGTGGGTCATATCGTTTATTCCGCATCCCGCAAGAATGATTGGAGGCAGGCATGACAGACCTTGAAGGATTCTTTTTAGGGAAACAATTTGATCTGACCAAGGGGGTGGCTCTGGATAAACCGGTGATCTATGATCCCGCGGATCTCACCACCCATGCCATCGTTACCGGGATGACCGGCTCTGGCAAGACCGGACTTTGCATCGTGCTGATGGAGGAAGCTGCCCTCAAGGGTATCCCCGCATTAATTGTGGATCCGAAAGGTGACCTAACCAATTTACTTCTTCATTTTCCCGATCTGCTCCCCAAGGATTTTGAACCCTGGATCGATCCTGAGATTGCCAGACGTGCGAACCAGACAGTTACCCAGGCAGGGGAGGCTGCTGCAGCAAACTGGAAGAAAGGACTTGAAAGTTGGAATTTGGGGAAGGAGCAGCTTCAAGCGCTGAAAGAATCGGTGGATTTTACAGTTTTTACTCCCGGTTCGTCGGCAGGGGAATCAATCAATATCCTTTCTTCGTTTGAGGCTCCAACGCTGCCATGGGAGGAAAATAAGGAAATTCTGCGGGAAAAGATCGCCAGCATCATCACCGCCTTGCTGGGACTAGTGGGGTTGATGGATATCGATCCACTTCGCTCCCGGGAGCATATACTTCTTTCCAATCTTCTGGAGGAAGCCTGGAGTCATGGGCAGGGATTGGATATGCCCACGCTGATCATTCAGACCCAAAAACCACCTTTCGATCGCCTTGGCGCATTTCCCGTGGATACCTTCTTCCCCGAAAAGGATCGCATGGAACTGGCAATGCTCTTAAACAGCTTCCTTGCTTCGCCTTCGTTCGAGACATGGCAGGAAGGTACCCCGTTGGATATCCAGCAATTGCTTTACACGAAGGATGGCAAACCCCGGCACAGTATTTTTTATATGGCGCATTTGGATGATAACGAGCGCATGTTCTTCGTCACCCTGCTTTTCACCGCGGTGGAGAGCTGGATGTTCACCCAGCGCGGGACCGGAACACTTCGGGCTTTGCTCTATTTTGATGAGATTCTGGGTTACCTCCCACCTACCGCCAGACCGCCTTCGCACGCTCCCATGCTTCGATTACTGAAACAAGCCCGTGCATTTGGCGTGGGCCTTCTCCTGGCGACCCAGAATCCGGTTGATGTGGATTACAAAGCACTTTCCAATGCCGGCACCTGGTTGATAGGGCGGTTGCAAACCGATCAGGATAAGCAGCGTTTATTGGATGGGCTCCAGGGTGCCAGCGGAAATTTTGACCGCGCGATGGCGGATAAGGTCATCTCAGGACTTGGTAAAAGAGTATTCCTGCTGCATAACGTGCATGCAAATGCCCCGGTTGTGATGACCTCCCGCTGGGCACTGAATTTTCTGGCAGGTCCTTTAACTCGAACCCAGATCCCGGCGCTGAACAAACTTGCCGGTAAGGAAAAAAGCAATGCACCGGCCGGGCAATATTCATCAATAAGTTCCAGCGCTATCCCCCAGACGGTCGCTGGTGCTGCAACGGCAAATAAAATCGGAGATGCTTCCTCCGCCAAGCCGGCTGTGCCGGGGGGCGTGGACGAATATTTCCTCCAGGGGGAAGGTGGCGGGCAGGGGATGGTATATCAGCCCGGGTTGATCCTGCAGGCACAAGTGCGATACTTTTCCAAGCAATACGGATTGAATCAGATCCTGCGGAAAACCGCGATGATCAAGGAACTTCCCCAGGGAATGCCGGATTGGAAATCCTATGAAACCGGGGAAATGGATCCAACCCGATTACTGCGTGCACCTATGGAAGGTGTGAAATTCCTACCCCTACCAGCTTGGCTTGCAACCCGGAAGAAAATCGATGAACTCCGGAAGGATTTCTCGGATTGGATTTACCGGCAGGGTAGCATTACAGTATTTACGAACGAGGCACTGAAATTTTCGAGCAACCCAGGGGAAACCAGGGATGCATTCCTATCCCGCTGTAAGGAAGAGTCAGCCAGGCAGGGAAGCGTCGCGGATGCGAAACAAAAAAATGAATTCGAACGAAAGAGTCTCCCGCTGCGCCAGCGAATTCGCGACCAGCAACTCAAGATAAAAAAAATGGAGAACCAGGCGAATTCCCGACAATTGGAGATGGTAGCCAAAGGCGGTGAGGTGCTGTTGGGATTGTTTGGAGGCCGTAAACGCAGCATATCGTCCGGGGTGAGCAAATACCGGATGGCTGAGCAGGCTGTTGCCAATCTCAACGATGCGAAACAGGACTTGGTCTCGCTTGGGGAACAGCTGCGTTTATTGGAGCAGAGTTACCAGGTAAATAATGTGACGGGAGCGGAGATAGCCACGCTGATAAATGAGGTTCCGATTTCACCCCAACAAAAGGATATTTATATGGAGTTTGCTGGGGTTTTCTGGGAGCCATCCAGTAAATAAAAATAATTACAGCGAATAATCAGGCAGGAAACAAGTAATAATCTTCAGTTCATATCCTGCCTTCCGGCTAAGGCGCGCAGGAGTGTGTTCTGGTCTGCATATTCCAGGTCTCCCCCCATCGGCAGACCGCGAGCGAGGCGGGTGAGGCGGATATTGAACGGAGCAAGCTGCTGCTTGAGATAGAGCGCGGTGGCGTCTCCCTCCATGCTCGGGTTGGTGGCCAGGATCACTTCCTGGACGACTCCGGTTCTTACTCTCTCGATCAATGGACGTATACGGAGGTCATCCGGACCGATACCTTCAATGGGTGAGATTACTCCATGAAGTACATGATAGCGTCCGTTGAAACCGCCGGTTTGCTCGAGGACCAAAACGTCAATCGGCTCTTCCACGACACAGATGCTGGTATCCGCTCGTTTCGGATTCGAGCAAATATCACACAATCCCGCCTCAGCCAGGGTGATGTTGAAGCATTGAGGGCACAGAGCAGTTGCGGATTTAAGTTTCATGAGCGCTTCTGCAAGCTGCAAGGAAATGCCTTCATCCCCGCGCAGCAAGTAGAATGCAAGACGCGAAGCGGTTTTAGGGCCGATACTCGGCAGCCTCTCGAAGGCTGCAATAAGGTTTTGAACAGGTTCAGGAAGGATAGCCATTGATCTGAATTAAAAACCAAGTCCGCCCAAACCCCCGGTGAGCGGCCCCATCTTTTCGGCTGCCATCGCCCGGGATTGATCCAGGGCAAGGTTTACTGCGCTCAATACCAGGTCCTGGAGCATCTCGGCGTCTCCGCCATTCACCAGTTCCGGATCGATAAAAATTGCGGTCACCTTCTGGTCGCCAGTGACAGTGACTTTCACCGCTCCGCCCCCCACGCTGGATGTGGTTGTTTCCTCCGCCAACTGTGCCTGGGCGGCTTCCATCTGCTCTTGCAGTTTCTTCAACTGGTTCATCATCCCCATACCACCACCGGGCTGGGGGCGGTTGAATCCCTTTGCCATACGTTACTCCTTGTGAATAATTTTCCCGCCTGCGTTGACAGCAGCGGAAACGATCCCATCCGGTTCCGCGCCTAAATCCTGCGGAATGGATGCGGCTTTGGTGCTCACGACAGTGCAGATTATCTCAATTTCAATGCCAGTGATTTCTTTTACCGCCTGGCGGGTGGTGGATAAATTGTCACCAGCTTCCATTTTTGATCGAAGAAGTTCACCATCAAAACCGAGTACCAGTCGGCCATCCTGGATGCGGCGAACTTTACAGGAATTTAACAATGCTTCCGTCTGAGGTCGTTGTCGTTTCACCGCTGAGCGGATCTTCTCCCATTGTCGTAGAACTTCCTCTGATTCAGCATTTTCTGGTGTCTGGTTGGATGATTGAACCACCTCCCCAAGAGTGTCCTTCGTTTTGGTTTTGGTTTCTGATCTCGAGGGAGTGGTAGCCTTGGTTACCGGTTTGCTTTCTTCCTTAACCGGAGAATTAGCGAAAGCTGAGTTCTTGTTTACATTCGATAATGGCAGCCTGTTTTCTGATGTAACAGCTTCCGGGGAAAACGCAATG
>Ga0105097_10000616_pt1 | contig 16385 bp, 11 predicted proteins | sample PPLLak12cMay2015_FD_87035 | JGI IMG/M metagenome (GOLD analysis project Ga0105097, IMG submission 87035) | Freshwater sediment microbial communities from Prairie Pothole Lake near Jamestown, North Dakota, USA - PPLs Lake P7 Core (1) Depth... | ecosystem: Environmental > Aquatic > Freshwater >... | reverse complement strand
TCCTTGGCGGTCTGAAAAAGGGCCAGGCCGAGGATGGCGCAGTTGGTAGTGATAAGGGGCAGGAAGATGCCCAGGGAGCGGAAGAGGGTTGGGCTGTACTTCTTGACAAACATTTCCACGAGCTGCACCGCCGAGGCGATGATGGCGATATAGCAGATGAGGCGCAGGAACTCGAGGTTCAGTTGGGTCAGCAGCCAGTTGACGCCATAGGCGCTGGTCGAACTCACCAGCATGACGAAAGTGGTGGCCAGGCCCATGTTCCAGGCGGTCTCCTTCTTGGCGGAGGTGCCGAGGAAGGGGCAGATGCCCAGGAAGAGGGCCAACACAAAGTTGTTGACCACGGCCGCGTTGAGAAAGATGTAGGGAAGGGATTCACCGCCCATGCGCGCTTACTCCAGCTTGTTCCAGGATCCGACGCTCGCGACGCTGCTTCAGCCAGGCGAAGAGCAAAAGCCAGGCGCCGAGGACAAAGAAGCCGCCGGGTGGCAGGACCATGACCAACCAGGGCTGGAAGTTATCGGAAAAGAGCTGATAGCCAAAGAGGGTGCCATTACCCAGGATCTCGCGCACCGTGCCCAGGCTGAGGAGGGCCAGGGTAAAGCCAATGCCCATGCCCAGGCTGTTGACCAGGGTCGGGACCAGCCTCTGCTTGGAGGCGTAGGCTTCGGCGCGGCCCAGGATGATGCAGTTGACCACGATGAGTTGGATGAAGGCGCCGAGGGCGGCATAGAGTTCCAGGCTGATGGCGTGGATCGTGTAGTCCACGACGGTGACAAAGGTGGCGATGATGACGATGTAGCTGGCGATGCGTACCTGCTTGGGGATCCAGTTGCGCAGCAAGGATACCAGCGCCCCTGAGCCGACCAGAACGAAGGTGGTGGCCAGCCCCATGCCAATGGCATTGATGGCGGAGTTGGTGACCGCCAGGACGGGGCACATGCCGAGCAGCATGACGAAGACCGGGTTTTCCTGCCAGAGACCCCGGAGGAAGGTGTCGGCGGTCAGGTTCTCCTGGAGATTGAACAGGGGCGCGGGGGACTTGGCGCTCGCGGTCTGCTGGGGGGATTCGGCCATGGGTCATGCCTCCCGGTTACTCTGGTTGCGACAGGATCGCCAGGCCCCGCTGGATGGCGGGAGCGGCGCGCTGCGCGGCCTGGTTCGCCGCCTTGCCCATGGCCCGTGAGGAGATGGTCGCGCCCGTGATGGCGTCGATCTGCCAGGGGTCGGTCTTGGTGCCATTCTTGACGGTCACGATGGGATTGGCCAGGGCCGTGCCTTCGGCGTTGAGCCGGGCATCCAGGGCCTCGAAGTTTTTCAGAAAGGTGGGATCCGTATCGAGCTTGTCGCCGAAGCCCGGCGTCTCGTTTGATTTCAGCACCTTGCTGCCGACGATGGCCTGAAGGGCGGCATCGTAGGCGAACATGACTTGTAGGGGACCCGCGTAGCCGGTCCCGACACCTGTGATGGCCAGGCCCTTGAGCTGGCCAGCGGCGTCGTAGGCGGCGTAAATGGTCTGGCCACCCGCGCCCGCCGCCTGGCCGGCGGGGACCAACCCCTCCGGGCTTATGGTGAAGTCACGCTTGGAGACGGCGCCAGGGATGATACGCAGGACGGCCTGTTCGGTGGCTATACGTTCACTCTCGGCAATGATGGGGGCGGTGATCTCATAGGCCATGGCCACCAGAAGCCCCGATATCATGGCGATGACGCCGAGGGTGCGCAGCATGGCGAAGGTCGGCGTGGCCGGGACCTGAGGGGCATTGGCCTGAATGATATTTAGGCCGCCCGGATCGGCTTGGGTCCGATGGGCTTCCGTGCTCATGAGCGGGTCTCCCGTTTGGCGCCATAGACCCGCGGCTGGGTCGCCGCCGCGATCAGGGGCGAGGCGGCGTTCGCGATCAGGATGGCGTACATGATGCCCTCGGTAAGACCGCCGAAGAGGCGGATGACAACGGTAAGGATGCCGATGAAGAGGCCATAGGCGAGGGCACCCCAAGGCGTCACCGGCGAGCCGACCATGTCGCTGGCCATGAACCAGGCCCCCAACATGAGTCCCCCGGACAGGAGGACGAACCAGGGCGTCGGAAAGACGGTGCCATCGTAAAGCCAGAAGGGCAGGGCGGTGAGGGCCGCCCCGGCCATGACCCCTAGGGGAATTTTCCAGTCGAGCATGCGCTGGAAGCCTAAGTACATGCCGCAAATCAGGATCAGGAGGGCCGAGGTCTCGCCCGCCGAGCCCGAGACCATGCCGGTGAAGAGGTCCAGGGTGCTGGTCTCGATATGCTGGAACTTCTGCAGGGCCAGAGGGGTGGCACCGGTGAAGCCGTCGATGCCGAGGCTGGCGATCCAGTCCTTGACCGGGGTGGGCTGCATCAGGGGTGGTGTCAAGGTCGAGGGGATGACTTCCAGGAAGCGCCCTGGCGCGAAGCCGGGGGTCCAGGTGGTGATGGCCACCGGGAAGGCGGCCTGGGTGAAGGCGCGTCCTACCAGGGCCGCGTTCATGACATTGAAACCGAGGCCACCGAAAAGGGACTTGCCCAGGCCGACACCGACGAAAGCCGCCACCGCCGCCATCCACAGGGGAAAGCCTGGCGGCAGGGTGAGACCCAGCAGCAGGCCTGTGATGACCACGCTCCAATCACCCAGGGTATTGCCGCGATCGGAGAGGCGCGAGAACAGGTACTCGGTGGCCATGGCCACGCCCGTGGTGGTGGCGAGCAGCAGCAGGGCGCTGAGGCCAAACTGGAAGATGGCGAAGGCGCAGATCGGCAGCAGGGCTATCACCACGCCGCGCATGATCTGCGGGACTGTGAGGGCCCGCTTCAGGTGCGGGGAGGTGCGGATCTCGATGGGTCTGGGCATGGCGGGCGCTCAGTGCTGCTTCATCCGGTATTCGCGGTTGATGGCCTTGGCGATACGGAAATACTGGGTCAGAGGGATGTTGGAGGGGCAGACATAGGAGCAGCAGCCGCACTCGAAACACTGATCCAGATAATACTCCTTGGCCATGCGGTCGTATTCCCGGTGCTGAGCCAGTTGGCCCAGCATGGAGGGGTTCAGGTAGACCGGGCAGGCTTCGAGGCAGGCCGAGCATTTGATGCAGGGCATGACCTGGCGCTGGGCCAGGTCGGGGTTTTGGGCGTCCAGGACCACGACGCCGGAGACGGCCTTGGTCACCGGCACGTCCAGGGAGGCCACCGACATGCCCATCATGGGCCCGCCGAGGATGACCTCGTGGGCCTCGGGGGTCATCCCGGTCTGCTCCAGCAGGAAGCGCAAGGGGGTGCCGATGGGTACCCGGTAATTACCGGGCTTGAGGACGCCGGGACCGCTTACGGTCACCACCCTCTCTATGAGGCCGCGACTCCGGGGCAGCAGGTCGCCCATCTGGGCCAGGGTGCCGACGTTGTAAACGGCGATACCCACCTCCGCGGGCAGGCCGCCGGCCGGGACCTCCAGGCCGAAGAGGCTCTTGATCAATATCTTCTCGGCGCCCTGGGGGTACTTGGTCTCGACCGCCGCGACGGTGACGGGAATGTCCTGTGGCAGGTGTTCGCGCAGCTTGGCCAATGCGTCGGGCTTATTGTCCTCGATACCGATCACGGCCCGGGTCGCCCCGGTCGCCCGCATCGCGATGCGTATGCCGGCCATGATGCTGTCCGGCTGCTCCAGCATGACCCGGTGATCGCAGGTCAGATAGGGCTCGCACTCGCAGCCGTTGACCACCAGGGTCTTGATCTTGCGCCCTTCGGGTGGCTTCATCTTGACATGGCTCGGGAAGGCGGCGCCGCCCAGGCCCACCAGCCCCGCGGAGCGGACGGCGGCGATGAGTTCATCCGCCGTCAGGACCGAAAGGTCCCTTGGCATGTCGAACAGGACTTCCTGGTTCGAGGCGCGATGGACCTTGAGGAAGATGGCCGGGATCTTTGGGCCTTCCGCCGTCGGCGCCAGGTCGATGGCACGGATGACGCCACAGGCGGGGGCATGGATAGGCACCGAGAAGAAGCCATCAGCTTCGGCGATGGGCTCGCCGCGCATTACCTCCTGGCCAGCCTTGACGATGGGACGGGACGGCGCGCCCCGGTGCTGCGACAGGGGCAGCACCAGTTCGGGGGCGAAGGACAGGCGACGAATCGGCTTGTTTGCCGTCTGCTCCTTGTGCTCCACGGGATGGATGCCGTGGTCGAAGGTCTTACGCGAGAATAAGAAGTTCAGGATGCCCATGATTCGCTGGATCTCTAATCCGATACGCCACCGGGATGCTGGGGGCCGACCCGCCGGGGCGGGTCGGGGCTTGTCCTTGGATTCGCCGAGGCCAGGTCCTTCCCGCTAGGAAGGCCCTGGCCCCTCACTGGCATTTGGGAGATGCCTCTGGGAGATCACTCTTTAGGATCCGTGCCTTGGCTACCTCCCCACGACCAGGCCGTTCGGGCCGGATTACTGGTATTTGGTGGCCCGGGTGACGAGCTTGTTCAGATCCTTCTCCGCCGGATTAAAGGGCGTGCCGGGATGAATGCAGCTTGCGGTGCATTTCTCCGCCGCCTTGACGATGTCCTTGTAGGGTCCGGCCTTGGGATCCAGGACGATGGCCTGTTTCTGGCCGTTGTAGGCGAACATCTTGGGGTTGATGTTCATGCACTCGTCGCAAGCCGTGCATTCGGGGCTTTCGATCCAGACCGGTTCCCAGCCAGCCGAGGCGGCGGGACCGGCGGCGGCCATGCCCGTGCCCTTGCCACCCTGGCTGAGGGCGAAGTCCGCCAGGACGCCGGCGCTGGCGCCGCCCATGGCCAGGGAGAGCAGGCTGGCGGTGAGATTTTGCGCCATCTCGGCCTTGGCCTGGTTGCGTACCGTCTCCTCGTCGAACTGATGATCCAGGCCCACCAGCCCCCGCAGTTGCCGCCAGAAGCTCCGCCGCTCCTCGCAGGACAGGACGATTTCCTGGGACACCAGGGCGCGCATCAGGCGGTTTTTGCCATCCACGCCCCAGACGAAGGGGAACTTGCCCTCGCGGTCGTCGGCGTCCAGGTCCAGGAAGTCGTGCAGGGGCACCATGTCGTTGTTCCAGGTCTCTGGCGGGGCCTTGCGGAAGTGCTTGCGGAAGCGGCCCTCGGTCATGGCAAAGTCGCCGAAGGTCATGGGCACCGCCATGCCCTGCTCCTTGCCGGCCTCATCCTGGTACTTGATGGTCCAGGAGATCCAGTCCTCGTCCAGGTTGGGGTTGCCCTCGATGGAGCAGCACTCTTCGAAGGTGGTGCCGGCGTCCGGGTCATAGCGGAAGAGGGGATAGGCCCGGGACTCGACCGCCAGGCGACTCTGGTGCTCGGAGTGGTCGTCGGGGACGCCGTGCTCCGGCTGGCAGACGGCGTAGATGTTGAACAGGGCCGGTCGGCGGCTGTTGAGACCGTCGATGTAGCCCTCCAGCAGGTGGCTCATATGGGAGATGGAGCCCTGGAGCACGAAGCTGGTGCGATGGGCCATGCCGATGAGGCCCATCTCCTTGCGGATCTCGGTCTTGCCCTTCCAGGCCTTGCCATAGGGCGACATGTCCGCCACCTGGCCGATGAAACCAGAGGTGCAGGCCTGGCCGCCCGTGTTGGAATAGACCTGGGTGTCGAGGACCAGAACCTTGATCGGCATCCCCGACATCAAGGCGCGGGACAGATTCTGGAAGCCGATGTCGTACATGGCGCCGTCGCCGCCAATGCTTACCACCGGCGGGCAGAGGCGCCATTCCTCCTCGGAGAAGTCCTTCCAGTTGAAGAAGGTGAAGTAGGCGTTGTGCTCGGCGGCCTTGTAGCCCCTTTCCAGCTCGATTTTCGCCATGCGCACGGCCTTGAAGCCCTCGGCCATCTTGCGCATGTGGCCCTCGAAGATGCCCATCGCCACCGAGGGCGAGTCCTGGAAGAGGTGGCTGGTCCAGGGGAAGGGGTAGGGGTGGTAGGGGAAGGTCGAACCCCAGACCGAGGTGCAGCCGGTGGCGTTGATGACGCCCATCTCGGCGCGGGGCTGGGCGTCGGTGTAGCGGGACTTAAGGTCGCGCAGTTGGCCGAGGAGGGCGGTCACCCAGCCGAGCCATTCGGGATCGACGGGATGGGCCTTGCGCCCCTGATCCAGTTCGCTGGACAGGTCGGCCAGGGTCAGATCGGTGTCTTGGTGGCTATTCAACACCCGGGCGATGGCGACGGGGTTGCTCAGGTCCACACCCTCCGCCAGCTTGAGGCGGACATGGGTCTCGAGGCGGTTGATGAGGTCGTCGATCTCCGCCAGGTGCCGCTTGACGCGGGGCTGCATCAGGGCGGTGACGGTGCCGGTGAAGAGGTGGATGACCGTCTTCTCGCCGCAGCCCATGCAGGCGCCGTCGCCGGAGATCATGGACTGGTAATTGGCCTTGTCGAGGAGCAGGGTCTCCAGGGCGCCGACCTTTTCGTTGAGGTCGTCGATGCGGATGAAGTCGGGGTTGGTGGTCGGCAGTTCGAGCCAGAAGGCCCACTTGGCGCGCATCTCGGCGATGGCCTGGTCGGTCTGGGGCTCGGCCACCAAGGCACCGTCCTCGCAGACCTCGACGCACTCCATGCACCCCTTGCAGGTGTAGGGGTTGACGGTGATGCTGAAGAGGCCGCCGCTGCCCTTCCCCTTTTTTTCGCGGTTGGTCCAGTAGGGCTTGGTGACGGACAACTGGAAGTCGGACAGGGCTTCCAGGAAGAGGCCCATCTCCTTTTCCAGCGAAGCCTTCTGCTCGTCCGCCAGCTCGGCGGCGGCCAGGGTTTCGAGCACCGCTTGGTCGAGCAGCAGGCGGGTGTCGGCGGCCTCGCCGGCCCCGTCAAGCAACTCGCGCAGGCGCTTCTCGACCTTGCGGGTCTCGCGGCGCAAGTACTGGGTGGGCATGCCCTTCTCGACCCGCAAGATGGCGGTGTTGAAGACCTCGGCGAGGGTGTTGACCAGGTCGGGGATGGCGCTATCAGGGCAGGTGGAGAAACAGCTACCGCAGGCCGTGCAGTTCTCGGGCAAGAACTTGGGATACTCGAAGCGGATCTGGGTCATGTCGCGATAGACGCCGGTGGCGGCCGGCATCAGGCTCATGGCCATGTAGGGGTCCGCCAGGTTGGCGTTGCCGCGGCCGGTGGCATAGAAGTAGCCGGTCTGGCGCCAGAAGCGGTGGATGTCGGCGATGAAGCCGTCGCCCTCGGGCAACTGCTTGAGCATTATCGGCAGCTTGGGCGCCTTGTGAGGGATGAGCTGACCCGTGGACAGGGGCTTGTCCTTGATCTCGATGATCTCGTCGAAACCGCGGCGCACCACGCGCAGATTGTCCTGGACCACGCGCTCGCCCTTGCCGCCGAACTTGGAACGTAACTGGTCCTCGATAGCCTGGAACAGGCCGTTTTCGTCAAGGCCGGCTCGCTCCATCAGGGGCGAGGCGGCAAAGAAGGCGCCCTGGAAGGCGTTGCCCTGCATACGGAACTGGAGTTCCAGATCCGAGGCCTCGTCACGCGCGATCTTGAAGCCATCCACATAGAAGACGTGGATCTTATTGTCGATGATGAAGCGCCGCGCCTCGGGCGGGAAGGTGGCCCAGACCGCCTCGGCGCTGTCCAGGCTGGACTGGATGATGAAGACGCCACCCTTCTTCAGGCCCGACAAGGGGTTGGAGTGGGTGAAGACATTGGGGTCCGGCGACATGACCACGTCCACGTAGGTGTACTCGCAGTTGAGGCGGATGGCCTCCGGGGCCGCGGACAGGAAGTAGGTGGTGGGCTGGCCCTTCTTCTCCGAACCGTATTTTGGGTTGGCGCGGATGTCGAAGCCAAGCAGTTCGTAGAGGGTCATGGCCAGGTTCTTGCCCGTGGTCACCGCGCCCCAGCCACCGACCGAGTGCATGCGCACCGTGATGGCGCCCTTGGGCAGCAGGTTCGGGTTCTCGCTGCCCTTGAGGGCCAGGTTCGCCACCTCGGGATAGGCGTCGCTCAGGGCCTGGAGACGGATCTCCTCCTTGGGGTCTGTGGCCTCGCGCATGAAATCGACCGAGAGATAGAAGAATTTCTGGCGGCGGCCGGTGGGCAGCATGTTTTCGATGGCGGCGATCAGGCCCTCGGGCTGGAGGTCGCGGGAGCCCAGGCCGTAGCAGCCGGAGTAGAGGCGAGGCATGTCGCCCGGCTTGTAGGTGGCGTAGCCGGGGAAGGGCGCGCGCTCGTCACGGGCGAGGCTGCCATTCTCCAGACATTTACTCATGACAGCGCGGATCTCGCGCATGATGGGCAGATCCTCGGCCAGGGGCTGGTCGGTACGCTCCAGTACCGCCACGCCCAGCTTGCCCTTGAGCATGGGACCGATGAGATCGCCGGGGAAGGGGCGGTACATGGTGAGGTTGACCACGCCAACCTTGAGCTTGCGGGTCCCCCGCAGGTAGTCGGCCACCGCCTCGGCCTGGACGATCATGCTGCCTTGGCCCAGGATGACATACTCGGCGTCATCCATCCTGTAGCCGCTGACGCGGCGGTAACGGCGGCCGGTGAGCGCATGGTATTCCGCCATGGTCACGTCGGTGAGGTCGGCGATATGGTTAAAAAAATAGGGGCGCTGGGCGGCTACCGCCTGCATGTAGGCGTCCTGGTTCTGCACCGTGCCCGACACCATGGGCTTATCCACGTCCCAGACCTCGGGCACGCGGCGACGGGTGGCGCCGTAGACCAGTTTCTGGGCTGGGGTTGGACAATCGATGAAGTCGTCGGGGCGACCCAGGAATTCGGCCACCAGTTCCCGCTCGGGCACCATCAGGGGCTCGATCAAGTGAGTGGTGAGGAAGCCATCCTGGGCCACCGCCGCCGGGGTCAGGGAGAGTTCCGCGATTTTGCGGCCGATGAGGTTGAGGTCCGCCGCCTCCTGGGTATTCTTGCCGAAGATCTGGAAAAAGCCGGTGTCGTCGATGCAGTGATAGTCGTCATGGGCGCAGTGGACATTGAGGCTGGCCTTGGTGATGGCGCGGCAGCCGATGTTGAGCACATAGGGCAAACGCTTGCCAACGGCGGCGTACAGGGATTCGTGCATGAAGGCGACGCCCTGGGCCGAGGAGAAGTTGGTGGCGCGCAGTCCGGACATGGACATGCCGGCGGTGACGGCCGCCGCGGCGTGTTCGGACTCGGGTTCGACAAAGATCAGGGGCCGTCCGGAGATGTTGATGTGGCCGTTCGCCACGGCCTCGGCCCAGAACTCGCCCATCTGGGTGGAAGGCGTGATGGGGTAGGCGCCGGCGGCGTCGGAGGCCTCCCGTTCGCACTGAATGACAGCGGTGTTGCCGTCCATCGCTTGGCGAACGCCAGGATACTTGAAGGTCTTCTCGTCTTTTTTTCCGAACATGGCCTTGGTCTTCTCAGCGGTCAGATATTGGCGAATCCGGTTGCCGGGTGGCGCCGCGGATCCGGATTCTTGTGGTGCTATGGCCCTGGCATCGAAGGGTTTCGGGGTGATCCTTGGCTAGTAGTCCCCCCAGTCAAGCCCAGGCCGTCCGGGTGCGCGTCAGGGGTAATGGCTTGGCATTCTGGGGCTTGAGGGCCTCCTTTCGCACGACCTTGCGCGCATCCTTGCCCTTTGCCGCCTTGCCGCCCCTCTCCAGCCAGACGATGGCGCCAGTGGGGCATCGTTCGATGGCGACGCGGGAGGCCAGGCTGTTCTTGGAATAATCGATCACCGCCAGGTTGTCGCGGATCTCGATCAGTCCCTCGGGGGAGTCCTGGGCGCAGCGGCCGCAAGCGGTGCAGGTGACGCTGCATTCGGCCTCGGCCTCGTCACCGAAATCCAGATTTTTGCAGGCAACCCATAATTGGCGGCTGACGGGTTGCAGGCTGAAGAGATCCTTGGGGCAGACCTCGACGCAATCGTTGCAGGCGGTACAATCTGTCTCGTTGACGACCGGTAGGCCATGACGATCCATATGGATGGCGTTGAAGTCACAGACCTCGGCGCAGTCGCCCAGGCCCAGGCAGCCCCAGGCGCAGCCCTTGCCGCCGCCGGAGACCATGGCCGCGGCCCGACAGGAATTGACACCGCCGTAGGAGGCGCGGACGTAGGCGACATGGCTGCCCCCAGCGCAGGCCAGGCGGGCGACCTGTTTCTCCTGGTTGCCCATATCCACGCCGAGGAACTTCGCGATAGCCTGGTTCATAACCTTGGAATTGACCGTGCACCTGGCCGGTTCGATCTCCCGCTTGACCAGCATCTCGGCGAAGGGACGGCACCCCGGGGTACCGCAGGCGCCACAGTTGGCATGGGGCAGCAGTTCCTCGACCTGATCGATACGGGGGTCCTCGAAGACAACGAGGCGCTTGTTGGCCAAAACCAGAATGGATGCCAGCATCAGGCCCAGGATGCTCATGAAGGCGACGGCAACGAAAATAGATTCCATCGTTGGCTACCTTTGAAGGCGGCCTCTCGCGAGAGAAGCGGCTGGGGACAGGGAACTGGCGGGGCACTACTGGAATGAGGCACCACCCTGGCGGTCGGCACGGCGGAGAGGCCGGCGGTCAAGCGCGAATCCCTGCGCTGAAAGCATGGAGTGTAAGGTACAGTCTTGGTGTCTATTGATAAAACAAATTATATAAATCCATTGTATTGCAGTGCAGCATGAATGGAATGAGGGAATTGAAGCAATAGGATAGGTTGACGTCTAGGTGGGCGGGAAGACCAGGCGGAAGCCAGAGACGCGGAAACGGTCGGCGGGGGCGGCGGGGTGACGAAAACTGGCGCGGCGCAGGCAGCGTTGGGTGTGGAGGCTGGCGCCGCGCAGGACACCTGAGTGAGGCTCGAAAGCTTGTTGGGAGACCGAGGGATCGGGGAAAGGGGAGAAATCCGGATAGGGGTGGAAGGGGTTGGCGCACCATTCCCACACCCGGCCCGTTCCCTGGATCTGGCCGCCGCGGGCGGCGATCTCCCACTGATATTCATGCTGGAGCACGGCTCCGGCGAGGGCGCCCCCCAGGCTCCCCGCCCAGGCGGCATAGGCCCTGGCCTCGTGGCGGCAGATGCCGGCTACCGGCTCGTCGGCGCTGAGGGGGCGGGCGCCGTTCATGCCCATGCCATACCAATGTCCCTGGCTGTCCTGGCGCCAGTGCCAGGGGGATCTGACCTGGCTGGCGGCCAGCCAGTCCTGTCCCGCCTGGTCCCAGAGAGACTGGCGGGCGTAGCCGCCTTCCACCATGAAGCCCAGAAACTCGGCGTTGGACACGGGTAGCCGGGCGATGCGAAAGCCGGAAAGCTCTACCGCCTGGGGTGGGAGTTCGTTGTCGTAGGCAAAGGGCTCGTCGCGGGAACCAATGCGGTAATGGCCCTGGGTGATCTCCACCGCCTCGGCGGAGGGGGGGCATGCCTTCAGGGGTTTGCCGGTGGGGGTTGCATCAGGCCGACTCAGGCGCCGGGCGAGCAGGACCCAGAGCATGGCCTCGTAGTCCCGCGCTGTCTCCTGGAGCAGGAACCAGGGCAGGAGGTCGTCCCTTAGCAGGGGGCTGTCGGGCAAGGCGCCAGGAGTGGCCAGCCGGCGCAGGTGCTCGCCCTGAATCTCTGCCGCCCAGGCCAGCAAGTGGTCCGGTGGCGGTAGCAGGTCGCAAGGCGCCGCTTGTTCGCCGGGAGCGAAGAAATGGCGCACCCGCCCGGCCAGGTCCGTTTCTTCCGCCAACACCTCCCGTAGCCAATAGAGTTCGCGATAGACGGAACGGCCAAGATACCAGGCCAGTGACGCCAGCCGGGGATGGAAGCGGCTATTGGCCTCGCTGGCGGGTACGCCCAGCAAGAGGTCCGCCATCATGGCCTGGAGGCTGCTCAGTTGGCCCAGGATTTCGGGGTTGGTCATGCTGATCGCTCCGTCCTTCGTCCGGTGTCCCTGGTATGAGGTCCCTGGTCTGGGGGCTCTAGTCCCGCCGCCCCACCTGAAGTTCGAGGCAGTGGATGCGTCCCCGCAACCGCTCGATCTCTTCGAGGAGATCCAGGGCGAGGGCTGTGGCGGGCCAGTCGAGTTCCAGGTCGTGGCTGAGGCGCAGGGCGCGGCGGACACGGCGAACCTGGAGGCCATCAAAGCGCCAGTCGGCGGGCGATTGGCCCCTGGGGGCCAGCAGGCCCTCGCCAACCAGCAGGACCAGGAGTTCGTCGCTGATGCCGCAGATTTGGGTCAAATCCTCCAGTCCGAAGGTCAGGCTTTCGTCAAGGACCATGCCCTGGAGGATTTCGAGGGACTGATTCATGATCTCAGCCTCCGAGCCTGGCGCGCGGGTTGAAGGTGAAGCTCTCGGCCATGCGCTGGTATAGGGCCTTGCCCGCCTCCGTGTCCGCCGGGGGGGTAACGATTTCGAGGATTACCAACTGATCGCCGGGAGGGTCCCCTGGCAAGCCGCGACCCTTGAGACGCATGCGCTTGCCGCTCTGGCTCCCCGCCGGAATCTTGAGGCTGACGGCGCCGCCCAGGGTCGGTACCTGGATGCTGGCCCCCAGGGCTGCCTCCCAGGGGGCTATGGGCAGGTGCAGGAGGACGTCACGACCATCGGTCTGGTAGATGCGGTGGGGCCTGAGCTTGACCTCCAGGTAGATGTCGCCAGGGGGACCGCCGCCCATGCCAGGCTGGCCTTGGCTGGCAAGGCGAATCTGGCGACCTTGGCTGACACCGGCGGGGATGCGGACCTTGAGGGTGCGCGTCTGGGAACTGACCCGGCCCTGGGCGTCCTGAACCGGGGTCTCCAAACGCAGCTCTCGCGTGCAGCCGGCGTAGGCCTCCTCGAGGCTGATCTCGACCTGGGCGGTCTGGTCCTGCCCGCGTTGGCGGAAGAGGTCCTCGCGCCGGCCGCCGGTGCCGCGACGGGTCTCGGCGAAGGCATCCCCGAAGCCACCTAAGCCGCCACCAAAGAGGGAGGAGAAGAAGTCGCTGAAGCCGCGCGCGTCCCCCGTGCTGAAATGAAACTCGCGATGGAAGCCACCCTGGCCCGGTGGCGGCCGGAATTCCTGGCCCGCGCGCCACTGGCTACCCAGGGCGTCGTAGGCGGCCCGCTTCTCCGGATCCTTGAGGACCTCGTTGGCCTCGTTGATCTCCTTGAAGCGCGCCTCGGCATCCGGCTCCTTGCTTACATCCGGGTGATACTTGCGCGCCAGCTTGCGGTAGGCCTGCTTGATGACCTCCTTGGTGGCGTCGCGGGGGACCCCAAGGGTCTTGTAGTAGTCTTTGTACTCCATACGAAGATGCCGTCCGGAAGGTGTCGATGACGCCCCCGGCGGGGGGCGGGGCCTAGCCCATTGAATGCGGCCTGGGGCCCCATTCTATATGAATCCGGCCCGCTTTCCTTGCAACCCAAGCCCTTTCGGCCCGCCCGCGCCCGCGCCTCCACCAAGCGCCCCTTGGCATCCTGCCCTGCTTGCCCTATATTCGGATTTCAGAGAAGAGCAACGACCATGTCGAGAATCACTGTCAGACCCCCATCGCGCTGCTTCGCGACCGCCCTTTCGGCGGGGATTCCGTCCCTGCCGCTCCTGCTTGTGCGCCTGCTGCTGCCCTGAGGGGCAGTCAAGACACACATACCCCGGCGGGGGCCTAGAATACGCAATAATTCAGACTGTTACATCAAGACCGCGCTGGCCAGGGCGCGGCGACGCGGGAGCGAGCCATGAGCAAAGAACATCTCATCATCTTCGATACCACTCTCCGGGACGGCGAACAAAGCCCCGGCGCCTCCATGACCAAGGATGAAAAGGTCCGCATTGCCAAGGCCCTGGAAAAGCTCCGGGTCGATGTGATCGAGGCTGGGTTCCCCATCGCCAGCCCCGGCGACTTCGCGGCCGTCAAGGCGGTGGCCTCGGCCATCAAGGATAGTACCGTCTGTGGCCTGGCGCGGGCCCTGGATCGCGATATCGATACCGCTGGCGAGGCCCTGGCCGGCGCCAAGTCGGCGCGCATTCACACCTTCATCGCTACCTCGCCCATCCACATGGAGCGAAAGTTGCGGATGTCGCCGGACCAGGTGTTGGAGCAGGCGGTGCATGCCGTCAAGCGGGCGCGCCGTTTCACGGACAATGTGGAGTTTTCGCCGGAAGACGCGGGACGTTCCGAACTCGACTTCCTCTGCCGGGTCCTGGAGGCGGTGATCGACGCCGGAGCGCGCACCGTCAACATCCCGGATACCGTCGGCTATAACGTGCCCTATCAGTTCGGTGACCTCATCCGCAACTTGATGGAACGGGTGCCGAACGCGGACAAGGCCATCTTCTCCGTCCATTGTCATAACGACCTCGGCCTGGCCACCGCTAATTCATTGGCGGCGGTGCGTAATGGCGCGCGCCAGGTGGAATGCACCATCAATGGCCTCGGCGAACGCGCGGGCAACGCCGCCCTGGAAGAAATCGTCATGGCCGTGCGCACCCGCCAGGACCATTTCGCCTGTGATACCCGCATCGACACCACCCAGATCGTCAACTGCTCGCGGTTGGTATCCGGCATCACCGGCTTCCCGGTGCAGCCGAACAAGGCCGTGGTAGGCGCCAATGCCTTTGCCCATGAGTCCGGCATTCATCAGGATGGTGTCCTCAAGCACCGCGAGACTTACGAGATTATGCGGGCCGAGGACGTGGGCTGGACGGAGAACCGCATGGTTCTGGGTAAGCACTCGGGCCGCAATGCCTTCAAGAGCCGCCTGGGCGATCTCGGTATCAGCTTTGATTCCGAGGAGGATCTCAATGTCGCCTTCGCCCGCTTCAAGGAGTTGGCGGACAAGAAACACGAGATTTTCGACGAAGACCTGCAGACCCTGGTCACGGACGCCAATCTCGATGCCGCCAACGAGCGCATCAAGCTGGTCTCCATGCGGGTCTGCTCCGAGACGGGCGAGACACCCAAGGCAGACTTGGTCCTGCTGATGGATGGCCAGGAGGAGCCTGGCGCCGCCATCGGCGGTGGCCCGGTGGACGCCACCTTCAAGGCCATCGAGTCCATCGTCAACTCGGGCACGGTGCTGAGGCTCTACTCGGTCAACAATATCACCAGCGGCACCGACGCCCAGGGCGAGGTGACCGTGCGTCTGGAGAAGGGTGGGCGCATCGTCAACGGTCAGGGGGCGGACACGGATATCATCATTGCCTCCGCCAAGGCCTACATCAACGCCTGCAACAAGTTGCTGAAGCCGCTACAACGCGCCCATCCCCAGGCCGCGGACGTGTGACGGGGGTGCCGGTGGATCCGATCCGGCGCCACCTTTACCTGGAGGCCATGGGTATCCAGTCCTGGCGGCCGCGCGGCAGATCTGGCGGGCATGGCGGCCAAGCGGTTGAACCCGGCCAGGAGGTGGCTCCAGCCGTCCCCAATGCCGCGCTGGCCCAGATGGAAGCGACAGCGGCTAGACCGGCGGTTTGGTCCGTCCCCCCGGTATCGGCAAAGGAGGCCGCGCCCAGTTCAGGCCTGGGCAGCCCCGGCCTGAACTGGGAAGACCTGCGGATGGCGGTGGCCTCCTGCCGCGCCTGTGGTCTGTGCGAAACTCGTACCCAGACCGTCTTTGGCGTGGGACGGCGGGACGCCGACCTCATGCTCATCGGCGAGGCCCCCGGCGCCGACGAGGACCGCCAGGGCGAGCCCTTCGTCGGCCGCGCCGGCCAACTCCTGAACCGGATGTTGGCGGCTATCGGCTTGGATCGCGACCAAGTGTATATCGCCAACATCCTCAAGTGCCGCCCCCCCGGCAATCGGGACCCCAGGCCCGAGGAGGCGGCGGCCTGCCGCGCCTTCCTGATGCGCCAGATCGAACTGGTCCAACCACGAATCATCCTCTCCCTGGGGCGCGTCTCCGCCCAGAAGCTGCTCGAGACCGACGAGGCCGTCGGCCGTTTGCGTGGGCGCTGGTTCAGCTTCGGAGCCGCTGCCCTGCCTGTGATGGTGACCTATCACCCTTCCTATCTCTTACGCTCGCCGGAGCAAAAGGCTAGGGCCTGGCAGGATCTGGCACAGGTAGCGCGACGGCTGAAAAGCCCATGAGGCCCTGTTTCGCTCGGGGCTGGCGCAAATTTCGATCCTGTCTATGATCCTTTTCTATGAGATAGATAATGCCGATTTTGCAAATTATCATATTCTAATATTATAGACAGACGTAGGCACCAAAGAGTGTCTCGCTTGCTGAACAGAATCGCAAAATACTGGAGAATCGAATGAAAAAGCTTGCTACCGCCGCGGCCGTTGCCGCTCTGCTTGGTGTTTCCGCTACCGCTTCTGCCTTCTGGGGCGGCCCTGGTTGGGGTGGCCCGGGTTGGGGCAACAGCGGCAACGATTGGTGGAATGACATGTTTGGTGATGGCTATGGCGATTTCAACATGAACATGTCCGGTGGTGGCCGTGGCTGGGGCCGTGGCCACAACCGCTATCGCGACTACTATGG
>Ga0105097_10000615_pt1 | contig 16397 bp, 17 predicted proteins | sample PPLLak12cMay2015_FD_87035 | JGI IMG/M metagenome (GOLD analysis project Ga0105097, IMG submission 87035) | Freshwater sediment microbial communities from Prairie Pothole Lake near Jamestown, North Dakota, USA - PPLs Lake P7 Core (1) Depth... | ecosystem: Environmental > Aquatic > Freshwater >... | reverse complement strand
TTCAAGCCTTTAAGATTTGCACAGAAGAAATATGAAATTGATAAGGATAATAAATTAAAACGTATTATCGAACTTCTTGAAAAATCTTATTAATGGGATGATATCAACTTTTGGAAGCCATTATGTATAAAAGAAAGAAAATTTTTTATACTGTTCTGATTTCTTTATTGGTAATGGTTATTTTTTTAGGTTTATGCTTTTCTGGTAATGACATTCACAAGTTGGCGGAAAAGGGGAAGGTAACTAGACTAAGAAAGTTGCTGTCAAAAAAACCGGAACTTGTTAATTCTATTGATAAGTATGGCATGACACCGCTGGCATGGGCGTGTTTCAAAGGGTATGAGGGTATTGTTAAGGTATTGATTGACAATGGAGCTGATGTCAACTTTGTATCTCTGGGAGAGACTCCGCTTCATTTTGCATGCAGGAGCGGTTCTTCGTCTATAATTGATAAATTGATAAAGGAAGGAGTTGATGTAAATACAAAGGACATTTATGGATTTTCACCTCTTCATTGGGCAGTGATAACCTGTGGCCCGAGAATTGTAAAAAATTTAATAGATTCTGGTGCAGATGTAAATATCAAGGATTACCAGGGTATAACACCTCTACATCAGGCTGCAGGTTACGGGACAATAGAAATGATAGAACTACTGATAAGCAGCGGTGCTGATATAGAAGCTAAAGTTGGTGTTATCACCAAAGATGCCAGACCAATTCATTTGGCCACTTTTAACAAAAAGGAAGATGTAGTGGAGTCATTAGTCAGACATGGAGTTGATATCAATGCCCAGGATTATTACGGATCTACTCCTTTACATTATGCCATAGAATATAAAAATGAAAGAGCTGTTTTAGAACTTTTACATTCCCGAGCGAATAAAAACATAGAAAATAAAACCGGATCCAAGCCTTTAAGATTTGCACAGAAGAAATATGAAATTGATAAGGATAATAAATTAAAACGTATTATCGAACTTCTTGAAAAATCTGATTAGTCATTTAATGCTGAAAAAATGGGCGATCTTCTGAATAGATCGTAATTCTGGGGACATCGTACTTTTGTGAAATCTCATATCTTCAAATCCATCATCATTTTTCTCCTTCTTCCATTATATGTTATCTTTGCTATTCATTTGCCGAATCCGCTCTATGAGACGTTTGCCTTTTTCTTCAATTTGCTCACATCTGCCTCGTGGCCCGCCTTTTATCTGTTTAGAATCAAGGACAGGTGCATTTCGAATTATTTCTTCGACAAGTTTAATATCTTCTTGTGTGCCGAGAAGTTTAATAACATCAAGTGCTCCATTTCTTACATCATAATCCTGCTCTTTCAAATAAACCGGATCAGGTCTATATTCAACCTTGCGTGCAGAAGAAAAGTGTTTGTGATGATTTTTGATGAAAGTCGTAACACTATCACGGTTTCGTATTAGTACTTTCGGAGATTGCACGCTCATCAGAGAAAGCAGGGTATAAGCATCATCAACAGACATTCCCCATGAAACTTCTCCGTGATAAAAATAATCCGGATTTCCTATTTTGCCGATGTGTTGGCCGCACTTGGATTCGAAAAGATAGTTCAGCGTTTTTTCAGGATTTACTGTGGCAAGATAGAGAATGCGCAATTGGCCATAATAATCCGGAGGATTAAGGACTTTTTCATAGATGCTGGGGTCAAACGTAGATTCTGCCAATGTCATAAACAGGGCCTGGTATTCACCTCCACCATAACTCCAGGGATTTGTTGGGCCTGGCCCCATATCTATTGATTTTGAACACTCTTTGAGATATAATCTCGCAACTCTTTCTTTTATTTCCGGATTATTATAACGAAGAACATCTGAACCACGAAAACGCATGTTTTCTTCAACCACATGCCGGGATATCATCGATAAAACTTTATATTTTTCTTCCACTATGCCGCTCTCGATAGCTTTATCCAGCCTCTCAAGCAAAGGTTTAAGTTCTTCCTGGGGTAATGTTGCCATTGGAGGGAAAAAGTTAGGTTCAGGTGCCTGTTTTTGTTTTGCCTCTGTGGCATTAAAAGCCATTGAGCAAATAAAAATAATATTTAGCAAATATAAAATATAGAGACTGCCGCCTGTTTTTCTGTCCTTATATGATTGTTTTCCCTCATAAGAATAAATTCTAACCATATCTGTTTAATCCTTTAATCCGTACCGTCTATCCTTTATGTCGCTATCATCTTTTGAATCCTCTTCTGCTGCTCCCTCATTTTACATATCCCTGCCCTTCAATTTCAACAATTTTCCGCAATTTTTCTGAATATTTTTATTTGGTCTGCCGTGTCGGCTTGTCCCGCCATAGTCTTTACGACGGCGGAAGCTTTAACAAAGGCGGACGTATTCTTTCCTTTGTTTTCCGTCTTCTGAGTTCTGTATTCTGCGTTCGATCTTTTCTCGGCGTCCCTCTGCGTCCTCGGCGTGCTTTGCGGTGAAATCATTCTCGCATTGCGCATTACGACATACGACATACGCAATACGAATTACCCTTCTCCCTTAACTCTTAACTCTTAACCCTTAACTTTTATCACTTTACCAGTTGGATGATTTGTTTGAATTGGGGGTGTTCAGCGGATTTGAGAATCTCGAAAATTGCCATTTCAGTTGAGCTTATCTTGGCACCTTCTGCGAGCATTCTTTCCAATGCGATTTGCCTGTTCTCGCTTGTTCTCGATGAGACAGCATCGGCGATGATATGCACCTCTTTGCTATCAGCAATCAAATCGATACTAGTCAGGTACACGCATACATGTGCCTCAATTCCGCAAAGCAGGACCTGGCTGCGTCCGAGAGAGGAAATATTTTCTTTAAATTCTTTTGAGCCGCAGCAGCTAAAACAGGACTTGTTTACCGGTTCGTTATCCGTAAGCAGGTTTGCAATCTGAGGGACAGTTGCGCCGAGCGCTTTTGGAATCTGCTGACACCAGATAATCGGAATGGACAATATTTTCGCGGCCTTGATAAGAATCTGGATGTTCTTAAACAGCACCTCGCTGTTATACATTATTTGTGCAAGTTTTCCCTGCACATCGATAATCACAAGACAGCAGTTTTTTTAATCGAGCATCCTTTTATTATATTCCGTTATTCTGCTGTTTCAAGGATGATGTTGAAGTTTATCGACAGCTTGCCGTCGGTCTTGCCGGCCGGGGCGAATTCATCTTTGGTAAGGACCGGCTTGGGTATGCTGATATTATTTAAATCCTCGACCTGGCCCGGAATTGTTTCCATACTATTCAGTATTGCGAAATATTGTGCAGCTTTTGTCCGTCTCTCGAAACTATCCTGTGATGCTATCTCGGCAATTTGCCATGTAGTTACATCATTTATCAAGGCAAACTTGTCAACGGCATCAGTCTCTACAGTCAGCTTCGGAGATTTGAACTGCAACCAGTTTTCTTCGAGGCTCGCCAGAATCGAATCGAGCTGCTGGCTTGTGCAGTTGAACGAGAACTGGCACTTATCAGTCTGTGCCGCAGATTCGTTAAATTGTGTAATTCCCGCATTTGCAATGGCCTTTCGGACAGCTTCATCTCCCGCATCAAGGGGTGTCTTTAATGTGAGGCTCATTGCCAGTTGGTTCGCAGGCGTTATTTCTTTGGCGATTGGCAGATTATCGGTTGATTCATTTTGCTCTGGTGAAACAATCAGATATATCACTGCTCCAAGAGCGAGAAACAAAATAAGAATAGCTGCGACTGAAACAGCCCTGCGGAACAATAGCTGTGATGCTGCAGCAATTCGCCGTCCGTATGATTTTTTCGAAATTGAATATTCCTCTGCTGCGACGGCGGCCTTTATATTATTGAGCATATCATTGGGTGCCTTCGAGACAGGCAGGGAGTTGACAAGCAGCTTGTATTTTTTAATCTCCTCGATTTTTGCTGATATGGCCGGGTCGTTTGCGATAAGACGCTCGACTTCCGTGCGTTCCCTTTCCGTAAGTTCGTTATCCACGAAACCATTCAACAACTGTTCTATATTAAAATCATCTTTCATTGTAAAGCAATCTCCAAAAGCTCTTTTAAATTACTTCTGGCCCTGCTTAACCTGCTTTTTACCGTTCCAAGCTCTATACCGAGGACATCGGCTATCCGGGAGTAATCCATTCCCTCAATGTCACGCAGAATCAGGACCGCTTTGTGCTCTTCTGGCAGTTGTTCCAGCATTCGTAACACGAGGTCACAAAGCTCTTTTTTCTGCATCAGCTCTGCAGGGTCAGGAGAGCTTTTATCCTGTATAAATTCTTTAAGCGCCCTTTTTCCATCCTCACTTTCCTGCGGCTCCTGTTGGTCAATAGGATGAAATTTTATTTTTGCCTTTCTTTTGCAGTGGCTTATCGTCAGGTTCACTGCAATCCTGAAAAGCCACGTATAAAATGCACTTCTTTGACCAAAATTCCTTATATTGCTAATAGCTTTGACGAACGTTTCCTGAGTTAGTTCCGCTGCATCGCTGGGATTTGCACAAATTTTTAATATGACATTATAAATGCGGTCCTGATAGCGGATAATAAGCTTTTCCATAGCAGCCGAGTCGCCCTGCAAATACTGCGAAATAAGCAGATTATCCTCGCTTCCAGCGGGATTTTCGGCTTTTTGGGCATTATTTTTAGGGTCTTGAACCACTCTTTCTATTCCTTTTAGACTATCAGGATGCTTAAGAGTTCCTGCAAATTCGTTATAAAATCATACCATTATAATCGCAAAAAATTGTATTTCGGTCAATTCCAAAAAAGCTTCGCGACAGCTTTGTCTCCTCGTCATTCCCATAGCAGAGCTTGTTTTCTCAGCGATTTCGATGAAGAAAACAAATCAGGGAATTTTGTATTGGACTATATCCCCCGCAGAAGGGATAATATATAAAAATAGTACCTCTGTAGAGAACACGGGTATGGCACAAATTAAACCTGATAACGAAGTTCTTGAAATGGCGATTTCAAGAGAAATTGCGGCACGCAATTTTTTCCTGGCGCTGGCAGATCGCCTCGATAATCCTGAGCTTTGTAAAATGCTCAAGGAGCTTGCAGATGAAGAGCTTGTGCACAGAGAGCGTCTTGAGCTGGAACTTATAAAAAACGGGATTGTTGTGGGCACTGCGAAAAAAGACAACAACTTTCAGTCATCTGATTATGTTATCAGCAGTGAAGAAATTATCAATTTGGACCTCAAAGACCTCCTTGAGATATGCATACAAAAAGAAGATGCCTCATTTCGGTTTTATCAGGAGATGCTGCTGCACTCTCTGGACACAAGCACTAAAGAAACTCTTCTTGCCATAATCGAAGATGAAATCAAACACAAGTTAAGATTTGAAACAGAGTATCAGAAGCTTTTGAAGAAACACTGATTTGAACTAAGGCTGCCCCGGATTATTTTATTCATAATCAGTTTATATCCATTAAGTTTAATTGCCGGTTTTAATAATCGGAGAATGGAGGTCCAAATGAACCGCAGAACATTTTTGAAGGCAGTGCCGGCTTTAAGCGTTCTTGCTGCCGCAAAGTCCGGCTTATCGCAGGATTCTAACTCAACAACAGCGGCTGCAAAGGATGTGAACTCACAGGCCGATGTTACAGGGATGGAACCTGTCATACTTCTCAAACCCGATAAGGAGGGTGGGAAGAATGTTTTAGCGGCACTATGGGAAAGAAAGACAATCCGCAATATCAGCGACAAGAAACTCCCGCCTCAGATGCTGTCGAATTTAATGTGGGCGGCATTCGGAGTGAACCGCGAGAACGGTCCATCAGGGCGTTTGGGCAGGACGGCAGCCTCAGCCAGCAACTCTCAGGAAATCGACATATATGTTGCAATGCCGGAAGGAACTTATCTGTATGATGGTCCAAATCATCGCTTGAATCCTGCCGCAGCCAAAGACCTTCGTTCTCTGGCGGGCGGTCGCCGAGGCAGTGCAAGGGCACAAGCGCCAGTCAGACTTATTTATGTTGTCGATATTGCAAAGTTCAGCAAAGCGCCGTTTCAGGAGCCTGGTCTCAAGGACACCGAGATTCAGAAGTCTTATTATTTTGTCGATACCGGTCTGATTGCACAAAATGTATATTTGTTTGCTGCGGCAGAAGGCCTGGCTGCATGGTTCCACAACTGCAATAAAACAGCCATTGCAAAAGAATTAAACCTGCGTAATGACCAGCGGGTGCTTTTTGCCCAGACAGTCGGTTACCCTGCACAGACTTAACAGTCAGCCTGATGATTCATTAATAATCTCTTAAGATATAAAAATCTCAAGCTTTTACAGCAGGAGAAATTTCTTGACATACAGTATATGCAAGCAGTGTCACAAGAGATAAATTCTTTTGATATTTTGTCCCTTTCTGATTATGATATCGATTCAAAAATTTATGCCAGTGAAGGATAAAACATATCGTATTTTGATAAGTGCTGCAGAGCCGAGTGCTGATGCTATTTGTGCCGGCTTGATAAATGCAATAAAGAAAATCTGTCCTGATATCGAGTTTATCGGTTTTGGCGGACCGAAGATGCATCAAGCCGGCTGCAGGCTTTTAGAAGAAACTGCTGCAAGTGCTGTGATGACATATAAGGCAGTCAGTCATATCAGCAGATATTATGCGCTTATTAGGAAAGTAAGAAATTATCTAAAGAGTGAGAAGGCCGATTTGGTTATAGTATGTGATTCGCCGGCATTTAATTTTCATATTGCAAAGGCAGCAAAAAAAGCCGGTATAAAGACACTATTTTATGTTGCGCCGCAGTTGTGGGCGTGGGGCCAATGGCGGATTGGCAAACTTCGAAAATATTGTGACAAGCTCTGCTGCATATTGCCTTTCGAGGAAGAGTGGTTTAGGCAAAGGGGTATTGATGCTGTCTATGTCGGTCATCCGCTTCTCGATAATCTTGATTCAGGCACTTTGGGAAAATCGAAAAGTTTCTCAGAATTTCAACCTCAATCCGCACGAATTGCCCTGATGCCGGGCTCGAGAGAGGCAGAGATAAATACTCTCTGGCAGCCGATGCAGCAGATAGCTTTGAAGCTTAAACAAAAATATCCGCAAATCAGTTTCACTGCTGTTGCGCCGGATAATGAGAAACTTCAATTGCTCAAACAAATGGAATTGTCTGATTTAGACTGTCAGTATAGCATCGACACAGTTTTTCAGACAGCCGGACTTTCGGATTTAGCAATTGTTGCAAGCGGCAGCGCGACCATTCAGGTCGCAGCAGCCGGTTGCCCTATGGTGATTATGTATCAATCGAGCAGATTGCTCTGGCAATTGTTGGGCAAGAGGCTGATAAAAACGAAACATCTTTCTCTGGTAAATATCCTTGCGCAAAAGAATATTGTCCCCGAGTTTATGCCTTATTTTTCCTCGATAGAGCCGATTATCTTGAGCGTAGAAAACCTGCTGGCAGATAAAAACAAATTGTCATCTATCAGCAGTGAGCTGATTAACCTTGCGAAAAACCTTGCAGGAGAAAACTGTGCTCAAAAGACCGCTCACATTGCTGTCAGCATGCTTTGACAAGTCGGGCGGCTTAATTATTCAATTTCCTATTTGTTATGGTAATTTGATGCCAATAGCGAGCGTATGAGGTGCATTGCGCATTTTAACAATCCATTTCTTTTGTGGATTAGCCATTTTAACAGCTTGGTTTTTAAAATAATAAAGCCAGATTCTATAAGGCAGAACCTGGCTTCGGAGGAGGGTGATGAAAAGCTCTGCGGAGTATAATGACCATTGACAGTATTAACTTTTCAATATTTATTAGACGTCCAAACACTACATATAATCGAACAAATCTTTGAAATTTCTTTAGAAAATACTAAAATATTTAACAATTGGTAAATTGCTCTTTTGATTTATAATGTCAAGTATTAAATTGTAAAACAGCCGTTTTTTTGTAAAATTATTAATATAAAGGCCTTTTTTGGCCTAAAAATCAATATTCTTTACGATTAATAAAACCGGTTTGTTCGGGATTTTTTAACTGATGGCCTGTTATTTTTCAGGGGAAAGTGACATTATGGAAGGCAAAATCACAATTGCAGATTTAAATGCTGCCAGGCAAAAAGGTCAAAAAATAGCAGCTGTCAGCTGCTATGACTATACGACAGCAAGACTTATCTCACAGACCGATGTGCAGATGATTCTTGTAGGTGATTCTGCAGCGCAGTTCGTTTTGGGTTTTGATTCGACATTGCCTGCAACGATGGATTTTATGGTTGCTATAACTTCAGCAGTCAGACGCGGGGCGCCTAATGTGTGCCTGGTTGCGGACATGCCATTTTTGTCTTATCAGCTCGGAGTTGCACGTGCAGTCGAAAATGCCGGAAGATTTTTCACTGAGTCGAATGTGCAAATGGTGAAAATCGAAGCAAGTGATGCATACATCGATGTAATCAAGGCGGTCAGTGACGCTGGTATGGCGGTTATGGCACATATCGGCATCAGACCCCAGAGCATCAGCAAAGTCGGCAAATTCAAGGCGGAAGGGACTACAGCCGAGATTGCGATAGAGTTGATAAGGCTGGCTGAGAAAATGATAAATGCTGGCGCATCTTCTCTTCTGCTGGAAGGAACGGCAGCAGAGGTTTCTGAGATCATAACAAAAAAGTTCGATGTGCCTGTGATCGGATGCGGTTCGGGTGCCGGTTGCGATGGTCAGATACTTGTTGCGCCAGATATATTAGGATTAACACAAAATAGTCCTAAGTTTGCGAAGAGCTATGGTAAGCTTGCCGAAGCTTTAGTTGATGCTGTCAGCCGCTACTGCGATGAAGTGAAAGGTAAAAAGTATCCGGATGACAAATACAGCTACCATATGAAAGAGGGGGAATACGGAAGGCTGATGAAGATAATGAAGAAGAAGTAATGCAGCTCTTCAGAATAGCTTGCAGCTGCGTTTTAAAATACTCTATGATGCACGAAAAAATATTAATATAAAACAGAAGGGACGAAAAATGAGTGAGGTGCCTCCGATACTGCTTTCGGCGATAATCTGCGACAGGGTGATATTCGACAAGTTTTCCGGAATGCCGAGCCTGATAAATATTATTCAGAATATCAATGCGCCTCGGTATCCGATTCAGAATATTCTCTGCTTTTTCTGCGAGCTCACGAATGGGCATGGTAAAACAATGACGAAAGTTCGGCTTGTCAACACCCAGAAGGAAGACCAGCCGATTTTCGAGCAGACAGGAGCGGTCGAATTCAGGGACGTTCAGCAGGTCGTGACACTGGCCGTGAACCTGCACGGTGTAGTTTTTCCTGAGCCGGGAGAGTACAGGTTTCAATTATTTGCAGATGACCAGCTGCTCGGTGAAAGGCGGGTTATCTGCAGGAAGGTGGAACAGCCTCCGAGGACAGAGACACATTCAGGAAGCTAAATAGAAACTAAAGAAGGGAATCGCGGATGGAAGAGGACAAAAATATTTCGATAGAGCCTCAGGAGCAGCAAGAGCAGGTGCGTCCTGTGCTGATAGCATCCAGAAAAACGCTGGATGAGTATTCTTTGTATCTTGAGAGGCTTTTAGTGGGTTTTGCCGATGCATCCATCTCGGCGGTTTTAATTTGCCCTGCGGATTACGATGTCGGTCCTGTTGTGTCACCGTCCGTGGAGGTGATATACCACCCGGCGTCACGGCTGCCGTTTACAGGCGAGCAGAATAAAAGAATACTTTTCGAGAAAATTTCAAAATTCAAGCCGAATGTCGTTCACTGTTTATGTATGCTGGAGCTGTCGCTTGCAAAGCAAATATCGTCGCATTTCAATCTGTCCTGCGTGCTGTCGGTAAATTCTCTCGATTTCACGGGGGGCGAGCCGGGAATTGTGTCGAAGACAGCGGCGAAAATAATTGTCCCATCGGAGATAGTAGCTGTAAATCTGGAACATTTTTTGCCGCAGTTGGCCGGTCGCATCAGGCGCATAAATATCGGCTCATTTGTTCAATCTGCAACTGCGTGTTTTAAAAAGGCCAATGTGATGCCAAGCCTCTTTAGCTGTTTTCCATCAACAGATGGGGCCGGCCTGAGCGGAATGCTCGATGCGATAAGGCACCTTTCGGTCGATGGATACGAATTTGTAACCGTCTTGATGGGCTCAGGAAAAATGGAAAAGCAGGTCCGCAGGAAGCTTGCGCAGACGGGTCTATCACAGAGCGTTTCAATTGTGCCGATGATACAGCCATACAGGGCGGTATTGAATGCAGCGGATATTTTTATTCAGCCGCAGCCGAATAATAGTTTTAATCTTATGCTGCTGGAGGCAATGAGTGTCGGATGTGTGGTTACTGCCTGCAGGGGCGGAATTGATGACTTGATTATTAATGGCCAGACTGCCCTGGTTTTTAATGTGAACGATTCAGAGAGTATTTATACGTGCCTGCGGCAGCTTTTGGACAGCCGCGAAACAGCCCGCAAAATTGCCAGGCAGGGACAGGAATACGTCCGGGCCAATCATACCGTCAGCAAGATGGTTAGTGATACAATCGAGACTTATCAGCTTGCTTTGCAGGAAAGCGTTAAAAAGTAGAAAAGGAATTTTTCACGGCCTTTTGCTGTTAATGACGAAGCCATTCTTCCGCGAGGATGGCAAAATCAAGGAAATTTACAAAACCATCGCCATTCGGTTGCGGTGCAATGTCAGCGGAAGGAATGCCGGGCGGCTGCAGCCATTGATTTGCTAATACAGCCAGGTCATCGATATTAGTAAGTCTATCTCCAGTTATATCGCCTGACATAATGGAAGGCAAAAAATCAAAGTTATTCATGGAATAAGACTGCTGCTGAATTCCATCAAGTGTCTCGTAAGTGATATTCCAAACCATATTCGCTGGATTAATTATAACGGAACGGTCAACCTCTATTTCAAAAGTATCACTGCTCACAGCCGTTGTGTGCGCTTCGATATAAGAGCATCCTGCAATTCTATCTAAAATAGATACGTTTTCCGGAACCTCTGCCAGTTCTGCGATGACGTTTGAGAAATCCTGCGACCGTGTGTTCCATAATGTAACCTTGCACAAATACCTAAACACAGTTCTCCCAATGCGTTCCCTGTCAACAATGCTGATGCCTTCCACCATCACAGGCTCCCGCTCCCATGCAAGCCACGGATACTCATGACCATCCCACATCACCCAAATGGGAGTTGTAAAATCCCAGCCTGCCAGGGTGAAGGTGCTTTTAGCTTTCATCTGAATGGTTGTCCTGCCTGTCCCGCCTTTACTATATGTTCTGCCACTTGTTTGGGTATCCCAGAAAGAATTACTGGTGGTACCTCCTTGAGAGTCGCCGACCAATCCGCCAATCCATGTTGTTCCTGATACTCTGCCTGTTGAGTAGCAGTTGGAAATCAAATTGGCATTGCCCCCAACGAGCCCGCCGACCCAAGAATTTCCATAAGCATTTCCTCTGGCATAGGAATCATATATCTGGCCCCAATTGACACCAACTAATCCTCCGACAAATTGCCGATTAGAAGCATTGGCTGTCGAATAGCAGGATATAATTTTTCCATCTCTACTATTCAAGCCAACTAGCCCTCCAGTATTGTAATGATCACCAGAAGATGGCCCCGTAATGTTTCCGGCAGAATAGCAGGCTGATATTATTCCCAGATTCTGTGACACTAATCCACCAACTTGACTCCTTTTTCCAGAAACAGTGCCTGTGAAATGGCAATGAGTGATTGTTCCAAAATTTACTCCCACCAATCCGCCCGCATCGTAAAAACTCGAAACGCTGCAGGTTGAATAGCAGTCAGACATTGTTCCAAAGTCAAAGTCTCCAGCTAATCCACCGACGTCAGCATTTCCTGAAACACTACCGCCCTCAACGTAACAGCTGGATATATTTCCCGCACCATATCCGATTAGAGCGCCAGTATATTCACCCGCTGACGGGTCATAATCAATACCGTAAGTACTTGTAGACGCATCAACATGAGGGGATATTAAGCCAAGGTTTTTTACAGTACCATGAAAAGCTCCGAAGATACCTATGTAGAAGCCTCCGGGTTTGTAGTAGGTAAATTTTAAAATCTTATGGCCGTTACCGTCAAATGTGCCCCTGAAAGAATTGTCACTGACCCCAATGATATTAAAAGATGTGCCTGTGTATGCGGATAAGTCGATATCATCCATTAGTTTAAAGTATTTGGACCAGTCACCAGGATTCAGACCAATGGTATTCATCTGTTCGGCTGTATAAATCAGGTAAGGGTAGTCAACGGTTCCGCTGCCTCCGCCGTATTTGCCCAATACTTGCTCAGTTGTCAGGCATAATGAAATCAGGGTAATCAACACTAAATAAACTTTTAAGCTTCCTCTCGCATTCATTTCAACCTCTTTTTCGCTGATTGTGTAAAAATAAAAAACCAAGACCGAGAAGCAAAAGCGTTGAAGGTTCCGGGGTTGTGAAGCCGCTGTCAATCGTCTGGAAGGTAGCGGGATTGATTATCTCATAGAACTGGCTGGCAGGCAAGCCTTGTCCGAGCCAGTCGAAGCTTACAGAAAAACCCTTAATAGATTCACCAGTAAAAATCGGCGCTGACAAGCTTAGTGCATCATAAAATCCATCATCACCAAGCAGCGGTTCCGGCTGAATTGCAAGTTCATCCCATGCTGAAGCAAGAGGTTCTTGTGTTTCGATGAGGAGATTGTCATACAACCCATAGTCGAACCAGATGGTAAACTCCTCGATGCCGGCTGATATATTGATATTTTTCACATCGTAAGTGTATTGCCAGCGGCTTGGGCTTGTCTGCTGAACTTCGTATTGAATTTCAGATAATAAAACACCGAATGCATCAGCGGCGAAAGTGCAGCCGAAAAGCAGGGCAAAAAGAATTATCCTCTTCATCGCTCTTCTCCTCTGAAACTTAAATATACTGCCAGAAACAATTTTGAAAGGATTGAGATAAGGGGTTGAACGCTCTCTTTTCTCTCATCACGCTCCTTCCATTTTCAGGCCGGTAAAGCCCGATAAATCATCTTAATTATAGACTCTCGTCTTATAATAGTCAAGCAAAAAAGGCAAAAAATATTGACTAAATGCTTTTTATAAGATATTCTTGTTTATGAAGATATGGCAAATTTTGGCAGGCTTGAATGGCAAAAAGCTTACAGATGTGTTTATTCGGGCTATACACTCAACGGAGAACATACCGGAAAAAGTTGAATAAGTTTGGGTTTGCAAGCGTCTATTTTTACGGCTGAAAATGGCGGGAGGACAATGGGAGAGAAGTATTATGAATGATGGTGAAAAAAACCTGTTAGAGCGGTTTGTGGAAACCGGCGATGCCGAGGTTTTCAGCGAGATAGTAAGAAATTATGCAGGTCTGGTGTATTCAGCATCTGTGCGCGTCCTGGGCGACAGAGACCAGGCAGCCGAAGCGACACAGGAGACTTTTTTTCAGCTTCTTAAAAATGCTGGCCAGGTAACAGGTTCGCTATCCTGCTGGCTTTACAAGGTGGCCATAGGCAAATCAGTAGATATAATCCGCAGGGATTCACGGCGCCGCCAGAAGGAATCTCAGTACGCCGATATCAAGATACAGCAGGTAGAAAAATGGGAGGACTTGTCGCCTTATGTCGATGAGGCAGTCAACGAGCTTGATGAAGAGAGCCGCCAGATAATCATAAAGCATTTTTTTGAAAACAAGCCCATGGTGACAATCGCGGAGGAGCTTGGCGTATCTCAGCCGACAATTTCGAGACGGGTAGATTCAGCCCTTTCGCTGCTTCGCGATAAGTTGCGGGCGAAGGGAATAATAGCAACCGGAGCGATTATAAATCTTTTCCTGCTTCAAAATGCATCTGAAGCCGTTCCGCCGGTCGTTCTAAATGAGTTGGGCAAAATGGCGATAGTCGGCAGTATAACTAGTGCAGCGACAGCATCCGGAGGAACTGCTGCGGCGACGGTCGGAACGGCCGCTTTAAGTTTTAATGCTAAATTAGTAATTGCGGCAGCAGTTGCAGCGGTAGGCATCGGCGGCGTTGCGACATATAAATATATAAATCAGCCGCCGCCGGAACCTGTGGTTGTTGAACAATTGCCAATCTACCGCAGCGAGCCGGTCATTACACGGCGCGATTTAGGAACAACACAGGAGAGAGAAACGGTTCCGGCAAGGCCGGTTCAACAGGATAGGCCAGAGCGACGGGCCGAAGAAGCGAATGCGATTTATGGCGGAATGGCTATGGGATATGGAGGCGGGATGAGGGGTGGAGTGGAACAGCAGGCGGCTGTGGTTGATTTAAATAGCCCGCAGCTGACGATGACGAGCTTTGCGAAGATACTGGCTAGCGGGGATTTCGGCAAGCTTTCAGAATGTTTTGTCAATGGTTCCGACAACCTGACAAATCTGCGGCAGGTTCTGGAGTCGGATTCGCCGGAAAATGCAGAATTGAAGCAAATCTTTCTTTCCATTGGAGAGCCGATCGAGGTGACAAATGTTTCGAGCACGAACGATGGGTACGATGTCACCTGGGTTTTGACTGTCCGAAAGCAGTTTAATGCAGGCGGAAGAGAATATCAGCCCGGAGCTAAATTCGAGATGGATACCACTGTTGTTGAAAATAGCGGCAAATGGCTGATGAAATGATAAAAACAATTTTTTGCGGAGGGAATTATGAAGAAATGTATAACTTCAACAGTCACTTCCAGGCAACGAGTGAATAAATAATGCAACTTTCATTTTCAACAGAAATTCTCCCAGGAAAACACCTTCTTCGATTATAAAAAGATGCGATTTTGACAATTTTAAACAGGCTGTGCCTTAGGGGGCGAAACAACGGTGTTTAGGGTGATAAATTTGTTATAAAGTAAACAGTAAATTTTTTAAAAAAATGTAAAAAAGATGTAACAAAAACGGCTGTTCTGCGACTTTATATGTGAAAAAGGCCTTAATTTAGAGGAAGCCCAATTGGAGCACATTGACTGGGAAAATGTGGTAAAAACGTATTCCGGGCGTGTCTGGAGCTGCGTTTACAGGCTGCTTGGCAACGAAGCCGATGCTGCGGACTGCTTTCAGGAGACTTTTTTAAGCGCTTATCGGCTATGCTGCAGCAAAAAGATTGAAAACATTGAGGCATTGTTGATTTTTATCTCGACCAGAAGGGCGATAGATATGCTTCGCAAAAGAATCTCACAATCAAAAGTAAACGGACATTCAGAAGATTTACAGCTTGCAGCGGGTTCGAATCCCGGTCCGGACAGTGAGGCCCAGAACCGCGAGCTGGCATCAGAGATTCGAAGAGCACTTTGCAGACTTCCCCGAAAAGAGGCCGAGGCCTTCTGCCTGAAGTATATGAGCGATTACAGCCGCGAGCAGATTGCACAGGAGCTTGGGACGACAGGCAACCGGGCCGGTGTTTTGATTTTCCGAGCCAAAAGCAGGCTCCAAAAAATATTCGATTCGGATAACAGTCGTTACAAAGGAGAAAAATAATGGAAAGCAAGGAAAAACTGGAAAAGGCGATTGAGGAGTTGAAGAACCTTCGGATTCCCGCCGGGGCAAGCGAGAATCTTATAGCACAGACAATTGGAAAAATCAAAGAGCAGGAAAGGGCCGGACAGGCGAAAATCATCAAAATAAGATTCCTTATCAAATACGCTGCAGCAGCAGCGGTCATCCTGTGCGCATTTTGGGCCGGCAGAGCTTCGAACCGCAGCGCCCTTAACAATGAGCAGATTCTTCTGATTGAAAATAATCTGTTTAAAAAAATGGAGCCGCTTGTCACAACGGTGGTTAAAAATAATATTACAGGACAGGTTCAGAATTTAATGGCCGAGAATAGCCAGTCTTTATTGGCCCGGGTCGATGAAAAATACAGCCGGCAGCTCGATGATTATGCGGCTGTATTGCTTGCTTTATCAAACAAGAATACGAATACATTAATCGGCGACCTTGTTAATGTTATAAATGAGGCACAAAAAAGAGAAAGGGAAATGATATCCGAAACACTCGGAAAGATAGAGCTTGCCAGAGACAAACGGGAAGAAGATCTTAACAACAATTTCATTAGATTTGCTGCTGACACTGAAAATGAAATCGAAATGACCAGGCAGCAATTGCAAACACTTATTGAAAATAAAACAAAACAGGAAAATGAACCTCTGCAAATGAAAGGAGAACAAAATGGAAAAAAGAATATTTAACACAATCATATCGGCCGCTGCGTTGATTATTGCTTTTGCAGTCATAACCGTAAAAGCCGTTTCGCAGGGTGAGCCGGAGAGAAAATATTTTGCTGCTGTCAGGTCAAAATCAGAAGTCAACGAACCTCCAAAATTAAAAGAAAGAGTGGCAAAAGACTTAATGTCTGAAGGAGGCGGCGGCTATGGTATGTATGGCGGCGGGATGGGCGGCTACGGCGGCGGCCTGTGGC